>Ga0066693_10000009_pt1 | contig 20128 bp, 25 predicted proteins | sample GraSoiAngelo_142_FD_66669 | JGI IMG/M metagenome (GOLD analysis project Ga0066693, IMG submission 66669) | Grasslands soil microbial communities from the Angelo Coastal Reserve, California, USA - 14_1009_02_20cm | ecosystem: Environmental > Terrestrial > Soil > Grasslands | place: USA...
GTCAAATCGTCCGCCCGCTCCACGCTCGGCCAAACGACCGACCTGACCGTCGGCGTCGACGACCCAACAGGCGGCGTCCTCACCATCCACCCGCCCCTCGCCGGGCTCGAACCCGACGTCTACGACTACGACGTCCAGTTCAACGACGGCCAACGAACCGCCACGTGGATCCACGGGCGCATCCAAGTCAAACCGGAGGTCACCCGATGAGCACCACCGTCACAGGCGGCCCACCACAGATCATCGAAGTCCTGATCCCCGGAGGCCCACCCGGCCCACCAGGCCCGCAAGGCCCCCCGGGCGCCTCGACGCTCACCGAGCTCACCGACGTCACCGGCGCCGGGGGCCCTGGCCTCTCACCCGTCGGCGCGTCCACCGGCAGCGACTTCCCGCTGACCCGCGTCACGACCGAAGACGACCTCAACGCAGTCCTCGCCAAGGTCGCCTCCGTCGACTGGCACGACATCGGGACGCCAGGCGAACCACCGTTCCTGTCGCAGTTCCGCAACATCGGCGACCCCTGGTCACCATGCCGCTACCGCATCCTCGCCAACAGCACCGTCCGGCTGCAAGGCACCATCACCTGCGACGACCAAACCATCAGCGACGCCACATGGATCCCGATCTTCCAGCTACCACCAGAAGCCGCACCCGACTACACGCTCGAGTTCTCGGCGCTCACCAACGACAACGCCTTCTCGAAGCTGTACGTGTGGGACGACGGCAACGTCATCTGGGGCGGCTACACCGGCATCGGCCCCAACGCGCCCATCGCACGGCTGCCGTTGAACTTCCTGTCGTGGTCGACCGCCGGCCCGGCACCGATGCTCACCGACGCGATAGCCGCCCGGCCCTAAAAGGGCAGGGGTGGTTTTTTCTGGGGCACGCGGCTCCACCCCCGTTCCTCGTCGGATTTGCACCCCCTGGGAAGATGTCAGCCTAGGCAACACGATGTGGGGCGAGACGGGCTGATTTGAGGTGACGTCGGGTCGGGGTTTGTCGACGGAGGCGCGCGGCTACGGCGAGCGTCACAGGGCGTTGCGGGCGCGGTTCGAGCCGGCCGTGGCGGCGGGGTTGGCGCGGTGTGTGCGGTGCGGCGAGCCGATCGGGCCGGGCGAGCCGTGGGATCTGGGGCATATGGACGACGACCGGTCGCGGTGGTCGGGGCCGGAGCATGCGTCGTGCAATCGGTCGTCGGCGGGCCGACGGGCGGTTCGGCAGCCGTGGCAGGCGCCGGCGCAGGCCGAGTTCGCACCCGAGCGGGAGGGTTTGGACGCTTCGGACGCGGTGTGGCGGGTGCCGTGGCTCAAGGGGTTGCGGAGGGTGCCTGCGGACGCGACGTGGCCGCGGCTGATGACGGTGCCGCACCCGCAGGCGGTCGGATCGTTGGGCTCGTCGTTCGTCAGGTTCGCCCAGCAGCGGTCGGGGAGGCCGCTGCGGTGGTGGCAGAAACTCGTCGCGACCAGGCTGCTCGAGGTCGACGCCGACGGCCGGCTGGTGTGGGACACGCTGGTGCTGTCGATGGCCCGCCAGCTCGGCAAGTCGTGGCTGCTCCGCGAGCTGTTGTTGTGGCGGATGCACCAGGGCGACCGGTTCGGCGAGCCGCAGGACGTTCTCCACACGGGGAAGGATCTGCAGGTTTGCAAAGAGGTGTTGCGGCCGGCGATGTACTGGGCCGACGAGCATCCCGACCGGTTCAAGGTGGGCCGGGCGATGGGCGACCAGTTCATCGAGCGGAAGGCCGACCGGTCGCGGTGGATGCTCCGCTCGCGGTCTGGGGTGTACGGGTATTCGGTGAGCGTGGGGGCGGTCGACGAGGCGTGGAAGGTGAAGGCCGACATCGTCGACGAGGGCGTCACCCCGACGATGGTCGAGCGTGAGCAGCCGCAGCTGTGGTTGATCTCGACGGCGCACCGGGCGGCGACGTCGCTGATGCTCGTCCGCCGCCAACTTGGGCTGGCGGCGCTCGAGACCGGGGAGTCGGGTCTGCTGATCGAGTGGTCGGCGCCGAGAGAGGGGCGGATCGACGACGTGTTGGTGTGGCGGCTGGCTAGTCCGCATTGGACGCCGCAGCGGGAGAAGCTGATCGGCGAGCAACTCCAGGCGGCGCAGCGGGGCGAGCTCGAGGCGGACCCGGAGGAGGCCGACCCGATCGAGGCGTTCCGGGCGCAGTGGCTGAATCAGTGGCCGGCGAGGTCGGCGCCGCCGACGGTGACCGAGGATCTGTTGCCGGCCGGGTTGTGGGCCGAGCTCGCCGACAGCGACACGGAGGTGGCCGGCCCGGTCTTCGTGGCGGTCGAGGACTTCTTCGGTTTGGGGGCGGCGGTCGCGGCGGCGGGTCTGTTGGAGGACGGGCGGATCGAGGTGGACGGCTGGTTGTGCGCCGACTGGGACACCGCGATCCGCGACGTCGAGATGTTGGGGCTGCACCGCCAGATCCGCCAGTTGCAGGTGGGCGCGTCGATGTTGGACCGGGTGCCGCCCGGGATGGTGCCGGCGGCGCAGCCGGCCGGGCAGGTCGAGACACGGGTGGGGCTGCCGCTGTTCCGTGATTTGGCGGCGGGCCGGATGTTGGCGCACGGCGACCTGTCGGTCGATCTCGACCAGGCGGTCGCGGCGGCCCAGGTGCGCGAGACGACTACGGGGTTGCAGTTGGCGTCGCGGGGGCCGACGCATCTGGTGAAGGCGTTGGTGTGGGCGGTGACGATGGCGCACCGGCCGGCGCCGGCGGTCGCGGTCTACTGAGGCGGGCGCATGGACTTACGGATCTCGCGGCGTCGTGCCCTCTGTCGCTCTTTGCCGCGCGCAACCGCCTCGTCGAATGTCGAGATCCCCCAGGCCATGAGTGAGAGGGCAACGACGCAGACGCCGATCAGGATCAGAAGCACCACGGTCTGATCATCGGGCCTCCGCGCTCGCGGGCGCAATCCCCCGATTTGGCTAACCGCCGCTTCTCCACCTAACCTATCGGGATAGTGGGTTGGCTCTCCCGTCGTTCGATCCGTCCGCCGGACATGATCCCGAACGAGAACGACCCGGCGAGCGTGCCACCGGCGACGGTCGGGCCGCCGGCCGCGACGCCGGGGGACCCGCACGGTGTGGTGCTGACGGGGGCCGACCCGCCCGACTGGCGGCCGCCGACGATCGTCCCGTCGGCGTGGTCGGGGTGGCCGTCCGACTGGTTCACGCCGTACTGGGCGTCGGGGGCGATGCCGAGCACGCTGACCGACACCGCCTGGATGTGCGTCGACTTCAACGCCCAGGCGCTGGCGACGATGCCGCCCTATCTGAAGGACGGCGCCCAGTCGTTGCAGGCCGACTGGCTGAACAACCCCGACCCCGACGTCTACACGTCGTGGGAGGAGTTCGCCCACCAGCTCTTTTGGGATTACCAGCTCGGGGAGGCGTTCGTGCTTTGCACGGCCCGTTACTCGACCGGCTGGCCGGCGCGGTTCCATGTGGTGCCGCCGTGGATGGTGTCGATCGACATGGAGTACGGGTTGCGGGTCTACTCGATCGGCGGCGAGGACGTGACCGACGACATGCTGCACGTCCGCTACCAGTCGCAGGTCGGGTACGCGCACGGGCAGGGGCCGTTGGAGGCGGGCCACTACCGGATGGTCGCCGCCCAGATGCTGATCCAGTACGCGTCGCAGCTGGCGGCTGGCGGCGGCATCCCGTCCGGCGTTTTGCAGCATCCGGCCGAGCAGACGCCGGCGCAGGCGATGCAGCTGAAGGCCGACTGGGTGGCGGCGCGGGCGTCGTCGATCGGCGAGCCGGCGGTGCTGTCGGGCGGGATCGAGTGGAAACCGACGCAGATCAACCCGCACGACATGGCGCTGACCGACCTCCTCGACAAGCAGGAGGGCCGGATCGCGCATCTGCTGGGTGTCCCGTCGGAGCTCGTCGGGATCCCCACCTCGACCGACGCGATGACTTACAAGAACGTCACGATGTGGTTCGACATGCACTGGCGGACCGGGTTGCGGCCGAAGGCGCAGAAGGTGATGGCGGCCCTGTCGGGGTGGGCGCTGCCCCGCGGCACGCAGGTCGAGCTGAACCGCGACGAGTACGTCGCCGCCGAACCACTCGAGCGGGCCCAGACCGCCCAGATCCTGAACGCCATCGTGGATCCGGTCACCGGGCAGCCGGCCCTGAGCGTGCAGGAGATTCGCGACGCCGAACGGCTCGACAACAGCACACCATCCGACGTTTCCAGCGGGGTGCTCAGATGAACGGAGAGGTTGAAATCAGGACGGCGGAGGTCGCCGACGTGTCGTTCCCGAACCGCACGATCGAGCTGATCGTGATGCCCTACGAGACCGAGACGACGATCCGCGAACAGGGCCGCGAGTTCACCGAGATCGTGACCCGGGGCGCGTTCGGGGGGCTCGAGGCGAAAAACGGCGGCCAGATGCGGGTCGGCGTCAACCGCGACCACGAGATCCAACGGACGGTCGGCCGCGCGATGGCGTTCCACCCGGCACGCCCCGACGGTCTCGTCGCCGAGCTGCGGATCTCCGCGACCGCGCTGGGCGAGGAGACACTGGTGCTGGCAGACGACGGGGTGCTGGGCGCGTCGGCGGGATTCACGCTGCTCCGCAAACACGGCCGCTACGGGCCGGTCGTGGCGGGCGCCGAGACGTGGGAGACACGGTCGCGGCGCAGGCTGAACCGGCTGTACCTGGCGCATATCGCGTTGACACCCGACCCCGCCTACGAGGAAGCCGGCGTGTTGGCGGTCAGGAAGGCCAGCGAGGCGGCGACGGTGACGCCGAACCGCGACCGCTGGCAGGTCGAGCAGTGGCGCCGGCAGCTTGCCGACATCGACGCGCGTTATAGTCACCGGTAGCGCCGAACTTTCCACCGTGTAGTCAGCCCAGACGGGCGTCCGGTCGGCCAGTGGGGGAAGCGCGAGATCGCGATCAGCTTGTGCCTTTGTTCGCTTTCGCGTTGGAAGGAGCACCCCCACGATGTCTGTCCGTTCGACCGACACGATGCTCGCTCGCTACGTCAGCGAGATCGAGGAAAGACAGCAATTCATCGACGGCGTCGTCAGCGCCGCCGAAGAGAAGGGCGACGACCTCAGCGAAGACCAGCTCGAGCTCGTAACCCACGCCCGCGACCGGATCGCGAAATGCAACACGCTGATGCAGCCGCTCGAGGAAGCACGGAAGATCTCGATCGACTCCAGCAACCGGATCGCGGCGGTCGCAAAGTTCATGACCGAGCCGGGCCGCCCCAAGGATGTGGAGTACCGGTCGGCCGGCGAGTACGTGCTCGACATGTGGAAGGCCGGGCTCGGCGCCGAGGAGGCAGTCCGCAGGCTCGACACCTACAACCGGGCCGCATCCCACCAGACGACGTCCGACAACCCCGGCCTGCTGCCGACGCCGATCCTGGGGCCGGTCGTCAACTTCATCGACGCCGCCCGGCCGCTGGTGAACGCGCTCGGGCCGCGCCAGCTGCCCGGCACCGGCTTCAGCCGGCCGAAGGTGACGCAGCACACCGCTGTCGGCGCACAAGCGTCTGAGAAGGCGGAGCTCGTCAGCCAGAAGATGACGATCGGCAAGTTGACAGTCACGCCAGCGACGATCGGCGGGTACGTCAACGTCAGCCGCCAGGATTTGGACTGGTCGCAGCCGGCGATCATGGACATCGTCATCCAGGACCTCGCGGCGCAGTACGCGATCACGACCGAGGCGACCGCCGTGCAGGCGTTCTACACGGGCGGAACCGCCGGGCCGACGATCCCGGCATCACCGACCGGCGACGTCGTGGCAGCCCAGTTCTGGACGGCCGCCGCATCGGTGTACACGGCCACGAAGGGGCAGGGCCGCGTGCTGGCGGTCGCCTCGCCGGACGTGCTCGGGATCCTGGGGCCGCTGTTCCAGCCGGTCAACCCGATGAACCAGCAGGGCCAGGGGTTCTCGGCCGCCGCGTTCGGGCTCGGCGCCGCCGGCTCGATCTCCGGCATCCCGATCTACATCACGTCCGGGTTCGGCGCCACGAAGAGGCTGGTGGTGATGTCGACCGCCGCCGCCGAGGTGTACGAAGACCGGATCGGGTCGCTGCAGGTCGTCGAGCCGTCCGTGCTCGGCGTCCAGATCGCCTACGCCGGCTACTTCGCGTCGCTGATCGTCGAGTCGACGGGGATCGTGAAAGTGACGGTCACGTAGAGATGGCCGACGAGAAGCCGCTCGACGAGCATCAGACGACCGAGGTGGTTGAGCAGGACTCGCCGACCGGCGATCCGGTCGACGACCACTACGAAACCGAGGTGACACCGTCGGAGCCGAACCCCGAGCAGTCGGGCGGAACCATCTGGGACGCCCCGAACCAGCAGGTGGTCGGGCAGCCGCACCCATCCGAAGAGGGGACGGGCGGCACCGACGCCGGGCTCGAGAAAGCCGCCGGCACGATCGAAGAGGAGGAGCCGGCACCGAAAAAGGCGAAGGCGAAGGAGGGGCCTGCCAGGGAGAAAGAGGCGAAGTAGGTGGCGTACGGGACGACCGACGAGCTGCTGCGCCGCCTGAACATCCGCAGCCCGACAGCGGTGCAGATCGAGCAGGCGCAGCTGTGCCTGGACGGCGCGTCGACCGAGATCAACTGGGACCTCGACTACGACACCGACACGCCGTCACCGCTGACGGTGCTCGTCTGTTACGGCCGGGCCCGCGAGTTGTGGAACCTCGGCTACGCGACGTTCGGGGCCGCCCTGTTGGCGTCCGATCTGTTGGCGTACGCCGGCAACGACTCGTGGGCCCGCTGGCACCGCATGCTCGACAAGTTGCGGCTCCACGAAGGAATCGCCTAGGTGGCGGGGCTGGCCGAGATCATGGAAGCGATAGCGGCCAGCCTCGACCCACTCACCACCGAGGTGCCCGGTTTGCAGGTGACCGCGTTCTGGAACGGCGGCCCGACACCACCCTCGATTGACGTGTATCCGGGCGGCCCGTCGGGGCTGCCCGTCTCGCAGGCCGGCTGGGAAGAAACGTTCACCGTCCGCGCCCGCGTGGCGAGCCCTGACGATGTCGGGGCGCAGGAGGTGCTGCTCGGGCTGATGGACGTCGACGGGCCCGCATCGGTGATCACGATGCTGAGGATCGATCCGTCGTTCGGGGGTGTCGTCGGCGGCTCGGCCGTCGACGAGCGGTCCGGCTTCCAGCCGTACCCGGGCGACTACCTCGGCTGCGAATGGCGGCTAAGGACGATCCAATGAGGATTCTCTGGCTCGGCAATCCGCCGTGGCTGCCGTCCGGCTACGGCCAGCAGGCCGCGCTGGCGTTGCCGCGGCTACAAGCGCTCGGCCACGACCTCGCGCTGGTGTGCAACTGGGGTCAGCACGGCCACGCGACCGGCTGGGAAGGCATCACCTGCTACCCCTGCGACTCGAACTGGGGCAACAACAACCTGGCGACGTTCGCCGAAGCGCACCAGGCCGACCTCATCCTCGCGCTCTGCGACGCGTGGGTGCTGAAGCCCGACCTGTGGCCCGACGAGCTCGAGGTGGCGGTGTGGGCGCCCGTCGACCATCTGCCGGCGCCGCCGGCGGCCGTCAAGGTGCTCGCCCATGAGCAGGTCACGCCGGTCGCGATGAGCAGGTTCGGTGTCGCCCAGATGCGGGACGCCGGGCTCGACCCTCTGTACGTGCCGCACGCAGTCGACACGACCCTGTTTCGGCCGCGGCCCGATCTGCGCGGGCGGGCACGCGACGAGCTCGGCGTCCCGCAAGACGCGTTCCTGGTCGGCATGGTCGCCCAGAACACCGGCAACCCGGCCATGCCGCGCAAGGCGTTCCCGCAGGCGTTCCTCGCGTTCTCACGGTTCGCGAAGACCCGCCGCGACGCGTGGCTCTATGTCCACACCGAGACGGCGCCGGCGATGGGCGGCATGAACCTCGACCGTCTGGCGGAGGCGTGCGAGTGCCCGCAGGGCCGCACCTGGTTCCCGCACCCGGCCAACTGGCACCTACCCCAGAGCTCGGAGGCGGTCGCGTTCATGTACCAGGCGTTCGACGTGCTGCTGATGCCGTCGATGGGCGAAGGGTTCGGCATCCCGTTGTTGGAGGCGCAAGCGTCGGGGGTGCCGGTCATCACGTCGGATCATTCGGCGATGCGGGAGCTCTGCCAGGCGGGCTGGCTCGTCGCCGGCGACCCGTGGTGGGACGCGTTGCAGGACGCCTGGTTCCAGGTGCCGCACGTCGGCCAGATCGTGGACGCGCTGGAAGCCTCCTACGCCGCCCGCGACGACAGGCCACTGCGGGACAGGGGTGTGCGGTTCGCGGCCGCCTACGACGCCGACACGGTCGCACGGACCCACTGGCAGCCGCTACTCGGATCTAAGTCGTCGACGACTCAGGTTTTGGAGGCGGTGGCGTGAGCGAAGCCGAAGCCTGGCTGCTCCACCTCGTCCCCGACCACGGCGAGCTCGCCCTCGACGTCGGCGCCAACGAGGGGTCCTTCATGACCCTGCTCGCCAACCGGTTCGCCGAGGTACACGCGTTCGAGCCGAACCCGCAGATCACGCCCATCCTCCGTCAGCGCGCGAACGGCCGCGAGAACGTCCGCGTGCTCGAGCTCGCGGTCTACCGGCGGCCGGCGGTGCTGACGCTCAACCTCTACCCCGGCTCCGAACAAGCGTCCGCCTACCCGGACCAGCACGGGCCCGCCGACCGGCAGGTTCGCGTGCCGGCGTCGTCGCTCGACGAGCTCGGCTACCCCGACGCGCCACAGGTCGACTTCGTGAAAGTCGACGTGGAAGGCGGCGAGGTCGACGTGCTCGCCGGCGCCGACCAGACGATCGGGAAGCACCGGCCGCGTCTGCTGATCGAGATCCACAACCTGGACAACCTCGCGGCCTGCCGCAGCCTTCTGGACGGCTGGGGCTACCGGGTTGAGCACATCCCGCATCCGCACCCAGGAGTGCATCCAGGGCACTGCTGGCTGTCCGCCAACGCGGCCACGGCCGCACAGAAGGGAGCATGAGATGGCGAAGTTCCTGCTGACCAAAGCGAAGATCCTGGTCAACAGCGTCGACCTGTCCAATTTCGCGTTCAGCCTCGACACGCCAGAGACGAAGGAGCAGGTCGACGTGTCCGGCTTCAACCCGGCCGGCACCCGCGAGTATCTGCCCGGCCAGTCGGACCAGACGATCACGATCGGGTTCCTGCAGGGGTTCGGCACCTCGGAGCCGCACCGTGTCCTGCAGCCGCTGTATTCGTCCGGGTCGGCGTTCCCGATTTCGGTGATGGCCGACTCGTCAGCGTCGCCGAGCGCCGCGAATCCGACGTTTGGTGGCACCGCGACCCTGTACGACTACAACGGGCTGGCGGGCACGCTGAACGCGCGCGGCGAGATGACCGCGACTTTCCGGGCGACAGGGTCTGGCGGCTTCCAGTGGGGCACCTCATAGCGTGGAAGGGCCGGCTGTTGTTGTCCGCGGCCAGCGCGACCTGTCGCGGGCGTTCGCCAAGGCCGACCGCGACACCCGGCTTCGGTGGCGGCGGACGCTCCGCGAGCTCGCCGAGCCGGTTCGCTCCGATGCGGAACAGATGGCGCTCACCACGATCCGCAACATGGCGAACAGCCCGAAGTGGGCGCGGATGCGGACCGGCGTCACCCAGAAACTCGTCTACGTCGCGCCACGCCAGAAAGGAACCAGGGGTCGTGGCCGTAGCCGGCGGCCGAACCTCGCCGATCTGCTGATGGACCGGGCGATGCAGCCGGCGTTGGATCGCCACCGCGGCGACGTCGAGCGGGCCGTGGAGGTGCTGTTCGACGGGATCGCCGACGACTTCAACAGGGGAGGACGGCTATGACCGACGTCGACGGGTTCGAGTACCAGGACCGCTTCTACCCCTGGTCGATCTCGGACATGGGCAAAGACCTCGTCTTGATCGACCGGATCTGCGGCATGTCGCTCAGCGAGTTCTACGAGGTCGCCGACGACGCGTTGCAAGCGGACCGCGCCCCCGTCCTGTTGGCGTTGGTCGCGACGTCGATCCGGGCTGGCAACCCGTCGTGGAACGTCGACCGGATCGTCCGGCTGGTGATGGACATGTCGCTGTCTGACCTGCACATCGTGGGGCTCGAAGAGGGGCCGCCAAACCCTACGCCGGAAACGGCGGAAGAGCCGCCGCCCAGCGAGCCATCGAGATCACCGAGCAACGGTTCCTCGCCGCCATCGACCCCACCGGAGCCCTCGAGCTCAGAGACATTCTTCGCAGCCCCGGTGTGATGTTCCAGCCGTGGCTCGCGCACTGGTTCCCCGGCGTGACGATGGAACAGCTCGAGCGGGGCTACTGGTCGATGGCCGGCTACGTCGGCATGCTCGACTACGCCAAGGAGAGCGTTAACGCCCGTGGCTAGAAAGCTCGTCGTCGAGGTCGTCGGTGATGCGAGCTCGTTCGAGCGGTCGCTTAAGACGGCGAACAGGAGCGCCCAGACGTTCAGCAAGGAGATGGGCAGAGTCGGCCGTGGCGCCGCCGCCGGCTCCGGCATCTTCCGTGGTCTGGGCCGGTCGATCGCGTTCGCGTCGGGCGGGTTCCTGGCGTTCGCGTCGGCAGGCCATTTCCTGCGCGAGTCGGTCGACGCGGCCCGCGACGCCGCCGTCTCGCAACGGTCGCTAGCCGCCCAGATGAAAACGTCGGGGGCGGCGTTCGGCGACTTCAGAGACCGGATCGAGGAGGCCGCGAACGGCTACGCCAAGCTCGGCTTCAACAGCGAGCAGTACATCCAGTCGCTGACCGTCCTGGATCGCGGCACCCGCAACATCAACCAGGCGATGAGGCTGCAAGGGCTCAGCGCCGACATCGCGCGCGCGAAGGGCATTGACCTGTCGGCTGCCGCCCAGACCGTCGCGAAGGTGTTCGGCGGCCAGGAAACGGCTTTGCGGCGGGCCGTGCCAGGGCTGTCGAAGACCGCGCACGGCTGGGACCTGATCCGGCAGGCGCAGCAGCGGATGGCAGGCCAAGCTCGGGCGGGCACCACCGCCGCCGAACAGTTCGGCGCGGCCTGGTTCAACACCCAGAAGATCGTCGGTCAGGCGTTGCTGCCGATGCTGAACCGGCTGCTCGGCCGGCTGACCCGCTGGCTGCAAAGGGCCGGCAACCAGCAGAAGATCGCGGACGCGTTCAAGACCGCCGCCGACGCCGTCCAGAGCGTCTACGACGCGTTGAACAGGCTCGCCGGCGTGGTCGGCGGCTGGAAGAACCTGCTCGCCGGCGCGGCCGGCGCATGGCTCGGCTTCAAAGCCGCCGGCGTCGGCGCCGCCGTGTCGATTGAGCTCGCGAACATCGCTGCTGCGGCCGGCACCGCTGCCGCTTGGCGGGCCGCGTTGATCTCGTCCGGCTGGGGCGCGTTCGCGGTCGCGGCCGGCATCGCCGCCGCCTACGTCGTCACCCACTGGACGAAGGTCAAGAAGTTCTTCGCGGGGCTATGGATCTATCTGCAAGAGGGGTTCGACAACACGGCGTTGGCGATCGTCGAGGCGTTCTCGCACCTGCCGAAGTTCCTGGGTGGCGGCCCGTTCCAGCGTGCGAAGGCGGCGTTGAAGGCCGACCTGAAAGACCTCGAGGCGCAGGCCGCCAAGGTCGCCGACGCGACGACCGCGCCGGCGAAGGTGAGGGGCCCGAAGCTGCCCCGTGGCGGCGGTGGCGGCGGCTTCCCTGGAGTCGGAACGACCGCCGCTCGAGCGAAGAAACAGGCGGGCCCGTCGGTGCTCGACCTGCTCGAGTTCAACGTCGACAAAGCCACCCTGACCGCGACACTCGCCGACGACCTCGCCGCGCTGCGGAAACTCGAGGCATATCTGAGGCAGCGGATCGCGCACACCCGCAACAACCTCGACCTGCGCCGCAAGCTGCTGGACGCCGAGAAACAAGTGCAGGGCATCCTGAAACAGCAGGCCGACCTGCGCCGACAGGCGCGGCAGCGGCGAGCAGAACGGCAAGCGGCCGCCCGCGAGGCCCGCCAGTTCGGGCTGCTCGGCCTCGGCCCGACCGGCGAAGACCTCGTCCCAGGCTTGCGGTCGCTCAGGACCCAGCTCGGGCAGGTGCGCGCCGCGATCAAAGGCACCATCCTCGACACCCCGAAAGAGATGCGGCTGCTGGGCAGGATGGCCGACCTGATCGCCGGCCGGTTCGGGAAGCTCGGCCCCGAGGTGCGCCAGAAGATCCACGACATGCTCGCCGCGATCAACCAGGAGCTCGGAAAGGGCACCGGCGAGCTGTCGAAGTGGGCGCACACCTCGAGCCAGAAGATCCTCGCGGGACTCGGGCTCAGCCCGCAGCAGCGGCGCGAACTCAACCAGCGGCTCGCGACCATCGGACCCGGCATGACGGTCCCGCCGCGCCACACGGCAGCGTTCGCCGGCGCAGGCGGGACGCTGGTCACCGGCAACACCATGCACTTCCACGGCGTTACCGACGTCAAGGCGTTCGAGCAACAACTCGCCAAGCGGCACACCGCCAGGGCGCACACTCGGCGCGGAGCGCGCTAGGTGCCGCCGGCCGGGCGCGTCCTGGTCGCGTTCGACGACCCGTCGCTCGTCTGGTCACCCACCTGGACACGCCTCGACGACGCCTACCCGAACCTCGTCACGTCGTACACGATCGACCGGGGCCGCCAGTTCGAGCTCGACCGCACCGACACCGGCCGCGCCACCGTCGAGATCGCCGACGTCGACGGTGTCCTCGACCCGACCAACCCGGCCGGCCCGTTCTACGGCAAGCTCGAGCCGCTGCTGCAGATCATGCTCGGCCGCCACAACCCCGTCACCAACACCTGGTACACGCGGTTCCGCGGCTGGATCGACGAGTTCGACTACGCGTTCGACCCGTCGCAGCAGGTGAACCGGCTGACCGTCCAGTGCGTCGACATCTTCGAGATCCTGGCGGCGATCGAGATGCAGCCCGGCGAGTTCGGCGACCAGCCGCCAGCCAACACCCAGCAGCCCGACGCCATCTACTTCCACCGCGCCGACGAAACCGATCTGCGGATGCTGCAGGTGCTCGGCGACGCCGGCATCCCGGTCGACTACCACGACCTCTTCTCCGGCAACGTCAAGCTGTTCGAGACCGTCTACAGCGCCGGCGAGAACATCCTCACCGTGATCCAGGAGGCCGCCGACGCCGAGTTCCCCGGCGCACCCTCGAACGTGTACACCGACCGTCTCGGCCGGCTCGTGTTCCACGGCCGCCTAGCCCGGTTCTTCCCCGTCGAGCATTCCGGCGGCACGACCGGCTGGGACTACACCGAGTGGCAGGCCGGCGACGGCGAAGCTGTCGCCGGCGACCCGACCGGCACAGTCCACCTCCGCGAGTTCGCGTTCGACCGTGGCCTCGCCAAGGTGATCAACGTCGCGACCGCAACGCCGCTTTGGAGCAACGCCGGCGACGTCGACAAGCTCGGCGTGCCGCCGACCGCCGCCGAAGTCAAAGGGCAGCTCGTCAAAGACACCACGTCGATCGGCAAGTACGGCATCCGTTCCTGGTCGGCGCAGAACCTCCTGACCCGCGAGTCGAACCTCGACGGCTCCAATTCGCTCGTCGAGACGAAACGGTTCGCGAGCTACTACGTCGACAACTACAAAGACCCGAAGAACCGGGTCAACACGATCGGGTTCCGCAGCATGCGGCCCGGCCAGCCGGGCGCCTCGATCCTGTGGCAGATGCTGTCGAGGCTCGACATCGCCGACACGGTGCTGGTCACGGTCTCAGCACCCGGCGGCGGCGCGTTCGTCGAGGAGCCCTACTACGTCGAAGGCGTCCACGAAGAGGCGCACCCGTTGGGCACCGACGCCTACGACGACGTCACGTTGCGGCTCGACCTGTCGCCGCGCCACTACTACGACAGCAACCCCTGGCCGTGACCGTCCAGCAGAAACCGATCCTGCACGGCCGCGACCACGCCTGTGGCGGCGCCGACCCGGTCCCCGGCATCTGCCTGCTGTCGCCCGGCACAGACATCGACGACGTGCTACGCGCCACCGGTGTCGGCGCGTTCTGGAAACTCGACGAGCCGTCCGGCACCGTCGCCCACGACTCGTCCGGCAACAGCTGGGACCTGAACGTGCCGTCCGGGAAATCGCCGCCCGCCTGGGGTGCCGCGGCCGGGCCGCCCGGCACGCCGTCCGCGCACTTCCAGCCCGGGGTCGCGGACGTGTTCGCCCGCACCGCGTCGCCGTCGTTTCCCGCCTACTCCGGCGATCTCACCGCGGCCGGCTGGGTGAACCTAGTCGACAGCGGGTCGGATGCCCATTTCCTGATGGGTCAGGGCAACCCGGAACAAAGCGGCGGCGACGGCTGGGCGTTCCTTGTCGGCGGCACCCTCACGCTGCCCGCCCACAAAGCGTTCGTGCTCTTCAACGACGGGACGGGGGCAGCCTCCGAAATCGACGGCAACGATCCCCTCGTCACCGACGGCACCACCTGGTATTTCCTCGCCGTCGTCCGTGACGCCGGCGAGTTCAAGCTGTACGTCGACGGGCTCCTCCAGGCCGACACGAGCAGTGGTCCTTACGTGGCTGCGGGCGGCTTCAAGATCGGCTCCGCGCTCACCGTCAGCGGTACGTCGTTCTACAACCTGCAGGGGCTCGCCAGCTACTTCGCCACCTGGTCGCGCGCCCTCACCAGCACCGAGCTGCTCGACATCAAGGACGCGACCGCCAGCCACACCGGCGAGGTGCTGACCGTCGGCCCCGACGGCACCCCCGTCTGGACGCCACCGAAAGTCAGCGTCGGCGTCAACGGCGACCCCGGCACCCAGCCGGCCCCGACACCAGACCCGCCGCCGGCGCTCGTCGACCCGCCCACCTACTGGGGCACAGTGCTCGACTGGATCAACGACCAGCCGTTCACCTACGGCGGCTCCACGTTCGTCGTTCAGCCGAGGACGTGGACGACGATCCCGTTCACCAGCCCGCTGATGGAGCGCGAGTCGAACATGCCCTCGCTCGGAACCACGTTCACCGAGCTCGACTGGGACGACCCCGACGCGGCCGGCTGGATCAACCCGTCCGACCCGCACGCCATCCACGTCCCCCACGACCTGCGGGTCGACCCGCTGTGGGGCGTGTGGTTCCAGATCTGCCTACGGCTCGACGTGCCGGCGGTCGAGTACACCACCAGCCGCCGCGCGCTCCGCGTGCTCGAGACGACCCACCAGAAGCCCGTGATCGAGACCAACACCTGGCGCAACACGATCGACGCCGGCGGCGGCAGCTTCCACGTAATGCGCGAACCCGACGACGTGTTCGCGAACGGCAACCCCGGCGGCACCACGGTCGACCATCACCCCGGTATCGCGTTCGCTCCTAACGACATGGCCGGCACCTCGATCTTCAACTGGCTGCCGCGCGACAACGTAGGCAACCCGCTGCTCAAGAAAGGGATGCGGCTCGTCGCGCAGGTGTGGCACGACGCCGCCTCGCCGCTGACGTTCAACGCCGGCGGCACCTACAGCGGCACCCTGGACGGCAACTACAAACCCCATTTCATGGTGCTCGCGTCGATGGACCGCGCCTGGGGCCCACCGTGGAGCACCTGGCCGACGCCATGACCGACCAGCACACCATCGACTTCGTCGAGGGCAACGGGATCGCGATCAGCGCCAACGCCAACCCCGACCTCGACCTGTGGGAAGTCGAGATCGGCAACGAGCAATACGGCCTCTACCTCACCAAGGGCGACCTCGTGGCCGCGACCGGCGAGGCGACCCCCGGCCGAGTCCCGGCCGGGGCCGACGGCCAGGCGCTCGTCGCTGACAGCGCCGCCGACACCGGCGTCGCTTGGGGCACGGTTGGCGGCGACCCCGCTACTGACACCCAAGTGTGGATGCCGCTCGTCGACAGCGACGGCACCGTCGTCCTCGACAGCAGCGGCCTGATCCCGACCCTGATCCCGCTCGCATGAAAGGACGGCACCAGTGACGGCCACCACCTTCATCGGCCACTTCCTCGGCCCCGACGTCCACGCCAGCCGGCCGGCCGCCGCCGGGCTCCCCGACGGAACGATGTACGTCTGCACCACCCACAACAAGATCGAACGGGTCATCTCGGGGGCCTGGGTGGACTACACGAGCCTCGGAGGCGCCGGCGTGGCAGCAGACACGATCTTCGACGCCAAAGGCGACCTCGTCGCAGCGACCGCCGCAGACGCCGCCGCCCGGCTGCCGGTCGGCGCGAACGGGTACCGGCTCCAGGCCGACAGCACCCAGACCACCGGCCTGAAATGGGTTCCGCCATCGAAGGAGTGGGCGCTCAAGATCGTCGACGACGCCACCACCGTCACGACCGGCGAAGACAAGCTCCACATCTTTCTGCCCGCGTCGGTGAACGGCTACAACCTCACCGGCGTCTTCGCCGGCGTCAGCACCGTCTCCAGCTCCGGCACGCCCTCGATCGGGATCCGCAACGTCACCGACGCCGTCGAGATGCTGTCGACCAACGTCACGATCGACGCCACCGAGAAGACGTCGGCTACCGCTGCGACCGCCGCTGTGATCGACACCGCCCACGACGACGTCGCGACCGGCGACGAGCTCTCCGTCGACGTCGACACCGCCGGCACCGGCGCGAAGGGCCTCCAGATGATCCTCACGTTCACGCTCCCCTGATGGCGTACCGGGTCGCAACGAACGCCGACAACGTCGAGTTCAACAACGGCCCGCTGAGCGGCTACACGTTCGGCGGCTACACCGCCGCCATGCTCGTAAAGCGAAACACGCTCGGCGGCCGACAAGGGGCTCTTTTCATCGTTTCATCCGGCTTCTCGTTCCCCCACTTCGAGTTCGGCTTCGAATTGGGGGCAAGTAACGCGGCGGGTCTTTTCGCTGGTAGCTCCGGTGTAACCGGCCCCGTCGTTGGTAGCACCAGCCTCTGGTACCTGATCGTCGTTACCGGCACCGGCACCGGAACCCCACGTTTTCACGTACACGACGGTACTTCCTGGTCGCACACTAACGCCAGCGGGGCGCTCGCTCCCCTCGCCTCGATTGTTTCTACCGACCGTCACTTCCTTAGCCCGCCCTCCGCCTGGGGTGGCGATTACCTAAAGGCCGATGTCGTCTGCCAGGGAATCAAGAAGGCCGACTCGACCGACCTCGCGGTGCAGGCGCTCACCCCGACCGCGTTCTCGTCGTGGCAGGCGTTCGGGTTCGACTGGCTGGTCGGGTTCGACGCGTCGGGCACCCGCACCAACCAGGGCAGCGGCACAGGCGGCAACGAGATCGCCCGCACCGGCACCAGCCTCGTCGCCGACCCGGCCGGCTGGACGTGGGCCGCGCCCGCCCCGGTCGCCGACTTCACCGGCACCCCACTGTCGGGCGCCGCCCCCCTGTCGGTCACGTTCACCGACGCGTCGACGAACACGCCGACGTCGTGGGCGTGGACGTTCGGCGACGGCGGCACCTCCACCTCCCAGAACCCGACGCACAGCTACGCGGCCCCGGGCACCTACACCGTCGCCCTCGTCGCCACCAACGCCGGCGGCTCCAACACGAAGACCCGCACCGGCTACGTCACCGTCCAGTCCGGCTTCGTCCCCCAGATCGTGATCGTCGACGGATGACGGCCGCGTCGACCGCCAGCACGGTCACCTGGGCGCTCGTCGGCCTCGTCGTCGTGATCGGCCTGATCGCCGGCTGGCGCGTCATCGTCCACGACCGGTCGATCAGCCGGATCCGGTTCGGGTTCTTCTGGGAACGCGAACGCACCGCCGACCTCGAACACCAACCGAGACACGAGGAGGACAGATGACCGCAACCGACACCGACGACGACACCATCGAGTGGCCCGAACCGCAAGACGACCCCGACGAGGAACCGTCGCACCCCGGCGCCGAAGACGATGCCGCTGAAACGTAAGGCGATCCCGAGCCCGAACTACTCGAGCCGGGGCGGCGCCACCGTGCGGCTGATCGTGGTCCACACGGCGGAGGGCGCCACCACGATCGAAGAGCTCGGCAACTTCTTCGCGTCGACCTCGAGCGGCGTGTCGTCGCATACCGGCATCGACGACAAGGCCGGCGTGATCGGCGAGTACGTCAAACGCGGCAACAAGGCGTGGACGGCCGCGAACGCCAACCCCGTCGCCGTGCAGACCGAGCTGTGCGCGTTCGCGAGCTGGTCACGGGACGAGTGGAACCGCCACCCGGCCATGCTCGACAACTGCGCGAAGTGGATCGCCGAGGAGGCGGCAGCGTTCGGCATCCCGATCACGAAGCTGACCGCATCCCAGGCGCAAGGGTCGGGGCGTGGTGTCTGCCAGCACGCCGACCTCGGCGCGTGGGGCGGCGGCCACTGGGACTGCGGCTCGGGCTTCCCGATCGACCATGTCCTCGACCTCGCCAGGGGAGGAGGTGAAGAGATGGGCTACCCCGACTGGTTCTGGAATTGGGCGTCGTGGTATCTCACGACCAGCCGCGACCCGGCCGACCGGCCCGCCGGCACACCCGACACGATCCCCGACTGGGCGTGGGACGGCCAGCAGGAGATCGCCGCGATCGGCAAACGGTACGGCATGACCGGCGGCGAGCGCGACTGGATCGAGTGGTACCTCGCCGGCAAAAAGGGCGAGCGGCCGAACGTGCCCGAGACGATCCCCGACCGCTGGTGGAACGACGAGATGTGGACGCTCGAACGCGACAAAGCGCAGAGCTAGCCGTCCCGGCTCGCCAGCTCGCGCACCTGCCGCTCGAGCTCGTCCAACCGCTGCTCGATCGTCTTGCGCCATCCCATCGGCGCCAACCGGAAATCCTCCGACCGGCCGCCCGTAAACTCGGCCATCCGTTCCGCCCAGATGTTGCTCAGCCCGCTGCGGCCGGTGCGCCACCGGATAACCATCTGCCGCGTCAACCGCGTCCCCAGCTTCGCGTTCACCGCTTTGACGAGCCGGTCGTCGGAGCCGTAGTCGGCGACGAGCCGCGCTATCCGATGCTGCGGGTCATAATTCGACACGTGCCGCCGAACCTATGAGACGAACCGGCACGTCCGAAAGTGCCGACCGTGTTCTTATCCGGCACGCGTATCGGACCAGCTGAACGGCCCGGCACGCCTTTCCCGGAATTTCCGTAAGTTCCATTCGTCGCGTGGCTTGCGTCCCCCGCGACCCGTGTGGAAACCTGCCGTTTCCGGTTCTCGCCTTCGGCTTTTACCTGTGGCAGGCAGAAGGCCCAACAGCACGGGGGGCGGGAAGATGAAAAGGCCGCACCGATGATCGTCAAGGAACACCGCCGCATCCGGCGCGCGATGACCGCCGCACGACGCGAAAGCGGCAAGCTGCTCGACTGCGCCACCGTCGCCCGCGAATACGGCATCACGCGCGCGGGCGCCGAAGCGATCATGCGGCAACTGCCGAAGGTGCAGATCGACGGGTTCCGCAAGGTCTACGTCAAACGGGCCGACGTCGAAGCGCTTATCGACTCGAAGACGACAGCCGCCTAGGATGAGTCTCGACCATAGAAAAGCCCGGCACCGGTGAGGCGGCCCGGGCACGGCACTGGAGGCAAGTCCAATGCGAGCAGGACTCTATAGATGGGCGACCAGACGATGAGCGCCCGCATCCGCACCCGCACAGTGGGCGACGGCACGAAGCGCTACATCGTCCTCTACCGACGCGGCGGCCGCTACTACCCCACCGAATCATTGGGCACGTTCCGACGGTTGCGGGACGCGCAGCAGCGGCGCGACCTCGTCTCGGGCTGGCTCGCCCAAGGCGTCAACCCGAAGGCCGCGCTCGCCGAACTGCAGAAGCCGCCCGCCACGGTCCGCACCTTCGGCGAGTGGGGCGAGCTGTACCAGGCCAGCCGCGTCGACCTCGACGAGCGAACGATGAAGAACGTCAACTCGCACCTGCTGCGATTGAACGAGACGTTCGCCGGCACCGACCCGTTCGACCACACCCCCGACGACTGGCAGCAATGGGTCGCCGCCAACACCGACCTGCAACCGTCGTCGCTGAAGCGCTACCTCGCGACCGGCAAGCTGGTCCTCGACTACGCCGGCGTCGACCCCAACCCCGCGCGCGACCCGCGCGTGAAGCTGCCGCCGATCCGGCGCACCGAGCCGACCCCGCCCGACGCCAACCAGTTCCTAGCGATCCTCGAGCACGCCCCCAGGACGCGCAGGCT
>Ga0066693_10000010_pt1 | contig 20036 bp, 19 predicted proteins | sample GraSoiAngelo_142_FD_66669 | JGI IMG/M metagenome (GOLD analysis project Ga0066693, IMG submission 66669) | Grasslands soil microbial communities from the Angelo Coastal Reserve, California, USA - 14_1009_02_20cm | ecosystem: Environmental > Terrestrial > Soil > Grasslands | place: USA...
CGGGGAAGGACGCCTTCAGCATGCGCCAGTTGTCGGTGCCGTGCGGCTCGTGGCACTTCGGGCACATTCCCTCGCGCACCGGGCCGTGCCGCATCTCGTTCTCCGGATTCGATTCCACCCACTGCTTCATGTTCATGATCTTCCCGGTGGGCGTGTCGAGCGTCTGGTTGTGGCAGCCGAAGCACACGTTCATCGGAGGCCATTCCTTGAGGCGCTTCTCGTGATCGCTCTGGTGCGCGTCGTGGCAGGCGACGCACACCTTGGGGTTCTGGGCCGGATCGAGTGCGCCGTGCTTGGTGAACGCGCTCGCGTTCTGGATGCGCTTGGAAGGATGGCAAGTGGTGCAGGTATCGAAGACGGTCCTGCGCAGGCGCGCGTAGTTATCGGAAGCGTGCGGGTCGTGGCAGAAGAGGCAGAGCCCTTCGTTGACCGGATTGTGCAGGACCTTCTGGGTGTCGCGCGGCCCGTGGCACTGCCGGCAGAGCTGCTTGCCGTCCGCGGCCAGCGCGAAGGTGTGCTCGCTCTCGCTGGTCGAGACGTGGCAGGCGCCGCACAGCCCGTTCTTCACCGGCGGGTGGATGATCTGCTTCTTGGCGTACTCCTCTGCGTGGCAGGACGCGCAGTCGCCGCCGGGACCTGCAGGCGCCTTGCGCACCGCCGCCCCCGTGGGCAGCGCGAAGAGCAGCGCGCAGAACGCCGCCCTCATTTGCGATGGCAGCTGAGGCACAATTCGCTCCGTTCCTTGGGTACGCGCAGGAAGTATTCATTCCCCGTGCCGTGCGGGTCGTGGCAGGAGGCGCATTCCACGCCAGCCGTACCGGTGATCACGTCGAATCCGCTCTTGTCGGTGAAGAGCTTGAGGCCCTTCGCGCGCGGGTCCGGCGACCAGTCCTTGGCGAGCAGCGGCGTCGCGCGCGGCTCGTAACGGCGGTACTCGGACGGGTCGAGGTCGAGGGGATACGGGACCGCGACCGGATGGTTCCCCATCACCTTGCCCGACCATTCGTCGGGCATCGCCAGATAGTTCTGGCGCGGGTTGCCTTCCTTGCGCCGCGCGTCGCCCGCCACCGCGTCGAAGCGCAGCGAGGTGGAGGCGGGCCGGTAGACGATGGCGATCGAGGACACCGTGGAGTCGTGGCAACTGAGGCAGCGGAGCGTCGATCCCGCCCAGCGCAGCGCCAGGGGCGGGCCCGCCGGGTCGGCGCGCTCGGTGAGGGCGGCGTTGCGCGACCGGTTCTTCGCGTCCCAGAGGGCCGGGGGGACGGTGAAGGTCTCGAGGCGGTTCGGGACGTGGCAGAACTGGCAGAGGTCCATGCCCTCGGTGCCGCGATTCCCGGCGCCGAAGAAGTTGTGCTTCGACTGATCGATGCGGCTCTCGCCGTGGCCGGCCTCGCCGCTCTGGGCAGCGAAGGCCCTGGCGGCAAACAAGACGCAGAGGAGTGCCGCGCCTCTCATGGGTTCACCGGCAGATAGACGGTCTTCACCCCGTCCATCGCGTCCTTTCCGTGGCAGGAGAGGAAGCAATACGGCTGGCCCGACGGCGTGTGCCCGTAGCGGGGCTTCGTCGGCCGGTCGCCGTAGTTGGGATCGTTCCCGGGGAAGGGTCGGACGGTCGGTGCGAAATTGATCAAGTGCGACGGCGATCCCGAGGCGATGTTCTTGTAATCGGTATTCGCCGCTTCGACGTTCGAATGGATGTTGTAATGGCATTCCATGCAGTTGGCGTTGGTCTTGTCGATGAGATGCACCCAGTGCAGGTTGCCGCGGCCCGCTCCCACGCCGCCGTTCTGGTAGAAGTTCGTGCGGCTCCCCGCACCGATGTTCTGCGGCCGGACCAGCCGGTTCTCGTCGTGGCAGAGGAAGCAGAGCGCGAAATTGTTGGCGTTGTAGGCGCCGAAGGGCGGACCGTTCGGAGTCCCGACCGTGAAGGAGTAGTTCGCGCGAAGCATGCGCGGGTTCTGCGATCCGTGCGGCCCCTTCGGTCCCGAAGGCGAGTTGCGCGCGCTCCCGTTCACGTCCGCGGTCTGCTCGTTGTTGTGGCAGTCGGTGCAGAGGAGCGTCGAGCCGCGGTTCAGGTGGTTGCCCTGCCAGTCGTTGCCCTTGAGCTGGCCGTCGGGCGCGTCGAGGACGTTGTTCAGGTAGCTCGACTGGTTGCGCCCGGTTCCGCCCACCGGATGGAAGGCGCCGTTCGTGGTCTGGAACTCGAGCCGCTTGTTCGATCCCGATGGCGGCCGCGTCGCCGCGGGCGGGATGAAGGTCGCGAAGGTGTCGCCGTGGCAGCGGAAGCAGACCTCGTACTGGTGGAGGTCGGTGGTCGCATCGTCGACCACCACCGATCCGGAGAGCGAAATGCCCTTCGATCCCTCGTGCACGTTGCCCGGTAGCGCCTGCACGCGGTGCGGGTTGTGGCAGTCGGCGCACTCGACGTGCTTGTTGGTGTTCAGCACCGACTCGGGCTCGGGCAGGTGCGTCGTGAAGATGGGCTGGTGCTCGTCGGTCTTCAGCTCCACCGGGTGGTGGGTCGCCTTCTGCATCTGCGTGCGGATGTCCGGCGCCGCCCGGCCGCGCGCCGGATCGATCCCCGTGCCGCCGCTCTGGTGGCAGGAGAAGCAGACGTTCTCCTCCGCCCAGGGGAAAGGCGTCCCGAAGCTCTGGTTGCTCGTCTGCAAGAGGCGCGAAGGGCTCGAGCCGTTGTGCGGCGCGTGGCAGGCGAGGCAGCCGCGGTCGCCCACCGTGGTGGTGCCGTTGACCGGATACGGCGCGAGCGACTGCTCGTGCCGGCTCCCGATCCAGCCCGGCTTGTTGTGGCACGTCATGCACAAGGCGCCGCGGGTGTTGTCCTTGACGAGGAACTTGAAGGTCGGCAGGTGCGGGTCGTGGCAGGAGGTGCACTGCACGCTGTCCTTCACGCCCGGCGTCGCGCCCTCGCGCAGGCGCACGTCGTCGCCCGGAGGAGGGAGCACGATCTCGGGATCGGAAGCGACGTTCGGGACCATCGAGATGGGGTGGTCGTTGCGCAGGTCGGTGCCGAGGTTGCGCGGGCCCACCGGCATCGTCGTCACGCCGCCCTGCATCTGAACGGTGGCCGGGCGGATGTTGTCGTTGTTCATCAAGGACCCGATGGCCAGCGTCCCGTCGTGGCAGGAGAGGCAGAGCTTGGCGGCGCCGTTCGGGCGCGGGACGTTCGAGTCCAGCGTGGTCGAGGTGTAGATCGTGTAGAGGCTGGGGTTGTCCTGGTATTTCAGGTCGCGATTCCAGACCGGCCGCGACTGATAGGCGCCGTGGGGGATGTGGCAGAAGACGCAAACCTGGTCCTCGCTCGTCGCCCGCACCGTGTTGGTCGAGTTGCTCGACAGGTTGTGCTTGGTCGAGCGGATGTCGGGCGCGGGCTGCACCGCCAGGAGCGCCGCGACGAGTCCGATCACGGCGCCGCTCCTTGCTCGAGATCGAAGACCTGCACCCGCGCATTGAAGGTGTCGGCGACGTACAGGTAGCGCCCGTCGCTCGCCGCACCTCCGGGCAGGTAGAAACGGCCTTTGGCGATGCCGGTGCCACCGAAGATGCCGAGCAGGGTTCCCTGGCCGTCGAAGACCTGGATGACGTCGAAATAGCCCTCGACCACGATGACGTGGCCCTCGCGATCGACGGCGAGGCCCTTGGGCCGCGGCAGGTCGCCCATCCCGTCGCCGAGGCGACCGAAGGCCCGCACGAAGCGCAGGTCGGAATCGAAGATCTGCACGCGGAAGTTCATCGCGTCGCAGACGTAGAGGCGCCCGTCCTTGTCGACGGCGACATGGGTCGGGAAGTTGAACTGGCCGTCGTCGCCGCCGCGGCCCGAGAGCTTGCGGCCTTCGCCGCCGCCGAAGGGCAGCGCGTAGACCGCGTGGGCCGCTGAATCGGTGACGAAGAGGATCTTGCGGGCCTCGTCGACGGCGAGGCCGCCCGGACGCTGCAGCGCGGGAACTTTCACCGGGAGCGATACCGGCTCCGCCTCGCGGCCGTAGGCGCGGAGGAGGTGCTTGTCCGCGTCGGCGACGATGAGGGTTTCGCCGGCGAAGGCCACGGCTACCGGATATGCGAGGTCAGTGCCGATCCTGCGGTAGTCGCCGGCCTTTGGATCGTAGAGGTGCACGGCGCGCCGTCCCGGGTCGGCGACCGCGAGGCGGCCATCGCGAGCGAGCGCGATCGCGTACGGCCGATACAGTTCCTCCGATTCCCCGACGCCGGCCAGCAAGCGCCATACCCGCGAGAAGAACCCGTGCTCGATGCCGACGTTCTCCGGCTGCCGCAGCTCGCCGACGTAGGCGATGCGCTTGTTGCCGTCGCGCGCCCAGCGTGGATCGTCGGGCAGGACAGTGCCGATGCGGCGGGCGCCGGACGCGCAGCCCGCGGACACGGCCAGCGCGATCAAGCAGGAGATTCGCGCCGGCATCTTCATTCAGATCTCGAAAGGCCGCGCGAAGGTCGCGCGGATGCTCTGCTGATTCGAGGAGAGATTCGAGGAATCGGTGTGGAGGAGCTGGTACGAGGCGGAAAACGTCATCCGCCCGAAGTGGTAGACGCCGCCGAAAGTCGCGGCGGTGCTGGAGAGCGGCGGCGCCGAGCGCAGCTCGGTCCACGATCCGGACAGCTGCGCGGTCAATTCGAGCCCGAGCAACGGGTTGTACCCGCCCGTCATCGTCGCGCTCGTCATGTTGTGCGCCGCGGCAGGTGCTCCGGCGACGAAGCGGCTCGGCGGAACGATGGCGTCGCCGCGTACGTGACGCAGCTCCCCCGAGAGGTAGCCATGATCGAGCCGATAGGTGAGTCCGGCGGCGCCGCTCACCGCCAGCTCTCGCAGCGTGTACGCCGCGCCGGCGGCGACGTCGATGACCTCGCGATACCCGTCGTCGTAGCCGAGGGAGAAGGAAGCGTCCGCGTTCTGCGTCACCGGCAGGCGGGTCGACCCGCGCACGTGCTGCTCGAGGCGCCTGCCGCCGCGCGAAAGGGGCGCGAAGACCTTCTGCGCCGAGTAGTCGCCTTGCAGCACGATGCGTGACGCGGTGGTCTTCCCGACCGAGAGGCCGCCGCCGAGACCTTCCTGCGTGCCGGCGTTGCCGAACTCGCAATTGCAATGATCGACGTTGCCGCCGAGGAAGGCGGAGGCGGTCCAGCCAAAGACCGGGCGCGTGTACCCGATGCGGGTGTCGCCGCCGAAGTTGGTGCCGCGCGCGGACGCGGTCTTCGAGATGGTGCGCGCATATCCGCCGTTGGCGCTCGCCGACACGACCAGTTGCTCGCCCGCGATGGGCTGTACGGAGACTCCGGTTTGCGCGCTGCCCCGGGTACCGTCGGCGCCCGGAGCGCTCGCTTCCGCGAGATGCACCCCAGCGTTGGCGGAAAGGGCATCGCTCACACGCTGAACGTGGGAGGCGCTTCCTTCGCGCTCCGCGGTCAAGCCGGCGAGGTCGACCCCCGTGTGCCGCACCTCGCTCGCCGCCACGAGCGTCTGGTGCTGGGAAGAGGTCCAGGCCAGGTTGCCGGAGCGCGTCTGGAAGGTTCCGGCGTCCACGCGCTGGTCGTCGTCGAGACGCAGCGTGAGGTTCAAGAGCTCGGCGCCATACGATTTGAACGCCGTGGCCGCAGCCGTGCGCCGCACGTCGCTGAGCGGCTTGTCCGCGACGTGCGAGCTGCGATCCTCCTCGACGTCGATGCGGAGCCCGGGCAGCAAGGTGCCCGGCTCGAGGTTGAGCTGGCCACCGTAGGCGAGGCTCACCGCGCCGCCGGTCGAGGCGAGGATTCCCGGCGGCCCGTCGACGACGCTCCCGCGCGTGAAGATGCGCAGTGGATAAGCGCGCCGCGGAAGGAAGGCGGCCGACAGATCGAAGGAAGTCGCGCGCCCGTGCAAGCTCTGGCCGTTTCCCATCGCTCCATTGATGTTGGAAAACCCGCCGCCCAGCGTGACGAGCGCGAAGGCGGGTCCGAACGGGAGCCCCGCGTAGTGCACAGAGACGTTTTCCTCGAGCAGCGACGCCGTGGTCCCTTGCGAGGTGCCGTTTCCCGTGTCACCGAACGTGCGCACGGTCTGCGACTGCACCTCCACGTTCCCCGTCACGATCGCGTTCGCGGGGAACGCGATCGCGCCGAGGACCGCGAAGGTGCAAGCCCGACCGTGCGCCGCTCGCATGCTCATTTCTCCGTCACTTCTGGTGGCACGACAGGCACAGCTGGCTGCCGCTCTTCGTCACCCTGAGGAAGAACGTGTTGTCGGTTCCGTGCGGGTCGTGGCACGACGCGCACTCGATGCCTGCCGCTCCCGCTATCGGAGCGCCGCCGCCGCCCGCGCCGAAGATCTTCGGGCCGACCGGCCGCGCGACCCACTGGGGAAGGCGGACGTCCGGGCCGGTGGTGATCCCGTTGTAGGTGGACGCCTGCTGGTCGTAGCTGTACGGCACGCCCACCGGATGGTTGCCGGCGAGATTCGCGCCCGTCGCCGCATCGGGAATGATGTAGGCGGGGTTGTTGATGCTCCCGGCAGCGCTGGCGTCGGGGCCGGTGATCCCGACGAGCGGAGTGGGCCCAGCGTTGGCCCAGTACAGGGCGCCGACGCTGACCGTCCCGTCGTGGCACGACAGGCATTTCGCGGTCGAACCGGTCCACGTTCGCAGGTTGGTGGGATACGACGTGCCGCCGGTGGTCTTGCCGCCCGTGACGTCCGCCCACGAGTACTGGTTGGCGGAGAACTGGTGGTTCCACAAGAGCAGCGACGAGGCGCCCTTGTGCGGCGTGTGGCAGAACACGCACAGCCCGTCCTCCGCTTGCCCGGTCGCGACGTGCACGTTGTTGGTTTGCAGCTGGAAGTTGTGCTTGGTCGTCGTGATCGAGGCGGCGTTCGCGCTCGCCGCGAAGACGAAGAGCGCCAGAAACCCCAACCAAGGACCGTCCCTCGGTTTGCGATACAGCACCGTCATTCCCCTCTCTGTGCCCAGATGGTCAGTTGGCCGCCGGTGCGGAGCCCTGGGCCTGGCTGTCCGCCGCCGACGTGTTCACGAGCTGGTAGACGTCGACACGGAAGTTCAATCCGTTGGCGACGTAGATGCGGTTCTGCGCGTCGATCGCGATCCCGGCCGGATTGGCGAGGAAGCCGGGCGAGTCGCCGGGTCCGGCGAAGAAGAGCAACAGCTTCGCTTCCCGGTTGAAGATCTGGATGGCGGAGAAGAACGAGTCGACGACGTAGAGGTTGCCGAAGCTGTCGGTAGCGACGCCCTTTGGCTTGTCGAACTGCCCGAACCGGTCGCCGCGCTCGCCGATCTGGCGGACGAACTTTCCTTGCTTGTCGAACTCGACCACCCGCGCGTTCATGGTGTCGGCGACGAAGACTCCGTCCGCCGAGACCGCCACGAACGTCGGGAAGAAGAGATCGCCCTGCCCGTCGCCCTTCTGGCCGAACTTCGCCTTGTGCTCGCCGCCGGCGAGAGCGTGCACGTGGACCGCGTGACCCGCCCCGTTGGTCGAGGAGGTGTCGGTCACGTAGGCGAGCCCCGCCTCGGAATCGATGGCGATGCCGGTCGGGCGCTCGCAGTCGGTGAGCTCGAGGGCGGCGAGCGGCTTGCCGTTGCGATCGAAGGAGAGCGCCGCCTTGCGATCGGGGACCACCACCCAGATCGCTTCGCCCGCGATCGCCACGCCCATCGGCGGTCCGCCCAGCGCCTCGCGCGGCACGGTGCGCAATTCGCCGGCGGCGAAGTCGAAGAGGAAGAGCGATCCGATCGCCTGGTCGCTGACGGCGAGGAGATCGCCCTTCGGGGTCACCGCCACGCCGACCGGGTGATAGAGCGACACGGGCGCGTCGACGCCCGCCACCTTGCGCCAGGCGCGCGCGAACGATCCTTCCAGGTCCGCGGCGCTCGAATAGGTGCGAACGAGCCGGATGCGCTCCTTGGCCGGGGGTGCCGGCCAGGCCGGCACGTTGTGATTCGCCGTCGCGCAACCGAAGGTCCCGAGCACTGCCGCGGCGAGGATTTTTCCTGCACCGCGCAAAATTGGCCGTCTCATGGACGACCACTCTCTTCAAGGATAATGCCGCTTCGAAACGATACCCACACGAGACGGAGCGGAGTTCCTGCGCGTGGCGCGGGATGCAGGAATTGCGCGCAAACGGCGCGCTGGCGCAGTCGTTGCGCAAAGGTACGTGTTCCGCCGCGGGAGGTGGGATGGTCCGCGGTTTGCTCTCGCCGTGATCCCGTACGCCTTCAACCCAATCTTCGGAGGTATCGATGCTTCGCTTTCGTTTCCTCGCCGGTCTCACGCTCGTCGCATCGCCCGTGTTCGCGGGCGGCGCCATCACCGGGGCCGTCAACTATTCCGGGCCGCCGCCCAAGCAGGAGAAGATCGATCGCAAGGGCGACGCGGCCTGCACCAAGAGCGACGCCTTCGACGAGTCGATCCTGGTCTCGAAGGACGGCAAGGGTTTGCAGAACGTCGTCGTCCGCCTGAAGAACGGCCCCGCGGCGCCCGCCCCGGCGACGCCGATCAGCGTCGAGCAGGACGGCTGCCTCTACCGCCCCCGCGTCCAGGGAGCCGTCGCGGGACAGAAGATCGAGATCCGCAACACGGACCCGACCCTCCACAACGTGCACGGGTACCAGGGCGCGAAGACCGTCTTCAACCAGGCGCAGCCGCCCAAGGCCGCCGCCCTTTCCAAGACCGTCCCGGCCGACGCCGATATCATCAAGCTGAAGTGCGACGTGCATTCGTGGATGGTGAGCTACATCGTGGTCTCGAAGAGCCCCTTCTTCGCCACCTCGGGCGCCGACGGCCGTTTCGAGATCAAGGACGTCCCGCCGGGCAAGTACACGGTCGAGGCGTGGCACGAGAAGCTCGGCACCAAGACCGCCGAGATCACCGTCGAGGAAGGCAAGACCGCGGATCTCCCGCTCGCGTTCGCTTTCGCCGCCAACTGACCATTTGATCGGGGGGCCGGGTGCGCCCGGCCCCCGTACCCCCACAGGCGTCCGACGGAGGTAATTGCAAAATGGCGTCTCGCAAAGAAGCCCTGACGCGCCGCACCCTGCTGACCTCGGCGGCGGCCGCCGCGGCTTCCACCCTGCTCCCGCGCCGCTCGGCGCACGCGACGAGCAAGGCGAAGCTGAAGATCGGCCTCCTCCTCCCCTTCTCGGGCACCTACGCCGCGCTCGGCGCGAGCATCTCCGACGGGATGAAGCTCGCTGCCCGCGATCATCAAGACAGGCTCGGAGGCCGCGAGATCGAGTGGGTCGTCAACGACGCCGAGTCGGATCCCACCAAGACCAAGGCCAAGACTCGCCAGCTCGTTTCGGTCGACAAGGTCGACATCCTCACCGGGCCGGTGCATTCCGGCGTCTGTGCCGAGATGCTCGCGGTGGTCCGCGAGACGCACACGCTGACGATCGTGACGAACGCGGGCATGCAGGAGGCGACCGGGTCGCTCTGCGCGCCGCACGTCTTCCGCACCTCGTTCTCGAATTGGCAGACTTCGTATCCGTGCGGGCGGGTGGTGCTCCGCGACGGCCACCGCAGGGTGGCGCTGATGTACTGGGACTACATCTTCGGCATCGAGTCGATGCGCGCGTTCAAGGAGTCGTTCCAGGACGGCGGCGGCACGATCGTGAACGAGATCCCCATCCCCTTCCCGAGCGAGGACTTCGCGCCGTTCCTGTCGCGCCTGGACGTCTCCCGGCCCGAGGCGAACCGGCCGGACGCGGTGTTCGTCTTCTTTGCCGGTCGCGGCGCCGCGAAGTTCATAGAGGCCTACGCGGCTGCCGGGCTGCGCGAGAAGATGCCGCTCTACGGCAGCGGGTTTTTGACGGAGGGCGTCCGACACGTCGGAGGATCGGCAGCGGAGGGAATCAAGACCACGCTGCACTACGCGGACGCGCTCGACAACCACGTGAACCAGAAGTTCCGGGCGGCCTTCAAGAAGGCCTATTCCCGCGAGGCCGACGTGTATGCCGTCCAGGGCTACGACACGGTCAATCTCCTCGCGCAGGCGCTCGACAAGGTCCAGGGAGACACCGGCGCGCAGGGCGAGCTCATCGCGGCGCTGGAGAACGCGCGACTGCACAGCCCGCGCGGTCCCTTCCGCTTCTCCGCCGCGCACAATCCCATCCAGAACGTCTACCTGCGTCAGATCGTCGGTGGCCGCGAGCTCTTCCTCGGCGTGGCGCAGCAGGATGCCGAAGATCCCGCGACCGGGTGCAAGATGATCGCGGCGCGTTGACGCCGCGCACTTCTTGCGCGCCGTCTTTTTTCGGGATCCTCCGGTTTCCGGGAGCCTGAGCCTCGCGCTGCATTGGCCGGGACCATGCAACGGCAAGGAGGCGGCGCCGCGGCGACGAACCGCCGGCGAAGGGGGAAAGAACATGCAGACCGCGAATGACGGACACTCCGACCGGATGCGCCTCATCTACCGGGTGCAGGTCGCTTACGAGGATCTCCGCGACACGATGCAGGATGGCGGCGGCCGAGCGGCGGTCGCCGCGGCGAGGCGGAAGTTCTCGCTGCTCAACCGCGCCATGGCGATGATGGCAGCCGAGGGAAGCTAGGCCTCCGGTTCGGAGCGATCCTCCGGCTCCGGTTCCCCGCCGCCATACTCCTTGAGGCGGTACTGGATCTTGCGCACGCTGATGCCGAGCACTTCTGCGGCGCGCGAAGTCGATCCATCGACGATCTCAAGCGTGCGCAGGATGGCCTCCCGCTCGATGTCGTCCATGGTCGCGCCCGGAATGAGGCCCGCGACGGAGCGTCCGCTGGGCCGCGGACCGCGCAGCGTCGCCGGCAGATCGTCCGCGGTGAGCTGGTTGTCCTTGCAGAGCACGACCGCCCGTTCGATGGCGTTCTCCAGCTCGCGCACGTTGCCCGGCCAGTCGTGGCTGAGGAGCGCGTTCAGCGTTCCGGGCGCCAGACCCTCGACGGTCTTGCCATAGCTCTTCGCGTACTTGTCGATGAAGTGCGACGCCAGCGCGGGAATGTCTCCCTTGCGGTTCCGCAACGGCGGAAGCGTCACCGCCACCACGTTCAGACGATAGAAGAGATCCTCGCGGAAGTGGCCCGTCTTCGCCTGGGCCGCGAGGTCGCGGTTGGTCGCGGCGACGACGCGAACGTCGACCTTGATGGTCTGCGTGCCTCCAACGCGTTCGAACTCCCTGGTCTGCAACGCGCGCAAGAGCTTGACCTGCACGGTCGGGGAAATCTCGCCGATCTCGTCGAGGAACAGCGTCCCGCCGTCAGCCAGCTCGAAGCGGCCCTCCTTGCGCCCCACCGCGCCGGTGAACGAGCCGCGCTCGTGACCGAACAGCTCGCTCTCGAGCAGCGTCTCGCTCAGCGCCGCGCAGCTCACCTTCACGAACGGCTTGTCCTTGCGCGGCGACAATTCGTGCAGCGCCTGGGCGATGAGCTCCTTGCCGGTCCCCGACTCACCGAGGATGAGGACGGTCGCCTTGGTCGGAGCGGCTTGCCGGACGACGTCGTAGACCGCGGCCAGCTCGGGCGACTCGCCCACCATCCCTTCCAGACGGAATCGCTCGCGGACGCGCTCGCGAAGATTTGCGGCTTCCCGCACCAGCTGGCGTTTCTCGAGGGCCTTGCCGAGGAAGACGAGGACCGCGTTCACGTCGAGCGGCTTGACGAGGTAGTTCTCCGCACCCGCCTTCACCGCCTCGACGGCGGTCTCGATCGAGGCGAAAGCGGTCATCATCACGAAGGTGGCGTCCGAGCCGCTCTCCTTCGCCTTGCGGAGAAGCGACAGCCCGTCCATGCGGGGCATCCGCACGTCCGCGAGAACCAGGTCGGGACTCCACTCCTGCAAGCGCGCGAGTCCCTCCTCGCCGTCCGCCGCCTCGGCGATCTCGTAGCCTTCCTCGGTGAGGATGGTCCGCAGCGCCGCTCGGGCGTTCTGCTCGTCGTCGACAACCAGGATGCGCGGCTTCGCCATGGAATCCTGGACAGCAACCTACATGCCGCCGCGGGCGCGGGAAAGGCCTGGGCGCGCACGACCTGCGCGGACGCAAGATCTGCACGATCATCCTTGCGCGGAAGCTGGCCTGCGGCTTGCTCCAGCGAAGGGCATGAGAAACGTACTCGTCGGAGTGGACGGCTCGGCCGAGTCGGAGCGAGCGGCGAACGTCGCGGCCGCGATCGCTCGCGCCACGGGCCGCGGGCTCGTCTTCACCCACGTGCTGCCCTCCTTCGGCGTGCTGCCCGGGCCGCTCGAGCTGGTGAGCTGGCATCGCGAGCGGGAGGTGCAGGCCTTTCGCGACCTCGAATCGCTCTCGCAGCGCCAGACTTCGTTTGGCATCGAGCCGCAAACCGAAATCCTGGTGGGAAGCCCCGCCGAGGTGCTGGCGGACAGGGCCGCCGAGAGCGACGTGGACCTCGTCGTGATCGGACACCGGGGCCGCAGCGCCGCTGCCCGCGTCCTTCTCGGGAGCGTGGCCGATCGACTGATGCAGATCTGCGGAAAGAGCGTGCTCGTCGTCCGCTAGGAGGTCATTCCGAAGCATTTGCGCGGCTACGCAACTCTTGCGCGAAGGAACCGCGCGCCTTGCGTGGCTTTCCGCGGAGGCGGTAGCGTCGCCTGCATGGGGGAAACGATCTTCGAGGAGCTGAAACGGTACGTCGGCTTCGGCGACGAAGATGCCGTGGCGCTCCGGACCCTGTATCCGGTGGCGGCGCCTCATTTCGAGCGCATCTCCGTCGTGTTCTACGATCGCATCCTCGCGCACGAGGGGGCGCGCAAAGCCCTCGAGGGCGGCGAGAGCCAGGTCGGACACCTCAAGCACACCCTGGTCGGGTGGATGGGCGAGCTGTTCCACGGCCCCTGGGACGAACCCTACTTCGAGGTCCGCGCCCGCATCGGGCGCAAGCACGTCGCCATCGCGCTCCCGCAGCATTACATGTTCGGAGCGATGAACGTGCTGCGGCAGGAGCTGAACGCAGTGGTCGACGACGCCTATCTCCGGGAGCCGAAGAAGCTGCAAGCGGCGCGAATCGCGGTGGGCAAGATCCTCGACCTCGAGCTCGCCGTCATGCTGCACACCTACCGCGAGGACCTCCTCTCGCAGCAGGCCCGCGCCGAGCGGCTCTCGACCTTCGGGCAGCTGGTGGGATCGATCGGACACGAGCTGCGCAATCCGCTCGGCGTGATGGAGAGCTCGCTCTACATCCTCAAGGGGCGCATCGGCGAGGACGCTCGCGCCAACAAGCACGTGGAGCGGATCGGCGAGCAGCTCGGCATCGCCAACACCATCATCAAGGATCTCCTCGACATGATTCGCGACCGTCCGCTCTCCGCGCAGCGCTTGCGGATGAAGGACGTGCTGGAGATGGCGGCGAACCAGCTCCATCTCAGCCTCGGGCTCGAGCCGCTCGCCGCGCTCCCGGAGGTCGAGGGTGATCCGAACCAGCTCCGCCAGGTGTTCGTCAATCTGCTCGACAATGCGAGCGACGCCGCCGGCGAGACGGGCTGGGTCCGGGTGGAAGGCTCGGTGGAAGGCGGGCGCGTGGCGGTTGCCATCGAGGACAGCGGCAAGGGCGTCGACGAGACGACGCGGCGGCGGCTCTTCGAGCCGCTCGTCACTACCAAGCAGAAGGGTATCGGGCTCGGGCTCGCGCTGGTGAAGCGAATCGTCGAGCGGCACCAGGGCACGGTCTCCTACGAGCCGCGCGGCAACGGAGCCCGCTTCGTCGTACGGCTGCCGGAAGCGGGGGGAAATGCGTCGCTACCTGATCGTGGATGACAACCAGGCCTTTGCCGAGAACGTGGCGGAGATCCTCACCGACGCGGGGGCGGAGGTGACCATCGTTGCCGGCGGCCCGCAAGCGCTCGAGGCGGCGCGGTCGAGGAGGTTCGATGCCCTCGTCACCGACATGCGCATGCCGGTGATGAGCGGTGCGCGCCTCGTGCACGAGATCCGCGCCGTCGATCCCGGGCTGCCCGCCATCGTCGTGACCGCCTATACCGGCGAGGACGATCTGCTGGCCGCGCGCGACGAGGGCCTGCTCGCCGTACTGCCCAAGCCCGCGCCCATTCCCCGTTTGCTCGAGCTGCTCCGCAATGCCCGGCGCGACGGCCTCGTCGCGCTGGTCGAGGACGACCCCGCCCTGGCGGACAACCTGGCCGAGGCGTTGCGCGACCGGGGCTTCTCCGCCGTGACTGCGCATTCGGTCGCCGAGACGGGAAGGCTCGGCGGCGTGAGACCGTTCGCAGCGCTGGTCGACATCCGCGTCAAGGGAGGAAGCGACGGCGAGGCGCTGCGGACCGTCTTGCGGCAAAACCCGGGCCTGCCGGTGCTCGCCATGACCGCCTTTCCCGATTGCAAGCACGCGGTGGAGGCCATTCCCGTCTTCGAGAAGCCTTTCCACACCGGCAAGCTGCTCGACGCCATCGAGGAGGTCCACGAGGCCCGCCAATGACGACCCATCGGGCCCGCGTGCTGCTCGTCGACGACAACGAGGCGCTGGTCGAGAACCTCGCCTCCATCCTCGACGACGAGGGCTACGAGGTGCGCACGGCGCCCACCGGAGCAAAGGCGCTCGCGGCCGCCAGACCCGGATTCGACGTGGCGCTCCTCGACGTGCGCCTGCCCGACGCGGACGGGACCGAGCTCGCCGAAAAGCTGCGGGAGATCTCGCCGGAAGGAGCCATCGTGCTCCTCACCGGGTTCGCGACCCTGGAGACGGCGATCGCCGCGGTGCGCGCGGGCGCCTTCGCGTACCTCGTCAAGCCCTGCTCCACGCCCGATCTGCTCCTCACCATCGAGCAGGCGCTCCGGCAGGTGCGGCTGCACGCCGAGAAGCGCGAGCTTTCGCGCCGCGCCCAGGTGGCCGAGAGGCTGGCCACCGTCGGTACCATGACGGCAGGGCTTTCCCACGAGATCCGCAACCCGCTCAACGCCGCCGGCCTCCAGCTCGCCGTGCTCGAGCGGCGCGTGAACAAGCTGTCGCCCGCCGATCAGCCTCCGCTCCTCGAGCCTTTGCGCCTGGTGCGCGACGAGATCGGCAGGCTGGAGCACCTGCTCGAGGATTTCTTGCAGTTCGCGCGCCCTCGCGAGCTGAACATCGCCCGCGTCGACGTGGCGAGCGCGGTGGAATCGGTAGTGGGATTCCTGGCCGGCGACGCGGAGCAAAGGCAGATCACCCTGGAGCAGGCGGTGGCGCCGGGGCTTGCGCAGGCGGCCGCGGACCCCGAGCGGCTGCGCCAGGTCTTGATGAACCTCGCCATCAACGCGCTCGACGCGACGCCGGCCGGCGGCCGGGTCCGCCTGGAGGCGCGGTCGGAAGGGCGCGAGGTGGTGTTCCTCGTCGACGATTCGGGTCCCGGTATCGCGCCCGCCGCGCGCGATCGGCTCTTCGAGCCGTTCTTCACCACCAAGCCGACCGGCTCGGGTCTCGGGCTCGCCATCGTGCACGCGATCGTCTCGCAGCACGGCGGATCGATCGAGGTCGACGTCTCGCCTCTCGGCGGAGCGCGCTTCGCCGCTCGCCTTCCCCAGGCTTGAGCCGCCGGCCCGATCTCAGGCGGCGGCGCGAAAGGATGCCAGGGCGCGGATCAATGCGGTTTCAAGCAAGCCGTATTCCATGTCGCGCGAACCTCCGGCGCGGCACGGTTCATGAAGCGACTGGACGGGACGGGCCCGGCATCGGACGTGGAGGAGGCCGCGATGATCTCGAATGGGGAACGCAAGGGGCTGCTGCTCACCCAGCACAGGCACCTCCGCCCCTTGCTCATCGCCCTCGACAAGGAAGCCAGCGAGGTCCTCTCGTCCGCCAGCGAAACCGAGGGTCACGAAGTGCAGATCCTGCGGGAACGGATCGAGTCCTTGCACCGCGAGTTGCTCGATCACTTCGAGGCGGAGGAAGCGCTCTTCGAGCGCGAGCTCTGCGAAACCGACGAATGGGGCCCCTTCCGCCTGGCCCGCCTGAGAAATGCCCACTCGCGCCATCGAGCCCTGCTCGCCGCGCTCCGCGCCGAACCTCCCCTGCTGCCGCCCCATTCGCTCGCGCACGTCGCCTCCGCGCTGACCAGCGAGGTGCTCGGCCAGATGGTCGAGGAAGAGTGCGAGCTCGCCGCGGGCGGGACCGTGCAGGAGGATTCCGCTCTCGCGATCTAACCGGAGCGCCGCATGGGTTCCGCGGCGGACCCGGGATCCGCTTCCGCTTCCAGCTCGTGGGTCCTGTGCAGGTACTTGCGCGAGTTGATGGAGAAGCGCCGTAGCGTGCGCTGGACGCTGGTCCTGGAGATCCCGAGGAGCTTGGCGACTTCCGCGTGCTCCATCCCGGCCACGTAGACTCCCACCACCACGACCCGGGTCCTGGCATCGAACCGCGAGAGGACCTTCTGCGCGAGCTGGCGGTCGGCAATGAAGTCGATGGCGCCGCTCGTTCGCGGCTCCGCGGCGGCCGTCATCGGCTCGCAGGAGCGCCGGGCGCGGTTCCGGATCAGGTGCAGGCAGTGGTTCACCGACACCCGGTACATCCAGCGGATCGCCATCTCGCGAGTCTCGAGCTTTCTGACGTTGCCGAGCAGGCGGATGAAGACCTCCTGGGTGGCGTCGTTTCCTGCTTCCTTGTCGCCGAGAAGACGCAGGCACCGCCGGCGTATGGCGGGGCCGTATAGCTCGTAGAGCTCGACGACCTTTTCGCGCTCTGCATCGCTGGCGGCGACGCGCAAGATTCGTCCCCCCTCGTTCCGACCGCGAAAGATTCACAAGCAAGCCGCAGTCCATGGGAGAGCGCTCGCGCAGGGCGCTTTATCGAGCGCTTGGGGCACGGTTCTTGCGAAAGGACTGCGCGTGGACCATGCCATCGCCCTCGAGACGCAGGGATTGCGCGCCGGCCCCAACGAGTTCCCGAAGGTCTCCGACGCCCTCCTCCGGAAGCTCGACGTTCCCGTGCCGCGCTACACGAGCTATCCGACCGCTCCCGTGTGGACCGAGGAGATCGGACCGGGCGCTTACGCCAGCGCGCTCGCACGGGCGGGACAGAAGGACGCGCCGCTCTCCCTCTACGTGCATATCCCCTTCTGCAAGGAGCGCTGCTCCTTCTGCGGTTGCAACGTCGCCATCGCGCGCAGTTCCAGCACCGCCGATCCCTATCTCGCGTCGCTCCTTCGCGAGATGGACGCGGTGTGCGACCTGCTGGGAAGCCGCCGCTCGCTCTCGCAGATCCACTGGGGCGGCGGCACTCCCACCTTCCTGGACGAGCGGCAGATCGCGCAGCTCTTCACTGCCATCTCCTCGCGTTTCGGGATCCTGCCCGACGCCGAGGTGGCGGTGGAGATCGATCCCAAGGTCACTTCCCGCTCGCAGCTCGAGCTGCTCCGCGCGCTCGGCTTCAACCGGCTCTCGATGGGCGTGCAGGACCTCGATCCCGCCGTGCAGGAGGCCATCTCCCGCATCCAGACGCCCGAGGAGACCCGGGCCATGCTCGACGCCGCGCGCGAGCTCGGATTCCGCGGAATCAATTTCGACCTCATCTACGGATTGCCCCGGCAGACGCCGCGGAGCTGGTCGCGCACCATCGAGCAGGTCCTCGAGATGGGACCCGACCGCGCCGCCGTCTACGCCTTCGCCCACGTCCCGGACGTGCGGCCGAACCAGAAGCGGCTGCCCACCGTCGACCTGCCGCGGGGACTCGACAAGCTGCAGCTGTTCCGCATCGCCTGGGAAGCGTTCACGAAGGCGGGATATCGCCCGATCGGGATGGATCATTTCGCGCGTCCGGACGACGAGCTCTCCCAGGCGCAGTCGCGCCGCACCCTGACCCGCAATTTCCAGGGCTATTCGGTGCGGGCCGCGAGCGACGTGGTCGCTGTCGGGGTCTCGGCGATCAGCGACGTGGGCGGCGTCTACGCCCAGAATACGCATTCGATCAGCCGTTACGGGAGCGCGGTCGCCCGCGGCGAGCTCGCCACCGAGCGCGGCGTTCCGCTCTCGGCGGACGACGTCGTCAGGCGCCGGATCATCACGCAGATCATGTGCAACTTCTTCGTCGATCTCGGCCCTTCTGCAGAGGAGGAATTCGCCGGCGAGCTGTCCCGCTTGCGCGAGCTCGCGGGCGAAGGGCTCGTCACGGTGAACGGTCCGGAGGTGGAAGTGACGCCGCTCGGGCGGATCTTCGTGCGCAACGTGGCGTCGATCTTCGACGGGTATCTCACCGGGCACGGACGGCCGTTCTCGCGCGCGGTCTAGCAACGGAGATGCAAACGGCGGCGCCCGGGGGCGAGCGCCGCCGCATGGCCGCCAGGATCCCGCAGGATCACTTGAGCGACTTTACGTATGCGACGAGCGAGTCGATCTGCGCCGGGTCGAGCTTGTCCTTGAAGGGATCCATCTCCTGCTTCTTGCCGGCCTTCTCGCGTGTCACGCCGCCTTCGATGCCCGACTTGACCTGCGCATCGGAATGCGCCTTCTGCCAGGCAGGATCGGTGTAGTCGGCGATTCCCATCTTCTGGCCCTGATCGGTCTGCCCCTTGCCGTCCGCGCCGTGACAGGAGGCGCACTTCGCCTTCCACAACCGCTCGGTCTTCTTGTCGGCCTCGGCACGCGCGGCGAGCGGAACCAGGACAGCCACCAGAAGGGCGATCAACGTCTTTCGCGTCATCGTAGAGCCTCCGCGCAGCTGCGGCCGCGCCTGACACGTTGTGCCGCAATAACCGTGCCCGCGAGTCGGATGCTGCCGAAGGCGCCGCGATTTGCGGCCCCACACGACGCGACGCAAATCGTGCGCGAAAAAGTGGCGTTCGAAGGCGAATCTGGTGGCGAAGATATTGCAGCCCTGGTCGGTAACGAATCGGAGGAATCATGCGTATCGCAGCAGGCATCCTGATGGTCCTGGCCGCGGCCTGCAGCGCTGCCAATGCCGCTCCCACGGCACCCGCCGCGGCACCCTCCGCCGATGGAAACCTCCGCGGCAAGCTCCTCGAGCGCGTCGACGCGGGAAGCTACAGCTACCTGCGCATCGCCACTCCTTCGGGCGAGACCTGGGCGGCGGTTCCCATCGCCGACGTCGCTCCCGGAACGCCGGTGACGATCGAGTCGCCGATCTGGATGCAGGACTTCGAAGGAAAGGCGATCGGCCGCAAGTTCCCCCGCATCGCTTTCGGGACCCTGGCGGACGACAAACATTCCGTCCGCCCTGCGGGAACGGCGGCAGCCGCGCCTGCCATGCCGGCAAGTTTCGTCCATCCGCCCGGCGCCGCGACGCCCCCAGCGGGCAAGGTGCAGGTCGAGCGGCTCTCCGGGCCCTCCGGCCAGACCGTCGAGCAGGTCCACGCCCGGCGGACCGCGCTCGCGGGCAAGACCGTCGGCGTGCGCGGCAAGGTGGTGAAGGTCAATTCGGGCGTCCTGGGCAAGAACTGGGTGCACCTGCGCGACGGCAGCGGTGCGCCCGGCAGCGACGATCTGCTGGTGACGACGCAGGACGAATGCTCGGTCGGCGAGGTCGTCGTGGCCCGCGGGATCGTCCGCACCGATCAGGATTTCGGCGCGGGATACAAGTACGCGGTCCTCGTCGAAGGAGCGCGGCTGGAGCGCTGAAGAGTTCGTGGCGCCGATCCTCGCGCGCTCGCCGCAGCCGGCAGGGCCGGCCGCGCGCGGGCGCATTTGCTTCGAGCGAGCAATCCGCAGAGACGATCCGTGACCGAGGCGCCGATGCGGCGCGGAAGGACGACTCGTCCTTTTGCGTCATGGGTCCCGCGGCTCCGCAAGTCTTGCGACCCCGCTTCTTGCCGACAACCAGTAACAACTCGAAACGATAATCGAATATCGGGGGCACATTCCTTGCGAGGGTTACTTGGAAAATTCCGGAGGAACCCATGCGGGCAACAGCCATTCCGTGTAGCAGAGTGCTCCGAACGTGCAGAGGCGCCGTCCTCGTCGCTCTGCTTGCGGCCCTGGCCTGCAGGGGTCCGGAGGGCCAGCCAGGACCCGCCGGTCCCCAAGGCGACACGCCCGACGCAGGCGCCGCTGCGGCTCCGGCCCCCATCATCGACTACGGGATCCTCACCTCGGGCGAGCTCC
>Ga0066693_10000013_pt1 | contig 19013 bp, 19 predicted proteins | sample GraSoiAngelo_142_FD_66669 | JGI IMG/M metagenome (GOLD analysis project Ga0066693, IMG submission 66669) | Grasslands soil microbial communities from the Angelo Coastal Reserve, California, USA - 14_1009_02_20cm | ecosystem: Environmental > Terrestrial > Soil > Grasslands | place: USA...
CGGCCGCAGCGTGGGCGTGGTGGCGAATCAGCCCTCGGTGCTCGCGGGAGTGCTCGACATCGACGCCTCGCGGAAGGGGGCGCGCTTCGTGCGCACCTGCGACGCCTTCAACATTCCGCTGGTCACCTTCGTCGACGTGCCCGGTTTCCTTCCCGGCACTTCGCAGGAGTGGGATGGCATCATCACCCACGGCGCGAAGTTGCTGTACGCGTTCTCCGAGGCGACGGTCCCCAAGCTGACCGTCATCACCCGCAAGGCGTACGGCGGGGCCTACGACGTGATGGCCTCCAAGCACATCCGCGCCGACGTCAACCTGGCGTGGCCCACCGCGGAGATCGCGGTGATGGGTCCCGAAGGAGCCGTCAGCATCGTCTTCCGCAACGAGCTGGCGAAGGCGAAGGATGCCGACACGGCGAAGCAGGAGCTCGTGCAGAAATACCGGGACACGTTTGCCAACCCATACAAGGCCGCCGAGCTCGGCTACGTCGACGAGGTGATCCTTCCGGAGGATACGCGGCCGCAGCTCTGCCGCGCGCTGCAGATGCTGCGGAACAAGCGACAGGACGTGCCGCGGCGCAAGCACGGGAACATTCCGCTCTGAAGCGCGATCTCACGTTGGTCGACGCGATCGGGATCGGCGTCAACGGCATCGTCGGCAGCGGCATCTATCTGCTGGTCGCGCCGCTCGCCCGGGTGGGCGGCGGCAGCAGCGTGGCCGGCGTGCTCGGCTGCGGCGCGCTCTGCGTCCTGATCGCGCTCTGCTTCGCGGAGCTGTCCTCCATGTACGATCGGAGCGGCGGACCGTACGTTTATGCAGCCGACGCCTTCGGACATTACGTCGGCTTCGCGGTCGGGTGGCTCGGCATGGCCACGGGCGTGCTCGGGCTTGCCGCGGTCAGCGTCGGATTCGCCGCCGCCCTCGGACGCTTCATTCCCGCGGCCGCCACCGCGCGTGCTCACATCGCCGTCGCGGTCATCGTCGCGCTCGGCATCATCAACTGGCGGGGCGTGAAGCAGGGTGGACGGACTTCGACGGCGCTCTCGGTGGTGAAGATCGTCCCATTGGTGGTGGTCGCCCTGGCGGGTCTGCGTTTCGCGCCGCGGGCGCCTCTCGCGCTGGTTCCGTCGGACGCAATCAGCGCCGCGTTTCTCTCCATCTTCATGATGTCGGGATTCGAGTACGCCGCGGTCCCGGCTGGCGAAGTGCGCGATGCGCGCCGGACGGTGCCCTTGGCCGTCGTCGGCAGCATCTGCGGTGCCTCTCTGCTCTATGCCCTCCTCCAGCTCGCGGCGCTGGGAGCGCTTCCCGACGTCGCCTCCCGCGAGCAGCCGCTGCCGGACGTCGCTGCGCGCGCCCTCGGGAGCTGGGCCGGTCCGGTGATCGGCGTGACCGCGCTGTTTTCCATGTTGGGCTTCTGCGCCGGCGTAGCGCTCGTTGCGCCGCGGTACTTCACCGCGATGGCCGAGGACGGCCACCTTCCCCGCGCTCTCACCCGCCTCTCCCCGCGCGGGACGCCCGCGGCGGCGATCTGTGCCTCCACCGCGTTCGCCGCGGCGCTTGCCATCGTTCTCGGCTACGCCTCGCTCGTCGACGTCAGCAACGTGGTGATTCTCTCCGGCTACGCGCTCTCCTGCCTCGCGGCGCTGACCCTGCGTCTGCGGCGGCCGGACGCGCCGCGCCGGTACCGCCCGCCTTGGTTCGTTCCGGTCCTCGCCCTCGCGGCAGCCGTTGCCCTGCTCGTCTCGGCGCGCCCGAGGGCCGCCGAATGGACGTTTGCCGTTCTGCTCCTCGCATCGGGATTCTTCTGCCGGACGGCCACGGCACTGGCGCGGCGCTGGCTCGGACCTCGCCCTTGACTGAAAGGAAAGCTGACAGAAGCCGTAAGATCGGACGCGTGGAGCTGCGCGTTTCGGAGCGGGTGAACCGGTTCCGCTGGATCTTCGTGCCGGTGGGGCTGTGTGCGCTGACCGCGGTCGGCGCGCATGCCGCCGCCGACGTCGTCGGCGATCGGCTCCTCTGGATCGTCGACCGCGTGGACGCGCTGTTCGACGCCATCTGGTCGAGCTGGTCGGTCACGGCGCCGCTCGTGGAGCTGGTGGGGCTCACGCAGCGCACCTGGTTTGCCCGCGCGATCGCGCTCTGCTGGGAGCTCGCCGCCGACGCGCTCATCGCCATTCCGCTGCTCGGCTACGACCTGCGGGAACCGGCGAAGGAGTGGGAGCTGGGCCGCGATCTCTTGCGACGCACCCGCTCGCCTCTTCCCCTCGTCCGTCCCCTGGCGACGCTGCTGGTGGCGATCGCCGGCGCCTGCTCCGTCGCGCGGATGGTGCAAGGCTCCGTCCAGCTTGCCCTCCACGTCTCCTGGCTCGGCCACCTCGCCCGCGCCCTCGTCCTCGTCGCCGTGCTCGTCGTTCTCGTGCCGCGCGCCGCCTTCCGCTCGCTCGAGCACGAGCGCACCGCCCGCTACCGCATCGCCGCCGCCGTGATCCTGTTGCCGCTCCTGATCGCGGCGGTGGCCTCCTGGCGATGAAGGAGAGACTGCCGCTGCTCGAGCTGTTTCTCTCCGGCCTCTGCCTCTGGGCCGCCTGGTATCACACGCCCGCCGGCGCCCTGGTGCGCACCGCCGGCGCTTTCATCTTCGGCACGCGCAGCACCGCGCGCCCGCTGCTCGCGTACTTCGGCGCGGGCACGCTGGTGCCCCCGCGCCCGCCGCCGCCGCTCGCGGGTCCAGTCCCTCCCGCGCAGGCGCTCGCCTACGGAACAGCGGCGGTCCTCGAAGAATCCGCGGTGGAGCTGGCGCCCCGGCTGCGCATGCTGTCGCAGCGTCTCGGATCCGACGACGCTGCCCTGCTCGCGATCTTCTGCGGCGAGGATGCAGCTCGCTTCGCCGTGGACGAGGCGCGCTCGATGGCGTTGGACGACCTCGCCCGCGCGCTGCCTCCGCGCTCGGAAGCCTGCATCGCTCGGGCGGCGCAAGCGGCGATGCTCGGCGGCGCCTATGCGCTCGGCTGGCCCTTGCCGGAGACCGTGCTCATCACTTCGCCGTTCGGCGTCCGCGAGCACCCGCTCATCGGCGGCCGCCGCTTGCACGCCGGAATCGATCTCGGAGCATCGGCGGGGACGGCGGTCCGCGCCGTCGCAGCCGGAGTGGTGCGCCGCGCCAGCAGCGACGGCATCAACGGCCGGATCCTGGTCCTCGATCACGGCCGGGGCGTCGTCACCACCTATTGCCACAACGAAGCTCTCCTGGTGCGCGACGGCCAGCACGTCGAGCGCGGACAGGTGATCGCGCGATCCGGGAGCAGCGGCCTCACCACGGGTCCGCATTTGCACTACCAGATCGATCTCGCCGGCGAGCCGGTGGACCCGCTGCGTTTCCGCGCGCACGCTCCGAAGTTCGCCGCCGGTGCCACTGATTGACCGCTCTGGTAGTTTGACGCCGTGAGCATCCGAAAGATCCTGATCGCCAACCGCGGGGAGATCGCCGTCCGGGTGGCGCGCACCTGCAGGGAGATGGGCCTCCGCACCGTCGCCATCTACAGCGACGCGGACCGCGCGGCGCTGCACGTGCGCTCGTGCGACGAAGCCGTGCGCGTCGGTCCGCCCGCATCCCGCGAGAGCTATCTGGTGATCGAGAACGTCATCGCCGCCTCCAAGGCAACCGGCGCCGATGCCGTCCACCCCGGTTATGGCTTTCTCTCCGAGAACGCAAAATTCGCCCGCGCCTGCGCCGCCGCCGGAATCACGTTCATCGGCCCGCCACCCGAGGCGATGGACGAGATGGGCGAGAAGACCCGTGCCCGCCGCAAGGCCATCGAAGCGGGCGTACCCGTCGTCCCCGGCATGAAGGAGCCGATCCCGGAAGGCGGAGAGGCCGCCGCCAAGAAATACGCCGTCTCCATCGGGTACCCCATCATGCTCAAGGCTGCCGCCGGCGGGGGCGGCAAGGGCATGCGGCTGGTTGCCGACCCCAAGGACTTCGATTCGGCGCTGGCCACGGCTCAGCGGGAAGCGGCCAGCTCGTTCGGCGATGCCCGCGTCTACATCGAGAAAGCGGTAGCGCGCCCGCGCCACGTCGAGATCCAGGTCTTCGCCGACACCCAGGGCAACTGCATCTGGCTCGGCGAGCGCGAGTGCAGCGTGCAGCGGCGGCACCAGAAGGTGATCGAGGAGACGCCGAGCGCCGTCGTCACTCCCGAGCTGCGCTCGGAGATGGGCCGGGTGGCGGTGAACGCCGCGAAGGCGGTCAAGTACGTCGGCGCCGGCACCTGCGAGTTCCTGGTCGACGGCAACACGCGCAACTTCTACTTCCTGGAGATGAACACGCGGCTGCAGGTCGAACACCCCGTCACGGAGTGGTGCACCGGACTCGACCTGGTCCGCTGGCAGATCGAGGTCGCCGCGGGTGCGCGGCTGCCGTGGACGCAGGACGACGTGCTGCGGAACCTGCACGGGCACGCAATGGAAGCGCGCCTCTACGCGGAAGATCCGGCGAAGAACTTCCTGCCCAGCCCCGGCACCATCCTCGAACTGCGCCTCGCCGAAGGCCCCGGCGTGCGCAACGATTGCGGCGTGGAGAGCGGCAGCGAGGTGCCCCGCTACTACGATCCGATGATCGGGAAGCTCGCCGTGTGGGCGCGCACGCGCGAGGAAGCGATCGCCCGGCTGCGGCGGGCCCTGGGCGAGACGGTGGTGAAAGGAATCACCACCAACGTCGCCTACCTGAAAGCGGTCCTCGACCTGGAGGAATTCCGGAAGGGCGACTACGACACCGGTCTTCTCGCTCATGCGCAGGATCGGCTGCTTCGCCGGGAGAAGACGGGAGACGAGGAGATCGCGCTCGCGGCCGCCGCCATCTGGCAGTTCGAGCAGGACCAGCGCGCGGCGCTGCGGCAGCCCGCGGCGTCGGCGCCGGACGGCTCTGCGTGGGCTGTCGCCGGCCGGCTCGCGGCCCTGCGGAGGTCGCGATGAGATACATGGCGATCATCGGCGGCGAGGAACGCCTGATCGAGGTGACCCCGCGGGAAAACGGATACCGCGTGGTGATCGGCGAGCGGGAGCTGGATCTCGACGCCGTCCACCTGCAGGGATTCGCACTCAGCTTGATCGCCGGCACGGGCAGCTACCGCTGCGACATCGACCCAGGGAAGAATGGACAGATCCGCGTCCTCGTCGGCGAGACCGTCTATCCGCTCGAGATTCTCGACGAGCGCAAGCTGCGGATGCGGCGCGCGGGCGGAAAGTTCACGCTCGAAGGACCTCAGCGCATCGACGCTCCCATGCCGGGGAAGGTCACGCGCGTGCTGGTGAAGGCCGGTGATCAGGTGGAGGAGGGGCAGGGCCTCGTCGTCGTCGAGGCGATGAAGATGGAGAACGAGCTGAAGAGTCCGAAGGCCGGAAAAGTCACCGAGCTGCACGCCGTGGAAGGCGAAGCGGTGGAATCGGGAGCGAAGCTCGCCGTCGTATCGTAGCCGCCGCGCGCGGCGGTCGCGGTGGAATTGCGTTACAAGCGGGTCACAATGAGCGTCGAGCGCGCCTACCTGCACGGTACCTCTCCCTCCGAGCAGGGACGCCTGTCGCTCCTCAACCGGCTGATGAACGACGCCGCGATGCGCGAGATCGGCGTCCGCCCCGGCGACTCCATCGTCGACTTCGGCTGCGGCCTCGCCCAGTTGTCGCTGCAGATGGCGCAGGCCGCCGGCAGGCGGCTGGTCGGAGTCGAGCAGAGCGAGGAGCAACTCGCGCGCGCCGAGCGGCACGATCTGCTCGATCTTCGCCGCGGCGACGTGACCTCGCCGCCGCTCCACGACGGCGAGTGGGGTTCGTTCGATCTCGCGCACGCGAGGTTCGTGCTCGAGCACGTGCGCGAGCCCCTCGCCGTCGTCCGGCTGATGGTGCGCGCCGTGCGCCCGCGCGGGCGGGTGGTACTCCAGGACGACGACCACGACGTCTTCCGCTGCTGGCCCGAGCCCGCCGGCTTCGGGACGCTGTGGCGCGCGTTCCAGCGCACCTACGACCGCCTCGGCTGCGATCCCTACATCGGACGCCGGCTGGTCTCGCTCCTGCACGAGGCCGGCGCGGCGCCGGTCCGGTCGACGTGGATCTATTTCGGGTCGTGCGCTGCCGAGGCGAACTGGCCCGGATTCGTCGAGAACATCCACAGCCAGCTCGCCGGAGCGCGGGAAGCGATGGTGCAGGGCGGCCTGCTGGGCGCGGCGGAAATCGATGCGGCGCTGGACGCTTTCCGCGAGTGGGCGCGGCGCCCCGAGGCAGCGATCTGGTACGCAGTCTGCCTGGCGGAAGGAGCCCGGAGATGACGGCGCTGGAGAAGTGGGCGCGCGAAGTGTACGGCAAGTCGGCGGCGAAGCCGGGCGCGCTGCGCAAAGCGCTCTTCCAGACGTCCAGCGGCATCGAGGTGAAGCCGCTCTACTCGCCGGACGAGGCGCCGCCCTCGATCGGATATCCCGGCCAGTACCCGTTCACGCGCGGCATCCAGCCGACGATGTACCGCGGACGCTTCTGGACCATGCGGCAGTATGCCGGCTTCGGCACCGCGGAGCAGACCAACGAGCGTTTCCACTACCTGCTCGACTCCGGTCAGACCGGCCTCTCCACCGCGTTCGATCTCCCCACCCAGATGGGTCACGACTCGGACAGCCCGCGTGCGCGAGGCGAGGTGGGCCGTGTCGGCGTGGCCATCGACTCCGTCGACGACATGGAGCGCCTCTTCCGCGGCATCGACCTGGGCAAGGTCTCCACCTCGATGACCATCAATGCCACCGCGGCGACGCTGCTCGCGCTCTACCAGGCGGTGGGCGAGGCGCACGGGACCCGCGCGGCGGATCTCTCGGGGACCATCCAGAACGACATCCTCAAGGAGTACATGGCGCGCGGGACGTACGTGTATCCGCCCGCGCCATCCATGCGACTCATCACCGACACGTTCGAGTACGCCTCGAAGGTGGTGCCAAAGTGGAACCCGATCTCCATCTCCGGCTACCACATCCGCGAAGCGGGCTCGACGGCCGCGCAGGAGATCGCGTTCACGCTCGGCGACGGGATTGCGTACGTCGACGCCGCCATGAAGCGCGGCCTGGACGTCGACTCCTTCGCCGGCCGCCTCAGCTTCTTCTTCAACGTCCACAACAACTTCCTCGAGGAGGTCGCCAAGTTCCGCGCCGCCCGGCGCCTCTGGGCCCGCACGATGAAGGAGCGCTTCAAGGCGAAGGACCCGCGCTCGTGCACGCTGCGGTTCCACGCGCAGACGGCGGGGTCCACGCTGACGGCGCAGCAGCCGGACAACAACGTGGTCCGGGTCGCCATCCAGGCGCTGGCCGCGGTGCTCGGCGGGTGCCAATCGCTGCATACGAACAGCCGCGACGAGGCGCTCAGCTTGCCCACGGAGGCGAGCGCCCGCATTGCCCTGCGGACGCAGCAGATCGTCGCGCACGAGAGCGGCGTCTGCGACTTCATCGACGGATTGGGAGGCTCCTGGGCGCTGGAGTCGCTCACCGACGAGCTGGAGGCGAAGGCGGTCGACTACCTCCGCAGGATCGACGAGATGGGCGGGATGGTCGAGGCGATCTCGCGTCAGTTCCCGCAGCGCGAGATCGAGGACGCGGCCTATGCGGCGCAGAAGGAGGTGGAGGAGAAGAAACAAACCGTGGTCGGCGTCAACGAGTTCGTCTCCTCCGCCGAGGCGCCGATGGACATGCTGCGCATCGACCCGAAGCTGGAAGAGCAGCAGATCGCCCGGGTGAAAGCCTTCCGCAGGCAGCGCGACAACTCTTCGACGACCCGCGCGCTGTCGGAGCTGAAGAAGGCGGCCGAAGGAAGCGAGAACGTGGTGCCGAAGATCGTCTCGGCGGTGAAAGCGCGCGCCACCCTGGGCGAGGTCGCCAACGCCATGCGCGAGGTCTTTGGCGAGCACACAAAATAGACACTCCATGCAGACCAGCGTCCTCCTGCCGGCGAGAGACGCATCGGCCACGCTGCCGGAAGCGTTGGCGGGCATGCTCGCGCAGCGGGACGCGCCGCCGTTCGAAGTCATCTGCGTGGACGACGCTTCCGTCGATGCGACGCCTGCGCTGCTCGCGGCGGCGCAGCGCTCCGATCACCGCGTACGCGTCGTCCGGGGAGAAGGACGGGGATTGGTCGCGGCGCTCAATCTCGGCCTGTCGCACTGCGCTGGCGGGCTGATCGCGCGGATGGACGCCGATGACGTCGTGCACCCCGACCGGCTTCGTCTGCAGGTGGAGATGCTGATGCGCGACCCGACGCTCGGAGCGGCCGGAAGCCTCGTCGAGTGCATTCCCCGGCCGCTTTCGCCGGGCCTCGCACGTCTCGAGCGCTGGCTCAACGAGACGGTGACCGCGGAGCAATGCAGGAATGGACGGTTCGTCGAGGCGCCGCTCGTCCACCCGAGCGCCACGTTCCGCCGCGAAGCGCTGGATGGCGGCTGGGAAGATCACGGCTGGGCGGAGGACTGGGACCTGCTGCTGCGCATGGTCGAGCGGGGATGGGAGCTGGCGAAAGTGCCGCGGGTCCTGTTGCAGTGGCGGGATTGGCCGGCGCGTCTCACTCGCACAGCCGCTGCATACGGCCGATCCGCGATGTTCCGACTGCGCGCGCACTACCTCGCCCGCGGTCCGCTGCGACAGAAGCCGTTCGACATCTGGGGCGCCGGCCCGACGGGGAAGCGGCTCGCGCGCGAGCTCGAAGCGCACGGTCTGCGGCCTCGAGCGTTCTACGACGTCGGCCCGCGCAAGCGGATCGCGCGCGGCACGCCGGTGCGCAGCGCCGCGGATCTGCCTCCACCCGGAGATGCGCTGATGCTCTGCGCGGTCGGCGCGGCAGGGGCCCGCGAGGAGATCTGCGCCCTGCTCGAGGCCCGCAAGTACCGGGAGGGAGAGCATTTCCTCTTCGCGGCGTGAGGAAGGTCACACCCGAGGTTGCGCTGTGGTAATCGATGCTCGTGGCATCGCTGGAGCCCATCGCTCGCCTGCTCGCGGAGCGCCAGGCGCTGCCGGGAGCGCTCCTCAAACGCGCACAGAGCGAGTCGCCCACGAAGTCGGCGTTCCTCGATGCGGTACTGGAGCTCGGGGTTCCGGAAACGGACCTGGTCTCGATGATGTCGGAGCAGCTCGGGATTCCCGGCGTCGATCTGGCCCGGACGGCGATCGACCTTTCGATCCTCGACTCGGTGCCGAGACCGGTGGCGGAGTCGGACATCGTCCTGCCCCTTTCCATCGAGGGGGGCCGGCTTCACGTCGCCGTCAGCGCCGGGGCCGACAACTACGACGTGCTGGAGGAGCTGCGGTTCATCACCGGGCAGGAAGTCTCTCCCTATGCGGCGCTGCCGGGCTCTCTCACCCAGGCGATCGCCGCGGCGTATGACGCCAAGGACCAGAACGAACGGTTCTGGCGTGGGGCGAGCGTCCGCGCCGAGGCGCCGGCGACGTTCGCGGTCATCCTGCCGGAGATCCGCCGCGGTGCTGCCGGGGCCGCGCCACCCGACGCGGCCCTCGAGTCCGTCGAGGAGCTCGAGGAGCTGGAAGAGCTGCGGGAGCCCGAGGTCGAGCTCGAGGTGGGGAACGGCGAGGACGAGGAGGTCCTCGATGCCGTCGAGGTTCGCGCCGGTCCGCCCCGGATCCTCGCGGTGGACGACGATTTCGACATCCTCCGCATGCTGGATCGGACGCTCAAGTCCGCCGGGTACGTCGTCGAGCTGGCGCGCGACGGGCGCGAGGCCGAGGAGAAGCTGAACAGCGAGAAGTACGACTTGATCCTGCTCGACGCAATGCTCCCCCACGTGCATGGGTTCGAGATCTGCGCCCGGCTCAAGGCCAGCGTGCGAACGCGATCCACCCCCGTCATCCTGGTCAGCGCGGTCTACCGCGGCTGGCGCTACGCGCACGACGCGCGCGAGACGTTCGGCGCGGACGATTACCTGGAGAAACCCTTCCACCTTCCCGAGCTGCTCCGGCGGGTCGAGGAGCGGCTTTCGGGCGGCGCGAACTCCGCGGCCTCGAGCGCGAAAGGAGACAAGCTGTACCAGGAAGGCATCGATCTCCTCGAGCAGAAGAAGCCCGCCGAAGCGCGGGCTGTGCTGGAGAAGGCGATCAAGGAGGAGCCTTTCTCGCCGCGCGCGCATTTTGCGCTCGCCCGCGCCATGCACGACCAAGGGGAGCTATTCCACGCCATCACGGCCTACGAGCGCGCCGTGGAGCTGCGGCCGAATCTCTTCCAGGCCCTGCGCGCCCTCGCCGGCCTCTACGAGCAGAAGGGCTTTCGGCGCAAGGCGGCGGAAGCGCTGGAGCGCGCCGTCCACACTGCTCCCGACCCGCAGACGAGAGACGCGATGCGGCAGCGGCTGCTGCGGCTGCTTTGAGCCATGGACCCGCGCGCCGGCGTCACCCCGTCGATCCGGAATTTCGCGCACGCCATAGACCGCCAGCGGCAGGCGCTGGAGCGGATTCCCGTGCTCGACGCGCAGCGCGCCGATCTCGAGGAGACGGCCCGGGCGCTCGACGAGGCGGAAGCGGCAGCACTCGCCGTCGCCGCGGGAGACGATCTCGGCCGCTTCGCGGCGGCATCGCGAGCAATCTCGATCCCGCTGCTTCGCGCGGACGTCCTCGCCGAGGAGTTTCGCATCTACGAGTCGCGCGCGGCGGGCGCCGACGCGATCCTGCTCCGCGCATCGGCGGTGCCGCAGGAACTGCTCACGCGGTTGGTGCGCGCAGCGACTTCGACGCACATGGCGGCATGCGTCGCGTGCGCCAACGCCGACGAGCTGGCGCGCGCGGCCGCGGCGCGCGCGCCCGTCCTGGCGCTCGAGCCGGCCCTCTTGCATCTGCCGGTTCCACCGCGCACCTTGGTCCTGGCGCTGTCGTTCGCGCCGGCGGTCCGGGGTCGCGCGGACGCGGCGCTGGATCACACCCTGGTCGACGCGGCGTCGTTCCGCCGCGCGCTCAGCGAAGAGGACAACTGATGCCGCCTCCGTTCCGCAAGCACGTGTTCATCTGTCTCAACGAACGGCCGCCGGACTCCGAAAAGGGCGACTGCACGCGGAAGGGGTCGCCGCAGGTGCTCAAGAAGTTCAAGGCGGCGCTGCGCGACCGCGGGCTCGACGAAGAGATCCGCGCGAACAAGGCCGGCTGCCTCGACAACTGCGAGAACGGCTGCTCCGTCGTCGTGTATCCGGAAGGAGTCTGGTACGGCCACGTCACGGAGGCCGACGTCGACGAGATCGTCGACAAGCACCTGGTCCAGGGCGAACCGGTCGAGCGGCTCCGCCTGTACAAGCGCTGACGATCAGTTGAGAAAGTGCGAACCGTCCTTGAGGCGGCGGAGTCGCGCGCGCAGCACCAGCGCATCCGAGGCGTTCGGATCCAGGTAGAGCACCTTCTCCAAATCCGCCGCGGCTGCTGCCGAGCCGCCGAGCTGTTCGTACAACTGCGCCCGCTCCCGCAGACCGCGGACGTTGTCGGGAGCGAGGAGCAGCAGGCGGTCCACCGCCGAGAGCGCCCGGGGGAAGTCGTTGCGACCCTGGTAGACGGAACGGAGGTTCTGCAGCATCCGCACCAGGATCTCGCGCGGCTTGGCGGCGCGCAGGAGCCGGGGATCGAACTTCACCTGATCTCCCACGGCGGATGCGAGGCGGCGCTTCAGCTCGTCGAGGCCGAGAAGCTGTCCGCGGTGGAACGGGTCGACGACGAGTTCTCCTTCCGCGAGCCGCACCTTGCAGAGGAAATGGCCGGGAAAGCCGACGCCCTCGACATTCAGCCCGCAGCGCTTCCCCACCTCGATGTAGACGATGCAGAGCGTGAGCGGGATGCCCGTGCGTCGATCGAGCACCTCGTTGAGGAAGCTGTTGCGCGGATCGTAGTAGTCGTTGTGATTGCCGCAGAAGCCCAGCTCGTGGAAGAGGTGCGTGTTGATCCGGCCGACGCGGCGCTCCGGCGTGGCTCCCGCCGGCAGTCCCGTCTGGACGCCTTCGGCCAGGCGATCCAGCAAGCGCAGATATTTCCCTTCGTCGAGGTCCGGGTACTCCTCGCGCGCGACCGCCAGAGCGGCCCGGACCAGGTCGATGGACTCCTGGGCGATGTAGCGCCGCAGGAGCCGGCGGGATGCGTCTGCTGCGTCCATCGGAACCGCCATCGTATCACGCGTTCAGAACGCCTCGTCGATCAGCCGCTCGAAGTCGACCTGCGTCACCGGCCGCGGATTGGAGAGATGGCAGGCATCCGCCAGCGCTTTCTGCACGATCTGCGGAATCATCTCCCGCCGGACCCCCGCCTGCGACAGGCGGCGCGGGAGGCCGCAGGCGCTGCGCAGATTGTCGATCAACTCGACGCAGAGGTGAGCACGTTCCTGCTGGGACAGCTTCGGGTCGGCCCCGAGCGCGACGGCGGCGTTGGCCAGCCTCTCTTCGACGGCGACCCGGTTGAAGTTCGTGACGGCTGGAAGCATCAACGAGTTCGCGAGGCCGTGATGCGTACCGGCAACGGGCGTCAGGGCGTGCGCAACCGAGTGGCAGGCGCCGAGCCCCTTCTGGAAAGCGATGGCGCCGAAGGCGCTGCCGAGCAGCATCTGCTCGCGGGCTTCGAGGTCCTTGCCGTTCTGCACGGCGCGCCTGAGGTGCGCGCCGATCCGCCGCAGACCATCGATGGCGATGGCGTCGGCGAGAGGATGATCGCCCTTCGCGACGTACGCCTCCAGGTTGTGCGTGAGCGCGTCCATTCCCGTCGCGGCGGTGATGAACGGCGGCAAGCCCACCGTCAGCTCCGGATCGAGGATGGCCGCCTTCGCCATCAGATGCGGCGAGAAGATCACCGTCTTGGTCCCGTCGATCACGAGCACCGTGCTGCGGCCCACCTCGCTGCCGGTGCCCGCCGTGGTCGGTACCTGGACGATGGGAGGCACCCGCGCGGTGATCTTCGCGTCACCGCCTTTGGCGTCGTCGTACTGCGCGAGCGGCGGCTCATGGTTGACCAGCAGAGCGACGGCTTTGGCCATGTCGAGAGACGCGCCGCCGCCGATTCCGAGGACGCTGTCGGCACCGGCGGCGCGATACGCCTCGATTCCTCGCAGTGCGTCCTGGTCGGTCGGGTTCGCCTCGAACTCGGTGAACAACCGCGTCTTGATACCGACTTGCTCGAGCAAGGGCGTGACGAAGCGCAGCAGTCCCGCCTGAAGGATGCCCTTGTCGGTGACCAGCAGCGGCCGCGAGGCGCCGGCGCGCTTCAGCTCGTTGGGCAGCTCCTGGATCGCGCCCTTGCCGTAGACGATGCGGGTGGGGAAGCTCATCACGCTGGCCATGTGCGCCCTCTCAGATGATCTCGAAATACCGCTCCAGCTCCCACTTCGTCACGGCGCTTTCGAACTGCCGGCACTCCCATTCCCGCGTCCGGACGTAATGGTCGACGAACGTCTCGCCCAACAACTCACGTGCCTGCTTCGATTCCGAAAGCCGGGCCGTGGCTTCGCGCAGCGAGGCGGGCAGAGGCTCGCCGTTCGCCTCGTAGCCGTTGCCCTTCGTCTCCGGCGGCAGGGGAAGCTCGTGCTCGATGCCGTACAGGCCGCTCGCGATGGACGCGGCCATCGCGATGTAGGGGTTCATGTCCGCCGCTGCAAACCGGTACTCGACGCGCGTCGATTGCGGCGAGCCGCCGATCACCCGCAGCGCCGTGGTGCGGTTCTCCACGCCCCAGGTCGCCATCGTCGGCGACCAGGCACCTCGGACCATCCGCTTGTACGAGTTGATCGTCGGGGCAATCAGCGCGGTGAAGGCGGGCATCAGCGCGATCTGTCCGGCGACGAAGTGCTGCATCGCCTTGCTCATCGCCTGGGGCGCACGAGGGTCATGGAACGCCGGCTCCCCGGAGAGTGTCCACAACGACTGGTGCAGATGCCCGCTGCACCCCGGCAGCTCCTTGTTCCACTTGGCCATGAAACACGGCATCACGCCATGCCGCGCGCAGATCTCCTTGGCGGCGGTCTTGAACAGCGCCGCCTTGTCCGCCGCGCGCAGCAGGGCGTCGTAGCGGAGCGCCGCCTCGTACACGCCCGGGCCGGTCTCGGTGTGGAAGGCCTCCAGCTCGATGTCGAAAGCAGCGAGCTTGTCCTGCAGATCGTGCACCAGCGGGGCATTCTCCGAGGCGCGCAGCCAGGAGTAGCCAAACATGCCCGGCGAAAGCGGCGTCAGGTCGCGATAGCCCTTGGCGCGCACCGACTCCGGCGTTTCCTTGAAGAGGAAGAACTCGTACTCGGAGGCGCACTTCACCGTGAAGCCCATCGCGCGCGCCTTCTGCTCGACCTTCTGCAGCAGGCCGCGGGGAGAGACGGGAACGTCGAAGTCGAGCAGGAACGCCCCGGTCCCCTCTTCCCAGGGAATGCGCCGGTACGTGGAGAGATCGACGGTCGCGTGCGTATCGGGGTACCCGCTGTGCCATCCGGTCACGGCGGCGTTGTCGTACAGCTGATCCCCGCTATCCCACCCGAAGATCACGTCGCAGAACCCGAGCCCGCCCTCCGCGACGCTCCAGAACTTGTCCAGGGACACGTACTTGCCGCGCAGCACCCCGTCCACGTCGAATCCGCCGAGCTTCACCTTGCGAATGCCGTGATTGCGGAACTCCTCGCGCAGCCGCTCCAGCTGTGCTTTCCGCGATTTGGGCGTGTCCATGGCAGACGAGCGTGGAGGTTGCGGCGCTGCGCGTCAAGGCCGGCCGGGTTAGATTGTGGCGAGCATGCAGAAGGGCCTGTCCAGTCCGCGACTTCTCATCGTCCAGACCGGGTCGACGCAGCTGCACGGCGACTACCCGCGCTGGTTCGAGCGCACCCTTGGATTCGAGATGCCGGTCACGCGTGCGCATGAAGGAGAGCAGCTTGGGCCGGCGCTCGATCGCGTACGCCCGCGCGGGATCATCGTCAGCGGCTCTCCTCTCAGCGTGACGGAGAAAGCGCCCTGGATGCTGCGGCTCGGCGACGATCTCTTGCGCGCCGGTGCGCGCGGGATCCCGGTCCTCGGCGTCTGCTTCGGTCACCAGCTTCTCGCGCGCGCGGCGGGCGGAGACGTCGTCGAGAATCCCCGCGGCCGCGAGATCGGCACTGTCCGCGTCCAGCTGACCGAACCAGGACGCAAGGACGTTCTCTTCGCCTGGGCTTCTGGCGCGGAGATCGAGGTGCAGGCGACGCATGTCGACGCGGTCGATCCGCTACCACCCGGAGCGACGGTGCTGGCGTCGAACGAGAACACCGCGGGGCAGGCCTACCGGCTCTCCGAAACGATCGCGGCCGTGCAATTCCATCCCGAGCTCTGGGGCGCTGCGATGCGCGACTTGATCCTCTCGCGCCGCGAAAAGCTCGCCGCCGAAGGCCTCGACGCCGGCGCTCTTGCAGGACAGGTGCGGGAAGTCGACGCCAGCGCCATCCTCCGCGCATTCGCCGGACAGGCCGAGAGGGCTTAGGCGCGCATTCCGCCGGCGTGCTAATCGCGAAGCGCTTTGACGCAGGCGTCGAGCCGGGCGCGGAACTCGTCGCCCGAGTCGAGGAACTGCAGTCCGGCGCCCGCGCGCACGCCGCGTCGACGCGCCTCCGCCGTCAGCACCAGGTGGACGACCTCGGCTCGCGTCTTCACCGGGGGCAACCCGTCGGGGAGCGCGAGGGAAAGCTCGACGATCTCGCGCAGGGGTGGAGGGTTGTCGGTGGCGATGAAGATCCCGCCCCGGCTGATGTTCGCCGAGTACGCCTCGAGAAACTCGCGCGCCGACTTCCAGCTGACCCGAAGGTGCGCGGGCATCCGAAAACAGGCACGGCGATCACCGTCACGGACCGTTTGCTCCTTGCGCGGCGGCCGGCCCGGTCCGGCAACCCCGCGGCTGCGCAGGATGACGTCGAGGAACGCGCGCGCGTCATCCGACAGCTCGTTGAACACCACCCAGAACCCGGCCTCCTTCCCGGATTCGTCCCGAGGGGGTGCGACGGTGCCGGTCGCATCGAGCGGCCGTGCCGACCCCGGCAGCGACAGCCTCAGCGTGACTTGCGACCCTTCCTTCGGACAGAGGAGGGAACGCACGAAGATGCCCTCGGCTCCGACGCGGGCGGTGGTGGTCTGCAGGGAGAGGCCTCCTCCGGAGAACCTCACCGGGACGACGAGTTTGACGGTAGAAGACATGACCGGATGATCACAGTAACACGGGAATCTCACAGTGCAGCTCCATTCCGTCCAGATGCGCCGCGCACCGGATCGCACCGATTCGTACACCCGCCGCCGCGGCCCGCCGCAGCGCGCGCGCGAACGCCGGATCGATGTCGTCGTCGGTCGCCACTGCGCGCACGTCCCCACGCTGTGCACAGAGCACGACCGCACAACGGCGTCCGCGTCGGGCAAGATGGGAGAGCAGCGCCAGATGTCGCAATCCGCGCACCGTCGGCGCGTCAGGGAACAAAGCGACTCCATCGCGCGCGGCGCCGACGGACTTCACCTCGCAGAGGACATCGCCCGGCTCGAGCAGCAGATCGATCCGGCTGGAACGGACGGCGATCTCGCGACGCGAGACGCGCAGGCCCCAAGGCAGGATCCTCGCTTCCAGAGCGGCGGCCACGAGCCGCGGCGCGCCCCCGGGATCGAGGGACACCCAGGCGCCGGAGCCAGATCGCGCGAGCAGCGCGGTGTACTTCGTTCTCCGCAGCGGTCCGGCGGCCGCCACCAGCGCCACCTCGCGCCCCGGCATCAGAAGATCGAGGCAGCGACCCCGGTCCGGCACATGCGCCTCAACTGTTCGCCGCCCCAGCTTGCAAACCGCCAGGAAGCGGTTCGGACGTTCGACGAGGAAGGCCGTACGGGCGGCCCCGGGCCAGCGGTGCGGAATCAACACGGGCCTCTGGATAATCGGCGGCGACATCGATCACCACGACGTGGACACGGCGCCACCGCTTTGGTAGCGAGACGCTCCTTGGAACTGATCCGCCTCGAACGCGCGGTGATCGGGTACCGCACCCCCCTGCTGCCGCCGCTCGATCTAGCGGTCCGGGCGGGAACGACGCTGGGCGTCCTCGGTCCCAATGGCGCGGGGAAGACGGCGCTGCTCAAGTCGCTGCTCGGGCTTCTTCCACTGCTCGGCGGCAGGCGGATACTGCCGCACGGACGGTCGCCGCGCGTGGGATACGTTCCGCAGCGCGACCGCCTCGACATGAGCTGGCCGCTCACCGTTCTCGACGTGGTGCTGATGGGCCGCGCGCGGCTGGTCGGACCGGCGAAACGGTACAGGGAACGCGACCGCCGCGAGGCGCGCGCTGCCCTGCACGAGATCGGCGTCGGCGACCTCGCCGACCGCCCACTGTATGCGCTCTCCGGAGGCCAGCATCAAAAGGTCTTGATCGCCCGCGCCATCGCGGCCGAGCCCGAGCTTCTCGTCCTCGACGAGCCAACCAGCGCAATGGATCCTGCCGCGGAGAGGATCCTGCTCGACCTGGTGGCGCGGCTGAAAAAAGCGCACAACCTGAGCGTCGTGCTGGTGACGCACCAGCTCACCGCCATCCCCGGCTTCGCCACCGAGGTGGCGCTGGTCGATCGCGAGCGCGGCCTGTTCGAGGTCGGCCCGGTGGAACGGATGATCGATCCCGACAAGCTCGGCCGGCTCTACGGCCGCGAGGTGCGCGTCGCCAAGGTGGGAGACGCCACCGCGATCGTCATCGGCAACGGAGCGCCCCGGTGAGCGGCTTCGCGGACTTCTGGGCCGGCCGCGACCTCTGGCGCGAGCCGATGATCGCCGGCGTCCTCGCGGGCGCCGTGCTCGGGTACATCGGCGTCTTCGTGGTGCTCAAGCGGATGGTGTTCGTCTCCGCGGCCCTGAGCGAGATCTCCGGCGTGGGGGTCGCGTTCGCCTTCTGGCTCGGCGCGGTCCTCGGCATCGATCCGCACGCGCACGCCACCATTCCCTTGCTGCTCGAGCCGACCTGGTTCTCGCTGGTCTTCGCCTGTCTGGCGGCAGCGCTCTTCTCCCTGCGCCCGGGGCACCGCAAGCTGGCGACGGAGACCATCGTCGGTCTTGGCTACATCATCTCCAGCGCCCTGGTGCTGGCCATCCTGAACAGCCCCCGCATCGCGCAGGAAGCGCATGCGGTGGGGGACATCCTCTTCGGCAACGCGGTGACCGTGCCGCGAAAGCAGATCGAGGCGCTCTTTTCCGCGGCGCTGGCGGCCGTCGTCGTCCACGCCATCCTCTTCAAGGAGCTGCTCTTCGTCAGCTATGACCCGGAGACGGCGATGGTGCAGGGCATCGGCGTCTTCCGCTACGAGCTGCTCCTCAATCTCGCCACCGCGGTGGTCATCTCGGTCGCGACGCGGGCCGTGGGAGCGCTGCCCGTGTTCGCCTTCAGCGTCCTTCCCGCCGCCGCGGCGCTGATGTTGACCGATCGCATGCGGTTGACCATCGCACTCTCGGTCCTGTTCGGCGTCGTCTCCGCGGCGGTCGGCTATTATGTGAGTTGGGTCGAGCAGTTACCTACGGGTGCGACCATGGTCGTCGTCGCCTCGCTGTTTCTCCTGCCTGGCCTGGTGAAGATCCTTCGCCGTAGCTCCGTCTGAGGGCGCATGAGAATCGCTCTGCTGTTGCTCGCGCTCGCGGCGCCCGCCACCGCGCAGCAGGCTGATGCGGGCGTTCCCCAGGATCTGGAAAAGGAACTGGAAAAGGCGATCCAGGCGGACACCAGTGCGGCGGCGCAGCAGGGTCAGAAAGGACCGCCGGCGCCGGCCCCCGCCGTGACGTCTTCCACCGGAGGCGCGCCGCAGACGCTATTCCGCGGCGCCCAGTCTTTGAATCCGGACATGAGCGCCATCCTCGATGCGGATTTCGGGTGGCAGCGGCGCGCTCCCCAGTTGCTCAGCGGCGACGATACCGACCTGCACGCCGAAGGAACCCGGCATGCGGTCGGATTCACCGCCCAGGAAGTGGAGCTGGCGTTCTCGGCGATCGTCGACCCGTACTTGAAGGGGGAGGTCTACCTG
>Ga0066693_10000014_pt1 | contig 18994 bp, 26 predicted proteins | sample GraSoiAngelo_142_FD_66669 | JGI IMG/M metagenome (GOLD analysis project Ga0066693, IMG submission 66669) | Grasslands soil microbial communities from the Angelo Coastal Reserve, California, USA - 14_1009_02_20cm | ecosystem: Environmental > Terrestrial > Soil > Grasslands | place: USA...
GCCCTGTAAATTCCCCTGAGCGGTCAAACGGTCTATCAGCATGGGATCTGCACGGTTGGCAGGGAAAAAGGCTGAGAAAGGCACTACGACCCAACGGGAAAAGAAACCTTCAGTGGTATCCGCTGTCCGAGGTAGGGCATTGAATGCAGCAACCATAAGCGCGCGACAGCGAAACACAAATGGATCCTTATGTTTGTGCTGTGCCATCATGTAATCGCCACCTGTTAATTGCTTAAATTGTTCCGTACTCTTAAATATTCTTGGGTCAACATCCCCAACGAGGTTGGCAAGCTTCCCGTAAAGTTGAGCACTAGAGAATTGCGAGGAGTCAAGAGCTTGGGGGGTGACAGCAGAGATATTGTTATGCCCCACAAGCATTCTAGCCAAGCGTATAAAAGTGCCTTTTCCATTGCGCCCAGATCCATAGAGTAAGATTGCTTTATGCAACGGATTATCGTTGTATAACATATATCCAAGAATTTCATAAGCAAGTTCGATAGCGTCACCTGGAAATACCTCCGAAAAGAATTGGTCAATCTCGGGACACTCTGCATTCTCATCCCAAGGAATTGGAATACGTATCGTGCTCACGATATTAGAATTATGCGGGTAGAGCTTCCCTTCTTTCCAGTCAAGCAATCCGTTAGGTAGATTCAGATATTGGGTGTCCTGCCTGTCATCTGTAATAAGAGGCTCTCTATTGGAGACAACATTAAGGACATTTGCTGCATGGCTTGGCCTATATCTTTGTCCGAGTAATCGAACGGACCGACGGAATATCTCAGATTCACCATCAGGAGTCCAGATACCTTCTGTATGCCGATAAATGATACGGCCCGTTCCGACAGCAAGCTTTCCAGTGCGCTCGACTGCTCTCCGGATAGTAATAGCTTTAAGTCCATGTTTAGAGTCAAAGAATCGATTTGGATCATTTCCTCGCTCCGCTTCCTCAATCGTACATGGGTCGCCTACCCGTACGGGTTCAATTGCATTCTTTTCAATCGCACCTATGCACGCGCGTTCCCATTCCGTTTCGCTAGCGCCTTCCTCCCTACGGCCAGAATTATCAGCCTGCAAGAGAAATGTTTTCTTGAAACGCTTCAATGCCGCGTACCCTCCACTGTGTCCAGTCGAGATTTCAGCCAGCATTGCCCAAACTCCATTGACCATAGCGTCATGCATACCGCCTAGGTCAGCGTGTTTGCGTAGCGCTTTTTGGTGCCACATAAGGACTCTACGCATTTCAGGACATGGCTCACCCTTACCGTGCTCGACTATCCACAATCGACTGTCCACAATGGCACGATCACGGCGTACGTAACCGTTGCCACTGGCGAGGGTCAGCCATTCCTTAGGCAAGTCGGCAAACTCATCAGGGCTTGGAAAATACCCGTGCGATACACGTAGAGAATTCCCTCGCATATTGGCCCAACGATATTGCGTACCGTTTGGGTGCACGCTTGGAGGCATGACCATATAGCGATAGTGGCGGTAGATAACATCTAAGCCTGCTCCTAGCTTGCCTGGCCAAGTGAGTCCACTAGGGACGGTAAACCACATATGGTAGCGCTCAGGGTCACCACGAAATGAAAACCACGTTGCGGGAAGTGGCCCTAATTTGTTTTCTAATTCAGCTAGCGTTTCACGTCCGCTAGGTCCGTCGATATCAAAAACAACTACACCCTCAGGAACTACACAACCGATATTCTTATAACGGTCGTCATGTCGCTCATTGCCTTGCTTATCTTTGTAAACGCCTTCCAACCATTCGTTTACTTGATTGCTATCTATCGCGATATCGTTAGGAATGCCGTAGGGTGGTGGATACTTCTTACCCTCAGGTAAGGGTATGGGAAGAAAGCCAGCTTGCAAGTAATCGCTTGCAGCCGTATGGAACGGTGACCAACCAAGCGAAATCCGTTGTGGCATAAGGACTTTCGATGTGTTAGTGTGGCGTCCGGCCGTTTGCTCGGTCAACTGTTTCCTCTCCGGTAAAGCGGTAATGCCCCTTAGACCATAATTGCTCGTACTGGCCTGAGGGGCATTATCTATTTAATTAGACGAGCATAGAGGTACCCCCGGTCAATGGCCATCATCTAACCACTAACCGGGGGTACCGTGTCCTTTGCAGATTCCCTACCCAAAAATCCACATTGGACAGAGGAAAGCTTATTTAATTACTCGTCAGCCGGACCGTAGAACAGAACCTTAGCGCCAGTAGTACCAAGCGGGAAATAGAGCGTGCCGACAACGCCGCTATCAGCAGGCGGACTAAACTTGTGGTACGACTTGGTTTCGCCAGCGTCAGTCATTTCAAAGGTAACCCGCGTGGTGTCCCCATCGGTCACAGCGCCAGTCTTACTCTCCTCGGCAGGAGCAGCCTTAACGGGAGCGCTCTTGGCAGGAGTCGCCTTACGGGTACGGGGTCGGGTAGTGGTCTTAGCGGCTGCCTCAGCCATGTTGTTTCCTCTCCTAGGAAGTTGTCCTGTTGGGGCGTATCGAGAGAGCAACCTAGCTCACTCGCTTTTTGCTGTCAACTTACAATTGGCGTCTTACCTTAGGTGTGTAGTCCCAACACCTGTCACAATAGCCCCAATAAAGTGCATGGCGTTCACGACAACTGAGACAGAGTGAATATAAATGCCTTGATACTACGGGTGGTATAACGTGTGGTGTAACTTCTGGCCCCGTTTTTGGTTTGCGCACGAACAATCCCAAAATGCGTTTGCCACTATTCCGTCTGATAGCTTCCATGGGTACCCCTTGGACTGAGCTTTGATGCGCTTAAGCGCGATGATGGAATGCTGCATTGCTGCGAATTCGTCTTTACGGAATGACCCTTGGAAACCAAATAGCTTTAGTTTTTCTTTCGTCGTCTGAGTACGCATTGTGCGATCTTGATAAGTTAATTCAATTCCATTGTTGAAACAAATCCAATCAAGTACCGCATTAAGGCGTACTGGCGATAACAAATCTTTACCGCCGTAGGTCTGTGTTAATTGAAAACTCTCAGTGCCGATTGTCCATTTGTTGCGGAACGGACCGAGATGGCGACTCGCGATCAGTCGCTCAGCCTGCCTGAGTTGCCCATTCTCAGGGCCTGTAAATTCGCCACAATTCCAAGAAATGACGTAGGGTAGAATCTTGTGCTCCGGTCGGCTAAAAGCCCTACAGTCGATTACAAAGTGCGTCCACCCTGTAGCGGCTGAGCCAGGATCAAACCAGACTAGATGAAACTCATTCGGAGTTGCTTGACTGGGCTTCCATATCCCCCGAGGAATTGTCAGCATTCTTAGTCCGCTCTGCCACTAGCAATACTTGACAGCGAGCAATAACTCTCGCTTTGTATACCTCATCACTTACGGCATCATAATAGAGCCCGGTCGAACGTAGCCAATAAATTGATGCACGCTTAAGTCGCAAAGCATGCACATAAGCGATATCTAATTTTGTGCTAATTTCTACAGCAAGCTTATCTCGGCTCAATGGCGTACACGCAACCTTTCAAATGAATTCCGTTATCACAACCTATTGGTTGACAAGGTGGAGGCATTCCATTTTCACCGAATTCAATACCGCACCAGCAACAATGATCATGCGTCCACGAGTGGTTGCAATGGTGTCCGCATTTACGTTCAGATTTAGGACATTCATTAAGCGGCATATCAGGATTGTCACATGAGCCGCAATCGTCATCATTTTCTGAAGTAGTCGTAATTTGATAGACCATTAGTTACCATTCATGCATTTGTATGTTTCTAATTGGTAGTTAACATTGGGGTCCGGCTGAATACGCATCATGCATTGCTGCATTTGATTCAACTGTGCTGTTTCGTTAGCTCCCCAAAATTCCACTACAGCAATTCCTGTTAATGCCGCGAGGCAGCACACTAAAAGAATTACCATTGCTAATTGATAGTTAGGACCTGAATCTAATTCTTGTGGCGCTGGAATAGTCCTCAGTGAATCGCCTTCATACGCTGTCCGCAAACGTGGGATGTCGGCTGTCTCAGCATTATTGAAAAATCGATCCGTGTCCTCATTCTGCTTTCTTAGTTTATTCATGTCGCGCATTCTTTCCTCCTTATTTGAGTGGCACCGTTCCCGCACATTCAGCCGCGCCATGGCCATGATTATTACATGCGTCGATAACTTGCTTATCACGCGCTGTGATTTTACCGGAAATCAATCCGAAAGCATCTGTACGCTCAGGAGCGACATACATATCGACATAAGCGCCAGGCATCACAAGCTCATTCTTGTCAATTACACCTGAGGTACTAGAAAGCTTTTGCTGTGTAGGACCGTAAGTGTAATGACCTACAGCCTTAGGAATAGTGCGATTTTCGAATAGTGCATGGAAATTTACTTTGACACATTTAGAAGCATCGATATAAGCTTTTACTGTTTTACACGGATCACTTGTATCCGCAGCACAACCGCTAGGCTGAGCTGACAAAAGTGATAAGGCTAATACTCCCGCAATTGTATGGTGTTTAATTTTCATGTTCTGTTTAAATCTCCAAATCTTTTCCTTAGGAATTCGAATATAGATAAAAAGCAATCCGATGATAAAGCAATCGCTTACGAAGTCGTACTGAATTCCAAGCCAGAAGTGCATCATTCCATAGAAGCGCATAAACTTAATTGACCTCATTTGTAGCCATGCCCCCAACTCCTGCCGTACACCTTCCCCTTGGCGGTAATCGGCACGCCCATAAATTCAGTTGTCATTACCTTTGCATAACGCTCAGCGATGTACTTAGCCTCACGAATGCGAGCCATGCCCAGTAGCTCATCATGTACGGGTAGCAGGACTGTAGGCTCTAGCTCGGGATCATCCATAACGCGGAGCATGGAAGTTTTGAGAATGTCAGCCGCGCTTGACTGCACTTGGTAATTAACAACGGTATAGGGCTTCTCAGCGTCAACAATCAACCGCCGACCGAAAGGCGTTGTGACGTAACCATACCGCCCACGACAGAGCCGCTTGATTTCTAATCTAACCGCCGCTTGCGCAAGTTTGCCTTCCCGCGTGTCCGAACGATAGTTGAACATTTTCGAGCGTAGAGATTTGTACGCCCGATATTCGAAATCATTAAGCGCGGTCCGTAAAATCTTATCTTGCTCGCGTCGCTTAAAAGCAACCAATGCTGGAAATTGTGACTCATAGTTTGAAATCAATTCCCTAGCTTGCGCCATGCTGATTTCGTACATGCGCGCCATCTTTTCGGCACCGCCACCAAATGCCCACGTGAAATTGATATTCTTGGATAGCTTGTATTGGTCCGGGGTATGTTGCTCGCCAAATAGTTTGTTAGCGGCATTTAAGTGCAGTGATATCCCTTGCTTGGCTGCCTCAATCATCGACTGCTCGCCAGCCAAACCAGCGATCACGCGCAATTCAATTTGGTCAAAGTCTGATGAGATGATCGCATAGCCTGGCTCAGCTACGATGCATCGCCTTACAGCAGCCGCGCTAAGGAGTTTCACGAGGGTAAATTTCCTTACTGGCTCTACAGCCTGGCCCTTGGCAGAAGCCCCGTTTAATTTTGATATCCATATTGGACAGTGGCATGTGGACGGTCGGGTAAACCCAATAATATTTATGGAAACCAAACAAACAAACAACGTAGCCAAACTTTATTCGTCGTCATCCAAAATCATAATTCCCATCGGTCCCTCAGTTAGGCCAGCGTCTTTAAGTAAGCGCTCCTTATAATCTGTCAAGCGTAGCTGAGCCACATTAGCGCGTAATTCTGGCAGACCCATAAGAGCTAATTTCTCTCTATTAACCTCTATGATTTCCTCAATCAATTCCTCAATCAATTCCTTTCTATCCATTTCCTTGATTGGTTTGATACCGAATATCTTTACGTTTTCATTCTCGTTTGTCACTCGCTTTCCTCATCCTCACGATTCTTAGTTGGTAATTGCTGGAATGGCGGATTACTCACACTCATTCGAGCCGTACGCGCTCCTAGGGGATTGATACTCGGGTGCACCCTGCCGTTAACATCTAGGTCAGCTAGCATGTGATCGGCGTAGCTAGACTTACGTTTCTCTAATTGCTTGGCCAGCAATACACAGCGACTGAAGTCACGTACTTCCTCACTGTCCACTGTGGACCGAATTTTTCTTAGTATGCCCGCATCCGTCTTTAACTGCCCCGTTTTTGTGCGCTCTGTTAACTCAACTCCAAGCGCCATAAGGGTTTGTGCTAGCTTCTGTCCACTTTGGATATTGGCACAACCGTATTCGGCTGCCCGCGCTCTGTAGTGCTCTGCCCGATTAAGAAATGCGCTAGAAAGTCGCGTTGTGTAATCAACATCGATTGGTAAACCTCGCCGCTGTAGCCTGTCACAAGCATTCGCGACTCGCTTATCGAATTGGTACAACTCATAAAAGTGTCGGACAATCGGTTGAAATTCTTTCCAGACCCTATAGGTAATGAGGGGATCGACTCCTGCATAAGCGATGTAAGCAGGGTGTCTAGAGTCAACCAATCGCCATCCTTCAGAGAGCTTTGCCTTACGCATTTTTTGCTGGCCCTTGCGAGGGCCACTCTTGTAAACTTCGCCTGCAATAGGTATTTCGATAGTTTTAAATATCTTCTTAAGCTCAATCTCCCACTTACTAGCGCTTTTGTCGATGTAATGATTGGCCAATTCTTTAAGTCCGTGACCAATTCCGCCTTCTTTTCTATTCCGCGAATCGAAATGGTGCGAGGGAATATGTGTCTCTGCACAAATGATTCCTGTTTCATAGCCGAGATAAGCATCTATGCATCGGATATCGTGGGGTCCGTTGTGTCCAATCCATTGAATGCGTTGCTTACATAGCCAACCGACAAACCGTCTAGCGCTAGCGGGGACAACGTAAGCGACATTGGCATTTCCAATTTGGGTTGTCCGCAACATCCATTGTGGATGATATGGATTGAGTCCCGTTGATTCTGTGTCAATCCCAAGCGCTCGACTAGATCGCACGAAATCAGCAATTTCCGATAAGTCACGTCGGGATTCGGGGTAGTTGATTTGTATTTGTTCATCGGCCAGCCAATCGTTAATCCTTAACACGTGGATAACCCATGCATAGATTTGAATTGCAATAGTAATTGTGGGTTGTCGCGCTGTAACGTTGCCAAATGTGGCAATGGGGCCAGTCAGTAAAGAGCACTATTGTCGGGAACTTGCCAACTATTCTCGGGGCGTAGACTAATCCTTTGATTCTCGTCATTGTACTTACGTAGTCTCCTAGGACTTAGGCAAATAGGCTCAGAGTCAGCCATTCCAGCATAACGCCGTATTTGATTCTCTGACCAAATCAAATATAAATGGCGAGCATCAATCAAGCCTCTAATACGTGGCATTTACTTCCATCGACTCTGCTAACTTAAGCCAATGCGATTCCATAATGGGTTGGACATCAGGATTACGTAAGCCAAATGATGTATGAATCATCGGGCATACATGCATGAGCTGTCCGGTTATCTGACTTGTTTTAAGAATTTGCTGCCCTGCTACTTTGAGAATCGAAATGTTTTTACCAAGAATCGCTCTGAGTGCGACAGAGCCAACCGGAATAATGATAAGTGGAGAGCCTACGGCTGCCCATTCTCTCATTAGATAGAGCTTTGCCGCATCGATTTCTTGTGGTGTAGGTGTGCGGTTACGAGGTGGACGGAATTTAACGGTATTAGTTAACCAGCAATTAGCACCTGCTGTAGGCGGACTGTCTCTACCATCATCGTACTGATCTTCAGTATCTAAACTAGCAAGCGCCATTAACCGCCTTAGCATGACACCCGCTGGCCCTACGAATGGCCTGCCTTGCATTTCCTCCTGAGCGCCTGGCGCTTCGCCTACGATGAAAGCCTTAGGATTGTCTCCCTCACCCGGAACAAAGCGCCTAGATAAATGCTTGAATGCGCTATCGTTCTGTTGCTCTAGAGCTTGTGTTTCGAGCGAATCGAAATCAATCATCTCTGCCAACTAAGAATTCATGATTAGGCGGTTGATCATATCCGCTTACGTCAATAGCAGGAACAAATCGCTCGCCAGCAATTACCCATCGGAAAAAGCCGATTAGGAATCCTTCCTTGGTATGCACTGGACAGTCTAAAGCAGCCTCACCCTTGCGCACGCGACGCTGACCCTCAGGCTTATTTTCGTCATCCGGGTGCACAATCCATTCGCATTTACAAATACGATTGGTGCGCTCTGCCTCAATGAGCCGAACGTACTCAGCAACCAAATCAGGCAGCCGACTGGAATTGATATAGATATGAGCGCCTTCCTTGGGTAAGCCCCAATCATCGGCATCTTTTAAACTCATATCGATGGGCTTAAATAGCGGCTCAGTCATTTTTCATTTTCCTTTGTCCGATGTTGACAGTCACACCACGTCTTACCCTTGATTTTTGCTTCGCATGTCTCGTGAAATTCTTCCGTGCAATCCTTACAAATGAACGGCATTCTTCCTCCGAACACGAAACATGACGGGTAGCCCCACACTACCCGCCATGCTCTACAGTGGACTGTCTATTGTGGCTTAAGCATTTTCCTCATCATGCGCCGCACGCCGAGATTCCGTGTAGACCTCATTACCAAATGCAGGGTCGGCAACGATGTCAGCCGCTACCTCAGCCACGTCAACATCGATATGCGCTGTAACATCCTGATTCCATGCGTTGCACAGCGCGACAATGCGAGCGTACGTCATCTTGATTCGTACGTTCTGCGCATCGGCTGGTAAGGAAAAGAATTCCGTTCCCGTCAATCCGAAAGGACCATTAGGAGTAAGCAGGACTTGCCCCGTCTCAGGAATTACATTACCCACAATGTCAACGGTTCCCGCTGGCACAGACAACGCGGTAAAGATCATATCAGGGTCTCCTAAAGTTTTGTATTGTGGTACGAGTGGAGGGGCAACGCTATCCGTTAATAGCAGAGTGAAATTCCTGCGACCCTCAGTATTCCGCCACCATTCGATATGTGTATGAATATCGACGGTGTCCGAGGTACTGGTTTCAACGCCTGAGAGAGCATCGTACCGCCGTTTGTTGCCAGCGGTATTCATCCAATTGATTCCACGAATCTCCGGAATGTGACCAGCCTTGACGTGATTAGCCAGCGTGTTAGACCACGCAATAGCCTTAGCTCGGCCACCAATCCGCCACGCTAGCGTTACGTCCATTGCCGACGCGGTATCGCCTCCTACCCTGTCTCGAATCTGACGAGTCGAATAGTCGGTAGTTGGGTAATTCCCGCGATTCTTAATTGTCTGAACACCTAAATGATAACCGTTGTCGTGAGCATCATCGCCTACGATACCAATTTCGGCAGGGTCGGTAACGCCAGTCATGGCCATAAGCTTATGACGCAAATCTAGAAGATCAGACGGTGCATTCGTCAATTCATTACCTCCTATAGCAAACGCCTTGCTGTGTAAAATGAATAGACAGTCTGAACCATAATCCTCCCATGACCACTAGACGCCACAATCATTTTGTTACCGCCGAGATAGATACCGACGTGGGATGACGTGGGGAAAATCAAATCCCCTCGTCGTAATCCATTTCGACTGACTTTAATGCCTCGCCTTAAGAGCGTTCCTGTGTAATGCGGAACGGTAATACCAATAGACCTAAACGACGCTACTACCAAACCCGAGCAATCAAACGAGCGCGGTCCGGCTGCTCCCCAAACATAGGGCTTACCTCGCTGGCTCATGGCAAAGGAAATCACACGCTCCACTTTGGACGGTACGACTGTCGCATGTGGAGTAACAACGGCTTTCCGCTGTAGGGAGCGAGATGAACGCTCTACCGTCGACGGAACGTCCACTTTGGACGGATCAACCTTTGCAGTGTCAAGCGGCAGGTCAAATGTGTCAGTCAATGCAGGAATCAAAGGAGCGCTTAAAACCTCAACCCTAGGGGAAGTGTGAAAGATTCCCAACTCAACTACAAAACTGCCTAACAGTCCAATTAGGAGGATGACGAGACAATCAACTAAAATGCTCGGCTTATTCCATGAATGCGTTTTTGTATATCGATGGCTCGGAATGTCATGAGGCTGACCAACGTAAGTCGAGTAAAGCGAATCGTTAAATTCGATTACTTCAGTTTCGGTACTCACCAATTATCCAATGTTTGTAGGGAAGCGGGGCACCATTCAAAAGGAAGGGGGGAGACCAATTGAATTCGTGGTTATTTGATATTAGCGATACTGCACCGTACGCGCTAATACCCCGCGCTATTCCTTACTTGCCTGAGCGCCTGATAGCCTCGCGAATTTGTTCGAAGGTATGACCTTTACTATCCTCATCGGGTAGTAGCTCGGCCATTTCTACCAGCCAGCCAGCGAATCGGTATGCGCTTTGCCTAGTACGGAAGAGAGGTACATCACGGATGACAGGAGAGATGTATTTACCTCTGCCGATTTGTGTCATCGAATGATTGGGTAGGTTCTCACCAAAACCAATTGCATATTCATTCGTAGCGTCTACCTCATCGAAAGGCTTATTACCTTCCTTTTCGGCTAACGCATGAATGTCATCAAATTCGCCTGAGCGCTCAGCCATTAGAAAGGCTCATCCTCCGAATCCTCGTCGTCTAATTCATCCTCGTCAATTTCCTCGTCTAATTCGTCGTCTTCCAAATCCTCGTCGTCAAAGTCTTCCTCTGCCTCAGCTTCCAAAGGACCAACCCAACCAACATCGCGACGACTACCGCCTTTACCGTCGTCAGAGTCCTTTAGCTGACCAAGGATTACTTGCTTGCCATCGTTACGCCAATTGCCAATACGCTTAATATTCCCTTCCTCATCCGTGATTGTCTTATTCACGAAATCAGATTCAGAAACGCCGAGTGAGTCAAGCACGGGAACATAAGCGAATTGGCTTTTGTCAGTGACAGAGCGGAACGTCATGACGAAATAGCCAGCGTATTTCTTCTCTTCTTTGCTCTGAGGCTGTAGCTCTAAGCCGACTCGCAACTGAGGATTCTTTTCCTGTGTGCCAGGAACGTATTTAAGTTGCTTGATTAGCCACTGGTAGACCGCTCCGGTCGGCGGTAGGGGGCCACGGTAGGGAGTGAATTGCTTGGAGCGGTCGAATTTCCTTACATCACTAACGCTAACTTCCCAATTGGCTCTAGGCACTTACTTTTTCCTCTCCGTCAACCATTGCAATTAGTTTCGGCATTGTAGGAAAGTCCACATAGGAGCCAAAACTATTAAACTTGTCACCACAAATATATCTAACTTCCTCCTCTTTTGAATTGTGCCGTTCCGGGCTCTCAAACCACAACCGGCGGTTAATGTATGATTTACCGGTTCGCTTATTTCGAAGTCGTTTCTTTTCGTAATAACCGGTAGCGTCCATTAGCCCGCTAATTGCATTTGCCGTTTCGGTCACCTTCCCTTGAATACCAGGGAAAACTAATAGCTCGCCATTCTCGGTTAAGTCGGTACGGTAGGCATGAGCCGTAACTAGCAGATTAACAGGCATGTCTACCAAGCGAGGAAACCACGCTTTAAGGAAGTTTTGCGTATTGAAATAATCTGGCCTATCGGGCAGATTGCGATGCTGCCTCTTTTCGGGATTGATGTCAAATGCCTCAGCAGCGTAACCCAACCGGAATCTATCTTGCATTGTGGTTACGCCATCTAGGATTAACCAATCAAGCTTGCGGTAGCGCTCTCTATATTCGAGCCATTCAACCGCAGCCCACGCGGTAGCTGTATCGGCAATAACCCTTGCATGGCCTGTAGCGCCTTGCCTAGCGGCTGATTTGTAGCCTGGCTCCCCAACTAGCCAGAAGCACTTACCCGGACACGTGCCAGCTAGGACCGTCTTACCCGCGTTGCTGTCGCCATAGACAAGAATGTTTTTTGATTCCGCTTCTGATTCGAGCGCAATAATTGCCGCTGCAAAATCAGACATCGACATTTCAGAGCGCTCTGTCCGCACTCGGCTAGAACGCCTGCCCGCTGTGCTAGCCACGTCGGATAGCTAATTCGTTCGCGCGCTCTGCATGCCACTTAGCAAATTCAGGCTTTAGCCTACGCTCGCCATGTCGCCGGTATTTACCTTTGACGGGTGACTGTTGCTGAATGAACGCCATAGCTTTACAGAGCCGAACCATTTTGTTGTGTTTGCCATAGCCTGGCCTAAATAGGTTGTCCATTGTGGAAATTCGTGTCACGGGTTACCCCATCTCAAAACTAGTAATGTCCTCAGTGGACTCTCCATATTGGAGGTACGGGTTTTCACGTCGGTACATCACACGTTCCATTTGCCGAATGTCAATTCCCTTTTCCTCTGCCTCGCACATTCCAAAGAATTGACAGAACTTAGGGCAGGCTTTGGAAGGCGTTTTAGGGAGCATGGCAGGGTCTAGCATTTTTTCACGCAACATTGTGGTTAGCGTAGTAATGAGAATTGTTTCAGATTGAATTCTCATCAGTGCTATCCGCTTGGCTGGCTTAGTGAGAGTTATCAATTTCCTTACGAATAGCGGGGCAGGCTGCTTTTTCGAAACAGTACCATTCTTGTTAAGCGCTTGACCTTTCTCATTCGTCATTCGCTCATCAGGAATTGCCTTACGTAAGAAATTGTAAAGAATTCCCTTGACTGTCTCAGTGCGACCGATAGCGCCTATCTTGCGTAACGCTTGCTCAGCCATCACACCATACGGGCGCGCCTGGTCATCCATCGATAAATGGTCTGTCTGAATTGAGCCAGCCGTTTTATTTTCGAGTAGTAACACATTCCCATCAGGGTCACGGAAAACCATATCTGGTTTCAATAAATGGTGTGCGACTATCTCACCCTCAGGATTCCCAATACTGAAATCGAGCGGTATCTCTGCCCCGATTACATTGACGAATTTATCGTTACCGTAGTGCTCCTGATAAGCGCGACACATGATCTCACCAAGCGCAATTAATTCTTCCGCCTGCTCTAGCACGTAGTCAGGTGCGTTGTTTGTCTGCGCCCACAATAGCCAATTGTCAGCGTAGATTATGAACCATTCCGCCAGCGAGGTAGGGCTACGTTTCAAGCCTGGCTCATACCAATTAGCTAGGGCCTCATGTACCCATGTGCCTAGCTCCATTGGCCCTACCGTGATCGCCTTAGGCACCAAGCCTCTACGCCACTTCCAATACCATTTCTTAGGGCAGCGTTTATAGTCCATTCGTTCGTGCGATCGAATTAATGGTAATTCGCTCATACTCTAACCCTTAATACCAATGGCCCCCATTCCCGGGAGGTATAGGAATGAGGGCCATTGGCGCTATTGAATTACCTACTCGCGTGCTTGCGGTAACGTAAGTGTGCTAGACGTTCCGATGCTCCGCTGCTTTTCTTGTTCGTCTACGTGCTCCGCTAATACGTCAACAGGAACAAAGTAGGCAATGTATTCTTTGCCTTCCTCCAATTGCACTGTCGGGTGTAGCACAGCAATTAAATTGAATGTGGGATTATCGCTTGGCACTGCCCATGGATGAGAATGCACATTATCACTCACGAGGAATTGCGCGTGTAGTGTGCTGTCCTCGTCAACGCCTTCTGTCAAACTAGTAAGACGTAAACGTGGTCCCCACACTGCAATTCCCGGAATCGTGTATTCCGATTTCGACTCATCCATGATTAGAAAATGAAATCGTCGTCATCCGTTGTGGCAGCCTTAGCGCTACGGGTAGCGCGCTTTGCCGGGGCAGCCTTGGCAGGAGCAGTCTTTTTAGCCGGACGTCCACGACGGGCAGGAGGGGCAGGAATTTCTTCCTCTTCCTCATCTTCCTCGTCGTCTTCCTCTTCCTCGTCGTCATCCTCAGAATCGAATTCGTCGTCTTCCTCATCGAATTCGTCATCTTCGATTTCGTCGTCTTCCTCGTCGAAATCGTCATCGTCTTCTACCTCTGGCTCTGGCTCAGCCTTACGAGTGCGCTTGGCAGGAGCAGCCTTAGCAGGCGCAGCGTTGCCCTTAGGGCCACGCTTGGCAATACCATTCTTCTCTCGCCATTCCTCCAAGTAATCACTTTCCATGAAAGCTGGCCGAGAGGCAGTCGCGATAGAAACGCCAGCAAGGAACGCTGCCCGCTTACTAGTTGCCTCATTAGGCTCGTAACCAACCTCGGTCACAATCCACTTGGCAAACGCCTTGTGGTAATCGGTAGGCTCCTTTTCGGCGTACACCGTGACATCAGCACCCTTCTTAGCAGGGGCAGCTTTAGCAGCGGTACGAGTAGCAGCCGTAGCCTTAGTGCGGTTGGTAGAGCCCGGGGGACGTCCACGACGGGCAGGAGCGCTTGCAGCCTTGCTTACGCGGCGAGTAGTCGCCATTGTTTCCGTATCCTCTCCTAGGTTTCCGTGTCCACTGTAGACGACGGACGGAATAGCCAACCTATCCGGTTGACCAATTGTTGTCAAATCGATAGGCCATTTTCAGTTGTGGCTTAACTCCATTACGTGTTGCATGTAATCTACTCCGCGTCTGGCGTCTAGCAGCCGGTGGGTATCCGCAATCATTTCTTGATTGACGAGAGAAGTACCCACGTCCACGGTATCGAGTGATCTGAGGTAGTAATACATGCAAGTACGCGGATTGCTGATTCTGTGAATTCTATCCTCAGCCTGCTTTTGCTGATCTGGAATACGTGTCTCGCTTGGGAATATCATTCGGTCGGCAGAGTCAATTGTGATTGCCGTTCCGCCTGCCTTGACATTCAGCATCATGATTAATTGGTCATCGGAATTGTTAAATCTATCGATGATGCCTCGCCGCTTGTGCGACGGTGTCTTACCTGAAATGCCAGTGCAGAGCCGATTGCCTGGCTTAGTTTTAAAGTGAGCCTCAAACCCATGAGCAAACGCTCTGAGAATTCCTGTGTAGAAACTTACAATTACGACTTTGGTGATCGGATTATTAGGGTAGCCCCACTCTTCTAAGCTCTCCGTAATCCAATCGAATTTGTTCGATGGCAGTTTCGGAAAATAAACATCCTTGGGAATTCGCCTGCCTGCCTCAGCGTCCCATCTCATTTCCGTACGAATGTCACCGTAGCATGTCGCCAATTGTTTTAAGCGGGTCAATTCCGCCAGTGCACCTAACGGCTCTAATCTTCCGCTTTCCAATTCCGCCATGCTGAGCTTTTCGATTTGCTCGTAAGCGCGGCGTTGCTCATCACCCATTTCGAGCCATACGCCCACCGGCGAATCCCTGTCGTCAGGATTGAGCGGCGAGCCTACATGAATCTTAGGCGGTAAGTCGGGAGCTACCTCAGCTTTGGTGCGTCGCAGAGCAATTGATGTCAACGAATCCCATAACATTTGCTCTCTATCCTTACGGAATTCGCCAATTTCAAATCCCGTATAGCCACCCTTTTGCCAATATAATTCCGCCCAACGATGGAACGCGGAATACGTGACTGGCGCTAACCAATTGAGCGTGCCCCATAATTGGTGTGGCTTGCTGTCGAATGGCGTTCCGCTCATGGCAATTCGTTTACCGTCGCCACGAACCTTTAGCATATCCAAACCGCGTCGGCGTTGTGTGACTACACCTTTCCGCCGAATGAGGTTCTCATGTGATTCGTCAACGATGATTGCCCCCCATTCGATTTCAAACAGTTTCGAATAGCTCGGCTTGGTAATGCGCTTGGTGTCGTCATCTTTCATATGTCCGCAATCAAGGCGCTTTTGATTTCTATTGCCTTCAGTTGTGAGCTTTCGGCACTTAGCGCATTTCCACCATGAGGCAACCAAAACAATTTCAGGGTGCACGATTAGCCACGTCTTAGGGCCATAGCGGGTAAGTGCTATCTTGTGCTCACGCTGGTAGCGCAACTGAGGCAAGATAATGGCTCTATGGTCCGGTGGGAGCCAGCGGATTATTTCTCGTCGCCAGACGCTGTCTGAGGCTGTCTTAGGGGCAACTACCAAGTAGGGTCCGGGTACCTCAGCCTCTAGAATTCCACCCATAGCAATAAGGGTCTTACCTAAGCCAGGGTCATCGGCTACCAGCGTTGCTTCATTCTCAGCTACGAAGCGTACGCCTACACGCTGGTATTTGCGCTTACGCATTGCCTCATACAATTTCGGAGCGGCGGTAGGCAACACTCCTAGTTTTGTATTCTTGGCAGCGGAGAGCTTTGCCATATAAGCGCGGCTCTCCACAACCGTTTTTGCCCACCGTTTTAATTCGATACCTAATCGCAAGCTACGGCCGAATTTCTCGCGTAGCAATTTGCACGTTTCTAGATTGAGTGGCACTGTCCAATATCCGGCGACAGTCTGATAGGCACCTGGAATTGTGGTCTTCATTCCGGTTAATGGCCGATCGGAACGAACCTCAATCCGCCTGCCTTTCTTCTCAATGTAGATCATGCACACTCCGAGAAAATGTCACCGTAACGGGTTAACCAATTCTGCAATTCGATTGTATTGATGCCCATCATATAAGCGCTGTAACAATGGTCGAATTCGTTTTGCAAGTACTGCCGTTCGTTGTGGTAATAGGGGTAACCGCGTCGGAACATCGGTAACCCTACTCGATTCAATTTCCGATTCTTGGTTATGTCAGCGTATGTGCATGGCATAAATGGCTCAGCCTGGCACGTGGGGCATTGAACATCCATTGCATATCGAGCCTCCTAGGCACCATAGCGGACGATAGAAACTAGTAGGTCAATTGCTGGCACTAGCACAATCGAATAGACCGCACTGGCGACTACCATTTTCCAGCCTGGCCAGTACCTCAGAAGGCTATGAGCGCGAGGATAAGCCCTGCTACGAATGCGAGCGTGCCTAGGATGTACACCCCGCAACCCTTCCCACGATGCCGACCCCCCATTTAAAACCTCCTGTAGGCCATTAGGATTGCAATCGCTCCCCACGCGAGGATGAGGAGTGTCAATAAGAGAAACCACTTTCCGCCACCAATGAAATAGCGCGACTTTCGGAATTTGTGTAATCCGTGATTGCCGCTATGAATTTTACTCATTGTCATCTCTATGCATTTGGTCGTCAGCCACGAGCGCGACGAGTAGCAGAATGCAAATGAGCAGTACCCAATTCATCGCCCATACCAAGCGATGCGTAAGCCCAGTAGCTCAGCCTGAGCAATGGCTATCTGCCGACAATGAGCCGCTTTCTGATGGCGGAACGTTTGTAACATTTCCATTGCTGCGCCAGAATCAGTAACCAGCTCAAAGTCATGCGTCCATTTGTTTTCGTACTCTTGCCAAGTCTCCCTTGACATCGCTATTGCGTTGACGATATCGGCGAGAGCTAGTGAGAATTCCTCAGGGGATTGAATTTCAAAGTCCGTCGTCATTGTTCTCGGACCTCCCAATGCAATTTCCAATTAGGGTGCGTCGTGTTTGCCATTTCAACCGCGCGCTTGCCCTCAGGAGTGTTTTGAACATTGGCAGTGCTTGCCTTGCTATAAATTAAAACCCATTCCTGACTCGCCGGATTTTGCGCCCAAAGCATGTGCAGCTTCATTCCGCAGTCTCCAAATACTTATGATCTTCGCAAGCGTAAACGCTCTCGCTATGGCCTGTGCCCCTACCCTCACGCCATTTAGTTACCGATGGTTTGGGGCACCAATCGCATTTGACGGGAATTGGCCATTTAGGAATTGGTCCCTCGTTATTCATTTAGCCTACCTTAATCAATGCACCAAGGCGGAAGGCGCGCATACGGCCGGAAATACCGTCACCCTGTCTCGTGTAGTCCACGAATTTAACGATACGGTCGGCAGGAGCCTCATCCCCATTCCCCGCGTAGCTGTGCTCAATGACGATTTTGCTAGTGCCGATCACGCCCGATTCCGTGTTGCTGGCAAGCTTATTCCACCAAGTGACTTTCATGCCAGAGAGCGCCTTAATCAATTCGCTGTCCGTCATTTCGTCAGTGTCGAATGTGAGCTTGCTCTGAGGCATGCCATTATTCGATGGTTTGTTAACATCCCACAATTGGTAAGTCTGGCTAGTCAATTCGCCATCATTGAAAATGAGGAATAGGGTTTCCTCGCCACGCGAGCAAGTCAGGGTCGCACCGTTGCCCTTAGCTTTGCCGGTAGCTATCCACCCCTGAGCTTCTAACTGAGCCTTAGCCGATTGCGCTCTAGGCAGACTAGCGTTACCAGACGAACGGCCGTTAGGAGAGCTCTCAGGTGCCTTGTTTGGTGCTTCTGAGGCTGACTCCTTTAGCGTCGCCATGTACTCCTGACGCATACGCTCGCCAGTGTCCGTCAAACCATTACTAGGTGCCTTGCTGCGAGGCTTGCGTCCATAGACCTCAGGATGCCGCTTGGCAACTGAGGCAGCAATTTCTTTACCAGCCTTAACGGATTTGCCATTCCCGCTAAATCGAGTGCACACATTATCGGGAGAGCATTTAACGGGTGGCCTGCCACGCTTAGGGATAACTTCGAACGTGCCGCCATGCTCGCGACACTGTAGGGTCTTTTTCATTTCTGTTTCCTCCCATTGTTGTCATGCCTAACGGTAATAGGCACGCTTGGCAGTACGGATACCAACCCACAAGCTACCGACAGTGCCCCCTATGGGATTCGAACCCATACTTGACCGATTTTAAGTCGGTTACCTCTGCCATTGGGTTAAGGGGACTCACGAGAGTATCGGCGAGTAAAAGCACGATACCCCCGCGCTTGTGCTAATGAAATAATGAGGTCCAAATGCAATCACCCAAGAGAAGGGTGACAGCAAGGAGTACGTAAATTGTGCGCTTACGCTTTTTCATGAATCACCTCCCTAGGCACTCAATACGGAAGACAGAATTAGAAACAGTTTGGTCTAGTCGCATTTCCGCAGTAATCGCTAGCCAGAGTCCTGTTATTCGTAATGCTGTCTTCCTTATTCAGTACCTAGAGCAGTGCTCCTAACCTCATATACGGCATGCCGTAAGGGTGTCTACCGGGCGAATCAAATTCATTCAGCACTGACACTAAGTCTACTCA
>Ga0066693_10000021_pt1 | contig 17541 bp, 14 predicted proteins | sample GraSoiAngelo_142_FD_66669 | JGI IMG/M metagenome (GOLD analysis project Ga0066693, IMG submission 66669) | Grasslands soil microbial communities from the Angelo Coastal Reserve, California, USA - 14_1009_02_20cm | ecosystem: Environmental > Terrestrial > Soil > Grasslands | place: USA...
GCCTCGAGCCTGCGGTCGAACTCCTTGGGCCCGTACTTCTTCGAGCCGTTGAACATCATGTGCTCGAAGAGGTGGCTGATCCCGGTGATCCCGGGCTGCTCGTTGCGCGACCCGACGCGGAAGAAGCTGTAGAGGGTGGCGATGGGCAAGGAGGGATCCGCGAGGAGGCGGATCTGCAAGCCGTTCGAAAGGGCGTGCTCCTGCACCGGGAAATTGCTGGGATCGAGGAGAGGCATCGGCTCCTGCGCCGGCCTTGGGCCTATCTTGGCGGGCAACGGTCCTTAGGCGCCGCCGGCCGGGCCGTCAACGCTTCCGGATCGCCGTCCGGCCGCCTCAATCGGGTTCCTCACGATCGGAGTGCTCGCGGGCGAGGAGAAGCCGCTCGGCCGGTGTGAGCAGCTTCTTCGCCGTATTGCACGGCTTGCAGCTCGCGACGACGTTTCCTTTCACGCTTCGTCCACCCCGGGCGACCGGAACCACGTGGTCCATGGTCAGGTCCCGGGCGGGGAAATTGTTCCCACAATACGCGCACATGCCGCGCTGGATGCGGCGCTTCCACCAGGCGGTCCCCCGCAGGGCACGCGCCTTTTCCCGCTCCCTCTGGACGTGTTCCGCGTCGGCCTCGAATTCCACCCAGGGCTCCGGCGCACGGTCGGTCACGGTGACCTTCTAACGCGTACCGATTCGTTGCCGCGAATGGGCAATCGGTTTCCTACCGGTCCGCCATCCCTGGCGCGAACGGGAACGCGATCTCCGTCGACGTGCGCCAACCAGCCTCCCTCTGGGCCAGCCAGGCAGCCGTCCGCTTGGCATGCTTCGTGGACCTATCCGCCGCGATCCAGGGCGGGAGGGTTCCGGATGGGCGGTCGTTGGCGTTGGGCGGCGATTGCGGCAATTCTGGCGGCGTGGGCCTGCGGCGACGGGCAGCACAAGGAGCTTCGTCAGTTATCGGACGCGGTGACGGTGGAGCCGGGATCGCTCGATTTCGGCGACGTCGCGCTGGGACGTGAGCAGTCGACGACGCTCACGCTCCGCAACGACGGCATCGTCGCCACCACCGTCGACATGATCCCGGGTACCGCATCGGTCCCCGATTTCCAGGTCTCGGGCCTGCCCGCGAAGCTCCGCCCTGGAGAGGCGATCCAGATCAAGGCCGTCTTCAAGCCGTCCGCCCTCGGCGTGCGCAACCGCACGCTCGATCTGACCACGCCGTTCGCGGGCGCGAACCCGTCGGTGGGCATGCGCGGCAACGCGGTGCGCGGCCTCGCCACCATCTCGGATGCCTCGATCGACTTCGGCAACGTGGTGATGGGCGAGAAGGCCACCGCCACGCTCTCCCTCACCAACAACGACGGCAAGGCGCAAACGGACGTCACCATCGAAGGGACCACCGGTCCGGACGCGGCCTCGTTCCACTACACGCCCGACGGGAAGATCGACCTCGGACCGGATCAGTCCCTCACCGTGCAGGTGGACTTCGTGCCCGCGCGACTCGGACCGTTCGACGCCGCCCTGGTCGTGGTCCCCTGCCCCACCTGCCAGCCGCAAAGCATCCAGCTCACCGGCAGCGGCGTGGAGCGGCTCCTCGCGGTCGACCCGACGAGCCTGGACTTCGGACAGGTGCGGCTCGGCTCGCAGCGCGAGCTGCCCTTCACGGTCCGCAACACGAGCAAGAAGGTCGTCGCTCTCACGTCGATCCAGGTCCCCGCTCCCGACTTCACCTTCCAGATTTCCGGAACCCCCGCCTTCCCGGTGAGCCTCGCCCCGGGCCAGTCGATCAGCGGAACTGCGCGCTTCGCCCCGACCATCCTCGGACCGCAGCAAGTGCACGTCACCTTCCCGGCCTCGGACGGCGCGCCGGCCGCTCTCGACGCGACGGGCTCCGGGTACGGCCCCGTGCTCTCGGCGACTCCGAACCCGCTCAACGTCGGCCCCACCGCCACGGGCACCACCCGCACCAAGAAGCTCGTCCTCACCAACGTCGGTCTCGATCCGGCGCAGAGCGACCCTCTCATCGTCAACAGCATCGCGCTGGAGAGTAGCGATCCTTCGGAGTGGAGCTTCACCGCGCCGGGGACCCCGTGGACGATCGGCGAGCCCGGCGGAACGGGCACCATCGTCGTCGCTTACTCGCCCACGGTGGCACGAATCGGGACCGCCACCCTCGTCCTCTCCACCAATGACGGCCTGCACCCCACTCTCCGCGTTCCGGTTTCCGCCCTCGCGCGGGACCTCGCTCCTTGCCAGGTGAGCATCCTCCCCGGGAACCCCGTCGATTTCGGAGCGGTGAAGACCTTCGACCAGACGGTCCAGGGCTTCGAGCTCGTCAACGAGGGACAGGACGACTGCATCTTCGGCGATCCGGAAATCCTCTCCGGCGGACCCGCCTTCTATTGGCCGGGCAACGTCCCGCCCCAGGGGCGCCAGATCAAGCCCGGCGCCCGCATGTCGGTCCGTATCGCCTTCAATCCAGAGGCGGAGCGCGACTACACGGGCCAGGTCGCCTTCTACATGAGCAACAAGGCGCAGCAGACGGTGCTCGTCGATCTGCAAGGCAGGGGCAACGGAGGGTGCTTCTTCATCACGCCGGGGGCCGTCGATTTCGGTGGGACCCAGCTCGGCTGCGGCATCGCGAACCAGTCGGCGTTCCTCACCAACCAGTGCGCGGGTCCCGTCACCGTCACCGACGTGCACCTGACGCAGGGACCTTTCTCCATCGTGGCAATGCCGCCGCTGCCATTCATCGTCCAGCGCAACCAGCAGGTACCGGTCACCATGGCCTACGACACGAGCACGCTCGGGGACGACGTAGCCTCGCTGCTCGTCACGGCCTCGACGCGCCCCGACCCGTACCAGGTCGGCGTGCTCGGCGGCGTCCTGCAGGCGGACAACGTCGTCGACCAGTTCGATCAGTCGACCCCCAAGGTCGACATGCTCATCGTCATCGATAACTCCGGCTCCATGGCCGAGGAGCAGCGTGCGCTCGCGGCGAATCTCGATCACCTCTGGAACCGCATCGCGCTCGCCAACGCGGACTTCCACATCGCCATCACCACTACCGGCATGCAGCCCTACACGTCGGGCTTCACGCAGTGCCCGGGCGGCGCCCAGGGCGGAGAAGGCGGACGGTTCTTCCCGATCGACAACTCGCGTCCCCGGCTCCTCACGCCCGCGACGCCCGACGTGCGCGGCGCCCTCTTCGCCAACACGGCGGTCGGCACCTGCCACTGGGACGAGCGATTCCTCGAGCCGGCGGTAGCCGCGCTGACGGCGCCGCTCAGCACCTCGACCAAGGCTCCGGGTTCGCCGTGGCCGGCCGACGGCAACGCCGGCTTCCTCCGCGACGACGCCCGCCTGGCGCTCCTCGCGGTGAGCGACGCCGACGACGCCAACGACGAGATACATCCGCGTCCCGTCGCCGATTACGTGGCCCAGATCGCCGCGACCAAGCATGGCGCGCTCGATCTGGTGAGCTTCGCCGGTATCGTTCCGCTCCGGTTCTGCTCGACCGTGGAGGGCGTCGCGACCAGGTACCAGGAAATCTCGCAGCAACTGCACGGGAACCTCTACGACATCTGCGATCTCTCGAACTTCGGCGCGCTGCTCGACAACGCTTTGAGCGGTCTCCTCCTGCCGCTGACCAGCTTCCCGCTCTCCGCGACGCCGCGGGATGCCCAGGCGATCGTCGTGACGGTGAACGGAGCAACCGCGACCACCTGGACGTACGACGCGACGACCAACCGCATCGTCTTCCCGGCTTCCGCGGTGCCGCCGCCGGGGGCCCACATCGCGGCAAGTTACCAGGCTGCCTGCCGGTAGCTTCCCTTCATCCTCCATGTAAACTTGCGGGGGTCCGGGCGCGGACTCCCGCGTTTTTTTTGTCCCGAGGGCTCCCTATCCGGTGTGGGAGAGAACGGAGGGTGCGTTGGTCAGCGGCCGCGAGAAGGTCGCCGAGCTCTACAAGCTCTACGGTCCCGCCATCTACCGGCGGTGCCTGCGCTTGCTCGGCGACAAGGAAGCGGCACGCGACGCAACCCAAGAGGTCTTCGGGAAGCTCATGCGCGACGTAGCGAAACTGGAAGGACGCGACACGGCGCTGCCCTGGATCTACCGGGTGGCGACGAACTACTGCCTGAACGTGCGGCGCAACGCCGGCCGGCGCGGCGAGGAGCCGATGCCCGAGCTGGAGATGGCCGAGCAGGAGTCGGCGGGCGGCATGGACGGCGTCCCCGACCGCCAGATCGCGCAGCAGGTCCTTTCCCGGTTCGACGAGAAGACGCAGGCGATCGCGGTGGGCGTGTTCGTGGACGGAATGGAGCACGAAGAAGTTGCGCAGGTCCTGGGGATCTCGCGCCGCACCGTCTCCCGCAAGCTCGACCGCTTCGTCACGAACGCCCGCAAGTACCTCACCCGGAGCGAGCCATGAGGAAGCATCCCTCGGCGCTGGCGATGGAGGCCTACCTGCTCGATCCGGAGCGGAGCGGCCTGTCCCCGCACCTCGACGGCTGCGACGTCTGCAAGGCGCGGCTGGCGCGGATGGAGAAGGAAGGCGAGGACTTCCGCCGGTTCGTCCTGCCCGCGACCCTGGACGCGGTGGTCGAGGCGAACACGCGGCGGCGCTTCTCCTTCCACTTCAACGGCTGGTACATGGCGGTGCCAGCGATGGCCGCGGCGGCCGTCCTGGCGGTGGTCGTGCTGCCGAAGCTCGGGCGGCAGGAAGAGCAGCCTCCGGACGACTACATCGGCGAGAAGGGCGGCCTCGCGCTCGTCGTCTACACGAGCAGCGAAAAAGGTGCGACCACCGTCCCGGACGGCGGCCAGGTGAATCCCTCCGCAGCGCTGCGCTTCAAGGTGCGGCCCGGCAACGCAAAGGCCTGCCACCTCTGGCTCTTGTCGGTGGATGAAGCGGGACAGGTCTCGCGCATCTATCCCACCCAGGGGGAGGGAGGCGCACATATCGCACAGACGACTCCTCTGCCTGGCGGCGCGGTACTGGATGGAAAGACGGGCCTCGAGCGGTTGTACGCAGTATGCTCACCGGAGCCCATCGCCTACGGGCAGGTCGAGTCCGCCGTGCGTGCCATCGCTTCTTCCGACTCCATCCGGAAGGCAAGGCAGCTGGCTGGACTGCCCCGAGGCGCTGCGCAGACAACCGTGCTCCTGGACAAAAAACCATGAAGGTCGTCGTAGCTCTGGCTGCCCTGCTCATCGCGCTGCCGGCCAACGCCGCGGCGCGATTTGCCGTGGTGGTGGGCAACAACATCGGCGCGACGGGCCGTGCGAAGCTCTGGTTCGCCGAACGCGACGCCGAACGCTTCGCGCGCGCATTGCGGGAGCTGGGCGACTTCTCCGACGACCGCATCAGCATCGTGCGCGGCGGCCACGCCACCGAGGTGAAGGCGGCCATCGAGAAGGTCGAGGCGCGCATCGTCAAGGCGCGCGACGGCGGCGAGCGCTCCCTGCTGGTCGTCTACTTCTCCGGCCACGCCGGATCGAACGGCCTCGAGCTGGGCGACGAGCGCATCGGCTACGAGGAGCTGCGCAAGCTCGTCTCCTCGTCGGCGGCGGACGCGAAGATCGCCATCGTCGATGCCTGCGAGGCCGGCGCGCTGACCCAGGTGAAGGGCATGCTGCCCGCGCCTGCGCTCGACTTCGCGCTTCCCGAGGATCAGGTCCGCGGCACTGCGTTCCTCGCCTCGACCGCGGTGGGCGAGGCAGCGCAGGAATCGGCCGCCATCGGCGGGAGCTTCTTCACCCACAACCTCGAGGTCGCGCTCCGCGGAGCGGGCGACGCCGACGGCGACGGCCAGGTCACGCTCGCCGAGGCCTTCCGCTACACCGCCTCGCGCACCGTGGCGAACACCGCCTCGACCGAGTCGGGTCCGCAGCATCCGACCTACGAGTTCCGCATGTCGGGCCGCGGCGACATCATCCTCGCCGACCTGCGCCGCGCCGATGCCTCGATCCGGCTCCCGGCCGACGAGCGGTCGACGTACATCCTGCGCGGACCGCGCGACCTGCTCGCCGAGGTGCCCGGACCCATCTCGCCGCTCAAGCTCGCCCTGCCCTCCGGTCACTACGTCATCGAGCGCCGTTCCGATCAGGGCCGCGCCACGGCGGAATTGAATCTCAATCACGGCGACGCCATCGACCTGCCGCCCTTGCGGCCGACCCGCTACGACATCGCTCGCGCCAAGGGCGGACCGGCTCCCGCGCTCGGGTTCGGCGGCGGCGGCGTGTTCTCCCTGCCGCTCTCCGGGGCGGGCATCGCTCCCATGATTCGCGCCGGCGCTCGCCGGGAGTTCGGCGCGTACACCGCGCGGCTGCATTTCGACGCGGGCCGCCGCGACGTACCCATCAGCGGCGGCCGCTACGGCATCTCCCGCGTCGGCGGCGGCCTGGGCCTCGTCACCCCGCTCGCCTACGGCAAGGTGATGCTCGAGGCAGGCGCGGAGGCGGGCTACGGCTATTCGTGGCAGGACCTGCCCGGCAACAAGCACGCCGGCGCCGGCGATGTCTCCCTCTCTGGCCTCGCGCTCGTCTCCATGCGCGTCGGTCCCACGCGGCTCGGCCTCGATTTCTCCGCCGGCGCGCAGCGCCTCAAGGTCGACGGCGCGATGGTGGTGAAGCCGGCCTTCAGCGCGGGCCTCGTCTTCCTGTTCGGAGTGGGCGAGTGAAGAAGCTCGCCGCGCTGTTCCTCGCCGCCGCAGCCTGCGGCCCCGGGCTCGTTGAGTTCCCGACGATCGCACAGGGGACGGGCGGCGGGGTGCCCGGTAGTCCCGCGAATTGCGCCGCCATCCCCGGCGCCGTCTATTGCGGGAACGCGACCTGCGACACGCTGGGCGTATCGCACTGCGGGCTCAACAACGGCATCTGCGAGGCCTGCCCCGCGACCTACTCATGCTCCGCGGGAGCATGTGTTCCGCCGACGACCTGCGCCCCCGGATTGGTCGTGTGCGCGAGCGGGTGCTGCACCGCCAACCAGGTCGCCGCTGGCGGAAACACCAGCTGCACCATCGTCGGGCAGGGTGGCGCCAACGCGGTGTATTGCTGGGGCGCGAACGAGAGCGGACAAGCCGGGCCGGCCGCAGTCGGCACGTCGACCAGCGTGCCCTCCGAGATCGCCGCGCTGCGCGGTGCGAGCGCAATTGCCCTCGGGTCCGCGCACGGTTGCGCCATCGTCGGCCCGTCCGTGCTGTGCTGGGGCCTGAACGACCGCGGTCAGCTTGGTTCAGGAGCGAAAGTTTCGCTGAGCGTCGATCCGATCAAGGTCCCCGAGGGCGAGGGCGCAACCGCCATCGCCGCCGGCGATCATCACAGCTGCGCGATCACGCCCGCAGGCGCGGTTTGCTGGGGCGCAATCCAGGGCACGTTCCCGGCACAGGGCGCCACGAAGATCGTCGCCGGTGGTGGCCACGCCTGCGCGATGCTCACGTCGAGCGTACTTTGCTGGGGATTGAACGACGTCGGTCAGCTCGGGAATGGGACGCAGAATGATTCCGCGACCGCGGTCACTCCGCAGCTGACCAACATCGGCAGCGTCCTGGATCTCACCGCCGGCTTCCATCACACCTGTGCGGTCGTGGCGGGTCCCAACGTCGACAAGACCAATACTGTTCGCTGCTGGGGGGGCAACGAGTCGGCGCAGATCGACAGCAGCCATCTCAACCGGCTCACGCCGACGAACGTGCAGCCCTTCGGGAACAGCTTGGGCACGGCCGAGGTCGACGGCGGACGCGCGCACACCTGCGCGCGCAAGTCCAACACCGATATCATCTGCTTTGGCGACAACTCCTTCGGCCAGCTGAGCTTCCCCGTCGTCGCGCCTGGATCTCTCGCGGCCGGAGCAGACCACAGCTGCGTTCTCGACACCTCGAACCTGCTCCACTGCTGGGGCCGGAACGCCTCGAGCGAGCTGGGTCCCTTCGGGCCCTGAAGCGGCGCTGCTCCAGCGGTGTGAGACGCATCACACCAAAACTCAATACCTCCAAGAAGTTACAAAAATTTTGGTGTCCCGCGCGCGCGGGGTCCGGTGTCTTCCAGAACGATAGGTCGAGCGGCCCCCCCGCTCCCCTCTGGAGGTACTGCAGATGAAGAAGCTCCTCGTTCTCCCGCTCGTCGCTCTCCTCGCCGCCTGCTCTGGCGGGGCGAAGAGCTCCTCGCTCTCCTTGTCCGCCCGCGCCGGCTCCGTCGCCGCGACCACCACCACCACGCCCCCCACTACGGGCGTCTCCCTCACCCGCATCCGCGTCGCTCTCCGCGATCTGGAGCTCCGCTCGCGCGACGGCAGCAAGCGCGCCGAGATCGCCCTCGGGCCCGTGGTCATCGACCTCGGAGCCGCCGACCTGACCAGCGCCGGCGTGCAGAAGGTGCTCGACTCGACCGTCCCCGCCGGCACCTACGACAAGATCAAGTTCCAGATCCACCGGTTGCAGGCCGCCGACAACGTGGCCGGCGCGGCCGACCTGGTAGCCAAGAACGCCTCGATCCTCGTCGATGGCACCTTCAACGGCACCGCGTTCCAGTTCGCCACCTCGCTCGAGGCCGAGCAGGAGCTGGAGGGCAAGTTCGTCATCGACTCGACCAGCCAGAACATCACCCTCAACTTCGATCCCTCGCAGTGGTTCGTCTCTGGGACCACGGTGCTCGACCCCAGCGATGCGGCGAACAAGCTCGCCATCGAAGCGAACATCAAGTCCTCGCTCGCCGCCTTCCAGGACGACGACGAGTCGGGTCACGAGAACCACCACGGCGATGACGACGGCGCTGACGATGACGCCGGCGACGATCACGGCGGTGGTGGAGGCGGCGGTCACCACTGAGTCCGCTGCGAAGCAGCGTGCACGCCCAACGCCCTCCCACCCCCCGGGAGGGCGTTTTTCTTTGTTGGCAATCATGCCTTGCGCCCCCGCCGGTCCGGGGTGAAGATCCTCCGGCCACGCCATGGCCCTTCCCCGACCTCCCGAGCCAGGCGTCCTGCGCGACCCCGAGGTCGACAGGCTCCTGAACCAGCCCGATCACCAGGGGCTCGAGCTTCCCCACAGCCGGCAGGTCTACACGAACCGCTCGATGAACCTCGAGGACACGCACCTCGTGGGCTTCGACATGGACTACACGCTCGCCGTGTACTCCATGCGGCAGATCGAGGAGCTCGCCTTCCGCATGACCTTGGAGCGCCTGGTCGCGACCAAGGGCTATCCGGCCGATCTGGTCTGCCTGCGCTACGACCACGAGTTCGTCATCCGCGGCCTGGTGGTCGACAAGGCGTTCGGCAACATCTTCAAGATGGACCGCCACAACCACGTCGGGCGCTGCTACCACGGCAGGCGCGAGCTCAAGCTCGACGAGCGCCGGGCGCTCTACCAGACCAACGAGAAGATCCGGCTCTCCCTGCCCCGCTTCGCCTGGATCGACACCCTCTTCAGCCTGCCCGAAGCGTGCCTCTACGCCGAGATCATCGAGGCGCTCGAGGCCCGCGGAATCGACATCGACTACCACAAGCTCTACGACGACACGCGCGACACCATCGACGAGGTCCACCGCGACGGCAGCCTCAAGACCGAGCTGAAGAAGGACCTGGGCAAGTACATCGAGCCGGACCCCGAGCTGGCGTCCGCGCTGCACAAGCTGCGCTCGGGCGGCAAGCGGCTTTTCGTCCTGACCAATTCGCTCTGGGATTACACCGACCCGGTGATGAGCTATCTCCTCGACGGGCGGCTCGCCGAGTACGCGTCGTGGCGGAACTACTTCGACTACGTGATCGTGGGCGCGCAGAAGCCCGCCTTCTTCGCCGAGCACAAGCCCTTCACCGAGCTACGGCCGGACGGCACGGTGGCCTCGACCAACGTCGAATCGTTCGAGCGCGGACGGATCTACGAAGGCGGGAACCTCTTCGATTTCGAGAGACTGACCGGCTACGGCGGCGAGAACGTGCTCTACGTCGGCGACCACATCTACGGCGACATCATCCGCAACCGGAAGGCGTCGCAGTGGCGCACCTGCTTCGTCGTGCAGGAGCTGGAAAAGGAGATCGAGTACATCGACGAGCACCGCGACGAGGTGCACAAGCTCAACGAGCTGGACGCCCTGCGCGGGCGCCTCGACGATCTCATCAACCACCACAAGTTGATGCTCAACTCGCTCGACCGGAAGCTGGACCGCGCCGCTCCCGCCCTCGCCCAGGAGCTGGAGGCCATGCGCACCCGGGAGAAGCGGGACCTCGAGACCCTCCGGCGCGCCTTCAAGGCTGCCATCACCGAGTCGGCCGACACGGAAAGGCGCTTCGAGCGGGGCGCCAACGCCTACTGGGGCCTCGTCTTCAAGGAAGGCAACGAGAACTCGCGCTTCGGCGAGCAGGTGCAGGACTACGCCGACCTCTACACCAGCCGGGTGTCGAACTTCCTGTATTATTCGCCGATGCAGGTCTTCCGCTCCCCCAGGGCGGCCATGCCCCACGAGCGGATCCGCGGCTATTGAATCCCCGACAGGGGGTCTTCGTCACACTCGCGCCGCGGGCCGAATGCACGGCAGCATCGGCAGTTTCGCACTGGAAGGGGTCTTGCAATGAGAAGAGCTGCTGCTGCGCTGTCCGCCTTGTGCGCGCTGTCGGCCCTGCCCGCCCGGGCTGCACCGCCATCCTTCGCGCACCTCTCGCTTCTCGGCGGACCACGCGAGAACCTGCCGTGGACGCGCCACGATCCGCTCACGTTGCTCTCCGGCGAGGACCTTCTCATCAACAAGAAGGACAAGCCCTTCACGCAAGAGGCGTACGTAGTCCCGCAGCGCCCCGGCAAGAACCAGGTCCGCTACTTCGACTTCAAATGGCGCGACTACGACTTCCTCGAGGAGGACGGGTCGGCGGGCATCCGCTTCTACTTCTACGACCGCGAGTACCCCGTGGCGCGCATCGCCGCGGGGCTCGTGCGGCAGAGCTGGGCGTACCTGTCCGATCGCTTCAACTACAAGCCTTCCTTCAAGGTTCCCTACGTCCTCTACAACACCTACCGCGAGTTCCTCGAAACCAACGTCTTCGACGTGCAGGAGGGGACCCTCGGCGTCACCAGCCCGCAGGACCTGCGCATGACGCTGTCCTACTCGGGCGACCGGCAGCTCTTCACCATCGTCTCGACGCACGAGATGACGCACCAGTTCCAGATCCAGAAGGTGGCCGAGCGCGCCGCGAGCGCGGGCCTCGACAGCCCCATCCAGGCATTCCCGCTCTGGTTCACGGAAGGCCTCGCCGAGTACTACGCCCACGGGCAGACCATCGATCCCGAGACGGACATGTTCCTGCGGGACGTGGTGCTCAACTCGCAGGGCGAGATCGGCTACGACATCCCGACGCTCGCCGAGGACCGGCCCTACGCGTACCTGTACACGTACAAGTACGGGCAGGCGAAGCTCGTCTTCCTCGCCGAGCAGTACGGCGAGAAGGTGATCCAGGCGGTGCTCGACCAGAGCCCGCGGCTCGCCGGATCGGCCCGCCGGGGCGACACCAGCGACAGCTTCATGTCGTTGCTCGGACGCATCGCCGGCGAGCAGCCGCAGCAGATGAACGCGCGCTGGCAGGAGTGGGTGCGAAAGCGCGCCTACCCGACGTACCTGCAATCGAAGCAGGACCTTCCCGACGTCACCGAGCTTCGCCTTCCCGACGAGCTCGACTGGTTCGTCTCGAGCCGCGACGGAAACCTCATCTTCTACCGGGGCGTGGAACGGGACACCGCACGCGCCAAGCTCGTGCTCATCGACCGGCGCGACCCTTCCTCGGCGCACCAGATCGCCATCGATCAACATCCCGGAACGGAGAGCCTCCACCCCGTCCTGCGCAGCGTGATGGCGGTCTGCGACACGGGCGTCGCCTGGTTCGCCCAGAGCGGCGCCGCCGACGTGCTGCACTTCCGCAGCTTGAACCGCGTGCTGCAGCGGCCCGAGATGGAGGGCCGGGATCGCGACCGCGGAGGCGGGGCGCGCGATCTGGGCGGCGGGACCGGCGCAGCGGAAGCACAGGGACAAGGCAGCCCGGGCGGAGATCGTTCCGGCTTCTCGCGCGGCGACCCGTTCGCTTTCGGCGGTCGCGGCCAGGTCGATCTCAACCTCGGCCCCGATCACGAGATCGACGTGCTCCGCGACGGCATCGTCGAGGCCGGCGATCCCACCTTCAGCCCCGACTGCAAGCGGATCGCGTACTACGGCCTCGATCGCGACGGAAAGAGCGACATCTACGTCGTCGACCTGGCCGACCCCCAGGGCCGCTCGCGCAGGCTCACCGACGACCTCTACGCCGAGCGCGATCTCTCCTGGGGCGACGACGGCATCGTCTACTCCGGCGACGCGACCGAGAGCGGGAAGTTCAACCTCTTCCGCATCGATCCCGACGACGGCACCCGCATCCGCCTCACCGATTCGCCGGTGGACCAGCGCTATCCGGTCGCCATGCCCGGAGAGGCCGCGCTCTTCTCCAGCGAGGCGGGCGGCAAGACCGACCTCTGGTTCCTGCAGAACGGACGCATCAAGCGGCTCACCGACTTCTCCACGGCCATCTCCCATCCCGGGCTGGCGCCGAACGGCATCTACGGCGTCGCCTGGTACGGCGCGCGCTTCCGCTTGATGGAAGTGCACACCAAGGACCTCCTCTCCGCCGACGAGCAGGACGCGATTCCGCCCAGCTACGCCTCCACGCTGAACGCGCCCCTTCCCTTCCCCGACGAGCCGATTCCGACCGCGGCGCCCACCTACAACGCCTTCGACCTGGGCAAGAACTGGCGCATCGAGGGCGGCGGCGCGGCGGTGGGCGGCGCCGGAGTCGGATTCGCTCCCGTCGGCCAGGGCGGCGTGCTCTTCGCCGACGTGCTCCGCGACCGGACCTTCCTCGCCAACTTCGCCATCTACGGCAGCTTCGACTTCACCGACGTGCTCGCGTTCTACGTCGATCGTTCGAAACGCCTCGTCTACGGAGTGGGCGCCTTCAACACCTTCCAGCAAGGGCGCGACATCCGCTTCCCGGGGGCGGAAAACTGCCGGAACGTCGTCACGCCCACGCAGGCCAATCCCAATCCGTCGCAGCCGGCCTGCCAGATCTTCTATCTACAGAAGATGTTCGGCGTGATGGGTCTTGCTTCGTACCCGCTCTCCACCTTCTCGCGCATCGAGGGAACGGCACGCGTGCAGGGAGTCTCGCGGTCTCTGTTGGAAAACGGGATCATCGACCAGTTCGGGAACCTAACCAACGTCAGCGCCCCGGCGGCGAACTCGATCATCGGAGTCGAGCCGGAGACCGACATCTCGCTCGACTACGGCTACGACACGACCCGCTACGGCCCGGGAGGAGCGATCGGCGGTGACTCGCTGCTGCTCGAAATCGGCGGCGGCTCGTATCCGCAGCGCGGGCTCGACGGCCTCTACACCTACGTGCAGACAGACGCGATCCACACGCTGCAGATTGCCGGGCGCAGCAAGATCACCGGCCGCGCTGCGCTCGGATTCTCCGAGGGCAATCGATTCGGGCGCCACTTCTTCCTCTCCAGCTTCGACAACCTGCGCGGCTATCGGTTCAACGACACCGGCCTGCTCGGCGACGCGTACTATGTCACCCAGGCGGAGCTCGCCTTCCCGCTCGACTTCCTCATCCGCTTTGCCATCTTCAGCGGCATCACCGGGATCGTCGGTCTCGACTTCGGTGGCGTGGCGGAGTCGACGGTGGCCCAGCGGAACTTCCCCAGCCGTCCGAAGTTGTTCGCCACCACGCAACAGCTCTGGAACAACCGGACCATGGACTACGTCCTCGGCGTCAACCTCGGGCTCGGTCCCTTCGAGCTTCGCGTCCAGTTCGCCCACGGCGTCGACATCGGCGGCCTCATTCCCGAGCGCGACGACAACGGCAATTCGACCTGGGTGCCGAACATCTCGTTGCACTACGCGTACTTCTAGGAAGCTTGCTGGCCCGGGCAGCCGGCGGCCGGCCAGGCTGGCGGGGGCCGAGCGTTGAAAAAGCAGTAGCGCATGGCGACCCTTGACCCACCTCGAGAGGAGGGTCGCATGCTGATGGTGGAGAGCGGATTCGTACGCGGGCGCAAGGACGCGGGACTGATCCCGATCCGCGCGGCGCTCGGCGCCTCGATGGTCTACCACGGGCTCGGCAAGCTCAAGGACGAGAGCCGCGAGCAGCACGGACAGATGTTCGAGCAGATCGGCATCCGTCCCGGAAAGGCGTGGTCGATCGCGACCGGCATCGCGGAAGTGTTCGCCGGCGCGTCTGCCGTCCTGGGAATCTTCACCCGCCCCGCTGCCCTCGCCGTGCTCGTCACGCAGGCGATGGCCATCGCCAAGGTGCACGCGAAGAACGGCTACGACATCACCAAGGGCGGCTACGAGTACAACGTGGCGCTGATGGCGATCGCGGCCGGCCTCCTCGTCGCCGGTCCGGGCCTGTTCAGCGTGCACGAGGAACTGGAGTGCCTCGCGGAGGGGCATGGGGCGAAGAAGCTCCTGCGCAAAGCGCGGCCGAATGCGCTCCTGAAGGCGCTGAAGTACGTCAAGTAGCTCAAGCGGATCAAATTCAGCGGCGGGCGTGCGCGGCCACCAGGACGGGGGCGCCGCCGACCACGGCGCCGATCGCCATTCCCACGAGGCCGGCGCCGCCCGCGAGGCCGCAGCCGAGCGAGGCGGTCAGGGCGGCAACGGCGATTCCGCCGAGGAGGAACTCGCTTTCGCCGCTGTCCTGCCGCGCCGCGAGCGAGGCGATGGCGGCTCCCGTCAGCGCCCCTCCGACGACGCAGGCGGGGACGCAGAAACGCATGCAGTCGATGCCCAGCCAGGCATCGCCGCCCATGACGACGCCGAGCGGCAACAGCATCGCGACGCCTCCAGCCAGTAGCCCCGGCCAGACCGCCCGCCCGGCGGCGCGACCGCGAAAGGCGAGAGCGCCCACCAGCGGCACGAGGAGGACGGCGAGGAAGGCGATCTGCGCCGGCGAGCGGCCCAGAGTCACAGCGGCGAGAGCGAGAACCGCGGCGGCGCCCATCGCCTTCGAGGCGACCTTCGCGCGGCCGAGCTCGTAGGCCCTGCGGGCGCGCGCATACAGCTCATTCTTCTCCATGGCGTGCCCTCCACTCCTTGCGGAAACGCGAAAGCGCCCGCTCGAGGCGCTTGCGGAACAGGCTCGATTTTTCCCGTTGGCCACGGGCCGCAGCGAGGAGAGTCTCCGAATCGGCGGGCCGCAACGCGCCAAAGACGGCGGCGGCGGCGGCTTGCAAGTCACCGTCGATGGCGGCGTCCTCCGGGGTGGACGTTGCGGGTACCGCGTCCGCAGGCGCGGCGCCGAGGTCCTCGCGCCGTCGCGCCTGCTTCTTGCGCAGGGTCCGGCATTCGTACGCGCCGATCCCGAGCGCCCACGAAAGCGCGTCGCGCCCGGGATCGAATTCCGCTGCCCGCGACAGCACTTTGACGAGCGCCGATTGGGCGGCGTCCTCGGCCGCTGCGGGATCCCGCAGCGCGCGCTCGGCGAACCGGCGCAGGACGGGCCACAGCGCCGAGAAGACGGCGTCGAAGGCCGACCGATCCCCGTCGGCGAGCGCGCTCATTCCGCGCTGGAGCGCCTCGCGCGCGCTGCGGTCCAACTCACCTCCCGAACGGGCAGTCTTCGCACGGTACCGGGCAGTCGTCGCAGGGTACCGGGCAATCGCCCCGCGCCGCCATCGTTCCGGCCCACACCGCCGGGGCGCTCAGGGCGAGCGCCAGGAATCCCCACAGCATCTTGCGCCTCATCGTCGTCCTCCCTCGAACCACACCGTTGCGGTCCGGATGGGATAGGCGCGGGGCGCTTGCGGCGTGACAGAGAGCTCTTGCAACATGGCTAGGTGCGGAAATCCGTCGGCTTGATCCTCGTCTTGTGCGGTTGCGCGGCTGGTCGCACATTCAAGACCGATCGCTTCGAAGCAAAGATCGGAGAGGGGACGCTCGTCGAGGAGGAGCAAGGGCCGAAAGGAACCGTCTGGAAGTTCCTCGACGACAGGGGCTTGCAATTCCTGGGTGCCAGTCAGTATCCGGTGGCCGGCGATCCGAGCTTCCCCTGTGGAATTCCGGAAGTGGAAATGAACGGTGCGCCGGCCTTCTACGTCCGCAGGACCTTGCGGGCTTTCCGGCCGCAGTCGCAGCCAATGGTGGCGTCGGTGATCTTCCCGCAGGAAGACGGGACGGTGCTCGAGTTCTCGTACGAGGAGGCGAACGAGGCCGCTCGCGCTTTGGTCGCGAAGATCGACGTCCGCCACCCTCGCAGGGAGCGGTCGGTACCTTGTGAAGTCCTCCGGTCCGGCGGGCCGCTCGACCGCGAGACCTACGACGCGGGGCTCTTCACGGCCAGACTGTTGCCCGGGACCTGGCTGCTCGACCTGCGCCATTTCCCCTCCCAGGGGCAGCGAGAAGGGGCGTGGCGCTTCGAGGATGCGGCCACCGGGAAGATCTTCCTGACCGCGTCGCAATACTCGGCCGACTTGTTCGACGCCTGCCTCCAAGGCGCCGTCGTCCGGATCAATGGAGCGGCCGGTTTTCGCGAGAGCGATACCGACAACCTCGAGCCGTACCCGGGCCCGAGCAACGTCAAGATCACGTTCGTGAAGAAGCCTCCGGAAGGACGATACGTCCTGCTGCAATTCTTCTACGACGAGCACTCGGAGACGGCGCATCTCGCGGAAGAGACGCTCGCATCGCTTCGCGTTCGCGGCCCCACGCCGCTCGATCCCGAGTGCGAACGTTCCCGAACCCGCTGAGGAAGCAGCCGACCGCTTTGCCTTTGCGCCCTCTCTCCCCTGTGCTACAGGCGCCTGAATCATGCGCTTCCTGATTGCAGTGACGTTGTGTCTTTCCCCGGCTGCGTTCGCCGGACGGCCCTTCACCCCGGAAGAGCTGCTCGCGACCCGGCGTCTGGACGACCCGCAGATCTCGCCCGACGGCAAGCTGGTCGCCTTCACCGTGCGACAGAAGTCCCTGGAAGAGAACCGCGACCTGAAGGACGTCTGGATCGTGCCGTTTCAAGGTGGATCGGCGAGGCAATTCACCCGGGACGGCCGCAGCGAGCACCCGCGCTGGTCGCCGGATGGCAAGAAGATCCTCGTCGTCGGGCAGCGGGCGGGGCAGGACCAGGCCCAATTGTGGCTCTACGATCTCGAGGCCGGAGGCGACGCCCGGCAGGTCACCTCGCTGACCTTCGGCGCCGACCTCGGGACCTTCTCTCCCGACGGCAAGTGGATCGCCTATACCAGCGAGGTCCATCCCGGCTGCTCGGGAACGACCGCCGAGGTCGACTCCTGCATCAAGAAGCGACTCGAGGAGCAGCAGGCGAGCAAGGTATCCGCTCGCATCATCGATCACGTTTTCGCGCGCCACTGGACGGAGTGGAAGGACGGCAAGCGCACCCACGTCTTCGTGCAGCCCGCGGCGGGCGGTCCGGCCCGGGACCTGACGCCGGGCGACAGCGACTGGCCGACGTGGCGGCTGGGCGGTGGCGACGATCTCGCCTTCACCGCCGACGGGAACGAGATCATCGTC
>Ga0066693_10000027_pt1 | contig 16162 bp, 5 predicted proteins | sample GraSoiAngelo_142_FD_66669 | JGI IMG/M metagenome (GOLD analysis project Ga0066693, IMG submission 66669) | Grasslands soil microbial communities from the Angelo Coastal Reserve, California, USA - 14_1009_02_20cm | ecosystem: Environmental > Terrestrial > Soil > Grasslands | place: USA...
GTATATAATTTCTTTAAACGGTAACGAAACATTCAGTAATAGGTTGATAAATAGTGTTCCATTATTTTGACTTATCTGAAGAGAGAATGCTAACATGAGTAACGTTAAAGGGGGTTTATTTTTTATAGTTAATTCATTTCTCTCTGAGTTTTGATTAGATATAAATTATAATAAAAATCCTCCTCGCCTTAAGCATAAGGGTTTCAATATTATTTGCTTATCGAATATTGAGTTATGTAACGGTTTCTAAGATTTTTACGAAAGGAATAATTGATGAAAAAATTAATAAACATTTAAACATAACGTCAATCTTTGTGAATAATTGACCGGGAAATATATGTTTTCAATTTTTGTCTTTATTACTCGGTTTTGTTATAATTATATAACATTATTTCATTTTATCTAAAATTATCGATTGTTCTTGAAAAACTTTATTTTTCTTTTTAATACTAGATAGATTCTTATGATTAATCTTGAACAGAATAAAGACGAATTAATATTTCATTTTTTAGGTATATTATTTTATATTATATAAAAAATGAATAATAATATTAATTAGATACATTTAAATATGATTTATTTTTTATTTAAATCTCTTTTTATTTTATCTTTAAATATAACCGTACCCTAAACCGACACTGGTATGCTAGTTTAGTAAACTAAGGCGTATGAGTTAACTATCGCGAAGGAACTCGGCAAAATTACCCCGTAACTTTGGGAGAAGGGAGGCCGACAATTTATTGATAAATTCATTGTACCTTTTTAATAGTAATAAAAACTTTATAAGGATTTAATTATTTACAATTCTAATCCCAACCTGGGATTTAAAAAATACCCACCCGAAAGGATGGGTATTTTTCTAAAAGAATAATTAATTTAAATGAATTATTTTAATTTTTATTTAAAAATTATCTTTTATCTGCTTTTTTTATAAAATTATAATTTTGTAAATTATAGAAAGAGATATTCGCTTTTAATTAGTATAACCTATATTTATTATATTAATTTTTAGTTTTTGAGTAGCTCCTTAAATTAATTAATTAAATATTATTATAAGTCCTAATAACACATAAAATGAGCGGAAATTTCTTATTTTTTTTTATAACTAGTTTCCATCTCTTATTAAACAGAAATGGTTTCTTGATGTAGCTCCATAGCCAAAGGGTTAGGGCTACAGCTTGAATAAAAAAATAAAATACTTAATAATTTATAAAAATTTATATGTATTTAATAAATTTGCTAAATTTGTTAAATATATTTATTTATAAAATATAAGATTTCGATATTTTATTTTTTTTATAGTTATTTTATAAAAAATTTGATATATATTTATACAATGATTTAAAATATTCATAATTTTTAATTAGATTATGTGTTTTTCCAAAATAACATCAAATCTATTTAAATTATATATTATGAATAATAATAGACATATACAGAATGTTTTTTCAATAAGGACTGGAACCATAAAATCGTGTTGTACAACTGTTTACTTAAAAGTGCGACCTGCTAAGTTTTAATATATAATGTGGTGTAATTCCACTATGAAAAAGTATCTTCATAAGCCTATTGTAGATGCTAAATTGGTAACGAATTAGTATTAAGCTATATAACAATGTGGAATATATTAAAACTATAATTAATATACTTTTGCTAGGCTAAATTTGCTAAGGATAAATATATGAATTCTTTATGAGGCGTCGTTAAACAAATTTATTGAAAATAGTTGATACGGTAATACGAGAAATTAAATTAATACACTTTTAAGGTATTAGTTGATACTTTATTTATATATAAATTAAATTTTATATATATGTTTCTCCGGCGTAGAAGAGAAATCCTAAGGTAAATGTTATTTATATATTAAGAAACAGGGTAAGCCCTTTTGTTTCCATACTTAAAGAATTACAGAATTCTATAATTCTATAATTAAGGAGGAGGAATAGTGATTTTCCTTATCAATTAAAGGGTAGAGGATAATACAAAAAGCGAATGCTTTTGTGTAATGCAAAAGATAAGATCTATGATCTGAGATTTCTATCTCTTTTCTTTCTTAATTTTTAAATAGATTTTAAGAAAGAAAAACCTTGAAAAAGGAGCAGACTTGTATATAAGATGTAAAATATATATTGAATTAAATTTAATTCAATATATATTTTATGTTTGAGCCGTGTGCGGTGAAAGTTGCATGCACGGTTCTGAGGAGGGGAAAGAGAGAGATCTCCTACCTATTCCAACCACAGCACTTTGCTGAGAAAATATCCACGTATAAGGTGTGAGGCCTGCCCAATGCTTAAAGCTAACTTAGGTTACTTTAAATAATAAAAATAGTTAAAAAATAACTGTTTTATTACTAATAATGGTGATTTGAGGAACCTCTAGTCAATGGCGGCCTGCTTTGAGATCTGGGAAATCTCATGTGTGGGTCAAACTATCAAACTCCGGAAAAGTCCTAAAGCTTATGATACCAAGTTATAACTGAAAAGTTATAGATGGCTGAAGTAATTACTCAGGTAAGGTAATAAGTCATAAGATGATCGAAAGAGAAATGGGTGATCGCGGATCTAAATCAAAATTAAATTTAAATAGACCTTCAAGCCACAAACTTAATTTTGTAAAAGAGCAACGAGTAGACGGTAGTTTATGTTTAATTAATAAACATATAAGGTGTACTCTAATGGGTTTCGAAAGAAATTATCAAATAAAAATCCTTTCTAACCAAATAATAACATTTTTCTCTTTTTGCAAAACAATTGTTTTGCAAAAAGACATCAGTTTAAAACAAATTAATGAAGTAAATAATTTTTCTAGGAACAAACTAAATAAATGATTTATAACTGGATTTTCTGATGCAGAATCTAGTTTTATAATATTAGTTCAACCTCGTTTTGATAGTAAAACTAAATGAAGAATAAAAGCTAATTTCTCTATTAGTTTTAACAAAAAAGATATAGAAATTTTAGAAGATATTAAATATTCACTAGGAGTAGGCCAAATATATACATCTGGAACAAAAGTTTTTTATAGAGTGGAAAATTTTAATGAGTTACAAGTGATAGTTGATCATTTTGACAATTATCCTCTTGTAACTGTTAAGAAAATGGACTATACTCTATTTAAGGAATGTTTTAATATTATAAAAGATAAGAAACACTTAACTCATGAAGGGTTATTAAAAATAATTCAAATCAAATCTTCTCTCAATAGAGATTTATCTGAAAATTTGAAAAAACTATTTAAAATAAATATAAATGAAAAGCTTAAATTCAAATTTGAAGGAATTCCTGATCCTTATTGAGTAGCAGGATTCACTAGTGGAGATGGTTCTTTTAATATTAAAATAACTAAATCTCGTTTAGGTAAAGTGCAATTAAGTTATGCTATTAACTTACATATACGGGAAAAAGATGTAATTGTGGGCCTATTAAAGTACTTATATAAGTATGAAAATTTAAAGGAAGAAATTACAAAGTATATTTATTGTACCGAAACTTCGGTAGCAATTCAAATTGTAAAATTTTCTGATATTATAAATGTTATAATACCTTTTTTTGACAAATATTCTTTACAAGGACAAAAGAGGTTAGATTATAATGATTTTAAAAAAGCTAGTGTAATCCTATTAAGAAAAGAACATTTAAATAAAGAAGGTTATAACGAAATACTACGTATTAAAAAAGGAATGAATTTAAAAAGAATATAAGATTCTTGCTGATGTTTTGCAAAGCACAAAATGTAATTATTTGCATGATAAATTTTATGCCATGTATCTATAAGGGTCCTAAGGTAGCGAAATGCCTTGGCCATTAAATGTGGTCTTGCATGAATGGCTTAATGATACAACAGCTGTCTCCGCGATAGCCTCAGTGAAATTGTAATGGTCGTTAAGATACGATCTTCACCCATAGATAGACGGGAAGACCCTAGCAGCTTTACTATTTTTAGTCATTATCTGTTTACTCTCTTTCTTTTTATATGTTTTTATATTATCAGTAAAAAAATTATATAATTAATTTATTGATTTTTTGTCGAATGAATTGAGTTTTTTGTGACATAGTTATATTTATCATATGTTTCCACATGCTATAAATTCATATACAATAATAAATAAAAAAAAATGAGTAATATATATATATAATATTTGTTTTCCATTTATTTTTTGTATATGTTATTTATATTTTTTTTAGAATTTTTATTTATATTTTTTAATATTTATAATGATCAAATCCCATAGGAGTCAATGTTTATTTATTAATAATATTTGGTGGGGGGATTTATTGTATTATAGCAATACCAAAAAATATATTATTTTGGATAATTGTTGGCAGTAAATATATTAAGAGTTTAAATTTGAAAACATTTTTGAATGTACCGTTTTATATAATTATAAAGGGATTGAGATAATATTATTATTATGTAGAGCTAATTTAAATGGAAAATAAAAAAATTTAATCTTAAATTAAGGTTTTTTATAGTTTAAGTTTTATATAATAGCCAGTTTATTATTAAGTAAGTTTATGGATGTAATTTAATAAATATAGGAATAGTGTAATTTGTCGTAACATAGATTCGATATCTATGATTTAGGATTTATTTTTCTAATATTTTTTATTATGTATATTATAAGTAAACTTAAAAAGATTCATGGTTATTTTTATTATTCAATAAAAATATTTTATTATTAATTTTTTGGCTAAAGGGTAGTTTATGTGGGGCGCAGTTCCCAAAAATAGTATCTGGGAAGTCTAATAACATTGGATAGAATAATCTTTATTTACACATTTTTATAAAAAAAAACATTAAAATTTAATGTTTTTTTTTATGTAAGTATATATACTATATAATTTAATTTTAAATTGTATAATATAGAAAGATGTCAAATATATAAATAATTTATATATTTGATTTAGATTTTGTACATTTCCGCAATAGGAGATAGAGGTACGCTTCACCCAGATGGAACTGGGATTTATACAAAAAAAAATTAGTAAAATTTAAATAAATATTTATTTTTAAATTTTTGAGTATATTCTACATTATTTAATATTTGTCTAAGAATTGTAATAGTTTAAATAAAAGTACAATTTAGATTAGAACATTCATGTTTCATGTTATTAGATAGATATTGTAATTGAATTATTAATATTGAGTCAAAGTTTAATGGCATATAGCGTGCCTAACTGTGAGACTAACAAGTCATACAGACACGTAAGTGGGGCATATTGACCAAAGGCACATATAAGGATTGATGGCCTTGATTAACGGATTAAAGTTACGCTAGGGATAACAGGCTGATAATGCGGGTGAGTACTCATTGAACGCATAGTTTGGCACCTCGATGTCGACTCTGATTATCCTCCTGGTGGAGAAGCTAGGAAGGGTTCGGCTGTTCGCCGATTAAAAATTAACGCGAGTTGGGTTAAGTACGTCGTGAGACAGTACGGTCCCTATCTTCTATGGGAAACTAAAGTAAAATAAGGGTGGAGCCTTCGTACGCAAGGACTAGGACCTGCTAACCTCTGGTGTTCCTGTTGTTGAAGTTTCATTTCTGTATTAGGTATATATGATTATTATTTTCACCTTATATACAAACTAAGGCATTGCAGGATAGCTAAGTTAGAGAAGAATAAGAGCTGAACGCATATAAAGCTCGAAATCTACCTTACTATACTTTTCAGATAAATAAGTAGTAGACTACTACTATCAGACTTTCTAGGCAAGATCTTTGATCACTGTAACTTATTAAGGTTATCTTGTGCTAGTAATATTTTTCATCTTTATAATACTCTTATCTTATTTTTAATCCTTTTTTTTTTATTTTATATCTACCTACGAGGTAGATATAATGAATTTTATTTATATTATCATGGAAGTGGTTTTTTATTTATAATTTCTTTCTTAGTTTAACGAACAAATTAATTATTAATTTTTTTTATTCATTTGAATCAACATATCAAAGAGAAATATTATATTCATTTTTGCGGATAAGTGTAATGGTTGCACGTCAGACTCATACCCTGAAGGCAGGAGGTTCGATTCCTTTATCCGCACTTTATAGTTTTTAAGATTAAGTTCATCATAATTTAAATACAAACTTTATATTTATTATGATCTAATATATTAATATTTGAAGATATTAATATACTTTCGAGGGGGGATAAACTAGGTATTCAAAAATTTGGTTTTTTAACTTAATTGGTTAAAGTGTTCGTTTGATAAGCGGAAAATATAAGTTCGAGTCTTTTAAAAACCACAATCATTTGAAAAATTTTGAAATTATAATTTAATTAATGGTTAACAAATAAATCTACTAAAATTATAATATTTATAATAATTTTGGATATAATACTATATTGTTTAGATTGTTATTTATATAAATTTATAAATAGTATGACATTACATAATCGTGATATGTTATGTAAACAATATTCGACTTAAGACAAAAAATGCAAAAATAGTGTTATGTTTTTTAAATTCTATAGAATTTAAAAATATTAAAATAAAAATAGATAATAATATTAAAGTTACTGATTATCAATTAAATTTATGGAAAAAAAAATATTCAGATTATTTTTCTAGTGTACAAAAATTAGATAACTATAATGGATATGGATTAAATTATTTCTACAAAATAAATAAAAGTAATTTTTATAATAACGATAATAATTATTCTAGACTTATTAATATATTTTATGTAAATAAAGATAATAAATTACCTTTAACATTATTTACTGATATGTTACAACGAAATGTATTAGGAAATCATATGAAAAATATAAATTCAAGAAAACTTAATTATAACTTAACAAAACCTTATTATTTTTTTACTTCTCGTTATAATGAGAAATATATGCCAAGTCAGATTAAACAATGAACTAGTAGTGTATATAATTTTTTAAAGAGTGAAAAAGTAGGAAGTAATTATAAAGATAGATATGCTAGTGAATTATTAAAATCTTTTTTTTTAATTAAATCTGGTAGAAGAAAATTTTCTTTTAAATCTAATGTTTTGAATGCATTAAGAGTTAAAGTAAATTATTTTTTAATGGATAAAGTTAATCATATGATTAGATATACCTCTAATAGAACGCGATTAGCTGTGAGAAAACTTACTTTTTTTCCATCACAAATTTTAACATTGGATTGAGCTATAAAGCAAATTAGTCTTACCCTTGTGTTTAAAGAATTATATAAAACAAGTAAAACTAACTATAAAGCTGGATTTTATCCTAAAAAGAAAAGTTATCTGAATAAATTTAACAGATTTTTTATAAGTAAACCTTTATTTAAACATACTTCTTTTAATTTGGTAATAGATTTATTTATTTGTAAACCCCGAAATTCTAAATTTAAATTTATTAATTATATCATTTTAAGAAGAACTATTTATAAATATATGTATAGTATGTATATTAATTGTTATGATAAAATTAATGATACTATTAATAGACCCCGGTTTTTTTATATGAATCTAATTGAACCTAAATTACATAAGTATTATGATTGAGTTGTAAAATATTATGGTGAATTAATAATTAAAAAAAAAAAACCAATGCTATTATTATTATATTTATTATTATTGCAAGTTAATTTTATAAATAAAAATAAATTAACTTATTTTTCATCCCCACGGAGCGCGGATGGGACTATAAATAATTTATTCTACGGCTTTTCACATTATATAAATGTGGAAGGACGAAGAATAGAAAGAGTTAATAAAAACATAAATAATAACATATATGATGAAAATGATAATATAAAATTTAATAAAAATGTTAATTCTTCATTATTAATTAAAAATGAAAAAAAATATAGTGTAATATTTAAAAGACGAATTATAAATAAAAAATGAAATTTGTACAATTCTTTATTATTGAAAGATAATAAAGAATTGTACAATTTAAATAAAGAAATAAAAGAAAACAAAGAAATAAAGGAAAATAAGGAAATTAATTCAGATAAAACTATATCTAAATCTAGAAATAATACTATTAAAAATAATAAATTTAATTATAGTAAATATAAAAATTATTTAATTGATTTAGAAAGAAAAAGTAATTCTCCTGTAGATATAAATAGTTTAAGTTTATGAAATTCAAAAGGATTAGGTAAACGTTATAGAACACCAAGAGGTGCCATTGATGAATCTATTGGTTTTAAGAAAAAAAAGAATTCTTTTAATTTTTCTTATTATAATAATAAGAAGAAAAATTTAATTAATTATAATCATAGTAACGTCCTTTCTGACTATAAGAACTCAAAAAAAAATTCTGATCTTTGATACAAAAGAAGAAATAAATTAATTCCGTCTGTATCTAATACGAATAATTTATTAAATAAGAAATTAAATAAAAATAATAACAATAATTTGTTATCTGATACATATTTTATTTTAAATTCTACTAATAATAATTTAAAATCTAAAGTAAAAGATGAAAATAATACTGAATTAAATAAAAATGAAAATTATTCTATAGGTAATTCATTAAATAAAGAACAATATATTTATGAGATTAAAAAGGAAATGAAAAATAATACATTATTGAATAATTTATTTACTTCTTTTTATATTAAAAATTCTAATTTAAGTTTAAATAAACCTAATAATATTAAACCATATTTATATTCTGATAATCCTCATAAGACAAATCAAAATAATTCTGATATTAATTTAACAATAGAAGATAAGTTTTTATTAAATGTTAAATTTAATAATGATAATAATAAAGTAGCTACTAATATGAGTAGAAAAAATTTTCAGCGTATATGAACTGATACGGAAATTAACAGTAAAATATTATGAGATAAATTGGACCATTCAATAATGAGTACTATATCTAAACATATACAAATGAATAAAGATTTATTATTTGGATCAAATATTATTCAAATAAATTCTTTATTAAATGAAATAAAAAGATTTAAGGGATTTGGAAATGTTTGATATTTAATGTATTTTATTAATGTTATTAAGAAAGAATTTAATAATGTAAACAGGGATATTTTACAAACAAAAAACATGAATGTGCGACCTACTTGATTGGATATGAAGGATAATACTTTTATATCTATAAATAATAATATATTTAATTTTAAGCATAAAAATCATACATTGAAATTACCTCTTTCATCTTCATTTTTACCTAATCAAAGAGAAAATAATTTAAATAAAAAATGAGGTTATTATGACAAAATATTTAAACCTTACTATAAAAATATGATTTCTTTATTTATATTAAATTCATATTATGTTTTTATTCAATATATTGGAAATTATAATCCTATAAGTTATTTTTTTTATAATTGAATTAACAAGTTTAATAATATTAGACATAATAATATAGCAATTTATAACTTTTTAACAGTAAAAATTTTATTAGATCTATTACATTATAATTATAGAAGTTGAATACGTATAAAATCTAAATATTATTATTTAAGAAAAATAAAAATATATAGAAGAAAATTACATAAATTAACAATTAATAATTGAGCGGTTAGCATTAGATTTTTTAAAAAATTGAAAAAAACACCTAAAAATTTTTGATTAAGATATCATAAAAATGCTGCAAATATTGTTGAAAGAATTATTCATAATTCTGAATTAAATACTAAAAGAAAAATTTTTGTTCCATTTGTTCTTTATATTGAAGATGTTCTTTTTAGTATATACGGAAAATGAGTTATTATAAGATTATGACCTCTTAAACATTCTTATTTAAGTAGTTATATATTAGCTAAAAAAATTTTAATGAGAATAATTTGACAACAAAAAATTAATAGACGAGTACGTTCTTTTTTTTCTATTGGCAGATATTCTTTAAGAATGATGGAATATCTTAAATCTATAGAAATTAAAAAAGCTTATTCATATTATGTTTATAATGCTTCCTCTTGGCCTAATGATTTATTATTAAAAATGAATAATATGAATAAATCTCATTCTCTTAACTATAAAAATTTAGAGTTTTTTAATAAAAAAGAAGAAAGATATCATTATCTTAATAGCTATACTTTAATGTATAATAATCTTTCTGATTTTATACCTACATTAGATTATAGATATTTGTCCATAGTTAAAGATTATCTTAATTGTTTTAGTAATAATAATCGAAGAAAGCCTAATTTAAATAACAGATATAAATATATTCAATATTGATTATTACCACTTAGAAAATATATTGGGCAATTAACTAAAAATACTGATATTACTGGTGTAAAATTTAATATTTCTGGAAGACCAGGTTGAAAAAGAAGTAATAATAGAAAAATACATAAAATTCATGATTATGGTAATCGACTTACACCTAGACATTTAAATCCTTTAACTTTAAAATCATATTCTTTTTATACACCTCGACTTAGAGGTTATTTAAAATCTCATATTCAGTCTTCTATTAGTATTTCAAAAGGTAGAAATGGTTCTGTATCACTTAAGGTTTGAATATCTTCTACTTTATCCGTAGATGTACATGAATTATTATTACATCTTGTACGAATAAAAGAACTATATTATCAATTAATTAATAGATATTATCTTGTTAATAAAAATCTTTTCGTATCTCAAAAGAAATGAAATATGTCAATAAAAGAATGAAAGAAATCAAATAAATTAATGAAACATAAATTAATATAATCTTTTTGTTATTATAATTAATATTATTTATAATTATAATTAATTTTATTTATAATTATAGTTAATTTTTTATATAAGATAATTTTTTTAGTTAATTTTAAGAGTTATATTATATAATTTCATTATTCTATATTATATTTATTTATTATTTATTATACACTATTTATTATATATTATTTATTCATTAAGGGGATTAATCCCCTACCTTGGGAATGTAACTCAATTGGTAGAGTATTCGCCTTTTAAGCGAAGGGTTATAGGTTCGATTCTTATCATTCTCATTTAATCTGAATAACATTTAATTAAATTAAATGTACCCAACCGTTATGAATAACGGTTGGGTACATTTATAAATAAGGGTTTTTACTTGTATTATAAAAGAAAAGTTGTTTGTCCGGATTGTTGACTAATTATTGTAAAAAAAAGTTATTGTTTGGATTGTTGACTAATTGGTAGGTCCCTGGTATTTGGAACCAGTTTGTGAAAGTTCAAATCTTTCCAATCCAAAATCTAATAATGATCTTTTTTAAGACTTGGAATTGATATTATTAGATAACTTGTAATATTTAATATTCTAGATTTGAAAAAATTATTAAATAGTTTATAACAATAAAGATTAATTTCGCAATGCAATTTCCCTTGACAACAACCTTATTTTAATATTTAGTTATAAATATTCTATTTATCTAGATCTATTAATAAATAATTTTCCTATCAGAAAAATAATCTCCAAATTATATTAATATAATTTGGAGATTATTTTTATATTTAATTTGGATCTGGGTAATTTTATAATAATTATTTTTATTTTTAATTTTAAACCTTTATGAAAAGAAAATAGTTACTATGAATAAGGTATTACAATGTTTAAGTATATCCTTTTAAATTCTTATTCTAAGTTGTAGGCAAAATATAAAATTTGTAATTCAAAGTAGAAATAGAATAAATTGAGTATCAGATGTTATAAGAGCAGACTGATGAAGGAGATGATTATATAGTACCAATGCAAAAGATATTGGAACATTGTATCTTTATTTTGCCATTTTTAGTGGTATTATCATGCCTCTAGAGAATCTTGTTAAATGCTGGAAAGTCTTTCATTTAGTTTTAAATATTAAATATAAATGACAATCAGCAAGATGTTATTATTTTCATTTTAATAATAATGTCTTCAGAGACTTTACACAAGAATTATCGTCATTATCTAAACTTAATAATAATCAAGTAGGTTATTATTAAGCTGGTTTGATAGAAGCAGATGGTTCTATTATAGTACCTCAAAAAAAGAGTAAAAATACGCCAACTATATCAATTTCATTTAATATAATAGATAAACCTTTAGCTATTTATATATGTTTAGTAGTAAGTATTTAAACTATAGAAATTGACAAATTGCATATAATATTATAATTTTAAGAAAGGAGCATATAGGAGAAAAAAAGTTAGATACTTATAAAAAAGTAGAACAAATTAAAAATAATATGAATAATAAACGGTTAATTTATACTTGAGATCCTCTAAATAACTTTTATTAATAGATAATTGTATGATAATAATATAAAGTCCTTAAATATATAATGTAATATATATTTTTTTAGATGATAGGAACATGTTTATCTTTATTAATAAGAATAGAATTAGGTTCACCTGGTACACAAATATTAGCAAATGATGCTCAGTTATATAATACAATTATAACGGCTCATGCTTTTATTATGATTTTCTTTATGGTTATGCCTGGAATGGTTGGAGGATTTGGTAACTTTTTTGTACCTTTACTTATAGGGGCAGTTGATATGGCCTTTCCAAGATTAAATAATATAAGTTTCTGATTACTTCCTCCTTCATTAATTTTACTGCTATCTAGTTCTTTTGTAGAATCAGGTGCGGGGACTGGCTGAACTGTGAGCTTAAAGCAGTTATATTATAGTAATATATATATAAATAAACTCTACTCGATGCGAAAACACCCTCAATTTATATTAAATGAAGAAAAGAACTACTCATTAAATAATTTATATTTAACAGTAAAAAGGTTCTCTTCTTTTTTTATTTTCAATATAAATTATATACTTAATGTAAATATATTAAAAATAATATGAGGACAATTTGCTTGGTTATTGACGAAAATTTCGTTTTATCATCATCAGAGACTAAACGTAGAGTATCCTAAAAATTGTAAATTAATTCATAGTTATTCTAATCAAAGTGCTATAAATTATTTAGATACAAATAAAAAAGAATTTTATCAGTGATTAGTTGGTTTTACTGATGGAGATGGTAGTTTTACTGTTAGTTCTCAAACGTTAAAGAACGATAAAATAAGATGATCTCTTTTTTTCAAAATAGGTCAAAGTAATTATAATTTAAGAGTTCTTTATTATATAAAAAAACAATTAGGTTATGGTTCTGTTCAATTAGAAACAAAAAGTAGTAATGCTGATTTTAGAATTCGAGATAGAAAAATTATTAATAAAATAATTTTTCCTATTTTTGATAAATATTCTTTATTAACTAGTAAATATTTTGAATATATCAGATTTAAAAAAGCGTATAATATTTTAAATGATTCAAATATAGGTTATGAAGAAAAAAATAAATTATTATTTGCTTTAAAATTCGAGAAAAAACCAGAAGAATATACTTCTCCTGCTTGAGATAAAATAAACCATATTGTTAGAAATACTGAAGATGCTAAAACAATTATGAGTAAACAATGAATTATTGGCTTTACAGAAGCGGAAGGTAGTTTTTATATAGTGAAAAAAGATTCTTCTAGATTAAGTCATGCTTTTGAAATTACTCAAAAATTAGATTTTATTGTTTTACAAAGTATAGCTCATATTTTAGGTATTTCAATTCAACACAAAAAGACATATAATACAGTAATAACTACTAATTCACGAGCTATCCTTAATATTATAAATTATTATAAAAATACTATGAAAGGAATGAAAGCTTTAGAATATAGAATATGAGCTAGATCCTTCATAAAATTTAAAGGTAATTTCAATGAATTAAACAAAATAAGAAATTTAGTTAGGGAAATTAGACTTATAAAAGTTGATAAAAATTGCAAGATAAAAAAAGATTTAAATGAATAAAATTAGGATAATAGTATAGTCCAAACTTACATGTAAATGTAAGAAATAACGATAATTATTTATGTTTAATAAACATAAATTAATGAGGTTATAAATAAATTGTTACCCTCCATTAGCAGGAGCACAAGCTCATAGTGGTGGATCAGTTGATCTAGCCATTTTTTCATTACACTTAGCAGGAATTTCATCCATGCTGGGTGCTATGAATTCAAAAAAAACATTTATATTAATTTATATTTTGATATTTAGATTATTAATATCAATACAAAAATACATATACTTTATATTCAATATTCTATTATTACAATTTAGATATACTTTATGTCTTAATTCGCAAAATATGTTTAATGAAAATGTATATTTGTATAGTAATTCTACAAATTATGTAAGCGATTTAAATGAAATAAAAAATAAAGAATTTAAAGAAAAAAATAATTGAAAAACAATTTTAGGTAGAAAAGGTGAATTAAAACATCCATATAAATTAGTTTCTGATTATTTAAAAAACGGTGAACAAGTAACAATTGAAATATTAAATAAAATTTTATCTTATTGTAATGTTAGTCTAACAGAAGAACAATTTACGAAATTAATGAATTTTCCTAAATTTAGAATAGACATGAAAGATATAAAAGAGGCTAATAAAGAAATCAAAAAATTAGTAGGATTACCTTCTTCTAAAATTCAAGTTAGTGGAATCTATATATTTACTCATTTAATTAATGGTTCTAAATATGTAGGATCTTCTTCTCAATTAGCTATAAGATTAAGAAGTTATATAAATAATAAAAATAGAAATATAGGTTTATTTATACCTTTTTTACGTAAAGAAGGGATTAATAGTTTTAGTTTAGATATTATACCTGTAATTAATAATTGAGATTTCAGAGGCGAATTAGTTTTAGAACAATATTATTTATTAAATTCTGCATTTAATTTAAACAGAATTAAAGTAGTAAACAACCCCAGTGGATCTCATTCTAAAGGATTGTATATGTATAATAGGAATAAAACTATTTTATATTATTATTCATCACAACAAAAAGATTTTATAAATAATTTTAATATACATTATATAACGTTTAATAAACATCTTAAAAATAATACTTATTATTTAGGAAAATATTCCTTTAGTAGGGAACTAGTGTTGACTGCAAAAGATACAAATATATCTATACTTGATTTAGCTTTAAAACTTCAAAAAGATAGAATTATTTTTAATAAAAATAAACCTATAGACAGAGAAAGTAGAGCTATAATATTAACATCTATTAAAGATCCTAAAAATATTAAAATATTATATGGGTTTAGATCTTGTATTAATTACTTAAGTAAAGAAAAAGGATATCCTTCTACTAGAGAAACATTAATTAAATATATAAATAATGGTAAACCATATAAAGGATATATATGTAAATATGTATAAATTGATCAATAAAAATGTTTTGTATGGGGTTCATATAAAATTTCTAATAATATACTGGAAAGAAATATAATTATAATTATATATTTATCAGTAGGATATTTAAAAATATCCTTAGAGACTATGCATTAGACACCAATATTTAAAATAGTCACATTCGCGTTTCTTGGGGGCGCGGTAGAAAAATAAATAATTGTTGAAGAAATAGTCCTATAGTATAGTTTATCTTACTAATGTGGGTAATCTATATACATAAGTCATAACTACAATTATAAATATGCGAATGCCAGGGCAAGTATTACATAAAATGCCTTTATTTGGTTGAGCTATATTTGTAACAGCAGTATTACTACTGTTATCATTACCTGTATTAGCTGGTATTGTTATTATAATTCTGCTAGCTTTAAATTCGGCCATTTGCTGGAAACAATTTAATATAATTCAATCAGCAGGAAACAAAGAAAGTTTGAGCTTTCTTCGGATCCTCAGAGACTATACGCCGGAATTTATGTGTCGTAATTTAAATTTTATATATAATGTTAAATTAGATACTCCTTTAGAGTCTGATATTCGAGATATTATTAACAAAGGGTATTCATTCGAAAATATAAATTCTAATTTTTCCTCTTATTTAGCTGGTTTGATAGAAGGAGATGGTACCATTTATGTTCCTAAATTAGAAAGATCTAGTAAAGGTAAATTAAATTATCCTTCTATACAAATAGCATTTGATTTAAGAGACTTTCCATTAGCTCAAGTTATTCAACAAAAATTAAAACATGGTTCTCTATCTAGAAAAAAAGGTGTTAATGCTTATGTATTAACAATTAATAATTTTGAAGGAATATTATTAATTGTTAACTTAATTAATGGTTATATGAGAACCCCTAAAATTATTAGTTTGTTAAATTTAATTAATTGATTAAATAAACGCTTTGACATAGAAATAAAAAAGGAAAGTTTAGATAGTAGTACAGTTGATTCCAATAGTTGATTAGC
>Ga0066693_10000032_pt1 | contig 15597 bp, 12 predicted proteins | sample GraSoiAngelo_142_FD_66669 | JGI IMG/M metagenome (GOLD analysis project Ga0066693, IMG submission 66669) | Grasslands soil microbial communities from the Angelo Coastal Reserve, California, USA - 14_1009_02_20cm | ecosystem: Environmental > Terrestrial > Soil > Grasslands | place: USA...
GACCTACGATCCTCGGTTGCTCGGCACCGGTCTATTAGACCAGTATCTGTTTCAAGGCTTTAGCGGCGACGTGCGCGTAGAGCTCGTCAAGCACATCAGCGTCTACGCCAGCTTGGGCCGGAGTAAGGCCACCTCGGACAAGAAGAATTCGCTAAATCAGGCTTTTGGCATCACCTTGCCCAACCTGTTGAGGACTGGACTGCTCGCCGACGTGCATTACTCGAAATTCAATAGCTCGTTCGGAAGCGGCAAATACACCTCCGTTTCACTTTCTAAGAATCTTACCGATTCGTTCCGGCTTCAGCTCTTGGGTGGACATCAGACGTTCGATTCCAGCTTTACGAACAATAACCAATCCAATTTCGTTAATGCCGTCGCCGATTGGAACGTTGGCCCGCGCTATTTCGTGGAAGGCAATTTCGGCTGGTATCGCGGCACCAACATGAATTACCAGCAATGGTCAACGGTTTTCGGCTATCGCTTCGGAGGATATCGCAAATGAGAAACCGCCTTGGACGCGAGGAGCTTCCAGGTTCCCGAACTTCGTTGACGGTGATGTTTGAGCGGCTTTCGGTTGTCTTCTCCGTGGCCCTGCTGTTTTGCTCGATCACGGTCACGGCGTCTGGCCAAGCACAGGTGGCGGCCCAACCCGCTAGCGAGACACCTGCCACCTCCGTTTCGCCGCCGATGGAGGCTCTCTCGCGCGCCCGCGCCACGGTCGAAAAGTTCTTTGAACAGGCTACCAATGTGGTGTGCACGGAAAATGTAACGCAGGCGGTTGTGGGAAAGAACGGGAAGGCCAATTATCGTGAAGAATCTGTCTTCGATTATCAGCTTCAGGCCAATACCAACAGTGGAGCACTGAAGCTGGTCGAATCCCGAGATACGCGCAAAGCCGCCTTCCGTGATTCGGGGCGCACCCTGCTCATCACCAACGGCTTTACCAGCATGCTCCTGATTATTCACCCGTCCTATGAGAGTAGCTACGCGTTTGAGCCCGCAGGAGAGGAAACCGTCGACGGTGTGAGCTTTGCTAAAGTAAATTTCAAGGCCATTCCTGGTGCTTCTTCGCCCGCGGCGCTGCAACTTCGTGGCAAGAACTATCCAATCCCTCTTTCCGGTACGATTTGGATCGAGCAGCAGAGCGGCTCGATCGCTAAATTGGTCGCCACGATGGATTCCAGTCTGAGCGATGTCGGTCTTCACAACATGCACAGTGAAATTCACTATGCCACGGTGCATTTTCATGATCCCGAGGAGGCGTATTGGATGCCCGTATCGGCCATTATCGACGTTGAAACGGCTCGCCAACATTGGCGCAATATCCATCGCTTCACCGGTTACAAGAGATTTAGGGCCACCATTCAGGTGGAGGAACTCGAGACAAAACGATGAGCGCATCCGCAAGCGTAGGCACTGCAGTCCTGACACGCGACGACCCCGAGAAAGGGCATCGCATTCGCCTGCTGCTTGCTTGGCTGCTGGCCGCCGCCGTTGTTCTGGTGATCGCCGGCTATGGCTTTAACTATTACATGCTGGGTGCCGCCCAGCGTCCTTTCTCACCCAAGCACGAACTGCTTCGGCCCAGTGGAACGATTGGCATCAAGCTCGGCATGTTCGGCGTATTTCTGTTCTTTCTTATCTATCTCTATCCGCTGCGGAAATACTGGGGATGGCTCGGTAAGCAGGGCAACTCCCGCCACTGGCTCGATTTTCATGTTGTTCTCGGCACCACCGCCCCGCTTATTGTGGCGTTTCATTCCTCATTTAAATTTGGAAATATTGCCGGCATGGCCTTCTATAGTATGCTGATGGTCACGCTCAGCGGTTTCGTCGGCCGCTACCTCTATTCGCAGATTCCTCGCGGCCTCAGCGCCGCGGAACTCTCCAAGAAGGAGATGGAAGAGAAGGAAGAGAATTTCCTAAAAGAGCTCGAGGAACAAAAGCAGACCTATGGTTTTTGTATAGAAGCGCTGTACCATCTGCCTTCCGCGCAGCACGTTGCCAGCACACCCTTGGTCGAGGCGCTCTTTTCCATGATTCTGATTGACTTCAAACGTCCCTTTCAGGCGTCAATGGCGAGGCTGCGGGCCGTGGGACTCGGCCCTTGGCTGTTCTCTTTGGGCGGTCTTCTGCACACGTCAGACCGGAAACTGGAGCGTGCCATTACGGTCGCTCAGACTCAAGCGGCACTCTCCAAACGCATACTCTTCCTCCAGCGTACGCAGCAGGTTTTCCACCTCTGGCACGTCATCCACCGGCCTTTTAGTTATGCCTTCGCCATTCTCGCCATTTTGCACATCGGCATCGCCTTGTTCATGGGCTACCGGCTGTAGGCCCTTGCGATAAACGGCCAGTTTTGACAGGATTATGTTGGGAGCGTCTCCGGTCTCGATGCACCTGGAAAGGATTTTCGCATGAAGCGTATTGCCCTGGCACTGGGGTTCGTGGCCGCGTTTTTCGCCGCCAGCGGATGCAAAAAGCAGCAGAATGACAACGATGCCATTCGCTCCGGAATCATGCAACACCTCACCGGAGTTGGCACGCTGAACATGACTGCCATGGTGATGGATATCCGAAGTGTTTCCATCAACGGCAATCAGGCCCACGCCGAAGTTGAATTTCGACCGAAGAACGGCGCGCCTCAGGGGCCAGGCATGCAGGTGGCCTATAACCTGGAAAAGCGCGACGGCGCGTGGGTCGTTCTCAAGACCCAGGCGACTGGCGGCATGATCCAGCATCCGGATCCGAACCAAAACCCGCACCAGAAACAAGACGTACATGCAGGTGGCCTCCCGAGGTTCAACGATGTCTTGAATCCGGTTGCTGTCCCGGCTCAAGGGGCCCTGCCGCCGGGCCACCCCCCAGCCAATTCACAATCCCCCGCTTCGCAGCCGGGCGGACAAGATCAAGCTTCAGCAAAAAAACCGCGCTGATTTTATGGATACCTTTAGCGCTTTCATTGTCGCCGCCATCGTTATTGGTCTCTTCGTGCGCGGTTATCTAAAGAAGCAAAGGAAGATAGAAGTACTAGCCCGCGAGGCTGAAGAAAAGGGGAAGATGCGTTCCGACGGCCCCCAATCTCAGCACCCGCATATCGACGCAAACAATTGCATTGGTTGTGCCGCTTGCACGATGGTCTGCCCCGAAGGCGATGTCCTGGTCATGTTGGGCGGCAAGGCGGTCATCGTGAATGGCTACAAATGCATCGGCCACAGCCTCTGCGCGGAGGTTTGTCCTGTCGGCGCCATAACCATGGTCATGGCTAGCCCCAGCATGGGCGGCGACATGGCCTATTTGACGCCTCAATATGAGACCAGCATTAACAACCTGTTCATTGTCGGGGAACTCGGCGGATTGGCTTTGATCAAGAACGCCATAAACCAGGGTCGGGATTGCATCGACAACATCGCCAACAGGATCGCGGCACTGGGTTCTCGCCGGTCCGTCCCGGATGTTCTCGATGTGCTGATTGTCGGAGCGGGTCCCGCGGGAATCAGCGCCTCTCTCCGTGCCATCGAGAAGAAACTCAGCTACATCACCGTCGACGAAGGCGAAATGGGCGGCACCGTCGCGAAGTATCCGCGCCAGAAGCTGGTCATGACCAGCCCGGTGGAATTTCCGATGCACGGAAAATTCAAGAAGACCGAGCTTTCCAAGGAAGAGCTGATCGCTTTCTGGGACAAAGTTTTGCAGCGCTCGGATTTCAAGTTTCGCAAGGGAGAAAAGGTAGAGGACATCAAGAAGGGTGAAGACGGAATCTTCACCGTCATGACCACCAACCACCAGTACCGCGCGCACACGGTGATCCTGGCACTCGGCAAGAGCGGCAGTCCGCGGAAACTCGGGGTCAAGGGCGAGGAATTACAAAAGGTGATGTACCGCTTGATTGAGGCGGACCACTACATCAACAAGAAAATCCTGGTAGTGGGCGGAGGCGACAGCGCCATCGAAGCCGCCATGGGCCTCGGCCACCAAGTCGGTAATCAGGTCACCCTTTCATATCGTAGAGAGGCCTTCAGCCGCATCAAGGAGCGGAACGCGCAGCGCATACAGGAATCCATTCGCAAAGGCAAAGTCAAAGTGATCTTCAATTCCGCTCCCGTGGAGTTCAAAGAAAAATCCGTGCTCTTGGACGTTAATGGCAAAACCGAGGAGATCCCTAACGATTACGTCTGGATCTTCGCCGGCGGCGAGCCCCCCACCGCATTCTTGAAAAAGATCGGCGTCGGTTTCGGAAACCAAGACCTCACATCGACGGGGAGCAAAGAAGCAAAACAGGCCAAAGCGGAAAAACAGGCTGCGCTCTCCGGCGTTGGATCGATGGTTTCTGTCCAGTAAGCGAACTGGAAAGCTCATCGATTCCGCGTTCTTTCCCTCGTTTTCCGCGCGATTGCCTGGGTGGTGTCTTGATCCGCCGCTGGAATAGCGCTTCCTTTCTTTGCTGCGGGCTTCGCGGATGGTACCGGCGTGGGTGTCCAGAAGTTCGGATCGCCGGCCGCAAACTCTTTTGATACGTGGGATATCTCGCGGTCGACCGCGTAGAGGTTGCTCTCGGTGTTGGCAGACGATTCGCGCAAAATCTGTTGCAGCCGTTGCATCGCTTCTTCGCCTTCCGCTTCCTGCAGGTTTTCCTTCCATGAGAGTAGGTCGTCGTTTTGCTTGAGGGCGTACATGGGCATGAAAATGAGGAAACCCGGCGACTGCATACCGAGGTTCACCTGATAAACAACCCACGGCGAGTCTGCTTTGATCTTCTCGAACGCCTCGCCGAGGATCTTAAACGTTTCCACAAACTCGTTCTCCCGCCCCGGCGCCAGGCGCACTTCAGCCACGCGCATGAAGCGCGTTTCCGACAGATCGATGCTGTCTGCGTGGTAGCCCAGGTCGTCGCGGCGTACCGCGACGATCGTGCGTTCGCTGATTAAGAGCGCGTCGATCTCCTCCTGCATCCGGGCGAGGTCGGGATGGGCGGCATAGATCTGCTTCCAGCCGTCGAAGGACTGCTCCAGCTGCTCGAACGAGTCAAACGGATCGAAGAATAGCGACTCCCGCGGGCCGGTGAGGGATTCGAGGCCAATCCAGGAATTAGGGACTTCCAAGCGATTGCAGGCGCGCGCCATGGCAACCCCTAACTTCTTCCGGGCGTTTGCCTTACCGTATTGGATTTCCTGGTGCACGAGTAGCAAGAGGCTTGGCGGAGAGGGAGCCGGATTCGCGCTCTTAGGTTCTTGCCCCGGAGCAATCGAAACGTATGCCAGTGAGATCAAAATGATCGCTGCCCATCGTCGGATAACAGTCATGCGGCGTCCCTCCAAGAATTGAAAACCGTCACGGCGTGCCGTGTCACTCGATGCAAAACTCAACAACAACGAAATTGTTGGCCCGGTAAATGACACTCGGACCGGCGTGGCCTTCCGAAAAGATGGGTCAGCATCGTGCTCAACGTACCGAATCTTGTGTGAGCAGTCGGCATCGTGTTCTCGGAAACAGGTGCCTTTCCAAATTCGCAACTTCTTCGTTCCGTTGGATATACCTGACCGCGGTCGATGATTCCGGAACCAGTTGTCAATGGTTGTCTGCCGTTTAGCTTCGCCGGGACGTCACAATTCTACTCCAAGTCCTGTTTGGTACGCAGTTTGTGATGTGGCATGTACTACCGAGGGGCTCTTGATGCTGGCGAGAAGCTTCTCTATTTGTGCACCGCATGCAGGATAATCGAACGAGATTGGGTACTCCCACGCCAGCGGAATAGGCCTTCAACGGAACCCCGAATTCAAGGAGATCCCGTACTGTGACTCTAGATGGTAGTGATTTCCGTGAACCGTTCCTTCGCCGTTGGCGATGGTTAGCTTGCGGTTCTGAACATCGGCCACCCAGTGCGGATTTGCCGACGCCGCCGAGCGCGTAGCAATGATGCGAAGGCGAGCCACTTCCAGTGGCACGTCTCCGTCCCCGGATTGGTCCAACTGCTCAAAGTCGCTGAGAATTTGCGATTTCACCCAGCTCTTGATCCCGCCGGTCTGGACTTTGATGTCGAACAGGAGCGCCACGGCGCGCTGCGAGCTCACCCCAAACTCATTGCAAAGCGCCAGCGCCTGCCGAAAAATTCCGGCTGCGCTTGCGGCTTCAATATCCTGGAATTCCCGTAGCCGGCCCAGCGTCTTGAACTGCCCCTGCCATGGCTCAAACAACACGTGCCGGATGGGATCTTGAATGGATCTGGCCCACAACAATTGTTCTTCCTGGGTGTCCCCGAGCATGGCCACGAACGTAGCATAGTTGGGGCCGAATACCTGTCCCAAAATATCCGCATGGTTCTGGTTCATTTGCATGAGAAGTGGTTGCAGGCTGCCTTGGCCAATATTCCACTGCAGCACGCCAAAGCTCATTCCTTGGTCATCGAAGTCGCCGGACAGTCCGGCAAAACAATCCGGAGGCGGATGGTCGGTTTCGAGGCCTCCGGTGAGCGCCAGACATTGACGGTCGAGTGACTCCTTGGTGACCGCAGGTGCCGGAACGTCCGCCCCGTTGAATAGCGCTCCCCAGGTTCCCGGACCGACCTTTCCGTCCACCTGCAGCTGTTGGGACAGCTGAAAGGCGCGAACCGCCGAGTCCGTCCCGCCTCCAAAAACGCCATCCGGCGGACCAGAGTAGAATTGCAGCTCACTCAGCTGCTGCTGAATCTTCAATACTTCCGGCCCGCGAGATCCAAGCAGATAGACCGTCATAGACGCCTCTCACGCGAGTTCTGAGAAATCACATTTTGCTCCAGGAGCGGCCCCGAGAGTCTCTGGCCGGCCTATGCAGTTAGCTTCCGGCCAGATCATGCGGATCATGCTCCACGATTTTCGGTTTCCCGGGAGGTGTTCTTGTCTTCCGTCTTGCATCATCCCCCAGCGCGGAAATTAGGTTTTGGCCTTGTCGGGCCGAAGGGAGGCCAGAGCTTGAAGTATGTCGTGCCAGTAGGGCGCCGCAATGCTCACGAGGATCCCGGTCAGCAGCGAACCAAGGAACTCATAAACAAACACCTGGATGGGAGCCCGCTGCTTTGGATCCGCATTGTCGCTCGGAGGGATTGCTTGCCAAATCCGGCCGATGCCAAATCCGACGTCGGTGAGAAAGTCCCGCATGCTGATTTGAAAGTTTTTGAGCTTTGCGTCCGCGTCCTTTTGATTCGCTTGCTCCTCGGCAAGTCTTGTGGCTTTCTCGGCATAGGAGCTGGAAAACGTCGCCCGCAATTGCTGATCCGTGTACAGAGACTTCCAGATCGTGAACGCGTTAATGTTCAACAAGAGGCATAGGGCTAACCCCACAGCCAGCGCCAGGTTCTTCATGCGCATTTCGAATGTGTATTTCACGCTGGCAACGTGAATCTTGAGGCGGGAATCAATGTCGAATACCCGTGCGTTTTGATCCAGCTGTTTGAGAAACCAGCTCATGTAAGCGGGAGTCAGGAACTCGTCGCCGAGCCGCTCCCAGTGGATGCTCCTCACCCAGTCGGGTGCCATGGGATTCTGAACCAATGTCTCCCAGGTTTTCCCGGTGGTTTCGAGGGCCAAACGTTGAACCTCGTGTTTCAGGTTGTCCGAGTAATAGTCCCACTGGTTCTTAATCACCGATGTCAGCGTCTTCACCAGCAGGCTCAGCATCATCATGATGGCGGCAAATCCCGTCAGGGTCTCAATCAGGGACAGCATCTCAGTGGCCTCCCTGCGGCGCCGGCGGTGCGCCGCGCGCTGGCCCCGGCGGTTGAGGCGCGCCACCCGTTTGCGGGGTCGAAGAAGCAGGGGAAAACGGTGGCTCGAACCGCGACCAATTGCCTACTCCCCAGAGGTAGACGGCCAGCGCTATCTCCGAGGAGAGAACCGCGTATACCACTTGGATGCCACTCAGGGGAATTTTCCCACCCGCATAGATACCGAGAAATGGGGCCATAAATGGCAGCACAAACGGAAGGAGAACGGCGGCGACTGCAAAGCCTATTTTTAATCTAAACCTGGTGGTCTCAAATTTGTTCACGGTGAGGCCCTTTCAACCGCACGATCTTTCATTGCCGATGCTCCTGGCACCTGTCAAACTGACCTAATCGATGAGCGCTGCTTGCCAGCAATCTGCCTGCCTGACACTGCATGTGCTTGATAAAACGGTTTGCTTCCACACTTTCAGCCAATCGTGAGGAAGGGAAAACGATAAGGATGGAGCCAGAAGTTACGCTTTGGTTCGAAGAGATGTCAAGTGAAAATTCCAGGTCAAAATTCCAGGTCAGCGGCGGTTTCGGAGTGCCCAGGTTCCATCGCCGGATTGCACTGCCTGAACATCATCAGAGGGGACCAGGAAGCGGGAGAAGCCGTCGCGAGGCGCGATTCTCGGATATTTCTTCGGCGGCCCAGGAACCTATTTGGCTAGGTAGCCTTCCTGCAAGTGGTGTGCGCTTTCCGCGATACTCTGCAGCTGACGGATGTGGGCGCGTCCTGTGGACCGACGAATCACAAACTCCGGTTCGATGGCGATCTCCGGCACGTATTCACCGCGCCGTTCAATTAGATCGACGACCGTCTGCGCTGCGATTTGACCCATCTTCACAAGTGGCTGCCTTACCGTAGTGAGTCCAGGATCGGCGAACGCCGCTCCTGGAATATCGTCGAAGCCGACAACGGAAATATCTTGCGGCACACGCAGGCCCGCTTCGCGAATCGCCCAGATCGAGCCGATTGCCGAGATGTCGTTGTAAGCAAAAAGAGCAGTGAAAGGATGTTTCCTTGCCAAAAGTTGCTTGGCGAAGGGATATCCGATGGCGGGCGTCGAATCAATGCCCTCCAGTTGGATGGTCAACTCGGGACGAATGCGAATGCCGAGCTGCTGCGCCACTTCGCAGATCGCGCTCCAGCGCACGGCGGAGTCCGAGCTAATGGTCTGTCCGATGATGAAGGCGATTTCTTCGTGACCGAGATCGCGAAGATGTTCGAGGGCCAGCCGGGCGGCACGCTTGTGATCCAGGACGATGTTGGTCAAACCTTCGACGCGCTCATGTCCTGCGACCGCGACGGTCGGCAGTGGAAGCGTCTCCGTCAGGGAAGTGTCAGTGGTGATGAAGCCCTCCACACCCCGCGCCAAAAGCATTTGCGCGTAGGTTTGCAGGAGCTTCGGATCATGCCGATGGATCACAGTGAGGAAGAAATAATTGTTCTTGCGCAAATATTCTTCGATGCCGCTGATCACCATCGATCCATAGGCGTCGCCGATTTCTTCGGCGATCACGCCAATCGTGTAGGTGCGTTTTAGGCGCAGAGTTCGAGCAAAGAAGTTGGGCCGATAATTGAGCGCTCGCGCGGCTTCGATGATGCGATTCTTTGTCTGCTGGGGAATGGAACGCGCCGCGGGGGAGTTGTTCAGGGCGGCGGAGACCGTTCCCGGAGTCAGCCCGAGATGCTCCGCAATGGTCTTTAGAGTGACCTTATCCTCGTTGAGCGAACCAGATTTCTCTCTCGGCGGCGGCGTCATTCAGAAACCCTCAGAGTATCTTCCTAAATTGGGATATGGGAAATGGCGTATCCGAGCGCGAGAGTGCCTCCTGCCAGGTTCGCCAGACGTCCCGTAAACCGCGATTCTAGCTCAACTTGGGCTTTGTCAGACGAGTTTTCTGCGCACCTAAGTCGAGAACCAGTAGCGGGCTCGCGCAAATGCTGAGAACAAGTACGCTTTTGCCCACATCTGTTTAATGTTTAAGATATTATTCTGAATTACTCAAACACGTACATAACGCTTAAGCCCCCTTTACAATGAATCCCACACAGCTCCTCTCTTTCCAAAAGAGTAAGATATCCGCCGAGAAGGATTTGCTCTGGAGAAACATTTGTTGACCTCTCTTTTCGTTGCGTTCGAACCCGATGTATGGTTAGCATGGGTTCAATGAGAGACTTCGAGCTGCCATGAAAAAACTGCGTTTTTTGGTTTCCCTTACGACCAACGACAACGATTACCAGATCGAACAGGCGCAATCCGCGGAGCAGATGGCCCGCAAACTGGGTGCGGAAGTCCAGATCGTTTATGCGGATAACGACGCGATTACCCAGAGCACCCAGATCCTGAAAGCCATTCAGGTTGCCGAGGATAAGAGGCCGGACGCGGTTGTTTTTGAGCCCGTCGGTGGCACAGCGCTGCCCCAAGTCGCCCGCGCGGCCGCATCCGTCGGTATCGGATGGGCCGTGTTGAATCGCGATGCCAGCTACATTCCGGAGATGCGCAAGTCGTCTTCCGCCCCCATTTTCGAAGTGAGTTCCGACCATCTCGAAATTGGCCGGATCCAGGGCCGTCAGTTTGCAGCTCTCCTACCCCATGGCGGTGCGATCCTCTATATTCAAGGACCGGCGGAGAATTCCGCGGCCAAGGAGCGTGCCCTCGGGATGCAGGAGACGAAACCATCCAACATTCACGTCACCGCGCTGCGAGCGCAATGGACCGAGGAGAGCGCCCAGCGAGCCGTCCGTTCCTGGCTGAAACTGATGACATCGCAAAGGGCCGCCATCGACTTGATTGGCGCTCAGGATGATTCGATGGCCCTCGGTGCCAGGAAAGCCTTTGAAGAATTGGCGAACGAATCGGAACGGGAGCGCTGGCTGAAACTGCCCTTTACCGGCTGTGACGGCTTACCCAAGACAGGTGAGGCTTGGGTCCGCAGTGGACTGTTGGCCGCGACCGTCTTTGTTCCTCCCAATACCGGGCAGGCCATCGAGATGGTCTTCCAGGCCATTCAGAACGGGAAAAAGGCCCCGGAGCGCGCGCTAACCGTACCCGTGTCCATCCCCGCCCTGGGTCAGCTGAAGAAGCGCTAGCCGTGGTTCCCGATCTTATACGTTTTGCTTGTCCACCGTTTCCCAGTTCCGGATCAAGTTCAATAGAAAAACGATTTGCCTGCTTGCCGAGACCATACATCGTCGTATAATACTGCCCACTCAAACGGGGCCCACTGCATTGCTGCGTTTGCCGAGGAGACGCATGATGAAACAACCCAAGAACTCGGCCATCGGCCGGAGGGAGTTTTTGGCTGCCACGAGCGGCCTGCTGGCGGTCACAGTTCCAGGGGCTGAAATGATCGCCCACGCGGCAAATACCGAGGGCCCGCTTCCAAGCTTTCCCGCACCCCAGCCTGCGGGTAACTTGCATAAGATTCCCATCGGCGTGTTTGACCCGGTCTACCAACACCTCTCCCTCGACGCCATGCTGGATAAGGTCAGCGCCCTGAGCCTGGAAGCCATGGAGATCGGCACGGGAGGCTATCCGAACAATCCGCACTGCGCCCTGGACGACCTCATCGACGACCGCGGTAAGGCCAAGGCTTGGCTGAAAAAGTTTGAAGACCGGGGAATTCGCGTCGCCACTCTCAGTTGTCATGGGAACCCCATCCATCCTGATCCCAAGCATGCCCAGAGAGACATCGATACGTTCCACAAGACCGTTCTCCTCGCCGAAATTCTCGATGTAAAAGTCATCGTCGGCTTTTCCGGCTGCCCGGGCGGAACTCCACAGGATACCCAGCCGAATTGGATCACCTATCGCTGGCCTCCCGAATATGCCAAGATGCAAGATTGGCAGTGGAAAGAGAAGGTCGTTCCGTACTGGAGGGATGCCGCGAAGTTCGCCCGCGAGCACGGCGTCAAGCGCCTCGCCCTCGAGATGCACCCCAACTTCGTGGTCTATAATCCTCGCACCCTCATGAAGCTCCGTGAGGCCGCCGGCGAAGAGATCGGTGCAAACTGCGATTTGAGCCACCTCTTTTGGCAGGGCTGTGATCCCGTCGAAGTCATCCACTTTCTGGGCAAACAGGGCGCCCTTTTCCACGCGCACATGAAGGACACCGTTTTCTTTCCCGAGAACGTCAATAAGTACGGAGTGCTGAACTTTGCGTTTGAAACCAGTGAACTTGACCTGGCCTCGGAGACTTTCCGTGCCGTCGGCTATGGCCACAGCGCCAGCCTCTGGAAGTCGATCGTCAAAGCGTACATGGACATTGGCTTCGAAGGCATTCTTAGTATTGAAAATGAAGATCCCATTCTCGCTGGAGAGGTGGGGGTCGAGCGCGCCGCTTATGTTTTGAAAAACGTGCGTAAAGAGCTTTTGGGTGAATAATATGCTTTGCCGCCCTGAAGTTCGGCGGCCCGAACAAGATAATCTGTATGTAAAAACAGGTCGGGGGAGGATCTATGCAACGGCGTGAAGCGCTGAAGTTGCTTTTGGCCGGCGGCGTGTTGCCGGGACTACGCGGTGATCTTTTTGGTTTCTTCCGCGATGCCCATCCCGCTTCCGGATACGCGTTGCGCACCCTGAATCCCAATCAGAACGACATGGTCGTCGCGATGATCGATCACATTATTCCTGCGACGGATACGCCCGGTGCCCGAGCGGCGCGCGTCAATGAATTCATCGACGTCATCCTCAGCGAATGGGCCACTGCCGACGACCGCCAGAATTTTCTCTCCGGTCTCGCCGATGTTGACAAGCGAAGCAACGAGCTTTTTGGAAAGGATTTCGTCGTGGCGTCCCCGGCGCAACAGCTGACCCTTCTGCTCGCCATGGACGACGCCGTCTCCGCCGAGCGCAGCCGCCGGACGCGTCACTCTTCCGATTCTTCGGACGAGCGGGATACACAGCTGAAGGGCAGCTTCTTCTCCGTCTTCAAGAACATTACCCTCCACGGTTATTACACTTCCGAAATCGGATTCACTCAAGAATTGAAGCTCCAGATCATTCCCGGTGCGCAGCATGGTTGTTTGCAGGTCGGCCCCGGACTTGGGGACGTCTGAAAGCGAGGAGCGACTATGCCGACTACACCCTACGACGCGATTATTGTTGGCTCGGGAATTACCGGGGGCTGGGCCGCGAAAGAACTTACAGAAAAAGGCCTGAACACGCTGGTCCTCGAAGCTGGCCGCACCATCGTTCCGGAGCGCGACTACGTCGAGCACGTTCCCATCTGGGAGCTGAAGTATCGCGACTGGGACAATCGCGTCGAACGCGAGCGCACCCAGCACATCCAGCGCGAATGCTACTACGCGTGCGACGAATACTCCCATCAGTTTTTTGTTAGCGACGCGGACAATCCCTATTCCTCGGCCCCCGGAAAACACTTTTCCTGGATTCGCGGCCGCCAGGTCGGCGGCAAATCCATCACCTGGGGACGGCAGAGCTATCGCTGGAGCGATCTCGACTTTGAGGCCAACCTGAAAGAGGGAATCGGAGCGGATTGGCCTATCCGCTATGCGGACCTCGCGCCCTGGTACGACTACGTCGAAGAGTTTGCCGGCATCAGCGGCCAGGCCGAAGGCTTGCCGCAACTCCCTGACGGAAAATTCCTCCCGCCGATGGAGATGACTTGCGTGGAAATGGATCTCCGCGATGCCCTCGCCAAGCATTTCGAGGACCGCATAATGACCATCGGCCGCTCTGCGGTTCTCACGCGCGTCCACAAGGGACGCGCCGCATGCCACTACTGCGGCGTTTGCCATCGTGGGTGCATCACCCAGTCTTACTTCAGCAGCCTGAATTCGACGCTGCCCGCCGCGCAAAAAACCGGCCGCCTCACCATTCGCCCATACAGCGTCGTTCACAGCCTCAACTTCGATCCTCAAACGCGCCGCGTCAGCAGTGTGCGGGTTATCGATGCGCAATCCAAGAACGCGCTTGAATTCAAGGGCCGCATCTTTTTCATTTGCGGTTCGACGCTGGAATCCACTCGCATTCTTCTCAATTCCGCCGCAACGGAATTTCCCAACGGCCTTGCTAACTCGAGCGGGGAACTCGGGCATAATCTGATGGATCACCACATGGGCAGCGGCGCTAGCGGCGAAATGCCCGGCCACGAAGACAAAATGCCATTTGGTAATCGACCCAACGGCATCTATATCCCCCGCTTTCGAAACGTGAAAACAAAACACCGCGATTTTCTCCGCGGCTATGGCTACCAGGGCGGGGGGAGCCGCGAAGGCTGGACTCGCGGCATGCATATGAGCGGCCTGGGGGCCGAGTTTAAAAATTCTCTGAAGATGCCCGGCCCGTGGCACGTGAGTATCGGCGGTTTCGGCGAGTGCCTGCCCAATCACAATAATTACGTCGAAGTCGACAAGGAAAAGCTCGACGCCTGGGGCATCCCCACACTGAAAATTCACTGCGATTGGAGCGACAACGAACGGGCCATGTCCAAGGATATTGCCAGCCAGGCTGCGGAGATGCTGGCCGCCGCCGGCGCCAAGAGCATCGACGTTAGGCAGAAAATCACTCCGCCTGGTCTGGCCATCCACGAAATGGGCACGGCGCGGATGGGCCGCGATCCGAAAACTTCCGTGCTCAACGAGCACAATCAAGCGCACGAGGCGAAGAATCTATTTCTCACCGATGGCGCTTGCATGGCGTCTTCCTCCTGCGTTAACCCTTCGCTTACCTACATGGCGCTGACCGCGCGCGCTTGTGATTTCGCCGTTTCTGAAATTAAGAAGAACAATCTGTAAGGAGAAAGCGTCGAATGCCCCAAGTGATCCGGTCTCCAAAACAGTACGATGTATGCGTCATCGGCTCCGGCGCCGGCGGAGGCATGGCGGCGAAGATTCTCACCGAGGGCGGCCTGAACTGCGCCCTGTTGGAAGCCGGGCCGAACGTCAGTCCCGAAAAAGATTTCAAGATGCTCATGTGGCCGTACGAATTGCCGCACCGCGGCGCCGGCGTGGGCGGAACCGCGCGGGAGAATTTCAGCGAGTTCCTCGCGCCCAACGGGGCCTGGGAGATTGATGGCGAGCCGTATACCTCGGCGCCGGGCGCAAACTTCCAGTGGTTCCGCTCGCGCATCGTCGGCGGCCGTACCAATCATTGGGGCCGCATTGCCTTGCGCTTTGCTCCCATCGACTTCAAATCCGGCTCGCGCGACGGTCTCGGCGACGACTGGCCGATTACCTACGAAGACCTCGCGCCCTATTACGACAAGACCGAAGCTTACATTGGCGTATTTGGAACGAAAGAAAATGTTTCTAGCGCACCCGATGGTGTTTTTCTCCCGCCGCCTAAGCCGCGCTGTACGGACATCCTGGTCAAGAAAGCGTGTGACAAGCTCAACATTACTTGCATTCCGGCGCGGCTCGCGATTTTGACGAAATCGGTGAATGGCAGGCTGCCATGTCACTACTGCGGCCAATGCGGGCGCGGCTGCACCACCGCGTCGAATTTCAGCTCGAGCCAGGTCCTGCTCCCTCCGGCCATGAAAACGGGGAAGCTGACGCTGATTACCGGGGCGATGGCCCGCGAGATTCTTGTCAGCAAAGACGGCAGAGCCGAGGGCGTCTCCTACGTTGATAAAGCGACGCGTTCGGAAAAGCGCGTAAACGCGCGCGCGATTGTCGTGGCTGCAAGCGCCTGCGAATCCGCGCGCCTCTTGCTGAACTCCAAATCCTCCGCCTTTCCAGACGGTATCGCTAACTCCTCCGGCACTGTCGGCCGATACCTCACCGACTCCGTCGGTAGTGACGGCCACGGCCACATCCCTGCGCTGGAGAAAATTCCACCGCACAATCACGACGGCGTCGGCGGAATGCACATGTACGTACCATGGTG
>Ga0066693_10000035_pt1 | contig 15221 bp, 12 predicted proteins | sample GraSoiAngelo_142_FD_66669 | JGI IMG/M metagenome (GOLD analysis project Ga0066693, IMG submission 66669) | Grasslands soil microbial communities from the Angelo Coastal Reserve, California, USA - 14_1009_02_20cm | ecosystem: Environmental > Terrestrial > Soil > Grasslands | place: USA...
AAAGCCTCGAGCAGCACGCGCTCACCATCGCGAGAGTCGATGGCGGCATCCACTTCGTGGTGTTTGCCACTGGCGTGGATTACCAGAACGCGCGTTAGAGAGTTGGCTTTCTTCGCCATGTACGGAAGGTGGTGGCGGTCATCTCGAGTGAGTGTGTGTCCGAGCACTACGATTTCATATTTGTCTTGCCGCACCGCCTCTTCAATCGCTTTTCGTCCGATGGCCGTCTTCACCGAATAGCCGGCCCTTTCCAGGATGTTAAGGTGCAGCTCCAAGGATTGCGCGTCGCCCTCACCATACAAAATCTTTGCCTTGACCGAAGTCTTGCCCATCTACCACCTCCGCGATGGGCAGAGTAGCAGCAGGAGCGCGGCTTCTGAAGATCACGAAAGATTGCGGCCCAGTAATGCGATAAGTTTCTTGCTGGAAACTAACTAAAGTAACCTTCGAAAAACTCTGCTTCCGGCCAAACTGCGCGTTCCGAGCTGCATCTAGTTTTCGACGATGGCAGATTCGGACACTTCCGACTCTGTGTATGGGATTGGCCGGCAAGCGCTTCGCTTTTCTCTCCATGAAGCGGCGGTATATGTAATCGCCAGTTTCTGTATCGGGATCCTCGGAGGATGGGTCTGGTCAGTTCTGCCATTCTTCAACTTTCCGCGTTCGGGAAGTAGTCTCCAGTTTCTCTACAATCATTTATTTGTTCTCAGTGTTGTTCCGGCATTCCTAACTGGGCTGTTGAATGCGAGATTTCGACACAGCGTCGCTCAATTTGTCTGGGTGTTGCCGGCCATTCTTCTTGCCTACAGGTTAATTACATTTCCCGAGAAGGCGAGCGTCTTAGCACCCGGAGCGTGGCCAGCATTTCACTACTACTTCGGTGGAGGGTTTCTGATCGGGGAGTACCACAGCTGGCGCGAATTTTACGAGATTATTTTCTCGTCTAATCCTGATATCAGCAGAGCGTTCGCACAGCAGCGTCTCACTGCGCCGTTCTATGCCGGGATTGCGTACAGTTTCTCAATCTGGTGGGGCTTGCGAAGGGGGCGCATAGCTAGCATTCTGCAAGCAGTTCGAGATCGGGAAATTCGAGGGTTCGAGCTTGAGGAACCGGCTTCGAGTGAGGCGACGATCCCTAGCGAACAGCCACCGGCGCAACAGCGTGCACCTGTTCAATGATCGCGTGCGCGTCGATCTTATACTTCGCGAGCAACTCTTCGGCCTTGCCGCTGTGTGGTACCTCGCGAACTGCGAGACGGCAAACTCTTACGCCCTCCGGCCCAACCGCTTCGGCGACAGCATCGCCGATACCGCCAGCAGCGTAATGATCCTCAACGGTGATGATTGTGTTGTTCGTAGCAGCCGCTGCTTTTAGCAGCGTCGTAGTGTCGACAGGTCGCACGCTGAAGATATCGATCACCCGAATTGCGATTCCTTGTTTCTTCAACTGGTCGTATGCTTTGAGAGCCTCGGTAAGCGTGACGCCTCCGCCGACAAGAGTTACAACATCCTCATTGCTCTGGCGCAGCACTTTTGCTTTCCCAATTTCGAACTTCTCATCATTTCTATAAATGACCGGTTGCTTCGGACGTCCGGCGCGGATGTACGCAATCCCATGATGGGAAGCAGCAAGATCGACCGCATACCACGCACTCACGGCATCGCTGGGATAGAGCACAATCGAATCCGCCATGGCGCGGAAGAGACTTAAATCTTCCAAGCCCATCTGCGAGGAGCCGTCTTCACCGATCGATACACCAACGTGGGTGCCGATGAACTTCGCGTTCAGGTGCGCGAGTCCCGCGAGACGAATGAAATCGGCGGCGCGAGTGAAGAAGCAGGCGAAGGTCGATGTGAATGCGATTTTGCCGGTGGCGGCGAAGCCCATGGTCACTCCAACCATGTTCTGTTCGGCGATGTACATCTCGAAGAAACGATTCGGCGCGACTTTCTGGAAGAACTCGGTGTGCGTGGAGTTCTCGACGTCGCCGTCAGTACAAACAACGTTCTCATTCGTTTTGCCAATTTCCGCAAGCGCTAGACCCGCAGCTTCGCGTGTGGCGACCTCCTTACCAAATTCGTATTGCGGACTTGGAATGTGTTTGTACTGCCCGTACTGTTTCGCTCTCCCTGAGGGCTTGCTCGGGGTCGGCTTTGCAGCGTTCGTCTTCACAAACTGCTTTTCCAGTTCAGCAATCGCCTTTTCTGCTTCATCCTTCTTTAGCGCTTTGCCGTGCCAGCCATTCTTATCTTCGATGAAAGAAACACCTTTGCCCTTCAGCGTTCGCGCGAGAATGACAGTTGGTTTTTCTTTTGTCTGCTTGGCATTGTCAAACGCGCCGAGCAGCTCGCGGACGTTGTGTCCATCGATGACCAGCGCGTTCCATCCGAACGCCGACCAGCGCTGCTTGTAGACATCCATGTGATGCTCAAGCATCGTGGGCTGGCTCTGGCCGAGGCGATTCACATCAACGATGGCGCAGAGGTTGTCTACTTTGTGGTGGACAGCAACTTCAGCTGCTTCCCAAACTGAACCTTCGGCGTTCTCACCATCCCCTAACAGGGCATACGAGCGGGAGTTTGAGGTATCCACGCGAGCATCGAGAGCCATACCAAGCGCCACGCAGATTCCCTGGCCTAGCGAGCCGGTCGGAACAGAGACGAATTTCAGGACAGGCGTGGGATGTCCTTCGAGATCGGAGTCGATTCTGCGCAGAGTGAGCAAATGCTCGCGATTGATGTAGCCAAGCTCCGCCCAGGTGGAGTAGAGCACCGGCGCCGCGTGTCCTTTGGAGAGCACGAACTTGTCGTTGGCCGGATTCGCAGGATCTTTCGAGTCGAAGTTCATCACCGAGAAGAAGAGACACGCCATGATCTCGGCTGCGGACATGCAACTCGTCGGATGTCCGCTACTTGCCGCGGTGGTCGCGCGAATGGAATCGATTCTGAGCTGAGTGGCGATATTGTGTAGCGAATCGAGCAGATCTTGTGAGTAAGGCACTGGGGGCTCCCGAAGAGAAGTGCGAAACCTTTCAGTCTATTTTTACCAAGCGTGTTGGTCAATGCGGATGAGACGAGCAGTCAGCCGTCAGCACTCAGCCAAGAAGCTCTGTTGAAGTTTTCTCTATCTCAACTAATCTGCCGAGACTCTAGTCGGTTTGCCGCACAGGTGAATCGACTGAATGCTGAGTGCTGACCGCTGAGTGCTCTTCTCAACGCGCAGAGATCAAGACAACCGTTGCATCATCGAATGCAGGTTGACCAGCGCTGAAGGTGCGAATGTCGTCCAGGATCTCCTGCGTCGAGATTTTTGAGTTCTGCATTAGACATTCCAGGCGAGCAGTCCCGTACTCGCGCTGTTGCTCGTCGAGCGCTTCCGAAATTCCATCGCTGTAGAAAAGTAGCTTACCGCTGCCGCTCAGAGTCACAGTCGATTCGGAGAAGGTGGTTTCAGCGATCCCAAGAGGTAGTCCCGAATCGGTCTCAACCAGAGTCGTGCAAGTGCCACGAGCCAGCACCGGCCACGGGTGTCCAGCATTTGCAAACGTAAGAGTGCGCTGCGCAGGATCGAGGACGCCATAGATCATGGTCACGAACCTGCCTGCAGGAAAGTCGCGCAAGAGCTTGCGGTTCAGTCTCGTCAGCACTTCACCGGGACTCGCCGCGCTCTCTGCGATCGAGCGGAATATGCTGCGTGTTGCCGACATCAGCAATGCGGCGGCTATGCCTTTGCCTGAAACATCCGCGAGCACTAAGCCCCATTTCCCATCAGGGAGCTCAACGTAATCGTACCAATCTCCGCCCACTGCGCCTGCCGGCAAGGTTGTGCCGGTGATGGCAAACTCGGGCAGCAGGATGGAGGAATTCGGCAGCAACTGCTGCTGAATCAGGCGGGCCTCTTCCGCCTCTTTACTCAGCCGCTCATTTACCTCGCGCTCGCGCTGGAACAGGCGCGCATTTTCGACTGCGATGGCAATGTGGTCGGCGAGAGCGCACAGTACCTTTAACTGTTCCGGCGCGAAGCCGTCAAGCTCAAGATGAACCGCGTGGAAGACGCCGATCACACGATCGCCGATCTTCAACGGAATCGCGACTGCCGACTTTACATTGTCAGCGCACGGCAAATAGTACGGATCTCGGCTTACGTCAGGCGCATAGTGCATCTTGCCGCTGAAAGCGACGTGACCTACCATGCCCTGCTCGCCGATCTTTAGCGTATGCCCCTTCCCGTGGGTGGAGCAGCAGTGCATTGTCGCGGCCACCATTTCGTTTCGCGTTTCATGCCGCAGGAAGATATCAACTTCCAGGCAGCCGAACGAGCAAGCAATCTCGTTGACGATGCTGTCTACCAGCAGTCCAAGGTCGAGAATCGATGTGATCTTTTTCGTCGCGGTCTGGAGCTTGAGAAGGTTCTCGATCAGCTCCTCCTGGCCAAGAGGTGCCGGAGGAAAGCGATGAATCGACGTTCTCGGAGCGGTAGCCATGGTGGACACTCTGGAGGCACCTCGCGATAGCGCAGGGGACGGGTAACCGCTTGTGTTGATGCTCTGGGACTTAAAATGATGCTTTTTGTTGCACCCTGGGGGCAGTTCATGCGGGGCGAGCAACGGATGCGTGCAACTTCAAAAACTCCCAGGAGATCCCTCCAGATCCCATGAGATCCCTAGGGATATCCCTGCCTGATCCCTAGGCATCGAGCAGAAATGCCTTGAGACTTGGCGGGGATTTGCAAAGACCATGGCATCGATCGCTTAGGAAGAGCAATCGGAGAAACCACTCGGATCCCTTCTGATTTACCTTTTCGCTCTCGGCGCGTATTTTCCGCAATGCTTCCAGCTCTCATCGGACAACTCCAGTTCCATTTTGATACAACGCATGACTTTCAGTGATACCGCATTGGGGATGAAGAAATCAATGTTCATCCGTTGCTCTACGATTTTTTCGACGCAGGCGAATCAGACACTTGCGAGCATTGGAAAAAATATTTTCGCAATCCGTTGCTCTATGAGAATCCACAGGTTCGGTTTCGGGAAGAGCAGCGAGTTCAGCCGTCATTGAAGAAAGCAAAAGGGCGACCCATTTGGGTCGCCCTTTTTTCATCGCCTGCAAAATTGCTTATCCGCGTGGCAGGAAGATATCCCGATCGAGTCGCAGGTCGAGTGCCTGTCCCTTGTTCAGTCGGATGTTGCGCCCGGTTAGCAGGCCGACTCCGGCGCCGAGTCCGCCGCCGGCGGCCGCGCCGATGGCTGCGCCTTTACCGCCACCTGCCGCCACGCCAGCGATTGCGCCGATCGCAGCTCCTGCCGCGGCTGATTCAATTTCGCGCCGGCTGTCCACCTTGGCGTGCTTAATCTCGCCTTCCGGTCCAGTCTCTGATTGGACGCCATGCTCGCCGGGAACCCCGGCAACGGTGGCAGCGAGGGGAACCCAGCCATGCTTAGTCTTAATTTCGTCAAAGCTGAGCAGCAGGCGCGAATGCAACCCGCTCTCCACGTCGCTCACGTGGCCTTTGACTTCTGAACCCATGGGGATCCTCGTCCCGTCGGGAGCAACCAGATCCTGCGCCAGCTTAGCTTTGAATTTTTTGCCGGGCGAGTCTTTGGCGGTGTCGAGAGTGTCCTTCAGTTGGATTTCAAACTGCGTGTCTGCGGGGATCACATTCGGTGCGCTTGGCCCCTGGTTGCGCTGATTGAGCACCGGTCCCTGGCTCATGTCAATCTGTCCCAATGCTCCTAGCGCTGGCGATATGCTCATCCCCAGTGCAATGGTTGCGGTAGCCCATAGCTTCTTCATGCAGTTCTCCTCTACTACTCCGACGAAATACGCGCTCGGTTAGACGAACGATTAAACCCCAGCGTGGCCAGAAAGTAGTGTTTGAATAGGCGAAACGGTGGCCTTTTATTTCGAACCATTTATCGAACCATTGGCTGTCTGCCAGTAACCATTCACTCGCGTTCGTAACCCATCCAGCTACTTTCCTCTCGCCTTTACGGGAACGCCTGCATCATATTCTGCAGCAGAGCTGCTTCAGGGTGATGGCAGCGGGGAGTGGGGGTCATGACCGGGGGAATGGACAAGAACAGGCAACTTACATATGGCCTCGGTGGCCTGGGAGTGCTTCTGGGTGGGTTAGGAGTATTTCTCGTCACGGAAAAGGGTCGCGAGATTGTGGGCAGTTTGAGCCGCCATCTGGAACGCGCGCCAGAGAGCATCGAACAGATCGCGACCGCAACCCAGGCTGAGCTGGATCGAATTCAACAAACACTCAATCAGATCGCTGAGCGCTTAGAAGCGATGGGCTAACTTCAAAGCCTTTCAACACCGGAGCACGGAGAAGACCCTCCCTTCTTGTCATTCCGAGCCGCGCGGCTGTTGGCGGTAAGGAATCCCCAGAGACCTTGATATGCTTCATTTGATCTAGAATCACAGCGCTTTTCCCTCAACAGAAACTTATCCTCGAAAAAACCCATCGTAATTTTTCAGCCCAGTAGCAGTCTGTAGCGATTCCTCATCGCCAAAAACCGGCGCTTCGGAATGACAATGGGGCAGAAAGATGTTTAATAGTCTCTCGATATGTTGACCTGCAGTGCGGTGCTGTTCGATTTGGATGGTGTTCTGGTTGATTCCACGCCGGCAGTCGAGCGGGTCTGGCGGGGCTGGGCTGACGAGCATGGGCTCGATCCTGATTTTGTTATGCAGTGGGCGCACGGCCGCCGCTCTATTGAAACGATTCTTCGTGTTGCTCCGTCGCTGGATGCTCCTAACGAAAATCTCAAGGTAGAACGTCGTGAAATCGAAGACCTCGAAGGTGTGCGCGCGATTGACGGCGCAGCCGAATTACTCGCAGCAATGCCGCCGGGCCACTGGACGGTCGTGACTTCAGCTACCCGCGAGTTGGCTGAGGCACGCATGCACTACGTAAATCTTCCGCTTCCAAAAGAGGCAATCACCGCAGAGCTGGTCGAACGCGGGAAACCTCATCCTGAACCATACTTGAAGGGGGCAGCACTACTCGGATTTCCTGCGAACGAATGTCTGGTGATCGAAGACACCGCCGCGGGCATCGCATCGGCAAAAACCGCCGGTATGCAGGTGATTGGCTTGACCACGACCTACCCCGCTCATGAATTGCGAGAGGCCGATGTGATCGTTCGCAGCTGCGCAGACATTCACGTCGAAGTTCGGGCAGGGGACGAAGACAGCCTCAAGCTCCAGTTCTATTTCGAATACTCACCTGCGGAAATCTAGGCCGCTTTCTCGGACGATTCCGGCATAGAATTCGGACAATTCCGGCTTAGAATAAAGAGTGCTCCTCTAGCACACTCATTTCCTCCAAGGAGTCAGCATGGCCCTGAGCCGGACGGAGCATAAGAAGACTGCGGTTGCCGAACGACCCCAAGAAAAGAATTATCAAGGGCTCACTCCAGAACAATTAATCCAGATGTACCGGCTGATGTTCATGTCGCGCCGGTTGGACGACCGCGAGATTTTGCTCAAGCGGCAACAGAAAATCTTCTTCCAAATCTCAGGCGCCGGACATGAGGCTCTGCTGGTTGCTGCGGCGATGGTCCTCAAGCCGGGATATGACTGGTTCTATCCCTATTATCGTGACCGCGGGCTCGTGCTTGCTCTCGGTGTGACTCCGGAAGAACAATTGCTGCAGGCTGTCGGGGCCGCTGACGATCCGGCATCGGGCGGACGCCAGATGCCGTCGCACTGGGGACACAAGAAATTCAACATTGTCACACAGTCGTCGCCGACCGGAACTCAGCTTCTGCAGGCGGTCGGATGCGCCGAAGCTGGACGATATTTCGCGCAGAATCCTAAAGCCGCCGACCGTCATGATCCGAAAGACTACTCCGGCTACAAGGACGTCGTATTCCATGGCGACGAAGTTGTGTACGTTTCCTGTGGCGATGGCACGACGAGTCAGGGCGAATTCTGGGAGGCAATAAACGGCGCCTCTAATATAAGGCTGCCCGTGCTCTTTCTCGTCGAGGACAACGAGTATGCGATCTCTGTTCCGGTTGAGGTGAACACTGCCGGCGGAAATATCTCGAAACTGGTTGCGAATTTCCCAAATTTCTATTTTGCCGAGTGTGATGGCACCGATCCCGTGGCGTCTTATGCAGTATTGCGTAAAGCGGTCGAACATTGCCGCTCCGGCAAGGGCCCGGCGTTTGTTCATGGGCATGTGATACGTCCGTATTCTCATTCGCTTTCGGACGACGAAAGACTTTACCGTCCGGAATCGGAGCGCTCACGCGATGCGCAGCGTGATCCCATTACGCGCATGCAACTGTTCCTGATTCGGGAGAATATTCTCGATGAGGCGGAGATCAATCGCCTGGAGAAGGAGGTTGATGAAGAAGTCCACCGGGCCACAGATCGGGTGCTGGCTGCGCGGCTTCCGGAAGCGGGGTCGATTACCCGGTTCGTTTATTCGGCCAACATCGATCCAGCGTCTTCCTCCTTTGCGACGGAACCGAGCCGCAATGGAGCTGACAAAACCATGGCCGATCTCATCAATGCGTGCCTTCGCGATGAGATGAAGCGCGACTGCCGCATTGTGATGTTCGGCGAAGACATTGCCGATTGCAGCCGCGAACAATATTTGTCCGAAAAGCTTGTGAAAGGGAAGGGCGGAGTATTCAAACTCACGTCAGGTCTTCAGTGCGATTTTGGCTCACAGCGCGTGTACAACTCGCCGCTCGCTGAGGCCACCATCGTTGGACGCGCGATCGGAGTTGCGACGCGAGGAATGAAACCTGTCGTCGAAGTTCAGTTCTTCGATTACATTTGGCCGGCATTCCATCAGCTGCGAAACGAGTTGCCGGTGATTCGATGGAGATCGAATGGAAACTTCTCCTGTCCCGCGGTGATTCGAGTTGCCGTCGGCGGATACCTGACTGGAGGCGCAATCTACCACTCTCAATGCGGAGAGAGCTTGTTCACGCACACTCCGGGAATGCGCGTGGTGTTTCCCTCTAACGCTCTCGATGCCAACGGGCTGCTGCGCACCGCAATACGCTGCGACGATCCCGTGCTATTCCTCGAACACAAACGTTTGTATCGCGAGACTTACGGCCGCGCTCCGTACCCAGGCCCTGACTACATGATTCCCTTCGGCAAGGCGCGCATCGTCCGCGAGGGTGTGGACATGACGCTGGTCACGTATGGCGCGACAGTGCCGCGTGCTCTGCAGGCGGCGCAACGCATCGCGCGCGAGCACGACATCAGCGTGGAATTGATCGATTTGCGTACCCTCAACCCATATGACTGGGAGGCGATCGCCAACTCGGTGCGGAAGACAAATCGTGTGATCGTCGCGCATGAAGACACGCTGAGCTGGGGCTACGGTGCTGAGATTGCCGCGCGTATTGCCAGTGAGCTCTTTGAGCATCTGGATGCCCCAGTGCGCCGCGTTGCTGCGATGGACACGTTTGTTGCCTATCAGCCGCTGCTCGAAGACGAGATTCTGCCGCAAGCCGACGACTTCTACAAAGCAATGCAGGAACTGGGAGAGTACTAGCCCTTTTCCCACGGAGACACAGAGTCACGGAGAAAGCAAGAGCTAACCACAAAGGATACTAAGGAACACCAAGGATCAAGCCGACCGAATCCGTCGTGATTTCTCCGGTTTCTGTAGGATCCGATAACGCCATGGCATTCTCTGGAATTTTCTCCGGCGACGAACGCAAGCGCAAAGAGCAGGAGATGCGCAGTGAAGGACGTCTTCCTCCCGGCCAGTCACTCACGCTGAAGTGGCCGGTCCTGCACTATGGATCGGTTCCGCGATTCAACGAATCAAAATGGGATTTCCGCGTTGCAGGAATCGTCGAGCATCCGCTGCACCTCACCTGGAAAGAATTCACTCAACTGCCGCGCGTGGACCGAACGAGCGACTTTCACTGCGTGACGCGCTGGAGCCGATTCGACAACCGCTGGACCGGGGTTGCCATGCGCGAGATCCTCTCTCGCGCTAAGCCGAAGCCGGAAGCCAAATACGTGCTCATACATGCGGAGCAGGGATATACCGCAAATGTTCCTTTAGCTGACCTCGATCGCGATGACGTTTTGCTCGCGACCCATCACGATGGCGAGCCTCTCACGCCAGATCACGGATACCCCTTGCGGCTCATCGTGCCGCATCTCTACGCGTGGAAGTCAGTGAAGTGGGTGCGCGGGTTTGACTTTCTGAGCGAGGATCAAGCGGGATTTTGGGAACAGAACGGTTATCACATGCGTGGGGATCCGTTCACAGAGCAACGGTTCGATACGGACTAGCGCTCCATGAAGATCCTTCTCATCGGCGGCACTGGATTCATCGGCCGCTTTGTCGTCGAGCAGCTCGTTAACTCCGGACACGACGTGACTGTTCTTCATCGCGGCAAGAGTAATGTCCAGCTTCCGGACGGTGCGCGACGTGTTCTTGGTGACAGCAATGGCCTGGCTGAGCTTCGTCCAGAACTGCGCAAGCTCTCATTGGATGTAGTCATCAATTTCATTCTGAGCTCTGGTCGACAAGCACAACAAGTGCTGGAGGCGCTTCGCGGCATTGCAGGGCGCGTAGTCGCGCTTAGCAGCATGGATGTCTATCGTGCTTGCGGAGTGCTGCACGAAACTGAATCCGGCGGGCTCCAACCGGTGCCGCTGACCGAAGAATCTGAGTTGCGAACGAAACCTGCATATACTCCGCAGCAGATGGAAATGGGCAAAAGGATTTTCTCCTGGATGAATGACGAGTACGACAAGATCGCTGTGGAAGGCGCCATACTGTCGAATCCAGAGCTTCCCGGAACGGTCCTGCGGTTGCCGATGGTTTACGGACCGGGCGATCCGCTGCATAGGTTTCTCCCCATCATCAAACGCATTCGCGACGGTCGGCGAAAGATCTTGTTCGAGCAAGATATTGCGTGTTGGCGCGGAACGATGGGCTTCGTGGAGAACGTCGCAACTGCGATCAAGCTGGCAGCCACGCGTTCGGAGGCGAGCGGTCGCACTTACAATATTGCGGAGGAAGATCCGCTCACTGAGGTCGAATGGGCACGGCTAATCGCAAAGGAAATGGCATGGGACTGTGAATTTGTCGTGCTGCCAAAAGAGCGTGTTCCGCAGCATTTGCTGCATCCCGGAAATTTCAAGCAGCACTGGGTAGCAAGTTCAAAACGGATTCGGCAGGAACTCGGTTATCGCGAAGCGATTTCTCACGATGAGGCTGTCCGTCGAACAATACGCTGGGAGCTCGAAAATCCGCCTGCGCAGATTCCTGAAATATTGTTCAACTACGCAGCCGAGGATGACGCGGCTCTACCTTGAAGCCTCAGTCTCTTCGTAATCGGAAAGCGACAGGTTCAAATTGCCGGCATTGGTTGCGTATCCAATCGCCGTGGCTTTGGTGATGACCCCGTCCCGGACCATTTTCTCCAGCACGGCGTCAAAGTGCTGCATGCCTTCCAGTTCGCCATCCTTCATCGCGTCATGCAGCGACTGACCACTGCGCTCGCCGTTCATAACGTAGTCTCGCGTGCGCATCGTGGATTTAAGGATTTCAATGGCAGCCATGCGTCCATGACCATCTTTGCGCGGCAATAAGCGTTGGGAGACGATGTAGCGGAATGATTGCGCAAGGCGGTTGCGGATCGCCGTTTGCTCACTAACTGGAAATTCTCCGATGATGCGTTCGACGGTCTTTGGCGCATCGATTGTATGCAGTGTAGAGAATACGAGGTGACCGGTTTCGGAAGCCGTCATCGCGATCTCGATGGTCTCGCGATCGCGCATCTCGCCCACCAGAATCACTTTCGGAGCCTGGCGTAATGCAGCTCGCAAGGCGAGAGCGAAGGTCGGCGTATCGCTGTGCAACTCGCGCTGATGAATCGTCGATTTGCCGTGCGGGTGCATGAACTCGATCGGATCTTCGATGGTGACGATGTGGTACGCCTTCGTCTCGTTGATGAGACGGATGATGGCAGCGAGTGTCGAAGACTTTCCCGAGCCCGTCGGGCCTGTCACCAGAACGATGCCATTCTTCAGCCCCGCAATATCTTTCAATTGCGGCGGCAGCTTGAGATCTTCAAAAGAGGGGATCACCATCGGGATAGTGCGCATAACGATGGCGTACGTTCCTCTTTGCCGAAAGACGTTTACGCGAAATCGTGCTAAATCGGGAATACTGTAAGAAGTGTCGCAGGCGCCGTCGTTCTTCAGGAAGTCAGCAGCGCGCTTATTGGCGCCGATCAGATCAGCGGCGAGTCTCGCCGTGTCCTGCGCCGAGAGCACAGGCAGTCCTGGCACCACAACCAGTTGGCCTCCCAATTCGACCTGTGGAGGACGATACGGCGAGATGATCAGGTCGCTGACTCTGGCATTGAACTTGACCATTGTAGTAATCAGTGCAGGAGTCGAAATCGCCGCGGCGGGCGTGGCAGGAGCTGCGGGTTGCGAAGCGGCTGGAGCAGTCGTCGGCGTGGTCGCCATGCGATGTACCTTTTTGGGAAAACCTTAATTTTGTACCGATTACTTCTTAACGATTGCGTTGTATCCGTCGCCCGCGAGTTTGCTCTTCATGGCCTCGGCATCTTTGAGTTCCGCAAACGGCCCAATCTGCACATGATAGAGATTGTCGACGCTGGTTCCCGGAGCAACGAATACGGGATAGTTCTTCCTGCGCAGGGCTGCGACTAGTACATCGGCATCTTCCTGCTTGGTGACCGCGGCAACTTGCACCGTGATGTTGCCGCCAGTCGTGGGGTCGGACAATGTCGTGGACGGATTCGTGGTGGCTGCTACGGGCAACACAGAGGCAGTTGGCTGAGTACTGGCCGGAGCGGCGTTGTCTGCAGGCGCTGGCTGCACTGGCGGAGTTTGCTCGAGTTGTGCGCTTGTGTTTGCGTCGGGCGCAGAAGTGACGACTACTCTTGGCGCATTGACCGTGACACCTGCTCCAGGCTTAGCGCCCGAAGTGTTCACGGCCGAGGCAGTTCCGTTCTGCAGTGCCATGGGGCCGGAATTCCGGCCCAGCGCATAACCGAGCCCAAAAAAAGTTCCGCACATCGCTACGAGAACGAAGAAGATGCCGAGCAGTTTCCCTGTTCCCAATATGATCTCTGTATCTTGCTGCTGTTCCGACATTGAAACCTCTGGTATTACGCAGACTTGTTCATCTGCGCGTGCGCTTCCAAAATCTTGTTCAGGCTGCTCATTAACTCAATCGGCAGCGGGAACACGATGGTCGTATTCTTTTCAACACCAATCTCAGTCAAAGTTTGCAGATACCGAAGCTGCAAGGTCATCGGCTGAGTTGCCAGTACCTGTGCGGCGTCCGCAAGCCGTTGTGCCGCTGAGAATTCGCCTTCGGCATGAATGATCTTCGAGCGCTTTTCGCGCTCTGCTTCGGCTTGCTTGGCCATGGCGCGGAGCATGCTCTCGGGCAGATCGACCTGCTTAACCTCGACGTTCACCACCTTTACGCCCCATGGAGCAGTGTGCTGGTCGAGGATGGTTTGAATCCGGAGATTCAACTTCTCGCGATGCGAAAGTAGCTCGTCGAGTTCGACTTCGCCCAGTACTGACCGCAATGTTGTTTGCGCGAACTGGGAGGTCTGGTAGACATAATTTGAGACCTCAACCACAGCTTTGTTCGGATCGATTACGCGCAGGAAGATCACAGCGTTCACTTTCAGCGTGACATTGTCGCGGGTGATGATGTCCTGCGGAGGCACCTCAAGCGCTTCCTGCCTGAGAGAGACACGAACGATGCGATCGATCGGAACGAAAACCAGAATTACGCCTGGACCCTTGGCTTGGCTCAGCAGACGGCCGAGACGGAAAATGACTCCGCGTTCGTACTCCGCCAGAATCTTGATCGAACTGATCAGGTATAGTCCAACGATGATGGCAATGGCCGGAATTAGATAATCCAATTTCCTATCCTTTTCTTCCGCACAAAGGTTTCGGGGTGAACTGGTGCGGATTTTACCCTAGGATTTGTGCTGTCCGACTCAAGCATAAGCCTGAGTAGAAGTTACGAGAGTGTGCTATTTCAGACTGGAACCAGCGGGTACACCCACCGAGACGGGTTCGACAGTAAGAACGAGATCGTGAATTCCGGAGACCCGGACCGTCTGCCCCGATTCGGCTCCCGCTGGGCAGTAAGCGTTCCAGATCTCGCCGTGAACGAAGACCTTGCCCTCAGGCCGAAGCGTCGTTTGCGCCATCCCTAACTCGCCGATCAGCCCTTTCTCGCCTGTCACGACCTTGCCTCTGCGGGCCCGGACAGCGATGTTCAGCAGGAAGATTGTAAGAAGGCCGAAAGTGATGCTGACTGCGATCGCCGTGACTGGCTGAATCCGCATTTGTGGAATTGGTCCGTCGACCAGCAGTAACGCTCCCAGGATCATCACCGCAATCCCACCTATGCCGAGAGCGCCATGGGTGGCGAACTTCGCCTCTAAGGCGAACAGGATGAACGCTGTCAAAATGAGAGCCACCCCGGCGAAACGCAAAGGTAGCAGGTTGAGTGCGAAGACCGCCAGGACTACGAAAATGATGCCTACAACTCCGGGAATGATTGCTCCGGGATGATTCAGTTCGGCGTAGATCGCGGCCAAGCCGATCATCAGGATCAGGAAGGAGATATTCGGGTCCATCAAGAATGAGAGGATCACTTCCTTGAGCGACATCTCGTAATCGACGATGTGTGCCCCGGAGGTGTGGAGGAGCAGCGTCTTCCCATCAAAGCGGGTTATCGTCTTACTGTCGATGTCTTTCAGGAGTTCAGAAGCATCCTTAGCCACGTAGTCGATCAAGTGCTGTTGCAGAGCCTCTTGATCGGTGAATGATTTCGATTGACGCACGGCACTCTCGGCAATCTCGACATTGCGTCCCCGCTTGCCGGCGTAAGAACGGATGAAAGCAGCGGAATCGTTCTCGAGCTTTTCCTTCATCACGGGATCCATAGTGATGCCCATGAGCACGGGATGCGCGGCTCCGGTATTGGTGCCCGGAGCCATTGCCGCGATATCGGCAGCTTCGAGAATGTAGAAGCCCGCAGAGGCCGACCTGCTTCCGCTGGGATAGACATACACAATCACCGGAACAGGCGAGGCCAGCATTTTGGCGATGATCTGGCGGGTGGAGTCCGAGAGTCCGCCGGGAGTTTGGATTTCCATCAGCAAGGCCTGCGCGTGCTGGTCGGCAGCGCGCGCCAGGCCACGCTC
>Ga0066693_10000037_pt1 | contig 14983 bp, 17 predicted proteins | sample GraSoiAngelo_142_FD_66669 | JGI IMG/M metagenome (GOLD analysis project Ga0066693, IMG submission 66669) | Grasslands soil microbial communities from the Angelo Coastal Reserve, California, USA - 14_1009_02_20cm | ecosystem: Environmental > Terrestrial > Soil > Grasslands | place: USA...
GCCGGCCCCTTTGGCCTTGGCCACGGAAGTGGCGCGCACGCTCCCGACGAGTACTACCTCATCGAGTCGAAAGATCCCAAGGTCCACGGCATGGACGGAGCCGTGCGCTCCTACGTCGAGCTGCTGTACGGACTGGCGCAAGCGGGCTAGCCGCTTCCTCAATAGAGATGGAAATAGCCGTCGTTCTGGCCGAGCCGTACGGCAACCCCGAACAAGTTGGAAAGCTGCTCCTCGGTGATCAGCGCGGACTTAGGCCCGTCGGCCAGAATGCGACCTTCGCGCAGAAGAATCATGCGTTCGATCTCCGGAATAATTTCTGAAACGTGGTGCGTCACCAGCAGAATCCCGAGCCCCGATTTCGCAAGCTCGCGCATTGTCTCTCGAAGCTGGAGCTGCGCGCCGATGTCCAGCGCACTGCTGGGCTCGTCCAAGAGCAGTGTTGCTGGCTTATGGACCAGCGCGCGTGCAATCAGCGTGCGCTTGGCTTCGCCGGAGGACATCTCCGCGACGGCGCGATCGGCGAGATGCGCAATGCCCAGCCGCGCCAACGTTTCCGTAGCCAGTCGAAGATGTTTTGGATCGGGATGGTGGTGTGGAAAAATGCGCGTGCTGCTGAAAAAGCCGGAGAGCACCACATCACGGCCGGTGGCATCCGTGGTACAGCAAGCCAGCAGGTCAGGCGATACGATTCCTAGCAGGGAGCGCAGTTCGAAAATATCCCATCGCGCGCGCCCCAGTATGGAAATACAGGACCCTTCCCGCACAAGTGGATAGCATTCCCGCGTTATGGTCTTGATCAAGGTCGATTTGCCGCCGCCATTCGGTCCCAATATGCAAACGTGCTCACCCGAAGCGATCTCCAGGTTGATGTCATGGAGGGCCACGCGGTCACCACGCATGACCGTGACATGCGTGGTGACGCGGGGATGGCGTTCATTCTGGGCTCCATGGCATTGGTCGGTTCGCGATTGGACCGAGCGATGAATGGCCTATCTGAGCTCCGTTAGCAAGCCACGGCAGGCAAATCAGCGAGCCGGTGACGAGGCATGTGGGCATGAGGGGCAGGGAGGGGATGGTCATGTCTCATTTTGAAACAACGGCCGGTCCTAGAAATAAAAAGGAGGTGAAAACAGGTTCGTTCTCACCTCCCGGGGTGGTGGGGTGTTGCATGACATTACTCTCGGCGGCTCAGCAGGCCTGCCCTGCCAGGCAGGTCTGCGGCCTCACTCGCGCACTGCACTTGGCAATTCGTTAGGAGACTCACCACCAAAGAGCTTGTCTTTCTGCGGTTTGTAGCATCGCGAAACGCAGGTGTCAACGGTAAAAAAACGAAATGTCGAGACCGGACGTAGCCCGGCCGTTAGAACAGTGCTCTGATGGCTGTTACCGAACTGCTTAGGGGCATCGCGGATCGGACGGCCAGCGGCGCAAGAGAAACGCCGTTAGTCCCGCAAGAAGCCCCCCAGAGATGATCACGCCCTCCCAAACGATACCGGTTGCCAGAACCTCTGACGCCGGCGCGCCAAACGGCGCGAGCAGCACTACCAGCGCCGCCTCGCGGACCCCAATGCCGCCTTGCGTAATCGGCAGGACCGCGGCGATTTTGGCAAGTGGCCACGCCAAGAGCCACACCCGCAGCGGGAGACTGAGTCCACAAGTGCTGCCCAGAAAAGCGGTGAGCAGAACGTAACTGCCCTGCACGGAAGTGCCCAGCAACCAGCCCAGAACCAGCCGCCTGGGACGGCGCCGAACGGCGCGGATCGCGTGACTAAGTTGCGCGAGCCGGCGCCGGAAACGGATGGAGCGGCCGTAGAGCAGCGGTCGGCGCAATGCCACGGCAAAGAGGAAAAGAATCGCCGCGCCAAGGACGCCGGCAAGGAGCACCTGCTTGGCCGTCGCCGACCAGGGAACGGGCAACAAACCCGGAAGCAGCGCGACGCCCAGCGAGACGAGCGTGAGCTCGGCGGCCACATCGAGAAAGCGGTCCGCCACATTTCCGGTGATCACCGCGGCCGGACGCGGACTGTGCGAAATTCCTACGGCGAGACGTGCAACGTCACCGCCGATAATCGATGGCAGAAAAAGCGCGCCGAATAGACCGCTGGTATAGCACTCCGCGCTGGAGGCCAAACTGAGTTGCGCGCCTGCGGAATTCACGACGGTATGCCACTTGGTGATGCCGCCCGTCAGAACTAGCAGATAAATCAGCAGCACGGCAATGAATCGCGTCAGTGGTACGCGTGACAACGCGTTCCTTAGCGGTGCCAGCGGTAGCAGATAAAGAAGCACACCGAGGATCAACGACGCCGCCGCCCAGCGCGCCAAAAGAAAGATCCAGCTCCGGGTGGATTTTTGCGGCCGGCGGCTCGGCTCATTATCGGGAAGATCGTTTTCGAGGGCCACACCTCACGCGCCGAAGATCTCGTTGATTTTTTCCGCCAGCGTGAAGTCGTAGTCGCTGATGCCGTGCACGCTGTGGGTATTGAGGTCGATGACCACCTTGTTCCACACGTTGAACCATTCGGGATGATGGTTCATGGCTTCGGCGACCAGCGCTACGCGCGTCATGTTGCCGAAGGCGGTGACGAAATCCTTGCACGCAAACTCCCGGTGCAGCTTGCCATCGACCACATTCCAGCCCTTAGTCTTGGACAGCAGCGCGGAGATTTCAGCGTCGGTAAGTTTCTTTGCGGGCATGCGGTCATCCTCCGCGAGGGTTCGGCCTCTTAGGAGAAGACATTATGCCGCCCAAACCCGGCGTCAGCAACAGCGTCGGTTTCCGCAACACCACCTTCGGAGTGTGCCGGCCGGTCGAACGGTTCTTCGTTGAATGCGCGCGGGAATTCCATTATCGTGGTTCCCTTTGCAGCTAAAATGCGCGTGGTACGCGCATGCAACGGAGAGCGAAGTGAAAAAGAAAATTCGCGCCATCCAGTATGGTGTCGGCCCCATCGGAGCATCCATCGCCCGGCTGATGCGGGAAAAGCAAGCGATAGAAATTATCGGCGCCATTGATATGGACCCGGCCAAGGTTGCGCGCGACCTCGGCGAAGTGGTCGGCGCGGCAGACGCCCCGTGGGGCGTGAAAGTCTCTGCGGAAGCAAAGGAAGTGCTGGAACAGGCCGCGGACGTGGTCATCCATTCGACGTCGTCGTCACTCGCAAAAGTGATGGACCAGTTGCTGATGTGCTTGGAAGCGGAGTCCTGCATCGTTTCGACTTGCGAAGAATTATCGTATCCGTTCCGCACACATCCGGAACTCGCGGCCAAGCTGGATGCGGCGGCGAAGGAGTGGGGTGTGGCGCTGGTCGGCACGGGCGTGAATCCCGGCTTCGTGATGGACAAGCTGGTCGTGACGCTCGCGGCGGTTGCACAGCGCATCGAACATGCCCAAGCGCTGCGCGTGGTGGACGCGTCGAAGCGGCGGCTGCCGCTGCAGAAAAAGATCGGCGCGGGGATGACCGTGGGAGAGTTTCGCGCGCAAGTGATGGCGGGTGTGATCAAGCACGTCGGCCTGCCGGAGTCGGTGGCCATGGTGGCGGACAGCTTGAACTTGGCGGTCGAGCAAATTACCGAAACCATCGAACCGATGGTCGCTACCGAGCGCACGCAGACCGAATATCTGACGGTGGAAGCGGGGCAGGCAGCGGGTGTGCGCCAGATCGGCCGCGGCCTCTCGAAAGACGGTAAAGAACTCGTGTACCTCGAGCTGCAGATGTACGTCGGAGCGAAGGAGCCAGGGGATACGATCTCTCTGCGTGGGCATCCCAACATCAGTCTGGTGATTCCGGGCGGCTCGCCTGGCGACATCGCCACCGCTTCGGTGGTCGTGAATTCTATCCCCGTGATTCTTGACGCTCCGGCCGGTTTGCGCACTTCGCGCGACTTGCCGATTGCATTCTTCTCGCCCAACGCTCGACCCTAGCGTCGGTGTTCGAGAACCGGTCTGGTGGGTCGCGCCCAGGGCCAAAGAATAGCGACCAAAGCCTGCTGCCAGCCATAGCTCCTTCGGATCCGCTGCGCACAAGTTTCGCTCCCGCCCGCAAAACACCGGAGTCGCCATACAGGCGGAAAAGTCCGGCCGGTACCTTCGTCTTCCTCAATTGTGTTTTACGAATTCTCCTTTGTGGCCGGTGAGGGAGTTGTAGAGCGTATCGATAAAAGCATCTTCGTTGACGAAATCGCCTTTCCATTTCGCCCAGGGCGCGAGAATTTTCTCCTGCTTCATCTCGTCCAATGTCTTGTGATCGTTGATGGCATTCTGCACGACTGCTGAAGTTTCCTTGAGCATTTTGGTGAAGGCCCGCACATCGTCGAGATTCGAGAGCGCGCCGTGCCCGGGGATGACTTTCACGTCTGCCGGCAACTGCGCGGTAGCTTTTTCCATTGCCTCGATCATGCCCTGCACGCTGCCGCCGCTGGTTACGTCGATGAACGGGAAGCCGTAGCGCACGAAGTCGTCGCCCATGTGCACGACATTATTTTTTGGGAAGAAGATGATGGAGTCGCCGTCGGTGTGGCCGGCGGGAAAATGGAGCGCGCGAATGTCTTCACCATTCAGATGGACGGTGACGTCATGCTCGAAAGTGATGATCGGCAGCGCTGCCTTGGGCGCTGGTTTATTTTCCATCCTGACCGAGCCGCCGTTCCCGGCGATGCCGCCGCTCTCCAGACGCTTGCGCACGTTATCCTGCGCGATGAGCGTGGAGCCCGCGTTGTTGAAGGGCACGTTTCCGCCGGTGTGATCTCCGTGATAGTGCGTGTTAATGACGAAGCGCACGGGCTTGTCCGTAATCCTCAATTCTTTCAACGCCGCCTGGATTTTATCCGCCAGCGGAGCGAACTGGTCGTCCACAATGACGATTCCATCTTCGCCGACAGAGGCGGCGATGTTTCCGCCCTGGCCTTCCAGCATGTAGATGTTGCCGGAAACCTTGGTGGTTTTGATTTGAACCTTGGAAAAGTCCGGCTGCTGCTGTGTCATGGCAGCTGGACCGCAAACCAGCGCCCCGCCAACCAGGGAGAGAACCATGCTAGTCCGTATCTTCTTGCCCATCACGCTCCTCCTCAAGATGCCGCCGCGCATTCTACCACTGTGGACACCGAGCAGGCGGAGGCCCACGGTGGCCCCGGTGGCCCCTGAGTCAGATTGGAAATGGGAGAAGTATGATGATTCTCGATCACCCGGTTGTTCCGTTGCTCGGACGCTTGATGATGGCCTACATTTTCGCGACCAGCGGAATTGCGAAGATATTCGGTTGGTCCGGCAAACGTGGCGTACATGAACACCAGGCACTTGCCGATGATTCCGTTGCTGCTGGCTGCGGCGCTGGTGATTGAAGTGACTGGTTCGGTCTGTGTGGTGACCGGATACCAGCCACGTATGGCGGCATTTGTGATGTTCTGGTACACCACCGCGGTGACGGTATTGTTCCACAACGATTGGGCGGCAAGCGAAGCGATGGCCGGGATGCAGGAGACCCACTTTCGCAAGAATCCGGCAATCATGGGCGGGTTGCTGATGCTCGCCTATAGTGGACCAGGAAAATGGGCGTTGCGGCGGCCAGCCGATTCTTGACCGGGAGCGGCCTGCACTTTGGCTGTCCCGGTCTCGCCTGCTGCCCAACCAATACGACGAGCGGGGAGAAGCCGATGCGAGACGTACCAACTGGAATGGATGCGCCGAGAAGGATTCAGCGAAAAGCAGATTCTGGTCCACACTGCGGGGAGGGGCGGTGCTCAACCAGAAGAACCTTGATGCAGGAAGGACTGGCGTCAGAAAGAAGAGCGGAGTCGGGCCGGGCGCTCCTGGTGCGGTTGACGGCGAAGGGCCATAAGTACCGAGAACGCCTCATCAAAGAACGACGGGCGGCAGAGGAAAAGCTTCGGGAAGTACTGACATTGGAAGAGATTGCCAGCCTGCTGGGGCTGCTGAAAGTGGTGGCGGAATTGAAACTCTGACGAATTACAGCCGAGCAAGCACGCGCAAATACAAATCAGGAGCGAGGAGGGCAGCGTCAGGTCGGCTGGGGCAATTTCTTTCTGGAGTAGCCCTTTTTGCCATAGAGGATTTGGTCGGCGGCGGCGAGGAGTTCATCGATGGTCTTGCCATCTTGGGGATACACTGCCGTGCCGGCACTCACGGTGATCGGTGGCTCGTCGCCATCGGTGCTTAAGCGCTCGGCAATTCGATCGGCAACACGCAGAGCGGCATGGGATTCCGTTTCCGGGAGCACCAGAACGAATTCGTCCCCTCCGTAACGCGCAGCGGTGTCCATTGCGCGGCAATGAATGCGCAGAATGTTTGCCAAGCGGCAGATGGCTGCCGTTCCCACGAGATGACCGTGGGTATCATTGATCATCTTCAGCTTGTCCAGGTCAAGCAGCACGACGGCGAAGGGGCGCCCGGTGCGTTCGTAGCGCTTGATTTCCGAGTCGAGGGCATCGAGAAGACGGCGGTAGTTGGCGAGTCCGGTGAGCGGATCGGTGACCGCCAATTGGCGAACGTACTCATCGGTGCGCTGGTGTTCGCTAATTTCGGCGGCCAGCGCCATGGACGTTACGGCCATAACGCCAATGAAGGCCTGCAACAGCAGCAGAGACGTGTTTTGAGACTCCCTTGCAAATGGGCCAAATCCGTGCACCGTGCCCCAGGTGGCAATCGCCGCCAAGGTACAAATGGCGGCGGCCGCCTTACGGCGACCAAACCGGAACGCCGCCCAGATCAGAAAAGGAATGCAAAGGTATTCGAAGGGATAATTCTTCACGGCAGCGTGAAAACGGCCGCCGAAGACGATCCCCACGGTAAAGAACAGTCCTGCAAACAAAAAAGTAAGCTCCATTATCCGCGCGCGGGTCCAATGCAGGCGGGGATTCTCCCACCAGAGGAGCACGAAGGGAGTGACCACCACGGCACCAACGGCGTCCCCAACCCACCAGGTTGACCAGATGGAGCTGTACCTGGTCCATTCCGCGAATCCGGCCAGGGCCAAGCTGGTGACACCAACGGTGGCGCTTACGCTGGTGCTGACCATGCCAGCAAGAAAGGCAAATTTGAAAACGTCCTGCGCGCGTTCAAAGGCACGGTGGCTGCCAGCAAAGCGGCTGACCAGGTAGCAGCCGACCACGCCTTCCAACGTGTTTCCAACGGCGATGCCCAGCGACGTCGCGGCGGAACCGGCGGTGCTCAGGTTTACGAAGAAGGCGCCGGCTAGGATAGCGGGCCAGACGTGGTAGCCCCGGATGAGAAAAGCGGCAAGCGCGATGCCCGTGCAAGGCCAAACGGCGGTGGCGCTGGCATTCACAAACGCAAGCTTTAGCCCAAGCTTGCCGGCGCCGAAGTAGACTGCGGCCAAGACCGCTAGGGCCAGTAGATCTTTTAGAAACCGCGAACGGACCATGTTCGGCTCACCGATTCGCAAGGACCGGGTGCCAGCCCTCGGTCAGCAGGGAAGTGGCGTTCTGACGTGCCTTTGGTCCCAATTCAGAAAAGCCCGAACTACACTCCCTAACTATCCATTCTACAAGGACCTCGAAGGATGAAGTCAGAGAAAGCAAGTCTATTTATCATATCAGTTAATGGTAGGTATCGAGCCGCTAGAAATTTCATTCGCATCGCCGGGCGGCAGTGTGGCATCTCGCTGCCAGGTCGTGCGGGAAAAAGGAGCCGCGGCCGAAGAAACTACGAGTCCCGGTCCCCTCCAAAAATGGCCGAAATTGATTTCTATTTGTCTGAGCCGCCATCACTTAGCAATTACGCTTCGTTTCGTGCGCCAGAGAGCTGCCCAATTTAGGAAAACCATCAAAATGTGACTTTGGCACACGCAATACCTCCTGCGATTTGTGGCAGCCCAGCCAACCGATCTTTGGCGGTTTGGTTACTGTTGTCGCACCGCTATTGGAAAGGGGTGCTGCGGTTGCCTTCCTACTTCGCCGCCCGTTGCGGCGGTGCCTCCGGCAACATTCTCAAGGGAGCTATACCGGGCAGCAGAAGAAGCCGCGCTGATGCTTCAAGGAGCCTTATATCCCCGGCCTGAAGTCCGGGGCTTTATACGGGTAATCGCTGGGGGAAGATGCGCTGCCCATCGACCAAAGCAGATCGGAAATAGAGAACCGGTGCAAGTTTCCTGGCTCACGGACGCATGCCGGTGCCGATGGTAATTTCGAGCGGCATGTCCAATTCTTTGCCGTTCCAGAATTTTTTTAAGGCGGCGAAGATTTCCGCTTTGGCCTGTGCCATTTTCTCAGGCGTGAGCTGTTCGATCAGCGGGCGGAAGGGCGCGGCGACTTCGCTGAACTGCTCCCAATATTCTTCCGTTGTTGCCGCCCAACGTCCGGCGATGATGCGGAGTTCCTCGTGGACATTGTTGAAGCCAGCCGCTTCCAGCGCGCGCCGCAGACGGTCGGCCTCGCCGAACATGAACAGACTGGGGCCATCGGGATCGGGCGGAGGAGGAGGCGCCGGAACGTGTTTCAGAATGATCCCTGCCGTAGTGGTGAAGAAGGGCTGCTCTTTCTTTCCCCAGGCGACGAACGCGGCTCGCCCGCCGGGCTTCAGCACGCGGAAACATTCGCGCAACGCTCTGGGGAGATCGGGAAAAAACATGATTCCAAAGCGGCAGGTGAGGACGTCGTAGCTTTCGCTGGGGAACGGGAGCGACTCGGCGCTGGCTTCGCGGAATTCGATGTTGGTGATGCCTCTGTTGCATGCGAGAGCTTGGGCAAGCGAAATCATTCCCGGACCCAAGTCGGTCGCGGTCACCCGCCCTGACGGAGCAACTTCGGCGGCGATGGAAAGAGCAGGATCGCCGACGCCGCTGGCGAGATCGAGAACGCGCATGCCGGGGCCAAGATGGGCGGCCTCCAGGATGGCTTCCGTGGCGCCATGCGTAAACGCGGCAATCTGAGCATGCCATTTGCGCCAAGCGGCGATGGTCCTGTCGCCAGTCCACTCTTGGTGAAGATGCTCGCGGAACTTTTGGATTTTTGCCGGATCAGGCGCGCTCATTGGTGACCTCCACGTTCACGGAGTGTATCGGGTGATCGAGAGTGCTTCAGCGTTTCCAGAATCTCATGACCGCAGAGTAGTCGAGGTCTTCCTTGGCAATGCCTTTGACGTAGTTGTAGGTTTCGCGAGCAGCGGCGGTGGCGGGCAACGCGACGCCAAGCTGGTTGGCAAGATCCAGCGCGAGGCCGAGATCCTTATGCATGAGCCGCAGCGGAAAGCTGGGGACGTATTCACCTTTGAGGAGATTGGGAGCCTTTACGTCCAGGACGCCGGAGCGGGCCATGCTGGATTGCAGGACTTCGACGAGCTTTTCGCCCTGAAGACCGGCGCGCGTGACAAGGGCGAGAGCTTCGGCGAGGGCATCAACCTGGAGCGCGAGGATCAGGTTCATGGCCAGCTTGACCGTCTGACCGGCACCGTGAGGACCGAGGTGAAACCATTTCTTGCCCAGTACGCCGAGGAGGGGTTCGACGTCCTTCAAAGTGTCGGCGTCACCTCCGACCATGAAAATCAGCTCGCCTTTTTTGGCGCCCCAGTCACCGCCGGTGACCGGCGCGTCGAGAAAACGCACGCCGCGTTCGGCGCAAGCGGCGGCAATTTTGCGGGCGAGCGCCGGGGAAATGGTGCTGGAATCGATGTAGGTGCTGCCGCGCGGGAGCGCCTGCATAGCGCCGCTGGGTCCCCAGAGGACTTCTTCGAGGGCGGGAGGATCACTGACCATGGTGAGGAGAAAGTCGGAGGAAGCGGCGACCTCCTGCGGGGATTTTGCGAGCGTCGCACCTGCCGCGACGAGCTCACCCGTGGGCGAGGAGGTGCGATTCCAGACCGTGAGAAAGTAGCCGGCCTTGATGAGATTTATGCCCATGGGGCGACCCATCAGGCCGAGACCAAGCAATCCAATTTTTGTGGAGCCGACAGTGGGTTTCAACAGAGACCTCCTCGAATAAAACCGAACGCGTTTGGATTTTGCACAAAACGAGGGGACGATTGTAGCCGAATTGCGGGATGGAAGCAGCGGAGCGAAAAATTTAAGTGCCAAGCCAATTTCTCGCCAACGCCAGACAGCCCGGTGTAAACCCAACATAGTGAACGGCGACTGTTTGCATCTGGGCTTGCACAAAGATCCGCTAGTCTCCGGGAAACGCGAGCGGAAAGTAACTTGGCCGTTTCCTGCATTCCGGTCATCATGCTTCGGATAGACTCCCCCGGGGAACTCGGTTAGGGGATCAGGCGGTCTTGGGGCGCTGGGGAAGCGGGAGGAGGGTGGGGGCACCGCCAGCCGAAGCGGCGGCTACGGCGCCGAGGGGCTGGTCGTCAGGCTTGGACGCAACCGGGGTTTCCGGCGTGGCTTTGGGAGTGGCGGCGGCGGAAGTGCCGTTGGCACAGGCCCCGGAGTCTGGTTTTTCTTCGATGCGCACCAGATATTGATAAGGGATTTCCCAGCGGAAATGCTTGTGCTGTCCGCGCTGCTCGAAATTCTGTTCGAGGAAGATGGAACGGCCGGAATCGGCGACAAACGTGCCAGAGGCGGGCAAAAGGATGTCGCCGGCGCGATATTGCACCTCCACGCGACGCCCGAGAAAAGCTGAGTAGCGAGCCATCGTATGCTCAGTGTCCGTGGCCAGTAGTAACAGGGTCAATAGTACGGAAGGACCCCTACCGAAAGTTGTGGAAAAGTAGGATAAGCACAATTGTGTAAAAAACAGAGGCTGGCCAGACAGAACGCCCGAGTCAGCAAAGGGCACCGAGGAGGACGAGAGCGCTGGAGATGCGGCGGGACAAGAGGCCGCCTACACAGCTAGAAGGGCCGGCGCGCTGGGGATTCGCAAACCAAGAGGTGTGTGAATGAGTGAAATTTCCTACGTCGATGCGCTCGATACTTTTGCCCGATGGGAACGACAAAATGAGAAACTGGCAGTACTAGGCTCCAACTCCGGCTTTGTGATTTCTCTGCGGCGCGCCCAGGTGACTCTTTGCCTGGACGACATGCTGCAACTCACGTTTTCAGAGGACGGGACTTTGCGCTTTTTTCTCCGGGGCGCAGCTTTTTCTTTGGCAGATCCCAAAGATTTTCCGGCGGAGTACGATGCCTGGTTTGCGGAATTTGAAAAAGGCGTGCAGATCCGATTTGTGAACGTAGAGATGCAATGCTTCATTTTCCCCTCGCGGGAAAGCCTTGCCGATCAAAACAAGCGCAGCGAATAGCTTGACATTTTCGACGGAGAGGCTATTGTCGGCGTTCCGGGATGCGCTTGGAAACGGCGGAGAAATGCGCAGGCCGGGGGCACAAGAATGGCCGAATGAGGTGATTCGGCTGAGGGAATGGACCGGGCGGCGCTGGGGTTCATTCAGGTAATCGCAGGACAGCTAGGGGTTCTCCTTCATGCCAGTAGTGAACGAAACGGTGGCTAACGGGCTGGCGGCATATTACGAATATGTGGCAGTGCAGTTGCATCAGTGGGTGGACCCGCTTTCGAACGAACAGTTCTGGCGCAAACCGTATGTTTACGGAAACAGCGCCGGACACTTGGTGCTGCACATGACTGGTAATTTGAACTACTACATCGGGGCCCGCGTCGCGGAAACGGGATACCGGCGGGACCGAGACCGCGAGTTTACGGACCAGCAGCCACCGCAGAAGGACGCAGCGCTGGGGGCGTTTGACCGCGCCATCGCCATGGTGGTGGCGACCATTCGAAAGCAGAGCCCGACGGATTGGGGAAAGGCGTACACCGCCGAGCGGGAGCCGGAAGCTGCGGATCGCTTCCAAATTTTCCTGCGTTGTGCAGGGCACGCGTATCATCATGTAGGGCAGATCGTTTACCTGAGCCGAGAGTTGGCGAGAACTTAAGGTCAGGACGCAGCGCCGGCGCGGTGCGGAGTGGGCATCGCCAAGGCGAGAAGTGAACTGCGAGTGGTCGAACTGAGGAAACCGACGAAGGGCCGGGCGGCCCTTTTGCTGGCGCTGTCCGCCGCAGGCGCGATTGTGTCGGCCACGCAGCTGCAGGGCTGGCACATCTACCTGGGATTCGCGGTCGTGGGAGTCGGTTTGCTCATCGGATTTATCCTTTGGAACCGCAAGTACTGAGTTCACCGCGCTTCGAATTGACGGGGGTATGGAGCAATGCCCAGGTGTCTTTGATCCCACTTGCGTTGGCGACGTGCGGGCTGCTGGTGTTTTCTGCCGGGGCGCAGCAGACCGGGAAGGCCACCGCTTCGACAACGCCGACCATCGACCAATCGCTGGAATGGAAAGCTGCGTTCAATCCGAAAATGTCACCGGATGGGAAGCGCGTGGTTTACGAAGTGCAGCAGGCCAATTGGGAAGAGAACGCGTTCGAGAGAAACTTGTGGATCGTGGAAGTTGTGAGCGGGGATTCGCACGCGCTCACTTCGGCAAAGAAATCGAGCACCAATGCGGCGTGGTCGCCAGACGGGAAATGGATCGCTTTTCTTTCCGACCGGCCCGGGCAAATGACCGGAACACCGGAGGGCAAGAAGCAGTTGTATGTGATTTCGGCCGATGGAGGCGAGGGGCAGCAGCTCACCAAAACCGAAAATGACATAAATGCATTCGACTGGGCGCCGGATTCGAAGCGCATCGCCTTTTCGATGACCGACCCGGAGCCCAAGGCAGTGAAAGACCGCAAAGAAAAATACGGCGAGTATTCGGTGGTTCATGCGGATTACCAGATGACTCATCTTTGGACCATTGAGATTCCCGGCGGCGGCACGGCGGCGGAACCGAAGCGCTTGACCGAAGGCGACAAATTCAGCGTGGGAGAATTTTCCTGGTCGTCGGATGGAACGCGCATCGCCTTCAGTGCGCAGAAGGACGCGGACCTGATTTCCTCAGCGACAGCTGATTTGTACGTTGTGACCGTGCGCGACGGCGCAGTGAAGAAGATCGTGAGCACGCCGGGGCCCGACACCAATCCGAAGTGGTCGCCCGATGGAAAGAAGATCGCCTTCGAAACAGCCGCTGGAGCGAAGTATTACTACTACACGAACACGAAGATCGCCGTGGTGGCCGCGGAGGGCGGAACGCCGCAGATTCTGACGGAAACCTTCGACGAAGATCCGGGGCTCATCGGCTGGGGACCGGATGGGATTTATTTCGCTGCCGAGCAGAAGACCTACGCGCATCTGTTCCGGCTGAATGCAGCCACAAAGGCGGTCGAGAAACTCAGCGCGCCGGATCACATGGCGTCCTTTTCTTTTTCGTTTTCGCAGGACTACAAGAAGGTCGCTTACCGGGCGGCCCTCGAAAATCAATATGCAGAGGTGTATTCCTCCGATGTCGCGCCGTGGGAGGGCAAGAAGTTGACGGCCATGGGCGACCAGCTCAAGGGGTTAACTCTGGCGCACCGTGAAGTGACTTCGTGGAAATCGGCGGACGGAACGACCATTGAGGGAATCGTTTACAAGCCGGCCGACTTCGATGCAAAGAGAAAATATCCGTTGCTGGTGGTGATTCATGGCGGGCCGACGGGAGTGGATCAGCCCATCGTGAACGCGGACCGTTACTATCCCGTCGAGCGGTTGGTGGCCAAGGGGGCGCTGGTGCTGCGGCCGAACTACCGAGGCTCGGCAGGCTACGGCGAAAAATTCCGCGCGCTAAACGTGCGCAATCTTGGCGTCGGGGATTACGCGGATGTGATTAGCGGGGTGGATGCCCTGATTGCAAAAGGCTGGGTGGACAAGGACCGCGTGGGTTCGATGGGCTGGAGCCAGGGGGGGTACATTTCGGCTTTTATCACCGCATCGAGCGACCGCTTCAAGGCGGTTTCGGTCGGCGCGGGGATTTCCGACTGGATGACGTACTACGCCAATACGGACATCACGCCGTTCACGCCGCAATATCTGCATTCGACACCGTGGGACGATCCGGAAATCTACAAGAAGACTTCACCGATCAGCTACATCGCGAAGGCCAACACGCCGACTCTGATCCAACACGGAGAGAACGACCGCAGAGTGCCGATCCCCAATGCCTACGAACTGCGGCAGGCGCTGGAAGACCGCGGTGTGCCCGTAAAGATGGTGGTCTACAAGGGATTCGGGCACGGCATTACAAAACCGAAACAGCAACGAGCGGTAATGGAAGAAAATGAAAAATGGTTTACGCAGTACATCTGGGGCGAAAAGCCTGAGGAACCACAGACACCGGTGCCGCGGGCGGATCAAAAGAAATCAGCTGCAGCGGTGAATCCCTAGCTCCGGGAGCGGCTGGAGGTCGGCTGGCACCCAGGTTTCCCGGGCGGCGGCAGTCCGAAGGAGCTCTTGCGAATAATATTTGGCCACAAGGTTCAGGTCCAGCAACTGCGGATGGGCGCTGATGAACTGCTCAAACGCGCATCCCTCCGGGGTCTCCACCAAGGCGGCGGCAACCAGGCGCATCCAAGCCAGCGTGAGTGTGTGATGGTATTTCTGCGTTGCGCCATGGTGATTCGCGAACCGGCGAATACCTTCTGCCATGCGCTCTGCGGCGCGTGATGGGTCACTAGATTTCAAGTAGAGCCAGGCCACGTGGATGTGTTCCCGGTGGTGAAAGAGATCGGCGGGAAACGATAAGTCCTCGAAAGCGCGAAGAAAATCCTGGTCGCTCCACCGCGAAGCGCCGCAGGAGAATTTGGAATCTGGCATATGAGGTTCGAAAACCTGAGAGACACGCGCTCATTTGATTGTACTACGCCTCCAGCTTGAAACGGGAGGAGGCCAGCCGATAGAGGCGGCGCCAGAGCAGGCGATTGATGAGCACGACGACCGTGGCCATGATGAGCGTCGCAGCAAGCAGAACGTCGAAGCGGCCGGAGTCGCTGGCGCTGCTGATGGTGCTGCCGAGCCCGGCGGTCGAAACGATTCTTCCCTGGAAGTGAAAATATTCCGCGACGATGCTGGCGTTCCAGGCGCCACCCGAAGCGGTCACCATGCCAGTGACAAGATATGGAAAAATTCCCGGCAGGATCAAGTGTC
>Ga0066693_10000042_pt1 | contig 14472 bp, 13 predicted proteins | sample GraSoiAngelo_142_FD_66669 | JGI IMG/M metagenome (GOLD analysis project Ga0066693, IMG submission 66669) | Grasslands soil microbial communities from the Angelo Coastal Reserve, California, USA - 14_1009_02_20cm | ecosystem: Environmental > Terrestrial > Soil > Grasslands | place: USA...
GCCTTGCAGACGTTCATCGCGAAAGCCGAGTCGAACTCCTCGACGTAGGAGAGCCCGGCCTTGTGGTACGCCTCGTGATAGCGGCCCGCGAAGAACTCGACGCGGCCGTAGAGGTTCCGGCTCCCGAACATCGCGTCGAAGTTCACCAGGCCGTAGAAGAAGCCCCAGGCGACGTCGCGCATCATTGCCCGCAAGAACGCGTCGGCCGAGATGCGGTGCTCGAGACGTCCTTTGGGCGTCGGCCAGGTGATGTGGACGAAGTATTCGTCGCGAGAGAGGCGGAACTGCCCGAGCGCGAACGTCCGGAAGCCCGTCCTGGGATCGGGCTCGCTCACCTGGACCGCCGTGTTCCCGGGTCCGCGTGCGACCGCCGGTTCTGGCATCGCCATGGTTCTTCTCCTCAGGAGATCAGGAAGCGCAGATCTCGGCCCACTTCTGCCGGGTCAAGTCGCCCGCGATGGTCTGCTGGATGAGCACCGAGGGCCGCGCCGCGCTGAACCGATACGCTGCCCCTTTCGGCAAGAGCGCCTGGTGGCCCCTCTTCAGGAAGACGCGTCCCATCTTCCGGCCCGTCGGATCGCCCGCGAGCCGCTGCGTCCCGTCCTTGTTTTCGGCGATGGCGGCCGCCCCGGGCTCGGCGAAGCTGATCGTCACCTCGCCGTCGAGCAGCACGACGAACTCGTCGTGATTCGCCGCCATCCACGCGGAGGTGCCCTCGGCCCGGATCGCTTCGATCACGTACTCGAGATTCTTCCCTACGGCGACCTTCTCGTACGGCTCGGATCGCGAAGCGACCGCGAAGACGTTGGAATGGCAGTAATGCTTCGGATCGTCGTCGACGATGGAAAGCCGGCCTTTCTCGAATTCGTGGAGCGAACCGAGGACGGTCGTGTACCGGCCCATGGGATTCTCCTCCCGCGCGAGGCTGTTCCCGAACCCTAGGTCCGCCTCGGGAACGCCGTCAATCTGCGCTCCCCGCGAATACCTGGCCTCCTCCATCGTCGTTCCGGGCGGAGGTAATCGATGATGCGCGGAAACAACCGGGATCCGCTCGGCTGGGGAATGCTCGCGCTCGCGGTTCTCGCAGCCGCCGGCTGCGCCGGCCAAAAGGCGCACCTCGCCGTGCGGCCTCCCTTGCAATCGGATGTCGACCTCTGCGCGCTCCGCGCCCTCGAACTGGGCGACCGATCGCCGATGGGGCGCGTCCGCATGCATCTGCTCGTCCGCGAGGACGGCAGCGTCTACGCCGCCTACGTCCACAACGCCGGCGGAGTCGACGATCGCAGCCTGCAGCGCTGCCTCGCCGACCGCGCCACCACGTGGGTGCTCGCACCCGCGCCCGTGGAGTACGAGCGCGCCTACGAGCTGTCCTTCGTTCCGGGCGGATCGGAGTTGGGTGACTGGCTCCAGTACTGGAACGGCGAAGGAGCGATGGGACAGGGCCGCGGCATCGTCATCCTCTCCGACGGGACGAGATCGTTGGCGCCGCTGCCCATCGAGCAGCCCGTCGCCCGGGATACGCTGATGATCGCCGACTTCGCCACCACCGCCGAGCAGGGGACCGCCCTCGTAGCCGTGGGCCGCGCCGCGGAAGCACTGCCGCTGTTGCGCGGCGCGGCGCAGGATCGACCGGACGACCCCGTTGCGCTCGTCGGTTTGACGCGCGCCATCGTGGAGACCCGAGGAGATCTCGCGGAAGCGCGCAAGAGCGCGCAGCGCCTTCTGGAGCTGGCGCCGGATTCCGAAATCGGCCACGAGGCGCTCTTGCGCGTTTGCCTCGCGGCCCGCGAGAGCGAATGCTCGATGCGCGAATGGAAGGCGGCCGTAGGCGCTCCGGATGCGGGGGCGCGCTCGCGAATCCTCTTCGACTTGCAGGGGCCCACCCAGCAAGCCGCACGGCGCCTGCAGGCGCAGCGGATGGATCACGACGGCCGCTGAAATCGTCGCGTAGACGGAACCGGCGACGGACTACGGTCCGTCACGCCCTCTTGCTGCGCCGTGGCGCCGGGAGGGCGCCTTGACTTCGTCGGACCGGAGTCGTAGTGGCGAGAGCGCTCGGTAGCCTGCCTTGGGGGCAAGGAGGCTTCCGTTGGACGCTGCACCGCGAGGACGAGATCCCCGTTGCACGGGCCCGGATGCCCTTCCGGGAACCGTCGATCTGCGTCCTGAGAACAGGGGGTCTGTCCGCTAGCGCCGCCGGCGTCGAGCCCGTTTGTCGTTTGCTGTTTTCAAGTCTCGGGGGCAAATCATGAGAAGAGGAATTGCAATCTTTCCTTGTTTTCTGATCCTTCTCTGTCAGCTCGGTTGCGCGATTACCGACTACGAACCCTGGCCAGGGCACAAGACGCAGGGTGATGCGAAGCTGCTCTTCGACGAGATCGCGTTCACCGGCTTCGATCCCAATCTCGACGGCACCTACGCCTACTCGGTCAACTACGATCATTCCAGCATCCCCATCGGCGCCTTCCCCTCCATCACCATCACCAGCTGGCACAACAACGGCGGAACCATCGTCAACGGCGTCGCCAGCCCGCCGGCTTTCAATCCCGACGGCCTCGCCGACCGCCTGGGCAATCTGAACAACGAATTCGGCTCCTTCTTCTTCGTCCCGCCGTGGACCAAGGACGCGAAGTGGGGGAAGTTCTTCGTCGCCGTCGATACGGACGGGGATTGCCAGTTCTTCGATAACGTCACGCAGGACTTCTCCGGCTCGCCCACCGGGCCCGGCACCGCGCTCTGTTTCGGCGGCGCGCAGGAAGAGACCGGCGACATCGTCGAGCTGGAGAGCTTCAAGAGCCTCGATCAGCTGGTCGGCCGCATCTTTGACGGCTCGCTCGGCAACGCCTTCAGCCTGAGCCTGACCTCGGTCGCCTTCGCGTCCGGCGGTGAGCACAAGATGATCAATCCCCTCAGCGTCGCGATGAAGAGCACCGGCATGCGTCCGAGCACCGTCGCGCTCGACTTCCGGACCTCGGCCGGCAAGGAGTTCCTGCAGTCGATCCTGAACGGAACCGTCGACAGGGCGCCCACCTCGATCTCCATGAGCTTCAGCGGAGGGTTGCGCTTCAACCTTCCGTCGACGTGGAAGGTCGCGTTCAACCATGCCGCCATCCGGCGGGCTCTGGGTCAGTGAGCGAGGGGGACACCATGAAAAACTACCAAATCGCAATCGCGGCGTTTTCCCTGGGCCTGCTCGTCGCGGCCCCTGCCTCCGCCGAAATCGGCCCTCCCGAGGTCAGCGATTCCCTCCGCAACGACGTATCCGCTCCGGTCAGCGCCCGGGTCTTCCGCGCGGCTGCGGCTCGCCCCGTGGTGGAGCGTGAGGGGCCGAGCATCCGGCGGCCCAAGCTCGACCAGCTGGTGAGCGCAGCCACCTCCGGGCCGGTCCGGGCAGCGCCGGCGGCTCTCGCGCCGCTCGCCGCGCCGCTCAAAGGTTCACTGGGCGTGAACGTGCTCGGCGTCGGGGTCGGCTTCCCGAATTACTTCGTGCCCGATGCTCCGACCGACGTGAACCTGGCCGTCGGCGACACCCAGGTCGTGCAGTGGGTCAACGTCTCGTTCGCCGTCTTCGACAAGGCGACCGGACGGGCGCTGACCGGTCCCATCGACGGCAACGCGCTGTGGAGCGGATTCGGCGGGCGTTGCGAGACGCACAATGACGGCGACATCATCGCGCAGTGGGACAAGCTCGCCCACCGTTGGGTGCTGACCCAGAACGTGTTCGGGCTGCCCTACCTGACCTGCATCGCGATCTCCACCACCGCCGACGCGACCGGCTCCTACTTCCGGTATGCGTTCGCAAACAACGCCGGTCTGCCTGACTACCCGAAATGGGGCTTGCAGGCCGATGCGTACTACCAGACGCAGAACGCCTTCTCCTTCTCCCCCGCCGGCGCGCGCTACCTCGGAGCGCACGTTTGCGCTTTCGACCGCGCCAACATGCTCGTCGGCAGGAGGGCGTCGCAGATCTGCTTCACCACCGGCACCTTCGACGACAGCATGCTGCCCGCCGATCTCGATTCGGCGAGGGCGGCCGCGCCGAGGCAGCCCGCTCGCAACGCCGATGACGATGACGGCGATGGCCGGGCGACACAGCCCCAGGTGATCCTCGGGAGCATCGACAACTTCGATCCGTCGAACAGCAACACCGTGTTCATGTATCTCTTCCATCCCAACTTCAAGAACCCGGGTAAGTCGAGCTTCAAGGGCGCCGGCGGGACGATGCCCATCACCGTTGCGCCCTTCGCCCTGGCATGTGGCGGTTTCGGCTCCTGCATCGAGCAGCCCTCCGACCCGAACTTCTTCATCCCGCCCCTCGATTCCCTGGGCGATCGGTTGATGTACCGGCTCGCCTACCGCAACTTCGGCGACCACCAGAGCTGGGTCGTGAACCACTCCGTCAACGTGGGCAGCTCGGTAGGCGAGAGGTTCTACGAGTTCCGGGCTCCGCCCGGATCGACGAGCCTCGGCGTGTTCCAGCAGGGGACCTTCGCTCCCGATTCCACCTTCCGGTGGATGGGATCGATCGCCCAGGACAAGATGGGCAACATGGCCCTCGGCTACAGCGCATCGAGCAAGCGGCTGTTCCCGTCGATCTTCATCACCGGCCGCAACGCCGGCGATGCGCCGGGCAGCCTCGCGCAAGAAATCCCCGTCGTGTTCGGCACCGGATCGCAGGTCGATACCGTCAGCCGGTGGGGCGACTACACCAGCATGGCGATCGACGCCGCGGACGACTGCACGTTCTGGTATACCAACCAGTATTACAGCGTTACCGACGCTTTTGCCTGGAGCACCAGGCTGGCGTCGTTCAGGTTCGACAACTGCAGGTAGCGAGTCGATGTCGGGGCGGCCGGCTGGAGCGTGCCGGCCGCTTCCGGCGTCAGCGAACCTCCACCCAGACCGGGACCTTCACGTCCTGCGCGTCGGGCAGGTTGGTCTTCACGTGCAGCGTGACCACCGAGCGTCCCGGCCGCAGGACTTCGTTCGGCAGGAGCTCCACGAAAAGGTCGTAGGACTTTCCGTCCGGAAGCATGCGCGCGCGGGCACGCACGAACGAGGCGTCGGACCGCACCTCCTCGACCGCGAAAGATCTGCCCCGAAGGCTTTTCACCAGGACCTTCCAGCGGTCCTTGGCGAGCCCTTTCCGCGCCTCGTCCTGGCTAAGGTTCTGCAGGAAAAGGGTGTCCGGTTCCACGGCCACGCTGCTGACGACGAGCAAGGTGCAGCGCAAAGGGATGACGGGTCGATCCTCGTCGGCGGTATGGATCCGGATCGTGCCCGAGTGCATGCCCACCGCCTGGGCGCCGCTCGCCTTCACGAGGATGCGGTAACGCCTTCCAGGCGTCAGCTTTTCCAGCTTCGCCGAGAAGACCACGCTGTCCGACTCGACGGCGGTGACCGGGAGCGGATCCTTCCTGTTGATCTCCAGCTCGATGGCGTCTTCCTGGTCCTGTCCGGACACCGTCGTCAGGTCGAGATGGTCGCGCGGCACCAGCATGATGGCGCCCTTGACGAGCGCCTTGATCTCGACCCGCGCGATTGGCCGGCCCGGATCGTTGGTGCGGACGCGGACGGTCAGGAGGATCGGCCCTTGCAGCGCGGAAGTATCGATCTCGGTCCGGATCCTTCCGGATTTGCCCGGTGCGATGGTCTCGTCGAATGTCGCGCGGAAGCACTCGCAGGGCGACGTCACCTGCTGGACGTGCAACGCCGCGCCGCCCGGATTGCGAACGACGAAGGTGTGCGCGAGCTTCTTGCCGAAGACCACGGGACCGAAGTCGACGGTGGGTTTTTCGATGGCGATTCGCGGCGTGTCCGCAGCCGCGGCGGAACGGACGAGCAGGCATGGGACGATCGCGCAGAGCGCGCGCCGGCGAATGCGATTCATTGATGCGGCCTCGGTCCGTTCCTCAGGTAGTTGAGCGCCCCAGGGATGTTGACGAGCCCGTGACCGTAAGTCGAGTCCGGGCCCGCAGGCCCGAGGTCGAGTGCGCCGTTTCGCAGGGCTTCCTCGACGCGAGCGGCGGTAGCGTCCGGAAACGCTTGCAGGAGCACTGCGGCTGCGCCCCCGACGTAGCCTGCGGCGAAGGAGGTTCCGGTCGCGCGCCGGTACAGCGAGGGTCCCGCCGGCACGGCGACGCGGACGTCCGAGCCGGGCGCGACCACCTGGGGAAAGAGGCTTGCACCGCACCGGTTCGGCCCCCGGCTCGACCGCGGATCCGCTTTGCGGTCGAAATCCACCGCGCCGACCGAGAGCGCCGTCCCCGAACCGGGGAAAAGGCGTGCGTAATTCGCCGGCGAGACGTCCGTTCTTGCTCGCGGTCCGCCGTTTCCCGCGGCGAAGACGACGAGGATCTCCGCGGCCCGCAAGGCATTGACGATCCTTCGCAGCGAGTCGTCGCATCCGGTTCCCGGCGCGCGGAAGGCGAGGATGAGCACATCGGGTTGGCCGACGTTGAGCATCCAGTCCGCCGCCCGGGTCACGAGCACGCTGTTGTAGCGTCCGCCGTTCAGTCCGACGGCCGCGATCCATTTCGCGCCGGGCGCCACTCCGAGGGCCGCGTCGTCCGCGCCACGTCCCACTGCGCAGCTCAACACGGCCGTTCCGTGTCCGGTCTGCACGTCCGAAGGCTCCGCGTCGTCGCGCAACGGATCGAACCACGAGGACGGACCTCCGCGGAAGTTGCCCCGCAACTGCTCGTGGAGGTTGCTCGCGCCGGAGTCGATGAGGGCGACCGTCACCCCGGTGCCGTCGAACCCTAGCTTCCAGGCCTCGCGCGCACCGATGGCGTCGAGGGACCAGCTGGTTGCGGCGCCGGCTGGTCCTGCGGTCGTCTCCTCGAGCGCCGCCTGCGACTCCACTTCCGGTGCAATGAAGTCCACTTCGGCGTTGGCGGCGAGTGCGCGGATCCCGCGCGGCCGTCCTGTCACCACCAGGCGGTTGACGATCGACACTCCCGTCCAGGAGACGATGTCGCCCTTTCGCCGCAGGTCGTCGAGCAGCGGTCGGAGTCGGCCTTGGCCGCGCGCGGCAATGGACGCGAGCGCTCGGCTGACCCACTGGCGGTGGGCTTTCCGAGACGACGGGTTGCGGGCGAGAATGGTCGCGGCGCGCCCCAGATCGAGCTGATCGCGCAGATCGACGAGATAGGAGAGGGGAGCGTCGTCATCGTCGACGCCTGCATTCCGCAGCTCGGGTGGAAGCTTGAGCGCGGCCCGGCGGTGGCGCGAATGGGTGACAGGGACGTCGGGCGGAAGCCCCTCGGGCGGCGCCGTCGCGGCAGCGAGGTTCAGGAACGCTGCCGCGACCAGGGCTTCTGGAAGCATCCGGCGGCGAGACAATCATCAAACGCGGACACGCGACAAGGCGGGCCGGTGCGCGGCCGCTCAGGGCGCGCGTGGTCTCGCCCGCTTACTGCGCCTGCTCCTTCGCCGCCTTCTTCTGCGCCTTCTTGTTCTTGTGGTGCTGGACGAGCGCGCCGCCCGCTGCTCCGGCCACGGCGCCCTTCTTGCCGCCTACGACCGCACCGCCCGCGCCGCCGACCACGGCGCCCTTCGCCTTGCTGTGATGCTTCTCGGGCGCCTGGGTGGTGTCCTGCGCCGTCTTGTCGTCGGCGAGCGCCCGGTGAGCGGCGGCAGTGGTGAAGAGGAAGGCTGCGGCGGTGGCGATCGCGATGGTGAGCTTCTTCATGGTGTGCCTCTCGCAACAAGGAGTGAGAGGACCGTGATCATCCGCTCGGAGGAGCGCAATGCGGCCGGTTCGGTACGAGCGCTCGGACGGGCGGTGGCTCGTCTGCTGCAGGCCCCCCGACCTGGGTCCGAGGAACCGTCGATGCTTGAAATCGGCGCCGATCCTGTCACCTTCCGCCCCGTGGAGAGCTTTGCGTTCTCGCAATGCGTTTGCGTGCTCTTCGAACGCGTTCCCGTTCTCACCGACGTCGAGCGCGCCTTGGAGCGCTGGACCGTGGCGGGAAAGTCGAAGGCGAGCGAGGGCGACGACGGGTGGGCCGTTTCCGGTACGGGCCTGATCGTCGCGCTACCGGACGGATCGTATGCGCTCGTCGATCTGGTGGGACGCGCCTGGCCGGACGATGCCGCGGTCGCGTCCGCGCCCGGACTGGGCGCGGCGTTCCGCGCGGGCATGTTCGGTCCCGGAACGACCGCCGGAGCGCTGAAGCGCGCGACCGAGCAGTCCTGGGCCTGGCCCGAAGGCACGGCGGCGGCGCGGAGCCATGGCGGTTTCGTCCGGCTGCGCATGGGATACGGCAGGCCTGCCGGCGCGCCCGCCGATTACCACGGCGGCACGGATCCGATTTACGAGCTGGCACTCTTGACCGAGATTTCGCGCTCGCTCGTCGGGATGAAAGGCGCGCTCGGATTCTTCGTTCCGGCGGGCGAGGCGCTGCGCAGCCGCGAGCAGATCGAGGCCGCGATGGGCCGCAAGGCGGGCCAGGGTCCGCCGCCCATCGACATGTGGTCGAACATCCGTGCCATCGCGTTGCTCCAGGAAGAAGGGGAACGCTGGCTCTTGATCGACCTCGTCGGGATGGGCCAGCTGGGTCTGCCCGATCAAGAGGCGATCTTCGCGGACGGAAAAGAGCAGCCCGACGCGGTGCAGGGCCTCTTGCGCAACGCCTGTATGCACGTGCTCTCGGGCCGGCCGATCCCGGCCGGTTCCACCTCGGACGACGGAGCCGGGCGGCGGTGGACGGCATCGTTCGCGACCGGCGTCGTCGCGCCGAAGCGCGACGTGGTGCGGTGGTTGCCCGAGCAGGGTCCGCGCCCGTCGGAAGCGCTGCTCCAGAAGCTCACGCCTCGCTGACTCACGCGCGCAGCAGCGCCAGGTTCTCCTCGTATCGCGCGCGGAACGAGTCGCTGGTTCCCGCGAAGACGATCCGTCCTTTGACGATGATCAGATGGCGGTCTCCGAGCTCGAGCAGCTTGCGGACTTCCTTGTCCACGACGAGCGCGGCGGTGCCTTCCGAGCGGAGCGTCTTCACCGCCGTCCAGATCTCCGCCCGCACGAGCGGCGAGAGGCCCTCGGTGGCGCCGTCGAGGATGAGGAGGGAAGGGTTGGTCAGGAGTGCCCGGCCGATGCTCAGCATCTGCTGCTCGCCGCCCGAGATCTGGGATCCGAGATGATCGAGTCGCTTCCGCAGCCGGGGGAAGAGCGTCAGTGCGCGGTCGTAGGTCCACGGCCCGGCGCGCGCCGCGACGACCAGGTTCTCGCGAACGGTGAGCGTCGGGAAGATGCCGCGCCCTTCCGGCACGAGCCCGATTCCAAGCCTTGCTATGCGGTGCGCAGGCCAGCCCGACACGTCCTCGCCGCGCACGAGGACCTGCCCCGAGCGCGCGGGCAGGAGCCCCAGCAAGGTGCGAATGGTGGTCGTCTTCCCCATTCCGTTGCGGCCCATGAGGGTGACGGTCTCGCCGGGCGCGATGGACAGATCCACGCCGTGCAAGACGTGGCTCTGCCCATAGAACGCGTGCACGCCTCGCGCCTCGAGGAGAAGTCGGGGCACGCTACTCCTCCTCGCCGAGGTATGCCTCGCGCACGCGCGGGCTCTCGCGGATCGCCTGGGGCGAGCCTGTTTCGAGGACGCGCCCGTCCACCAGCACGGTGACCGTGTCCGCAATGGAGAACACGGCGTCCATGTCGTGCTCGACGAGGACGAGGGTCCGATTTCGCGCCACCTCGCGGAGGAGGTCGACGATGGTCCGGGCTTCGTCGTGTCCGAGGCCCGCGAGGGGCTCGTCGACGAGCAGGAGGATGGGCTCGGTGGCGAGCATCATGGCGATCTCCAGCTGCCGCTGCTCGCCGTAGCTGAGCTGGCCCGCGGCGACGTCCGATCGCGCGGCGAGGCCGCACGCCGCGAGAGCACGCGCCCCGCGCTCCGCGACCCGCGCTTCGCCGTCCTTCCGCGAATGCGAGGCGATCCAGACACATTCGCGGGCGCTCAATTCGGGAAAGACGTTGGCCGTCTGGTAGCTCCGCCCGATGCCGAGCCGGGAGAGGCGGTCGGGCGGCGCCCGCGTGACGTCCTCGCCGCGAAAGCGGACCCGCCCCGAGGTCGTTTTGAGCTCGCCGGAAAGGAGATTGAGGAAGGTCGACTTGCCGGCGCCGTTCGGTCCGATGATGGCGTGGACGGCGCCTGCCTCGATGCGCAAGGAGATCCCGGCGACGGCGGCGAGCGCGCCGAAGCGCCGCGTCAGCGCCTCGGTCTCGAGCAACGCCTCAACCACGGGATCCCCGCAACAGGCCCGCGAGCCCGCCGGGAAGCGCGAGGACGGTGGCGATGGCGACGGCGCCGATGAGCGCGTTCCAGTACGCGGTCCACTTCTCTCCGAAGTGCTCGAGCACGCCGAGGAGGACCGCGCCGAGCGCGGGCCCGTACAGGGTCCCCTTGCCTCCGAGGAGCACGGTGACGAGGACGAGCCCGGACTGCCGCCAGCCGAAGATGGCCGGATTGACGAATCCGTACAGGGTCGCGTCGAGGACGCCGGCGAGGCCGGCGAGGGCTCCGGCGGCGACGAAGGCGGCGATCTTGTAGCGGCGCGTACGATAGCCGAGCGTGCGCATGCGAGCTTCGTTGATGCGGATTCCGGCCAGCACGCGCCCGAAGGGAGCCCGCACCGTGCGCGCGAGCAAGAGATAGATCGCCACCAGCGCGGCCCAGATGAAGAAGTACGCGGTCCTGCCGTTGCCGAGATCGAGGAGCGTCGTGCCGAAGGCAGAGAGGCGGGGGCGCTGCGCGACGTAGAGTCCATCCGATCCGCCGAGGCCGGGCGCTTCGCCGAAGAGGAAGTAGAGCATCTGTGTGAAGGCGAGCGTGATCATGACCAGGTACACGCCGCTCGTGCGCACGCTGAGGAACCCGATCACGAGCGCGGCCACCGCCGTCCCCGCGAGCGCGAGCGGGAACGTCGCGAGGGGGCTCACCAACCCGGCACCGTTGGTGAGGCCGGCGAGGAGATAGGCGCCGAGCCCGAAGAAGGCGGCGTGCGCGAGGCTCACGATCCCGGCGTACCCGACCAGCAGGTCGAGGCTCATCGCGAAGAGGGCGGCGATCATCATCTTCGCCGCGAACTGCACCCAGAAGCGGTCTCCGGAGAGCGGGACGAGGGCGAGCGCGACGGCAAACACGAGCAGGGCGACCCTGGTCCGTCGCGAGGCGTTCACCGCTGGAGCGCCGGCTGGCCGAGCAGGCCGCGCGGGCGGAAGAGCAGCACCGCGGCCATCACCGCGTAGACGACGGCGCTGGAGACGCCCGGTAGGAGCACCTTGCCGAAGGTGTCGGCGATCCCGACCAGGAGCGCGCCGGCGAAGGCGCCCTTGATGGAGCCGATTCCGCCGATCACCACCACCACGAAGGAAACGATGAGGATGCCCTCGCCCATCCCTGGATAGACGGTGGTGAGAGGCGCCGCGAGCATCCCGGAAAGCGCGGCGAGCACGGCGCCCGCGGTGAAGAGCGCGGAGAAGAGCTTGCGCACGTCGATGCCGAGCGCCTCGACCATCTCCGCGTTGGAAGCCCCCGCGCGGACGCGCATCCCGAAGCGGGTGCCGAGGATGACCTGGCGCAAGAGGAGCGCGATGCACAGGCAGGCGACGGAGGTGAAGATCCGGTACACCGGCCACGACTGCATCTCGCCGAGCGCGACGCTTCCGGTGAGCGCGCGCGGCATCGGGACGCCGTGCACCTCGTTTCCGAACAGCGCCCGCTGCAGGTCGTTGAAGACGAGCACCAGGCCGTAGGTGAGGAGCACTTGCGAGAGATGATCGCGGGCGTAGAGGCGCGAGATGGCGAGGCGCTCGACGAGGAACCCGACCAGCACCATGACGGGCAGCCCCAGCAGGGCGGCAAAGAGGAGGCTGCCGGTGCGCTCGGCGATGAAGTACGCGAGGTAGGCGCCGAGCATGTAGAAGGACCCGTGCGCGAAGTTCAGCACTCCGAGCACGCCGAAGATGATGGTCAGGCCGCTCGCGACGAGGAAGAGGAGCAGGCCGTACTCGACGCCGTTGAGCAGTTGCACCGCGACGAGCGACGTCGTCATGTCGCCATGGCGCAGCCGAAGGCGGGATCGTCGGCCTCCTTCTGCGCCAGGCCGAGGACCTCCTCGCGGCCGCCCTTCACCAGCCGGACGTAGACGTTCTGGATGGGATTGTGGGTCTTGCCGAAGCGGAACGGTCCGCGCGGGCTCTCGGTGCGGGCAGCCTCGAGCGCGGCGATGAGGTCCTTCTCGGCGGAGGTGTCGCCCTTCACCTTGTCGAGCGCCTGGGCGAGGAGGTGGATGGTATCGTATCCGGCGACGGCGTAGACGTCGGCCTCGCGCGAGGTGGCCTTCTTGAAGGCCTCGCGGAACTTCTTGTTCGCCGGCGTGTCGAGGGCATCGGCGTAGTGGAGCGTGGTCTTGATGCCGTTTGCCGCCGGCCCGGCGGCGCCCAGGACGCCCTCGGTGAGGAAACCGGATCCGTAGAGCGGGATCTTCTCCATCAGACCCGCCGCGGCATAGTCCTTGATGAACTTGGCGGCGCCGGCGCCGGCGAAGAAGACGAAGACCGCGTCGGGCTTGAGCGAGGCGATCTCGGAGAGGTTGGCCTGGAACTCGGTGGTGGGGAAGGGGACCGGGATCTCCTTGACGATGGTGCCTCCGCCCTTGGTGAAACCCTCGCGGAAGGCGGACATCGACTCCTGGCCGAAGCTGTAGTTCCAGAACATCCCGACCGCCTTCTTGCGGCCGTCCTTCAGCATCACGCCCGCGCACGGGTAGGAAGTCTGCCAATTCGAGAACGAGGTGCGGAAGACGTTGGGGGAGCAGAGCGAGCCGGTGATGGGCTGCGCGCCGGCGTTGGTGACGATGGTGAGCGTCTTTTCCTGGCGGACGATCTGCATCATCGCCATCGCCACGCCGGAGTGGACCGGGCCGGTGAGGATGTCGACCTTCTCGCCCACCACCAGCTTGTTCACGTTGGCCGGCGCCTTGGCGGGATCGGATTCGTCGTCGACGGCAACCCACTCGATCTCGCGTCCGCCGAGGCGGTTCTTCTTCTCGGACGCGGCCAGCTTCATCGCATCCGTGATGTTGTTGCCGAGCGACGCGTAGGTGCCGGAGTACGGGAGCAGGAGGCCGATCTTGATCTTCGCCTTGGTGGCGGCGAACGAGCGGCGGGGAAGCATGGCAGACGCGGCTGCTGCAGAAGCGGCTGCGAGGACCGCCCGGCGGGAGAGCGGGGTACGCATCGCGGGAACCTCCGGAGTGTGTGGGCTGCCTCCGGCAGTACCGCAGATTCGCGCACCGGCCGTCAACCCGCCCGGCGATTGCGCATGCTAGCTTCTCGCGTCGAATGACGGACGACCTCTTCCCCCTCGCGGTGATCGGCGGCGGCATCGGCGGCGGTGCGGCAGTCCTGCGCGCGGCGCAAAACATGATGCGGACCGTCTGGATTCGCGGCGATCGCGCCACCGCCAGGGCCAGCCGGGTCAAGTACGTCTACAACATCGACAACATGATCGGGATCCATCCCGACATCGTGCGCGGCAAGGTGCTCGAGCTCTTGCAGGGCGAGGAGCACGCCGCCGCGCGGGCGGTGGTCGAGAACGCCCACCTCCACATCGGCACGCAGGACATCGTCGACAACGTGGTCGAGCGCGTCCGCGGGGAGTTCGCGGGGACGGTCACCGAGATCGAGGACAAAGCGGTCTCCGCCCGGCGCGAGGGAGAGGTGTTCGTCATCGAGACGGGGGCCGGGGCCACGGTGAAGAGCCGCGCGCTTCTCCTTTCCACCGGGGTGATGGACGAGCAGCCCAGCATCAAGATGCGGACCAAGGCCGGGAAGGTGATCGACGACATCCGTTGGATCTACCCGTACGCGAACAACGAGACGTTCCTCTACTGCGTGATCTGCGAGGGGCACCTGACGCGCGAGGCCTCGACGGTGGTCTTCGGGGCCGGCGAGACCGCGGCCCAGATCGGTATCCTCTTTCACGAGCGGTACGGCATCCCGGTCGCGATCCTCACCAACGGGGAGCGGTTCGAGGCGGCGGAGAAAACGCGGGCGCTCCTCGGCGGCTACGGAATCCGGGCCTTCGAGTCGCGTGTGGTCGAGATCCTGGACGGGGACGGGGAGGGCCCCAGGGGTACCTCGCTGCGAGGGTTCCGCCTCGAGGATGGAACGACGGTACCGGCGCGGTTCGCCATGATCGCGATGGGGCTCCACCGCGTCTACAACGATCTGGCCCGGCAGCTGGGAGCGGAGCTCGATGCGCGCGACGGGCCCGACGAGGGGAAGAGGCACGTGCTGGTCGAGGCCGCGACCAGCGAGACCAGCGTTCCCGGCCTCTTCGCGGTCGGCGACATGACGCGCCGCCGGGGCACCAGCCCTTCGTACAAGCAGATCTACACGGCCCAGGAGTATGCGGTACGGGCGGTCAATACGATCGACCTGCGGCAACGGCGCGCGCGCAGGGA
>Ga0066693_10000052_pt1 | contig 13879 bp, 9 predicted proteins | sample GraSoiAngelo_142_FD_66669 | JGI IMG/M metagenome (GOLD analysis project Ga0066693, IMG submission 66669) | Grasslands soil microbial communities from the Angelo Coastal Reserve, California, USA - 14_1009_02_20cm | ecosystem: Environmental > Terrestrial > Soil > Grasslands | place: USA...
CGAGCGCACCATGGCAACGTGACGGAGACCGCGCGGGCGATGGGCAAGGCGCGGACCCAGATCCAGCGGTGGCTGCGCCGGTACGGGCTCAACCCGCTTTCCTTCCGCTGAAGCTTCCGGCTCGGGTGTAGCGCCATGTAGCGCCACCGCTCCCGGACACCTTTCCGCTCGGCTGGAATCGGGCTTTCCCGCCTGATTCGTCTTTCAGCGCATGGCACGCCCGATGCTCTCTGCCTCCGCACGAAGGGAGGCAAGACCATGAAGAAGATTCGTGAATGGGCTTTCCCGGCTGGACTGCTGCTCGTGTGGGTCATCGCTTCCGTCTACACGACGTCCGTTCTCGTCGAGGCGAACGCCGAGCACCAGCGGCTGCTCAATCCGTCCACCGCAAGCTCGCCCCGTACGTAGCCCTTTTCCGGCTTTCCGACCGCCCTCCGAAAGGAAGCTCCCGTGAAGACCCTGTCCGTCGCCGTCGTGCTCGCGTCCGCAACCCTCGCCGCCTGTGGCGGCACCGACGAGGCGCCTTCGGGCGCGTCTCACTCGTGCACCATCACCTTTGCCCGATCGATCGACGACGCACATCTGCAGGCCGCCCTCGTGCAGGCGCTCCGGCGGCAGGATCCCTGCGCTCTCGACGGCGCGATGCGCGCTTCCGATCCCTCCCCCTTCGAGCTCGTCCGCGTCGAACGCGACGAGGAATCGGTTCGCGCCGTCTTCCAGGCCGTGCCCGAGATGCGGCCCGCGAATCCGGCCGGATAGCGACCGGGGGGAGAACGGGACGGTGCGCGCGCTCCCGGCGCACCGCCCCGGTCTTTGTTGGATCCGGTAGCTAGTGCCCCAGCGGAGCCGCCCCCGGCTTGGCTCGCTGGATGAGGAACACGAGCGGCACCATGAGCGCCGTGAAGACGGAGAAAACCAGGAGCACGTCGAGGTATGCCAGCGTCTGCGCCTCGCGGATCAGGCGGCCGTAGACCGTGGCGTAAGCGCGCTGGGTGGCGTCGGCGGCGGAGATCCCGCCATGCTCCAGCGCTCGGGCGATGGCAGCCACCTGCGAGGTGAACGCCTTGTTCCACGGATCGGTGTGGGCGGCGAGGGTCGCCTGGTGCTGCTGCGAGCGGCGGGCGACGAGGGTGGTGACGATGGCGATCCCGATGTCGCCACCCATGTTGCGCGCGAGGTTGACGATTCCTGAAACGGCATTGTTCTTCGACGGCGGGATTCCGACGTAGACGATGGTGTTGATGGGCACGAAGAGGAAGGCGAGCCCCGCCGCCTGGTAGATGCGCAGCCACACCGCCGTGGAGAAGTCCATGCCCGGATGGATGGTCCGGGCCATGTGGTAGAGCGCGAGGGAGAGGATGGCGAACCCGAAGGCGAGGAGATAGCGGGCGTCGTACTTTCCCACCAGCCGCCCGACGAAGGGCAGGAGCAGGATGACGGCGACGCCGCCCGGAGAGAGCACCATCCCGGCTTGCTGCGCCGAGTATCCCATCCAGATCTGTAGATAGAGCGGGAGGAGCACCGTGCTGCCGTAGAGCGCGATGCCGAGCACCAGCATCATCAGATTTGCGCTGGCGAAGCTCGCGTTCTTGAAAAGGCGTACATCCACGACAGGATGCTCCTCGCGCAGCTCCCAGAGGATGAAAGAGACCAGCGCGACCGCGGCGATGACGACGAAGAGCACGATGGTATGGGAGTTGAACCAGTCGTCCTCCTGCCCCTTGTCGAGCACGTACTCGAGGGCGCCGAGGCCGACGGCGATGAGCGCGAGGCCGACGTAGTCGATCCTCCCCGCGCGCTTCTTCGCCTCGACCAGGTGCGGCGGATCCTGCACCACGCGCGAGGAGAGGATGAGGGAGAGGATCCCCACGGGAACGTTGATGAAGAACACCCACCGCCAGCTGAAGTGGTCGGTGATGTAGCCGCCGAGCGTCGGGCCGATGGCGGGCGCGAGCACCACCGCCATGGCGTAGACCGCGAACGCCATGCCGCGCTTCGCGGGCGGGAACGTGTCGGCGAGGATCGCCTGCTCGCTCGGGCCGAGGCCCCCGCCGCCCAGGCCCTGCAAGACGCGGAAGAAGACGAGCAATCCGAGATTGGGCGCGATGCCGCAAAGGAACGAGCTGGCGGTGAAGACCACCACGCAGCCCATGTAGAAACGCTTGCGCCCGATCTTGGTAGCGAACCACCCGCTGACCGGCAGGATGATGGCATTGGAGACGAGATAGGAGGTGAGCACCCAGGTGCTCTCGTCCTCGCTGACCGACAGGCTCCCGGCGATGTGATTCAGGGAGACGTTGGCGATGCTCGTGTCGAGCACCTCCATGAACGTCGCCAGGGTGACGGTGAGCGCGATGACCCAGGGGTTGTGGCCGGCGGTGAATCCTTGCTCGTGCGTCAGGCGTTCGGACTCCGCCGCGCTCATCGGAGCCGCGTCAGCGTCGCTCATCGCACCTTGACCTTCGGCTCGACCGACATCCCTGGACGCAGCCGTTCCATCTCGGGCTGCCCTGGATCGAGGCGGATCCGGACCGGCACCCGCTGCACCACCTTCACGTAGTTGCCGCTGGCGTTCTCGGGCGGAAGCAGGCTGTAGCGCGAGCCGGTGGCTCCGGCGAAGCTCTCTATCTTGCCCCGGTAGTCCCGATCGATGGCGTCGACATGCACGTCGGCGGCCTGGCCGATCTGCATGCGATCGATCTGCGTCTCGCGGTAGTTGGCCGTCACCCACAGGTCGTCCAGCTGCGTGAGCGCGAGAAGCTGCTGTCCGGGCTGCACCCGCTCGCCGGTGTTGACCGACTTCTTGCCGATGATTCCGGCAGCGGGAGCGGTGATCCTGGCGTAGCCGACGTTCAGCTCCGCCTGGTGGAGCTGCGCCTGCGCCAATTCGAGATTGGCCTTGCGCACCTGCAGGCCGGCTTCGCGCGCGATCAGTTGGCGAGGGGCGTTCTGGCGCGACTCCTTGAGCCGGGTCTCGGTAGACGAAAGCTGCGCGCGCTTCTGCGCGATGCGCTGCCGGGCCGCCTCGAGCGTTGCCTTGGCCATGTCGGCGGCGCTGACCCGCTGGTCGTAGTCGGCGGGACTGATGGTCTTCGACTCGACCAGTTTCTGCGCACGCTCCCTCTGCGACTGTGCGTAGCGGTTTTGCGCTTCGGCCTGGTCGACGTCGCGCTGCGCGGCGGAAAGCTCCGCGCGCGCACGGTCCACCTCGTCCCCCTGGCTCTGCACCGTCGCCAGGTTCGAGGTCTGGGTGATCGCCACGTTGGGGTTCTCCGCCTCGTACGCGGCCTGCGCCTGGGCCACGTTGGCCCGCGCCTGCACCAGCGCGACTTCCAGATCGGTCGGATCGAGATCCAGCAGAGGGTCGCCGGCCTTGACCACCTGGTTGTCGACGACGTGGACGGCGACCACCGTCCCGGGCACGCGGGGACTCACGGAGACGATGTTGCCGTCGATCTGCGCGTCGTCGGTGTCCTCGAACTTGCGGGCGTGGAGCCACCAGACGAGCACGATGATGCCGGCGACGGCGAGGCCCGCGATGATGAGCAGGCGGATCCTCCTGCGCTTCGCCGGATCCGGCGGCGCCGGGGCCTTGGGCGCGCCTTTGCGGGCCTCTGCTTCCGACTCGCCATTGCTCGAAGGGGCCCGCTCGTCCGCCATGCACGCACCTCAACTCGTTCGATGTCCGTGACGGCCGCGGGGTGCGCGGTCAGCGGCCACTGCCGGCGATCGCCCGTTGCAAGCTCGACAGTTCGTCCTGGGCGAACGAGGCCTGGGGGCCGTCGGAATCCTCTTCCAACGACTTCTCGAAATGCTTCCGTGACCGTTCGAGGTCGGGCGGGGAATCGGTCACTCGCAAGAGCCCGAGGTAGTACTCGGCCTCCGCGATCCGCTGCGACTTGTCGTCCTCGTCCTCTTCCTCGTCGGCCGTGGCAGAGGCGGCCTTGACGACCTCGGCATCGCTCGCCTCTCCGCGGTACGCCCGGACCAGCGTCGCGTACCAGTTGCCGGCGGGGAGCGTCTCCGCGGCTCCGTGCAATAGGCCGTTGGCGTCGCCGCGGCGCCCTTCTCGTCGCAAGAGCGCGACGAGCTCGAGCCGGGCGGGAATGAACTCGGGCCGCCGCTCGAGCGACCGGCGCAGCATCCGCTCCGCCTGCTCCTTCTTGTCGACGCGCCACAGGGCCCGCGCGCCGTTCAGGAAGCCCCAGTCGCCCGCTCGAAGCGCCGCGGTGGGCACGCCGGGGATGGATCTGAGGTCGAAGTTCGGCATTTCGGGCACGACTGGCGTCGGAACCTCGACGTTGGGATTCGCGGAATGGGGCGGCGTCGGAGGCCGCGGCGCATGGCCGCGTTGCTGCCGGTTACGGAAGTCGCGCTCAGCAGCCACGAATTTGTCTTCCTGGGCCCACCATGGCGCCGCTCGCGAAGCGCTGTTGCGCACGAGGAAGGCGGAGCCGACGGCGGCCGCGATGGCGAGCGTCGCCGCGGCGGCGTAGAGCCCCGCGCGCGCATGCCGGCGCCTGGGACGCGTCACGTCCACCGCCCGGACCGTCGCGGCGATCGGCTGCGTCTCGATGGCCCGGGCCAGCTCGCCGCCGTCGCGGAACCGTTTCGCCGGATCCTTCTCCAAGGAGCGCGACACGATTGCCTGAAGGGATGGGGGAACCGACCCGGGTAGCGGAGGAGGCTCGCTCTTCATCGCCGCGTGGGCCGCTTCGACCAGCGACTCGCCGGGAAAGGCGCGTTGCCCGGTGAGCAGCTCGTAGATGACTGAGCCCGCGGCGAAGACGTCGGAAGCCGGTCCTGCGCGGTCGCCTCGCGCCTGCTCGGGCGAGAGATAGCCGGCGGTGCCGAACACCGCTCCGGTAGCGGTGAGCCCCGGAAGCGGCACGGAGTCGTCTGGCGAGGCGAGCTTGGCGAGTCCGAAGTCGAGGATCTTCAGCCGCCCGTCCTCGGTGACGAAGATGTTCTCCGGCTTGAGGTCGCGGTGCACGACGCCGCGGGCATGCGCCGCACCGAGCCCGCGGGCGAGCTGCAGCGACAGACCCACCACCTGCTCGGGCTCGAGCGGTCCCGCCGAGACGAGGCCGCGCAGCGTACGGCCCTCGAGCAGCTCGGTGACGAGAAAAGGGACGCCTTGCTCCTCGCCGAGGTCGTAGACCGAGAGCAGATTCGGGTGTTCGAGGGCGCCGGCAGCGCGCGCTTCCTGCTCGAATCGCTGCACGCGGCCCGGATCGTGGACCAGCGTGACCACCTTCACCGCCACGCGCCTGCCGAGCTTCGTGTCGAGGGCGGCGAAGACCTGTCCCATCCCGCCGCTCCCGAGAGCCCGCTCGAGCTGGTAGCGTCCCGCGAGCGTGCTCCCGATGGCGATCGAGGGAGGCGGCTGCGTGAAGACGCCGGCAGGCGGGGGCGTCGCCGGAGTGCGCATCCGATCGGAAGGCCCTTGCGTCCGGACGAACCCGCGCCGGGTGAGATCGAAGAACCAACTCACTGCCAGCGTCACCACGAGGCCGGCCGCGGCGAGCCAGACGATGAGCCGCATCGTCCAGGGCGGCGCTTCCATCGCGTGGGTGACGATGTCGAGCAGTTGCAACAGGCCGGCCGCGGCCACGCCGTACGCGATGAGGGCGCCGAAAACGCCGCGCCGTCTGAGCTCGGCGACGAGAGTCACGCGCGGGAAGGTAGCACGGGTGCGGCCGGATCCGGGCCCGCCCGCTCCTCCAACCACGAGGCCAGCTGCCCCTCGATCCGGCGGGCCCGCAACGCCATGGCAAGTGCGCGGGGCAGATCCAAAGCCCGGCCGCGCCCGACGTCCTCCCCGTAGCGTTTCCTGAAATCGGAAGGAATGCGCGCCGACCAGTTCTCGTCCGAAATCGTCCCGGGCCGGTTGTACGGCTCGCGCATCCCCAGAAGGTCGGAGAAAAAGATCGAGACGTGCTGCGCGGGCCCGAGGAAGAGCTCGGCGAGGCGGGCGCGGGCGAGCCTCGTCGGATCGCTAGCAACCGTCTCCGCGAAGCGGGTGGGATCCGGCGGCGAGAACCGCCCGGCGAGGTGGCTCGCATGGGCGGGGCCGAGGCCCGCCTCGTGCCAGCGTTCCGCGACGCGCCAGATGGGATCGGTGTCGTGGTTTCCCACCATGATCCAGTCTTCGGGAGCCGCGTTCTCGCTGCGGTAGACGTCGCCGGGATCGTCGAGGCGCATCTTCTGCAATACGCGGAAGCGTCCGAGGCCATGTCGGGCGATGACGCGGCCCACGGGGTACGGAAGCGTGCTCAGCACCTCGGCGACCAGGTCGTCGGCTGCTAGCCCACGCTTCCTTGCCGCGGCGATCAGAGTGTCGAAGAGCGTCGCGTAGCGCGAAACTTGCGCGCCGGTCAGCTCACGTACCCATGCGTCCGCGTGGCGCGGAAGGGTGCGATCGAGCTGGTCGTCGCGAGCGATGGCGTACGCGGCAAGGTGCGGTACGTCGGGAGAGGAGAACAGGCGAGCGCCGTTCTGCACGGCGTGGAACGGATCCGGCTCACCGGTCGGATAGATCCAGGGATCGATGAGGCCGTGCGGATGGTCGATGCGGAGGCCGTCGAACTCCCCGAGCACCTTTTCGATGCGGCGACGGAAGAAGCGCAGGGCCGCGCCTTCGTAGCGCGCCGGATCGAGCAGCGCATAGTTCCACGGCTGGCCGGCGGGATTGGTGCGGCTCGGCGGAGCGCCCATGCGCAGAGAAGGCAGGAAGACCGCCGCCCAGCTCCAGATGTCCTGGTGCGAGACGCCAATCTGGAGGTCGCCGTAGAGACCCAACGCCACCGACTTCGCTTCCGCTCGGAATGCCCAGTGCTGCTCGTGGGCGAGAAGCTGCTCGAACTGGTAGCGCGCGACGAGCGCGGCGTGCTTGCAGAGCAGCTCTTCGCGCCGCGAGCGGGCCGCATTCTCCTCGCCGGCAGCGGGATGGAACAGCCGCCGATCTCTCTCGGGCCAGCGCAGCCAGTCGCCCTCCCGATGCTCGGCGCAGAGCGCTTCGTGGAGCGCGTCCCGCTCGAGCCAGTCCGCGTTCTCCGCTGCAAACGCCAGCCGCCGCTGGTCCAGGTCGCGCGTGGAGGTCGCGAACGCGGCCCGCAGCGCGCGGTCCATGTTGCGGAACACGGCGGCATGGACGACGCGCTCGCCCGACGGCCGGGAGCCGATCGCCTCGCGAAACGTCTCCTCCGGGAGGATTCCTTCCTCGCGCAGCGGCCCGAGCGCGAGAGAAAGCGTGTTGCGCGAGAAGAGCGTGCCGTCGTACGGCGAGGCGTCGATTTCGCTCGTGCGCCCCTGCGGTCCGAGCTGGAGTCCGTCGAATCCCAGATCCTGTGCGAAGCGGAGGAACGCGCGGCCGCCGAGCGAGAGAGGCGCTCCCCGCCCCGCGTCGTCCGCCGGGTCGCCGGGAAGCGCGGCGTCGTGCACGCCGAGCAGGAGCCGCCGGACCCCGAGCGCCTCGAGGGCGCGGCGCACCAGGGTCCGGGTCTCGCTCACCTCGGTTCGAGCCAGACGACGCCGAGCGGCGGGAGCGACATCGCCGCCGAGGCCGGTTGCCCGTCCCACGCCGTCTGTTCGGCGTGGACGCGTCCGTGGTTCCCGACGCCCGATCCGCCGTATTCCCCAGCGTCGCTGTTCACGACCTCCACGTACTCACCCGCCTTCGGCAGGCCCACCCGGTAGCCACGGCGGGGCACGGGCGAGAGGTTCGCGACGCAAGCGATGTGCCGCTTGCGGTCCTTCGACCAGCGCAAGAACGCGAGCACGTTCTCCTCGGCGGCATCCGCCTTCAGCCACTGGAACCCGGCAGGGTCGCCGTCCAGCTCGAACAAGGCAGGCTCCGCCTTGTAGCGGGCGTTCAGGTCGCGCACGAGCTTCTGCACTCCGGCGTGTCCAGGCGACTGCAAGAGGTGCCAATCGAGGCTGCGGTCGTGGTTCCACTCCGCGCGCTGGGCAAATTCGGAGCCCATGAAGAGCAGCTTCTTTCCCGGGTGCGCCCACATCATCGCGTACAGCGCCCGCAGGTTGGCGAACTTCTGCCAGTCGTCGCCGGCCATCTTGGTGAAGAGCGATCCCTTTCCGTGCACCACCTCGTCATGGGAGAGGGAAAGGAGGAACTGCTCGCTGAAGATGTACATCATCGCGAAGGTGAGCTGGTTGTGGTGCCAGCGTCGATACACCGGTTCGGTAGCGAAATACTTCAAAGTGTCGTGCATCCAGCCCAGGCTCCACTTGTAGTGGAAGCCGAGGCCGCCGTAACCCGCGGGATGCGTCACCTTGGGGAAGGCGGTCGATTCCTCGGCGATCATGAGCGCGCCCGGGTGCAGCGCCTTCACGCGCTCGTTCAACTCCTTCATGAACGCGATCGCCTCCTCGTTCTCGCGTCCGCCCGACTTGTTCGGGATCCACTCGCCTTCCTTGCGCGAGTAGTCGCGGTAGAGCATCGAGGCGACCGCATCCACGCGCAGGCCGTCCACGTGGTACTGCTCGATCCAGAAGAGCGCGCTTGCGAGGAGGAAATTGCGCACCTCGTTGCGGCCGTAGTTGAAGACCAGCGTGCCCCAGTCGGGGTGTGCGCCCTCGCGCGGATCCTCATGCTCGTAGAGCGCGGTGCCGTCGAAGCGCGCGAGCGCGTGCGGGTCCCGCGGGAAGTGCGCCGGTACCCAGTCGACGATGACGCCCACGCCTTGTGCGTGCATCTCCTCGACGAAGGCGCGGAAGTCGTCCGGGTGTCCGTAGCGCGCCGTCGGAGCGAAATATCCCGTCACCTGGTAGCCCCACGATCCGCCGAAGGGGTGCTCCGCGACGGGAAGCAACTCGACGTGGGTGAACCCCAGGTCCTTGACGTAAGCGGCGAGCTGCCCCGCCGCCTCGCGATAGGTGAGCGCGCGATCGCCTTCTTCCACGTTCCGGCGCCAGGAGCCGAGATGCACCTCGTAGACGGAAAGCGGCGCATGCGGGTGCGGCGTGCGAGCGCGCTCCTCGAGATACTTGTGGTCCTTCCACTGCCAGCGGGTGGTGTCGTGGACGATGGAGGCCGAGAGCGGCGGCGCCTCGGTGCGGAAGGCGTAGGGGTCCGCCTTGAGCAGATGCACGCCGCCGTGGCGCGGATGGACCTCGAACTTGTACCGTTCGCCGGACCCCACTTCGGGAATGAACAGCTCCCAGATGCCGGTCGAGCCGATCGAGCGCATCGGGTGCAGGCGACCATCCCAGGAGTTGAAATCGCCCACCACCGACACGGAGCGGGCCGTCGGCGCCCAGACCGCGAACGAAGTCCCGGAGGCGCCGCGATGGTGCGTCGGATGCGCGCCGAGCCGTTCCCAGATGCGCTCGTGCCTGCCTTCGGCGGCAAGATGGCTGTCCAGCTCGCCGAAGGTGGGCGGGAAGCTGTACGGGTCGCGCAGCGTGAAGGACTGCCCGCCCGGATACTTCGCCTCGATGAGGTACCCGAACAACTCGGGGCGATTGTTGAGGCGCGCCTCGAAGACGCCGCTGCGCCGGTGCCGCGCGGGAATGCGGCCGCCGAAATCGGGGAGGACGGTGACCGACTCCGCGTCCGGGCGGTAGGTGCGGACCACGATTCCGTCCCCGTCGGGATGGATGCCGAGGACCGAGTGGGGATCGCCGTGCGAGAGCTGGACGAGCCTGTCGATCTGCTGCTCGACCTCGTGCGTGGCAGTGGGGCGTCTCATCGTTCGGTCTCCGAGAAAAGATCGCGGGCGGGAATGCGCACCCAGTCGGGCCGATGACCGACCTCGTACCGGATCTCGTAGAGCAGCTTTTCCAGCTCCAGCGCCCTGAGCATCGCGTCGGCCCGCTGCGCATCGGCCGGCACGAGCTTCGCCGCCGCCCCGCGCCAGCCGCGCAAGAACTCCTCGCGAGCGCGGGCGAGGGGCTCGCGCTGCGGCGGCCCACCCGCGACCTCCACGGCGCCGGCCGCGTAGGCGAGGGAGCGCAGCATGCCCGCCACGTCCTTGAACGGGCTGTGCTTCGCTCGCCGCTCCTCCAGATTCCTCGCCGGCTCGCCCTCGAAATCGAAGATCATCCAGTGGCCGCCGCTGCGCAGCACCTGCCCGAGGTGGAGGTCGCCGTGCTGCCTGATCCGTACGCCGCCCGGCTCCACCTTGGCGAAAGCGCGGATGCGCGCTTCCAGTTGCGGCTTGCGGGCCTCGATCTCCGGAACCGTTCCCCGGGCGGCGCGAACGGTCTGGTCGAGCTCCCGCAAGAGCGCCTCGCTCCAGCGGGCGAGGTCCTCGCGGATGATCGATTCGGGGGCGAAGGCGGGATCGGACGGATCGGAAGCCAGCGCGGCGTGCATCTCGCCGACGCGGGTGCCGAGCTCGCGGATTTCGTCGAGGGGAAGCGAGCCCTTCTGGAAGGCGGTGAGCAGGTACGTCCAGCCGTCCGACTCGACGCGAACGAAGCGATGGGCGACCGCGGCGGTGGCGTTCACCGCTCCCTCGAGGGCGATGCCGCCGAGGAGAGGCGGAGTGGCCGTGAACCCGCGCCGGGCGAGAAAGGCGCCCATCTCCAGCTCGGGGTTCACGCCGGGCTCCAGCCGGCGGATGAGCTTCACGATCACCTTGTCGTCGAACACCAGCGAAGTGTTGCTCTGCTCGGCGGACAGCCTGCGAACGGTGGGGACAGGCGCGAGGCCGTCGAGGTCGGACCCTTTGGTGTCGAACCGGAGTCCCTGCAGAGCGCCCGCGGCGGTGGCGATGCGACGCTTCTCGCGAACGATGCCGAGGAGCCCGCGGGCCGCATCGTCATCGAGCCCCTCGACGATTCCAGGCGTGCCGGTCCACGGCTTGAGCGCGAGCGCGTACCGCTCGGGCGGGCGACCTTCGCGGTAGGAGACCTCGACGGTGGCGAGGATCAGGCCGGGCGAGATCTGCGCCCGATCGACGTCGCGGACCGAGGCGATGGCAGCGCCCTTCCCGCCGAACCACCGCTGCTGCGGCAGCCATCCGGCGAGGAGCGACATGTCGATGGGAAGCATCTCGTTTCTTTCTTCAGAAGTAGTAATCGAACCCCTGCTCGCTCCTGCGATACCGCAAGAGCGTCCACATGGCAGCCGGCTTCTCCAGCGTGAGGCGGACCTGCGCGGTCGGACCCTGCCAGAGCGCGCGCTCGTCGCCGAGCATCTCGTGCACCTGGTACGTCTCCTCGGGGTCGATCCCCAGCTCCGCGAGCGGCAGATGGAGGATCGACTCCTGGGTCGCGTACGAATCGAGGCTCACCGCGCAGAGCACCACGTTGGAGAGGTCGGGCGTCGCCTTCGAGTAGAAGAGGACGCGATCGTTGTCCGCCGGGTGGAATCGCAAATTGCGATAGGATTGGAGCGCCGGATTCTCCTTGCGGATCCGGTTGAGCTTCGCGATCCAATCCCGGATGTCGCCCGGCTTTTCGCGTTCCCGATGGACGAGCTGGTACTTCTCGGAATCGAGGTACTCCTCCTTGCCCGCGACCGGCTTGTTCTCGCAGAACTCGAAGCCCGAGTAGATGCCCCACGAGGAAGACAGCGTCGCCGCCATTGCCGAACGTTGCAAGAACGCAGGCCGCCCGCCCTGCTGCAGGTGCTCGGGCAGGATGTCGGGAGTGTTGGGCCACAGGTTGCCGATCATGAAGTCGGCGGCCGGACCCTGCGTCAGCTCCTTCAGATAGTCCTCGAGCTCGTGCTTGAAGTTCCGCCAGGTGAAGTAGGTATAGGACTGGTTGAATCCCACCTTGGCGAGCGCCTTCATCATCTTCGGGCGGGTGAAGGCTTCGGAGAGGAAGATCACGTCGGGGTGGCGGGCGTGCACCTCGCCGATCACCCACTCCCAGAAGGGCACTGGCTTGGTGTGGGGATTGTCGACGCGGAAGACGCGCACGCCCGCGTCGATCCAGTGCAGGAACACGGAGCGCAACTCCGCCCAGAGCGATTCGCGGCCGGGCCCGAGAAAGTCGAAGTTGACGATGTCCTCGTAGCGCTTGGGCGGGTTCTCCGCGGTCTTGATGGTCCCGTCCGGCCGCCGGTTGAACCACTCCGGATGCTCCTTCACGTAGGGATGGTCGGGGGAGCACTGGAAGGCGATGTCCAGGGCGACCTCGATGTCCTTCTCCCGCGCCGCGGCGAGGAACCGCTTGAAGTCGTCCATGGTGCCTAGCTGGGGATGGATCGACTTGTGGCCACCTTCGGGGCCGCCGATGGCCCAGGGGCTTCCGACGTCGTCGGCCGCCGCCTTGAGCGAGTTGTTCTTTCCCTTGCGCGCGGTGCGGCCGATGGGATGGATCGGCGGCAGGTAGATGATGTCGAAGCCCAGCTCTTCGACGTAGGGGATCATCCCCTCGGCATCGCGGAACGTGCCGTGGCGCCCCGCCGCTCCGGTCGAGCGCGGGAAGAGCTCGTACCAGGCGCTGAAGACGGCGCGCTTGCTCTCGGCGAAGACGCGCAATTCCTGCGAATGACGGACGGCGAGGCTGCGATCCGGGTGTCGCCCCGCCGTATCCGCGAGCCGCGGATCGAGCGCAACCGCGATGGCGGCCGTCGACTGCCCGGCTCGAAGCTGCTTCTCGGCCTCGCGCAAGCGCGCGGCATCGGCCGGACCGGCGGCGCCTGCCCCGGCGGCCCGCTCGGCTGCCGCCGCGAGCAGCGCCGCACCTTCCAGCAATTCGGAGTGCACCTCGCGGCCGGCATCGACCTTGCGCTTGAGCTCGCCGGCCCAGCTGCGGAAGAGGTCCGGCCATGCCTCCACCGTGTACGCGTAGAGGCCGTTGTCGAAGAGCGGGAACCGCCCCTCCCAGGCATCGTTGCCGAGGGGGCGCATGGCCACTTCGCGCATCTCCGTCTGGGAAGGCGTCAGCTGCCGCCAGCGCAGCACGACCACCAGCTCGTCATGGCCTTCCTTGAAGACGTCCGCCGTGACCCGGACCGGTTCGCCGACGGCGCTCTTGACGGGGTGGCGGCCGCAATCGATCTGCGGCTGCACATTCTCGATGACGGTGCTCCCGATGCGTCCGGCCATCCGGCCGCCTCCTCCCGCGCGCAAGTCCACCTGCCGCGAGCGGGGACAATGTGAGCATTCCCCCGTCTACGCTAAGTGCACGCACTTTGGGAGTTCAGCGCAGGGCTTTCGTTGGGCGGGGCTCCGGTTCTGCGAGCGCCCGACCGGTCGCTCACTGTGTGACCTGGATGGCGCCGCGATCGATCCTTCCCGCCGGCCTGGGTTTGCCGGAGAAGTCGTCGGCCGGGGCGAGGGTCGCCGTCCCCGAACCCAGGGCGGGAGATCCCGGCTGCGGAGCGAAGTTGCCGTTCGCCGGATCGGCGAGGTGCGCCGCACCGAGCACGTCGTTCGGTCCGTGCCTGGGCGTGCTGCCCTCCCAGACGTTGAAGTCGAAGCGGCTGGTCTCGTTCGGCGCGTCGATGGTGAGATCCTTGCCGCTGTGGTTCACCGAAACGTTGTTGAGGAACTGGACGTCGTGGGAGTCGAAGCCGTCCATCTCGCCCGCCTTCAAGAACTCCGACGTCGAGAGCATGTTGTCGAAGGTCGTGTTGTTCACCACGTCGACGTGGTCGGACCGGTAGATGTGGATGCCGCGGCCGCCGTTGTCGTGGACGATGTTGTTCGCGATGTAGGTGCGGCCCGTGTATGGCACTCCGATCACGTCGTTCTGGCCGAGCGCGTCCTGGGTATGCAGGGCGTCGTCGACGATGATGCCGTTGCCATCGTAGATGGCGGGTGGCTTGCAGGCTGCGCAGGCCATCTCGTTGCGATTCCCCCACACCTCGTTGCCGACGATGAAGTTCTTGTACCCGTTCTTCGCCGACGCGGAGGGCGAATCGGTAAGATGATACAGCCCGATCCCGCTGGTATCGAAG
>Ga0066693_10000056_pt1 | contig 13790 bp, 15 predicted proteins | sample GraSoiAngelo_142_FD_66669 | JGI IMG/M metagenome (GOLD analysis project Ga0066693, IMG submission 66669) | Grasslands soil microbial communities from the Angelo Coastal Reserve, California, USA - 14_1009_02_20cm | ecosystem: Environmental > Terrestrial > Soil > Grasslands | place: USA...
TCCTCCAGCGCTACAAGGACCTCCAGGACATCATCGCCATTCTCGGTATCGAGGAACTTTCCGACGAAGACAAGCGCACCGTGGCGCGCGCCCGCAAAATCGAGAAATTCCTTTCGCAGCCCATGTTCGTCGCCGCGCAGTTCACCGGCCTCGAAGGAAAGTACGTGAAGATCGAAGACACGGTACGCAGCTTCAAGGAAATCGTGGAAGGGAAATACGACGACATTCCGGAACAGGCGTTCTATATGGTTGGCACGATTGACGAAGCGCTCGGGAAAGCTGAAAAAATGAAGGTCAGCGCGTAAGGAAAAATGCTGCCTGAGGCCATCGAACTGGTGATCGTCACCCCGGAGAAGCAATTGCTCCGCGAGAAAGTCGTGGAAGTGCAGCTTCCGGGGGAGAACGGCTATCTCGGCGTCCTCCCAGGGCACGCACCGCTCATCACCGAACTGGGGATCGGCGAACTCCGCTATCAGCATCTTGGTGGCAAGGAGTCTCTGCATCTCGCCGTTGTTCGCGGATTTGCCGAGGTTCTTGCGGATCGCGTAACCGTTCTCGCAGAAACCGCCGAGCGCGCCGAAGAAATCGATTTGCAGCGCGCCAAAGATGCGCTGGCTCGTGCCGAGAAGCGCCTGGCCTCGAACGATGCAAATATCGATTGGGACCGCGCCAACGTTGCGCTGCAGCGTGCCTTGATCCGCATCCAGGTTGCCACCAAGCAGCGCAGCGCTCTGGTGGCCGGCTCTTGAGCCGCTTGGCCGACCGCGCGCGGTGCGACTTCGCGCTGCGGCCCGCATCTAATCACCAGGAAGTCACGAGAACATGGAACCTATCACCATGTACAGCACCACTTGGTGCCCTGATTGCCGCCGCGCAAAATCCTTCTTGAAGGAGCGCGGCGTCGACTTCCGCGAAGTGGATATCGAGGAAGATCCGTCCGGGGAAGCCATCGTCATCCAGGCCAACCACGGCAAGCGCACCGTTCCCACGCTGGAAGTCGGCGGGCGCTATTTCACCTGCAGCCCTTTCGATGCCCAGCAACTTGCCGAGGAACTCAACATTCCCCTGAATCCCTAGTTCAGCGCAACACCTCGGGCCCAGACTCTTGCTAGATGCAAGTCTCGATCGAGCAGCAAAATATCCGCATCCGCCCCCACGCGCAGCGAACCTTTTTTGAATTCTATCCCCAGCAGGACGGCGGGATTTAGTGTCAGCATGCGCACGGCGTCTGGCAACGATGCCCCCAGCGCCACGATATTTCGCAGCGCGCGGTCCAGCGTCAGCGTGCTGCCCGCCAGTATGCCTTCGGCATTCCGGCAGACGCCGCCGCTGACGGTCACTGCGAAGCCGCCGAGGGTGTAGTTTCCATCCGGCATGCCGGTGGCGGAGAGGCCGTCGCTCACCAGCGTGACGTGTGCGGCTCCTTTGGCCAGCAGAAGCAGTTTCATGGCGCCTTCCTCGACGTGCACGCCGTCGGCGATCAGCTCGGCATTGATTTCCGGCGCAGTCAGCACGGCGCCGATGACGCCCGGATCGCGATGCGAAAACGGGCGCATCGCGTTGTAGACGTGAGTGGCGCTGCGCGCCCCCCGGGCCATGGCCGCACGAGCCTGCTCGTAAGTTGCGTCGGTATGCCCCATCGAAACGACCAGGCCGGCTTCTCGCGCGGCGTCGATGCACGGCGTGGCCCCCGGCACTTCCGGAGCGATGGTCAGAATCCTGGCATTTCCCGCTGCGGCCTTGAGGAAGCGGCCGAGCGTCTCCGCCGACGGCAGCTGAATCCATTCCGAGGGATGAACACCGCGACGCTCCTTGCTGATGAAGGGCCCCTCGAAATGGATTCCCAGAATCTCCGCGCGGGGTTCATCGGTCTGATGTTGTTGCCCGATGTAGCTGGCGATTCCCTCGATGGCCCGTAGGGTTTCCTCCGCACTGGCCGTTACCGTAGTGGCCACCAGGGAAGTGGTGCCATATTCCGAAACTTTGCAGGTGATGGAGCGCAACGCCGGGCCGGTTCCCTCCATGACGTCGTGGCCGCCGGCCCCGTGGATGTGCAGGTCGATGAAGCCGGGAATGGCGGTCTGGTCGGTGGCCCGGATTTCCAGCGCCCCGGCAGGCAAGGTCATCCCCGAGCGTGGTCCGATGGCCTCAATGGTATCCTCGCGAACGAGGATGCCCGCGTCGTTGATTTCTGTGGTGGGGGTTAGCGCACGCCCGGCGTGAATGAGCATGGTCAGCATCGCAGCACAACATCGTAGCGGAAATACGTCGCAGCACAAAACAAAACGGGCGTCCCCACCGGGACGCCCGTCATGTAAAAAACTGACCAAGACTTATTTGGTTGAAGGGGCCATGTCGATGCTGTCCAGCTTTAGCGTTTCGCCATCTACTGAGCCCTTCACGGTCACGTGATGGCCGGCATGGGCCGCCACCTTTTCCTGCGCATCAATGACGTACACCTTCTTGTCGGAGTCGTTCACGAACACGTACTTGGCGCCATGTTCCTTGACGCACTTGGTCGTGCACTCACCGGCCTTGTCGTTTGCGCCCTTTACTCCGCACTGGCTGTCCGAAATCCAGCCGGTCCATGAGCTGTCTGCCGCCATCGCGAATGCCCCCGCGAGAAGCGTTGCTGCCATTGCCACTGCAAATCGTACTTTCATGATTTCCCCCTCCAGAACTTCGTTGCGGTTTTTGATCCCCTGGGCCGGCTATTAGCTTGTCACAGGAGCGGTCCAGTGTCCAGACTCTTCCAACTCTTGCTAAGACCTTCTACGGAGTGTTCTTATTCCCGGTTGAACAGCAACAAAAAAAGGGGAGGATTCTCTTTGGAATCCTCCCCTGTCTTTCTGTGCCTCAAGGAGTCTGCGCCCCTAAACGGAACTCGCCTACTGCCCGGGCGTCGCGGTGCTCGCCGAAGTTGCTGCGGTCGCCTTCGGCATGCTCATGTAGCCCGTGGCGGTCGATTTGGTCACCTTGTTGACCACCAGTTCGATGGCCTGGCGAGTGCCACCGGTGTAGAAGAAGATCGGCTCGTTCACCGAGCGATCCTTCTTTTCGAAGCTATTGTCATCCGCCAGGACGTTGATGGTATAGCGGTTCTTCTTGGTGTTGGTGTCCTTCAATTGGATCTGAATGGTGCCGACCTTAGTGGCCCCGCTCTTGCGTTGCACGGTGAACTCGAAGTAATCGCGCTGCCCCATGCGACGGAGCTGATCGATTTCATCGTGGTTCCGCGCGATTAGCGTGCCCATCTCGCTGCGCGCCATCTGAATGCTGCTCTTGGCGGCGTCCAGGTCGGTCCGCACACCAGTGACGTCGCCGTTCAGCTTGTTCACGTCATCGGTGTTGGCCTTAGTGGCCAATTCGGCCTTCACGGAGGTCGCCAGGTTGGTCACCTTTTGGTCAACCGCGGTGGTGGCGTTCTTGTTCTGTTTGCGTGCGGCGATGAGTACGCTTTGAGTTACTTTGAGCTTGTCGGTGACAACTCTCACGTCACTCTGCAGTTGCTGGTTGATCTCGTCGGCCTTGGCCACCCTCTGGGTCAGCGCTTCGTTGGCCTGCCTCACGGCTTGTGTCGATTGCTCGATGCCCTTGGCCTGATTCAGGGCGCTCCAGCTTACCCCCAGGCCGAGCAGCGAAATACCGCCCAACACGGCTACTGCCAATCCAACCCAACGTGGTGTCGCGGTGGTGGCTGATTCCTGAAATTCGCTCATATACTTCGTTTCTCCTTTGGCTTTTCGCCCTGTACTAGGGAGTGAGCATCCACCCCGCCAAAGGTTTTTCTCACCCTCCGTTGTGAAGTAAGATACTTACAATCAATGGATTAGGAGCGATCAGGGGGGTCGGGCACGATACTAGTATTAGTGCTGGGACAGGTAAAGATTACACTGTCCTCTCGAAAATCGTATAATTTGCTGTCAGTACTGTTAGGAACATCCCCGCGAACCAGAGCAGTCTATGAGCTGCGGCCTTAGACTCTAATTTTTGAGGCTTAAACTTTTGGGCTATGTGCCCGTCTTTTTGACGCGAGGTTGATAGAACAAACCACCTTATATTGTCGGCCTGAACGCTAGGGAGTTGCGGCTAAGACGGTGAATTCGGTGGCTAGGAGTGAATCAGGCGGCGCGAGATCCCGCTTCGGTACTGGCAGCGCGCTCGGAGTTAAAATAGCGCTCTAGCGTGTTGATGGCTGCGTCCAGAACCAAGTGGCAATCCGAGCAGCTGGCCAGATGGTTCTTGATCTCGTCTTCGACGGACGCAGAGAGTCGCCCCTCTAAGTACCAGCAAATCAAATGGATGGTGTCTTTACAGCTCATATCCCCCGTCCCTCAGGTGCCCCGTTACGACGCCTGCAACCTGGCCCTAGGGCTGCATTTCCAGCGCCAAACAGCCAGTAGCCACTGAAAATATTATCTGCTGATAATTCAGAGACTTAGGAGCGATTAACAGATTCTCGATGCGGTCGGCAGGGACGATTTCTTGAAAAGATTACACGTCGAACAGCACAAGTGTGCAGAATCTGGTCTCATTCGTCTCGCTGTGGCGTGACGGTCATCTCGCGCAGAGCCTGGATGCGCTTCTCGAGCGGGGGATGGGTGCTGAAGAGCGACGACCAAGCTTCTCCACCGAAGAGCGGTTTTACGATACACAAGGCGGAGGTCGACGGGGAAAGCGAGGGGCTCGGAAGGCGTTGGTTGTAGGCTCCCAACTTTTCGAGCGCGCTGATCAAGCCATAAGGCTGGCCCACCATCCGTGCACCGGTCTGATCGGCGGAGTACTCCCGCGCGCGCGAAACAAAGAGCTGCAGCAGCAAGGCGGCCACCGGCGCCAGGAAAATCATCAACAGTGCCGCGAACCCGCCGCCCTCGCGGTCATCGTCCCTGTCTCGTCCGAAGCCGCCAAACAGCATGCCCCACCGTGCCATTTCCGCGAGATAGGTGATTGCTCCCGCAATCGTGGCGGCAATCGAGCTTGTCAGGATGTCGTAATTTCGGACGTGAGAAAGCTCGTGGGCAATCACCCCTTCGAGTTCCTCATCATTCATCAACTCCAGCAATCCTCGGGTTACCGCCACCGAAGCATGCTGCGGATTGCGCCCGGTGGCGAAAGCGTTCGGAGCCGCTTCGGGAATTACATAGAGTTTGGGCATGGGCAGGCGAGCCTTCCCGGCCAGACGTTCCATCACTTGGTAAAGTCTGGGCACCTCGTCCGGCGAGACTCGCTCGGCACCGCTCGAGGATAGCGCGATCTTATCCGAGAAAAAGTAGGAAATGCCGTTCAACAAAACTGCCATGACCAGAGCGATTTTCAGGCCGCTATGCCCGCCAATCGCTCCTCCCACGACAACCAGCAACACGCTCAGTAGAATGAGCAGTACGCCGGTTCTCAGCATCTTCATGTGTCCCTCACCTCAGTCGCCGGTGCCGAAAAATGTCGAACAGCCGTCCAGCGTGCGGCTTCAAGAGCGTACCCTCTCTCGGTTAGATTCCCGCGGCCGCTGCGGGTTGTTTCGATGGCGCGCGCTCAAAGCGCATCGCGTCCCTTTGCCCATGGCGGTCCACGCGCACATGATCTCCGGGCAACACAGCTCCTTCCAGGATCTGCAAGGCCAGAGGATCCTGGATCAAGCGCTGAATGGTCCGGCGCAGCGGCCGTGCCCCATAGGCGGGCTCGTAGCCTTGCTGCAGCAACAACTCTTTCGCCGCGGGGGTCAGCTCCAAGGTAATCTGCCGTTCGGCAAGCAGCTTCTCTACATTCTTCAGCAGCAAGCCCACGATGCGCTGCAAATGCTCTTTCCCAAGCGGGTTAAAGGTCACGATCTCGTCGATGCGGTTGATGAACTCCGGCCGGAACGAAGCGCGCAATGCTTCCGTCGCTTCTGTGCGCGCCAGCTCCGCATCTTTGTTCGACAATTCGAAGATCGCAGCCGACCCAACGTTGCTGGTCATCACCAGCACGGTGTTGCGGAAGTCCACGGTGCGGCCTTGGCCGTCGGTGAGGCGCCCATCCTCCAGAATCTGCAACAATACATTGAATACCTCCGGGTGGGCTTTCTCAATTTCGTCAAACAAAATAACCGAGTAAGGATGACGGCGGACCTGCTCGGTGAGCTGCCCGCCCTCCTCGTATCCAACGTAGCCAGGGGGCGCGCCGATGAGCCGCGACACGCTGTGTTTCTCCATGTATTCGCTCATGTCGATGCGGATCATCAACTTCTCATCGTCGAAGAGAAACTCCGCGAGCGCTCGCGCCAGTTCGGTTTTCCCCACGCCGGTGGGGCCCAGGAAAATGAACGAACCGATGGGCCGCTTGGCGTCGGAGAGCCCTGTGCGGCTGCGCCGCACGGCGTTCGACACGCGCTCGAGTGCGTCGTCCTGGCCGACCACCCGCAGCCGCAGCCGTTCTTCCATGTGTACGAGCTTCTGTGCTTCGGCTTCGAGCAATCGGCCCGTCGGAATGCCCGTCCACTTGCTCACCAGTTTCGCGATGTCTTCCTCATCGACTTCTTCCTTGAGCATCGGCGCGTCCTTCTGCACCGCAGAGAATCTTTCCTGCGCCTGCTGCAGGTCCCGCTCCGCCGCGGCTATCTTTCCGTAGCGGATCTCCGCCACTTTCGCGAACTCGCCGGTGCGTTCATACTTTTGTTCCTCCGCCCTTAGTTGTTCGATCTGTTCTTTCAGCTTGCGGATCTTTCCGATCGCTTCCTTTTCCGCTTGCCAGCGCGCCTTGCGCCCGCTGGAATCCTCCTTCAGCGCCGCCAGTTCCTTCTCGATCTGCTTGCGGCGTTCCTTGGAGTGCGCATCGTTTTCTTTCAGCAGCGCTTGGCGTTCAATTTCGAGTTGCATGATGCGTCGCTCGATCTCGTCAATTTCGACGGGCAAGGAATCGATCTGCATGCGCAGGCTGGCCGCGGCCTCGTCAATCAGGTCGATGGCCTTGTCGGGCAGGAAGCGGTCCGAGATGTAACGGTTGGAAAGTGTGGCCGCCGCGAGAATGGCGGCATCCTTGATGCGCACGCCGTGATGCACTTCATAGCGTTCCTTCAACCCGCGCAGAATGGCGATGGTATCTTCTACCGTCGGCTCGCTGACCAGCACCGGCTGGAACCGGCGCTCCAATGCGGGGTCTTTTTCGATGTGTTTCTTGTACTCGTTGAGCGTCGTTGCGCCGATGGCGCGCAGCTCGCCCCGTGCCAGCGCTGGCTTGAGCATGTTGGAGGCATCCATCGCGCCTTCGGCGGCGCCGGCGCCCACCAGGGTGTGCAGCTCGTCGATGAAGAGAATGATCTGGCCTTGGGCCTCGGTGATCTCCTTCAGGACGGCTTTCAGACGGTCTTCAAATTCACCGCGGTATTTCGCTCCCGCCACCAGGGCCGCCAGGTCCAGGGCCACGATGCGCTTGGTCTTTAGCACGTCCGGCACGTCGCCGGAAACGATTCTCTGCGCTAAGCCTTCCACAATGGCGGTCTTCCCGACGCCGGGCTCGCCGATCAGCACCGGATTGTTTTTTGTGCGCCGCGCCAGAATCTGCATCACGCGGCGGATCTCTTCGTCGCGCCCGATCACCGGATCGAGTTTTTGCCGGCGCGCCAATTCCGTGAGGTCGCGCGCATATTTTTCCAGCGAGGCGTAGGTGGCCTCGGGATTCTGCGAAGTGACGCGTTGTGTTCCGCGCACTCCGGTCAACGCCTGCAGAATTGCTTGGTGGGAAGCGCCCTGGCGTTGCAACAATTGACCCGCGGGGTCGCGGTCCAGCCCGGCCATGGCCAGAAACAAGTGCTCCGTCGAAACATATTCGTCTTTGAAGCTGTCCGCTTCGTTGAACGCGCGCTCCAGGACGTCGTTCAGCGGTCGTCCCATGTGCTGCTGGGCAAACCCCTGCACCTTCGGCAGCCGGCCGATCTCCCGCTCAATCTCTTGCGCGAACACTTCGCTGCGGATCCCCAGACGGGCCAGCAGCGGCGGCACCACGCCGTCGGGCTGGGCAGCCAGAGACGCCAGCAGGTGTACCGGCTCGATCTGCTGATTCTCGTGGCGCGCGGCGATTTCCTGCGCGCTTTCGACGGCTTGCTGCGCTTTCACGGTCAGTTTTTCAAATCGCAACATACGCACCTCGTTTCGAGCGGGTACTATAAAAAGGGGGCCGGCTCTAGCCAGCCCCCTCCTTTACCCCGCTCGGCCAGAATTACCTTCCGGCGGCAGACGCGACCATCGGCGCGGTCCCGATGTTGACCTTGATCTGCTTCGGCTTGGCTTCCTCTTTCTTGGGGATACTCAGCGTCAGCACGCCGTTCTGATAGTCGGCCTTGATGGCTTCCGAATTCACGGTGTTCGCCAGCGTGAAGCTGCGGGCGAAGGAGCCGTAGGCGCGCTCCACACGCAGGTAATTCTCCTTCTGCACATCCTTGTCGAAGTTGCGCTCGCCGCGAATCGTCAGGATGTTGTTCTCCACGCGGATGTCTAGATCTTTGGGATCGACTTCCGGCAGATCGGCCTTTACCACCAGTCGATTCTCGGTCTCGTAGATGTCGACGGATGGGGCCCAGGCGGTGAGGCTGGATTCCTCGCCCGTCCGCTCGAGGACATCATTAAATAACCGATTGACTTGATCCTGAAGGGCAGTAGCCCCGCGGAAAGGTTCCCAACGAGTAAGTGTTCTCATGTTTTGGCCACCTCCTTAAGTGACTGTATGGAGATAATAAAATATGAGTGTATACCTGTCAAGCCAAAAGTTAAGATCCTTTAGCATTCCTATAAGGGGCTATGTTTTAACACTATACAGACATATGAGTGCAATCAGAAGAGCCCTCCCATATGCACCCCAGTGCGGGCCAGAAATCTCTCCCCAAGCCCCTTTTGGGTTGTTTTGTTTGTCTGCGCTTTACTGGTAGACTGCCGCTTCCCATGCGTTTGGATGAACTCGACTACTTTCTCCCCCGCGAGCAAATCGCGCAACGCCCCCTCGACCGTCGTGAAGCCTCACGTCTCCTGCTCCAGGATCGCTCCTCAGGGAATTTCGAAGACCGGTTGTTTGCAGAACTTCCCAGTCTCCTCCGAGGCGATGAACTCCTGGTCCTAAACAATGCGCGGGTCATCCCCGCGCGCCTCTTTGGGAGGCGCGCCGGCGTCCCTTCGCAGCCGCCATCGCCTAGACGGAGAGCAGAACATCTGGCGGGAAAAATCGAAATATTTCTTACCCGCGAGCTCGATTCCGCGACTTGGGAGGCCCTGGTGCGTCCGGGCCGCAAAATACAAGTCGGAGCGCGGATTCTGTTTGGCGAGGGGGAGCTGGAAGCCGAGGTGCTCTCCCGCGGTCAGCTTGGGTTGCGCACCCTACATTTTATTGCTCGTGACCAGAGCAACATCAACCAGCATTTCGAGCGCCTCGGCCATGTTCCTCTTCCACCATACATCGAGCGCGCCGATGAAGTTTCTGACCGTGAACGCTATCAAACCGTTTTCGCCAAGCGGCCCGGTGCGATTGCCGCTCCCACGGCCGGTCTTCATTTCTCAACGGAAATTCTCCATAGAATTCGCGCGCGAGGAGTGGAAATCTGCGAACTTACGTTGCATGTGGGTCTCGGCACGTTCGAGCCCATTCATAGTGAGACGCTCGAGAGCCACGTGATGCATTCGGAAAGTTACGAAATCCCGGTCGAAACCGCGGAGCGCATCCAGGCGGCACAGAACGCCGGACGTCCCATCCTGGCCATCGGCACAACGGTAGTTCGCGCGCTGGAAGACGCCGCCCTGCGCGCTGCCGAATCAGGCGCTGCCCATCTCGTGCTTCCCGGCAAGGCCGTAGCGCGCTTGTTTATCGTTCCCGGATTCCGGTTTCGCGTGGTCGAAGGGCTGCTCACAAACTTTCATCTTCCGCGCTCCACATTGCTGGCGCTGGTTTGCGCGTTTGCTGGCCGACAGCAGGTGCTGGCGGCCTACCAACATGCCGTCAAGGCGGGCTACCGTTTCTACAGTTATGGAGACTGCTCGCTGGTCCGTTCTTGGGAAGGGAGGTGTGGTGATTCGAGATGATCGTGCGCCTACCCGCCCGCAAGGAATTCTAGCCGGGATCTGCCACTTCAGAACTTGCGCCGCTCCGAAAAACAGGCCGAGAGGCCGCAGCCGACGGCAGCCTCCCGACCCGCGGAAAAAGGGTCAGCGACTTTCGCGGTTTACTCGCTGAAGACGAAAACACGAGTCTGGCCCGCAAAGCGGACTTCCCTTACTTGTCCGTTCTCTCCGAGCAGCAGAGAATCATAGACGGACTTGCCGCTGCGCTCTTCCCATCGGCCTTCGGATTCGGCAACAACCTGCCTGCCCTTCTGGACGACGGCCTTGTTTCCATCGATCTCCAACCGGTATTCCCCGGCCTTCAATTCGGACTTGCCGAGTTTGGCGGTCTGCGAAATGTTGATGGTCTTGGCGAACGGTTTTGCGAATGCCGATACTGCCAGTGCCAGGGCGGCCAGCAAAACCATACTGCGGACAAATGAATTCGTTTTCATGCGTGTCAGTTTCCTTTCGAACAGGAGCGAGTCAGCTAGAGGAGACAGCTGCCCTTGACTCGAGTGGAGTTGACACGCCAGCAGCGGGCGAGTACTCTCGCCCGTGAAGACACCTCTTCTTCCTGGACTAACGGCCGGAAAGACTGCGTGTCATGGCCCCGCGGCTGCCACCGCGGGGTTTTTTCTGGATCTCGTCAAGAACAGCTGCGTAACGAGCTGCATGCGTATAGACGAATCACTGGGGGCGAATGTTTCGCCATCTAGCCGTAAAATCTTGCGCCCGTCGGCACACCCTGTAACTTCGTTCCGCTCCATTCTCGAGCGCCTCATCTCTCCGTTCTCAAATGTTTATAATATTAATAAAGAAATACCTTCTTGCTGCCAACCTTTGGCCTTCTCTTGCGTCGCGCCGGCGGGTATCCCGTCGTGCATCGGCGCGCTGGTTCATTTATACTCGGGGTCACTTTTCGGACATTAAGAATGCGGATCCTCATTCTCAGCGACCTGCACTCGAACGCAACTGCACTCGACGCCGTTCTCAATGCCGTTCAGGGTCGTTGGGATCTTTCCGTCTGCCTGGGTGATGTCGTCGGCTATGGCCCCGATCCCAACGAAGTCACGGCGCGCTTGCGCGAGCTCGGCACGCAGACCATTCGCGGAAATCATGACAAAGCGGTCAGCGGTTTGATGCCCACGGATGATTTCAACCCGGTCGCGAAATCCGCTGTGGATTGGACGCGCGCGCAGCTCCAGCCGGATCACCTCGCGTGGCTATCGACCTTGCCTCCCGGACCCCTCGCGACAGACGGCATTGTACTTGTTCACGGCGCCTTTCAGGATGAAGATGAATACGTCTTCACTCCCGAGCAAGCTCTGGACGGCCTCCTGGAGTCCACCGCCCCAGTGACTTTCTTCGGGCACACACATCACCAGGGCGGTTTTTCCTATCTGGACTCGCGCCTCGAGGTCCTGCAGATTCGACCTCGCCTCAGCGAACCTTTTGCAGCACTCCGAGTGGAACTCCCTCGTCGCTATCTTCTGAATCCCGGTTCGATCGGACAACCGCGTGACGGTGATCCGCGCGCGGCATTTGCCATCGCCGACCTGGAGCACCAGATCATCGAGTTTTGGCGCGTGCCTTACGATGTTTCTGTCGTCCAGGGGCGCATGCGTGCCGCCCACCTTCCGGAACAGCTGATCCAGCGGCTCAGTGTGGGCCGCTAGAAGCGCAGCCGCATCGGTGATCGGAGCGGTTATCCTCACGCACCCGCGCTCCGGCCATTACGGATCGAACCCATGGCGAAAACGGTTATCTGGAAAATGTCTGTGAAAGGAGAGAAGCGGTTAAGGCATGGCCTTAACCGCCTCCCGGGGTGTGTCCTCGAAGTGGTATTGATAGATTAGATGGCCGCCAACAAAAAAGGTTTCCTGTTGGCATAAAAATTTCAAAAAAAATCGATTTAGCAGTGTAAATCTCAGTAAAACAAATACTTACGCCAGCGTTCGTCGCGGTGCCCGATCAGCCGCATCAGCTGTCTGGAGGTGTGCAGCGTAAACGGCCGAGGTCTTCGCGCCAGTTTCAGCCCAGCCTCCTCCGGCGTCCGGTCGCCCTTGGTGTTATTGCACCGGTAGCAGCAGGCCACCAGATTTTCCCAGCTGGACCGCCCGCCGCGCGAGCGCGGTACCACGTGGTCCAAGGTCAACTCCGAGCTTGGAAATACCCGCACGCAGAACTGGCAGGTGTTGCGGTCCCGTAACAATATATTTTTCCGCGAAAGCGCCCGGCTTTGCTGTGGTATATGCCGGTAGGCCAGCAGGCGGATCACCGACGGCACTCTGTGGGCCTGCGCCGCTGAATGCACTTCCGTGTTGTGCATCTCTTCGGCTTGCGCCACACCCTTCAGCATCAACACCATGGCGCGCCGCACGGCCGTTACGTTGATGGGCTCGTATGTCGCGTTTAGCACCAGCACCGGCTCTTGCATCAGGGATGCGCGGCGCGTCGAAAGCAAGTTGTGGGATCTACTGCCTGCGGGCCCTTCGGAACCGGGCATAACCTCGCCTGCCGCTTCGGGGGTATAGCGCCCCCGGGAGTCGACCGACATGTGCCGGTTTGCGCCCATCGCGACTTCCTCGGGTTATCTTACCACGGTCTGGTACCGGGCGGGGGGTTATGACGGCCCTCACCGTGAGCTTGGTCACGGCCTTGACGCTCACCTCTCGGAGGTGCTCGTCTGCTAGATCTACGATCCTCCTAGGCTTTTAGCTGTTCCTTAGCCATCAATCTAAACCATCAATCTAAACCATCAATGCAGCAATCCCTGCTCCATCTTTTCCTGGCAAGCCAGGCAATGCTTGGCCCACGGCACGGCTTCGAGCCGCTTCTGCTGCATCTCCTCCTGGCAATTCGCGCAGACCCCGAAAGCGTCGGTCTGCATGCGTTTCAGCGCCGCATCGATCATGTTCAGGATGGTGCGGTCCGTATTCGTCATCCCAAACAGAAACTCCTTGGTATAGGAGTTCGCGGCCTTGTCCGCCAGGTCCACCGTCGGATCTTCGTCCGCCGTGCGGCCCTCTTCCTGCGTCCGCGCGATGGTCTTGGTCAACTCTTCCCGTCGCGTCAGTAATTTCTTCTTGTAATACTCCAGCCTTTTCTTGTCCATGCCTGCCCTGACCCTTGGTTGAGAACGCCCCGACCCTCAGTGCACTTTCCGGGGCATCCGAAAACTACATAGTGTAGGCCGGGTCAACAACCGTGTCAAGGCAAACCGCGCCTTTTTCCCTGCCTTGGCCGCTTTTTACGATTCCGTGGGAGGCTAGCGGAACTGCGCTAGCGGACAAACTTCTCGACAACGATACCGCCCTTGGGAAATTCGAAGGGGAGTGGCGGTCCGCAACCCCATGGGCAATCTCTACAACGGCTCGGGGTGGGCGGCCAGCGCTTCGCGATAGACCTGGAGATTGTTCTTGTCCACAACCACGGTGCCGGTATCCACGTTCGTAGGCATGGGCGTCGCCATCGCGCTGCGCCAGTCTTTGAATTGGTGTACGGCGTTGTGGTGCAAGTCGTCGAGAAACTTCAACCCGTAGTAACTCATGACGTACGGCTTTTGCGTGATGGTGGCCGTAATTGCGCCGCGCTCGATCCAATCCAGTGTCCCGGGATCGTTGTCGAAGGCCACGATGGGCAGCTTGCCCTCCATGCTGAAGCGGTGCAGCGCTCCGGCGGCGCCGGAACCCCCGGACGCCTCCAGGCCAATGATTCCGTCCACTTTTTCTT
>Ga0066693_10000058_pt1 | contig 13673 bp, 9 predicted proteins | sample GraSoiAngelo_142_FD_66669 | JGI IMG/M metagenome (GOLD analysis project Ga0066693, IMG submission 66669) | Grasslands soil microbial communities from the Angelo Coastal Reserve, California, USA - 14_1009_02_20cm | ecosystem: Environmental > Terrestrial > Soil > Grasslands | place: USA...
CGGGATCTCCATCATCGCCGCCGCGCCCAGCGCCTCGGTCATCAGGGCGAACCCGCCCCCCGAGGTCGCGCACATGGCCCGGCAGCCGGTGTGCGCGGCGCCGATGGCCATGTTGATCACGCCCAGCTCGTCCTCGACCTGCCGCACCATGATGCCGAGCTGGCGGGCATGACGGGCCATCCACATCAGGACGCCGGTCGAGGGGCTCATCGGATAAGCGCAATAGAACTTCACGCCGGCAGCGACGCCGCCCATCGCCAGGCTCTCGTTGCCGGTGGCGACGGCCAGACGCTTGCCGGTGTCCGGAAGCGAGAAGGCGTAGGGCTTGAAGTGCGCACCTGCATAGTCGTAGCCGGCGCGCGCGGCGGTGACGTTTTCCGCCACCACCGCGTCGCCCTTCCGCTCGAACTGCTGGGCGAGCATCTCCTCGAACGGCTTCAGCTCGACGCCGACGAGCCGAAGGACGGCAGCGACCGCCGCGGTGTTGTAATAAAGGAGGTTCCTCGCGAGCTGCGCGAGCGGCAACGGACAGAGCTGGACACCCTCTGCCGCAGCGCCCGGCTTGACGCGATCGCCGTCGTACAGCACGGCCGAGCCGGCGCGCATCCGCTCGAGGTGCCGGTCCATCGTGTCCTGGTTGAGAGGAATGAGCATGGCGAGGTCGTCGCCCAAGCAGCGCACTGGCCTCTCGCTGGTGCGGATGGTGAGGAAGGTGTGTCCGCCGCGGATGATGGACTGGTACGCGTTGTAGGCGTTGACGTGGAGGCCGCGGCGGGCGAACAGCTTCGCTAGGATGTTGCCGGGCGTCGCGACGCCTTGGCCGGCGGCTCCGCCGATGCCGACTGCGAAGTCGATGTGAGGCATGGACCTTCGGGGTTGCTGCGGGGGAGTTCATCACTCCGGCGCCGCCCAAACCGTACAGCGCCGGTCCGAGCCGAACCGGACACTTAAGGGACCGCGCGATCACAGTCAACCGCAGCGCACTGCGCGATGGGCCGCAGTGCGTCATGGCGTGCCGATCTTGGCGCGGTGCGTGCAGTACCGGGCCATGGTGAGGCCCGGACTCGGAATCTCCGTCATGATCGCCTCGTTGCTGGCGACAGGTGTCGCCGTCGCCGGCACCGGGCTGCCGGCAACCGCGACAGTGCCCTCGCCCGTCCGGTCGATGTTCCACGGCAGCTACGAACCGCCAAAGAACCCGGAGCACGATGCCCCGATCCACGGCATCCCGTCCGACCTCGCCCGGGACGGAGCCGTCGTCTTCGTTCTGCTTCACGAGATCTCCCACGCGCTATTCGATCGGCTCAGGGTCCCCATCCTGGGCCGGGAAGAGGACGCTGCAGACCAGTTGGCTGCCTTCATGCTGCTCCGGGCCGGAGAGGGAGTCGCCCGCCGTGTGCTGGTCGGCGCCGCCTGGATGTACTTGCACGACGCCGCGGGCCGCATGCCCGACGAAACCGACTTCTCCGACGTTCACGGGCTCGATTCGCAGCGGTTCTACAACATGCTCTGTATGGCCCATGGCAGCAATCCAACGGCCTTCCGCGGGATAGTGGAGAAAGGCTATCTCCCGAAAGACCGCGCCGAGTCCTGCACCGAGGAGTACTTGCAGGTCTCGTACGCGGCTCGAAAGCTGATCGACCCGAGCATGGATGCGAAGACCTGGGCGCGGACCAGGGAGAAGCACAAGGCGCGCTGGGAGAAGCGTTGAACGCTCAGTCGCAATTTCTCGTCTTCATTGGAGTCCTGCCCTACTGACAGATGTTGTTGACGCAATCGCCGGAAGCGCAGTCGAAACCGCTGAAGCAATGTTGACCAGCCTGGCACCGCGGGCAGTCGGCACCGCCGCAATCGGAGGCGCTCTCGTCGTAGTCCGGAGCGCCATTTTCGCAATGGCTGTGGCCGAAGAAATCTCCAAAGCAGAGATACCCGTACGCGCACTCGTCGGCCCCGCACGGCTGCAACACGCTGTCGGGATCGGCAAAATCGATCAGCCCGTCGCAATCGTCGTCGACGCCGTTAAAACAGAAGCCCTCATATGGCTGGCAAGCTGACTGGCAGTCCGGATCCGCGCCATCGATGAGGCCGTCACAATCATCATCGATCCCGTTGCTGCAGGAAATGCGATGACCATATTCTTCATATCAGCCCTTCTCTTCGAGCAGACCCAGTCGTAATTCGGGGCCGCGCTGATCGTGGACGTCGACCGCGTCTACAGCGGGGTGAGATTGCCCTCGGTGTCGACGAAGAACTCACCGGTCTCGAAGCCGACGATTCCCTTCAAAGCAGAACGTGCGTGTGTCAGCGACAGCCGGGCACTCGTGTCGACATCCAGATGTCCTGATCGCCGAGGCCGCCTGGACGATTCGAGTCGAACAGCAGCGTCCGACCGCTACGCGACAGGTTCGGCCGCACGTCGTTGAAGGTTGTGTTCACGGGCGGTCCGACGTTCTCGGGGGTGGACCAGGGCTCGTGGACAGTTCTGCGCGTCGCAACCCAGATATCGCCGGATCCCGGCGCACCCGGTGGGCGAGTCGACCAGAACAGGACTTCCTTCCCATCGGTACGTACGGACGGGGATGCGTCGTTCGCCGGCGAATCGAGCTCGTCGACGCGAACCGCCGGACCGAGCGTCTCGCCGTTACGCGTGATCGGTACCGTGTAGATATCCTGATTGTTCAAATCGGGTCCTCGACTGAAGTACAGAGCGGCTGCGTCTGCAGGAACGTGTCGAGTTCGCTCCAGGTAGAAATCAGCGCTTTGTATGTAGTCCGGGACGAATTCACTTTTCTCCGTGTTGACGTCAGGACCCAGGTTCGTCGGCGGTTGCCACCCGAAGTCATCGTTCGGGTTGTCGCGGCGCGACATCCAGATGTCGACGCCGCCGTACCCGCCGGGACGGGAGCTATGAAAAAACAGCAAGTGGCCGTCCGTGGAAAGCGACGGTCCCCCGTCCTCGGCGGCACTGTTGACGACTGCCAAATCGAAGGGCTCCTCCCAGGGACAATCGGAACACTCACGCTGGGAGACCCAGATGTCGGTAAGGCCCTTCCCGCCCGGCTGCCGCCTGGAAACGAAGTAGAGACTGAGTCCGTCGGGTGAGAGCGTCGCGGCTGAATCAAAGAACGAGGAGTTGACCGGCGGTCCGAGATTCACCGGTTCCGACCACGCGGAAGTGCAGTTGGGCTGGTCAGACTCGGCTTTGGAAGCGACGAGGAAGGCGAGCGTGACTAGCAAAAGGACTCGGCATCTGGATAGAGCCACCAGAGCGAAAACGTTTCTCATCTTCATTGGAGCTCCTCTCCTACTGACAGATGTTGTTGACGCAGTTGCCGGAAGCGCAGTCGAAACCGCTGAAGCAATGCTGACCAGCCTGGCACCGCGGGCAGTCGGCACCGCCGCAATCGGAGGCGCTCTCGTCGTAGTCGGGCGCCCCGTCCTCGCAGTGACTGTGGCAGTAATTGTCCGGGAAGCAGCCGTAGCCGTATGGGCAGCCGTCCGTGCACTCCATCAGCACGCAATCGGGATCCTCGTAATCGACGAGGCCGTCACAATCATCATCGACGCCATTGGAACACTGCTCCGGAATTGGCACACAGGTTGACTGGCAGTCCGGATCCGCGCCATCGATGAGACCGTCACAGTCGTCATCGATGCCGTTCGTGCAGTTCGTTTCCGGCCCGGGCGAGCAGCAACTGCTTGAACCACCGCGGCAGACACCGCCGGAGCACGTGTCATTGCTCGTGCAGGCATTGCCATCGTCGCAAGGAGCGCTGTTGGGCGCGAAGGTGCATCCCGTGCCGTTGCAGGCGTCGTCGGTGCAGACGTTGCCGTCGTTGCAGGTGAACGCGATGCCCGCGCACACGCCGTTGGCGCAGGTATCGTTGCGGGTACAGAGGTTGCCGTCGTCGCAAGAGGCGGCGTTGGGCGTGAAAGTACACCCCGAGCCATTGCATGCGTCATTGGTGCAGACGTTGCCGTCGTCGCAGGTAAACGGGGTTCCCGAGCAGACCCCGTTGGCGCACGTGTCGTTGCGGGTACAGAGGTTGCCGTCGTTGCACGGAGCGGTATTGGGCGGGAAGCTGCATCCGCCCGCGCCGTCGCAGACGTTGTTGGTGCAGACATTCCCATCGTCGCAGGTGTAAGGCGTGCCGCGACACTGCCCGTTCACGCACCGGTCGTCGAAGGTGCACGCATTGCCATCGTTGCATGGACTATTGCCGTGGCAGCTCGACGGTTTGTTCGCCACCACGATGTTCGAGAGGAGCAGGGTCGACGCACGCGCGCGGTTGTCGCCCACCATCTCGGCCGGCAGCTCCGTAAAGGCCGAACTGCCGGCCGGCGCGGTCATGATCCGGATGTCGCCGCCTGCCGGCATCAGCTCCGGCGAGAACGCCAAGGTGATTACGATCGGTTTGTCAAAGGTCGTCCCGTCCGGGCGGAACTCGTACAGCGGGCTGACCGCAGACAGGTCGCCGCCGAACCACGTGCCCTCCGAACTGCGGAGGATCGTAATCTCGGTGTCGCGCGATAGCGCCCCGCCCGGGATTTCGACTGCGGTCCCGTCCGCGAGGCTCACGGTGCCACCACCGGCGCCGATCGTCGCGGTGGTTACATCGTCGAACTCGGAATGAGAGCAAGCCAGGACCGACAGCAGCAGAAATGCAATGACCGTATTCTTCATATCAGCCTTCCCGCCCGACGCGGCTGGTTGGAATCAAGGCATCTGTACGAGCGTCCCGTCCGGTGCCGACTTGAACGGGCCGTTGTCGTGTCAATCCGGCGGTCGCGACGACGAGGGCAACAGAGAATCTCGCTTCGTGGTTCATGGCTGTCCCCAAAAGGATGCGTTGGCTCGGTCGCCTGCTCGCCGCGACGTCTCTTCCAAAAATCGGGTCCAGGTGCCGACATGCCTGCCTTGAAGCGGCAGATCGATGCACGGCGACTCAAACGTGGGTCATCTGGAAAACCGTTGATATCCAAGGAGATACAAGCCGAAGTCACTTCCCGGCGCGCCTTCGATGACGTGCGACGAAAGTGCTAGAGTTCCGCCGACGAGCAGGAGTTGCCGATGGCGGATGTAGCCGACACCCCGCAGGTCGTTCGGTTCGGGGTGTTCGAGGTCGATCTCCGGGCAGGAGAGCTGCGCAAGAAGGGAGTCAGAATCAGACTCCAGGAGCAACCCCTGCAAGTCCTGGCAGTGCTCCTGGAACAACCCGGCCAGCTCGTCACGCGCGAGGAGTTGAAGCAGAAGCTCTGGGCCGGGACGATCGTGGACTTCGATCACAGCATCAACACGACGATCAACAAGCTGCGGGAAGCGCTCGGAGATTCGGCCGACACCCCGCGGTTCATCGAGACCCTGCCGCGTCGCGGGTATCGCTTCATCTATCCAGTCAACGGCGCCATCGTCGACACGTCCGTCCCGGTAAACGGGGCGCCTGTCGCCACCATCATTGCCCCGATGAACGGCGCGCCAATCCTCGCACTCCCCGGCGGTCTGGAGGATGCCTCTAAGGTTCGTCAGCCAGCGGCCTCGTGGAGTCGGCGTCGCGCGGCTGCCGTCGTCATGTTCGCCCTGCTGCTCGTTCTGCTCGTCCTCGCACTCAATGTCGGCGGAGTGCGCGACCAGATGGTCGGCGGACCAGGAGCAGTCCACGTCACTTCCATTGCCGTGCTGCCACTGAAGAACGTCTCGGCGGCCGCCCAACAGGAATACTTCGTGGATGGCATGACGGAGGCACTGATCATCGAGCTCGGGAAGATCAGCGCGCTGCGAGTGCTCTCGTACCAATCGATGATCGGCTACCGGCAAACCGCGAAGTCCCTGCCGCAGATTGCGCGGGAGCTCAAGGTGGACGCATTCCTGGAAGGCTCCGTGTTCCACTCCGGAGAGAGAGTTCGCATCACGGCCAATCTGATTCAGGCGTCTCCTGAACGGCATCTGTGGGCAGAGAGCTACGAGTTCAATCTGCGCGACGTCGTCGGCGTGCAGGGAGAAGTAGCGCGGGACGTGGCCAGGCGGATCCGTGTGAAGGTGACGCCGGGGGAGCGGATGCGCCTCACCACTCCGCGACCGGTCGATTCGGAAGCTTACGAAGCGTACTTGCTCGGTCGCGCTCACCTGTCCAAGACGGCGACACAGACGAGTTGGAACAAGGCGCAGGAATACTTCGAGAAGGCGATTGACAAGGATCCCGCGTACGCTCCCGCGTACGCTGCCCTCGCCGAGCTTTACATCCGTCACAGGGGCAAGACGCGCAAGAGCTTCGACGCGCGCCTTCAGGCGCGACAGTGGGGTGAAAAAGCCCTCAAGCTGGACGAGACGCTCGCCGATGCGCACGCGGTGCTGGGCAGGGCCGCACAGCAGGACTGGGACTGGTCGGGCACCGAGCGCGAGTTCAGGCGCGCCATCGAGCTCAACCCGAGCCATGCGACTGCCCGCACCTGGTACGCCATGTACCTGTATGCGATGCAGCGCTTCGAGGAGGCTGTCGTCGAGGCGAGGCGCGCCCAGCAGCTGGATCCGGCCTCGGCGCACGTCAACACCTGGGCAGGGGGCGCGTACTTTGCGGCCGGGCGCGCCGAGGAAGCGGTCGCATCCGCGCGGAAGGCATTGGAACTGGACCCCAGTTTCTTTGACGCCAGCGTCGTGCTCGGCAGGATCCATTTGATGCAGGGGAAGTATGAGGAAGCCATCGCAGAGCTTGAACGGGCGCTGACCTTCAACCAAGGGCAACAGCTTGTGCTGGGCGCGCTGGCGCACGCGTATGCGCGGGCCGGGCACCGGGAGAAAGCCCTGAATCTGGTGGGCGAATTGAACCGGATCGACCTCGAGGAACGGGGCTACACCCCGTTCGGACTGATCTGGGCGTACGCGGGCTTGGGCGACAAAGAGCGGGCATTCGCCTTGCTGGAGAAGTGCTACCAGGAGCGGTACGGCCGGATGGTCTGGCTCAACGTCGACCCATTGCTGGAGCCGCTACGTTCCGACCCGCGCTTCGCGGACCTCGCGCGCCGCGTCGGCCTGCCCACGCTCGCTTCGTCTCCGCGGCGGTAATTCCAGCGCTGCGCGATACGTTGGCCTTTTGTCTGTCTACTGCCCCCGCGTTCTGGTTCGGGTCGTCACGTAGAGGTCGAAGTCTCCAGAACCTCCGGGACGATTCGATACGAAGAAGAGGGTCTCGCCGATCGGATGCAAGGTAGGCCTGGGCATCGTTGAACTCGCTATTGACCGGGGCGCCAACATTGACCGGGGTAGACCAGGAGTCATGGACGCTCTCGCGCGTCGACACCCAGATGTCGGTGGCGCCCAGCGAGCCGGGCCGATCCGAGAAGAGGAACAGTTCGAGTCCGTCAAAGCGAGGCACTGGGCGCTGGTCGTTGTTTGGACTGCTGAGCTGCGGGACGAGAATCGCAGGACCAAAGGATCCGTCCGGCATCTGTTCGCTGACGTAGATGTCGCTGCCACCCATGCCGCCAGGGCGGTCGCTGCCAAAGTAGAGGAGCGGCCTGCCGTCATTGTCGTTTTCGAGAAGACTCGCGCCCTGTTCGCTGAACGCGGAGTTCACTCCCGGCCCGAGGTTCACGGATGGCTGCCAGCCGAAGTCATCGTGCTTGTCGAAGCGGTAGGAAGCCCAGATGTCGACGCTTCCAAGACCTCCTGGACGGGTGCTCTTGATGAAAAGCCAATGGCCGTCGCGGGACAGCGACGGCACACTCTCGTTCGCGGTGGTATTGACCAGAGGACCAAGGTTCACCGGCGGCTCCCATGGGGAGTCGACCGAGGCTGCGAGACCCAGATGTCGAAGGCGCCAGACCCGCCTGGCCGGTTCGAGGCGAAGTAGAGACTGAGCCCATCCTTCGAGATGGCCGGACCAAGTTCAGAGAATGGAGAATTCACCGCGGGCCCGAGGTTTTGTGGCGCCGACCACTCCGAATACCGGGGCGCTGCGGCAAGCGGAAATGCGGCGAAGACCAGCGTGGTGAGTCCAATCAGGGTTCGATACACGGACGGCCACCTTGCGATTGTCCGAATCATTTGCCGCTCCGTGTCCGTGTAGACATCCAGAGATCATTCCCGCCCAATCCTCCCGGCCGATTGGAGGCAAAAATGAGCGTACGAGCGTCGAACGAAAGGGTCGGTGTGAGGTCGTTGAACACGGTATTGAACGGTGGTCCGGCATTGGTCGGCGTCTTCCACGGGTCGTGGATGCTTTGTCGTGTAGACGTCCAGATGTCGTTGCCGCCGACGGAGCCTGCTCTTGGTGACCCAAAGAACATCTCTCGGCCGTCCTTCCGAATGGTCACGGCCGCGTCATTGACCGCCGGGTCGTTCAGTTCCGCGACGAAGACTACGGGACCCTGTGCCTCACCTTCTCGCGTCACCGAGGCGTAGTAGATGTTGGCCTGTTGCGCGGCGTTCTGCCCGCGATTGAAGTACAGATTCGCCGATCCGTCCTCGGCATTCTGGAGATAGAAGGGTGCGTTCTCGGCGTCCGGCGTATTGATCGGCGATCCAACGTTCACCGGATTCTCCCAGGCGAAGTCATCGTTCGGATCGGATCTCCGGGACATGTAGATGTCGCTCATGCCTTGCCCGCCAGGCCGGAAGCTGGAGAAAAAGAGGAGGTGACCATCAATCGACAGGTTCGGGGCAAAGTCTGCGCTCGACGTATTGATCGGCGGTCCGAGATTCACCGGAGGCGACCAGGGGCTGTCGACCGACGCACGGCGAGAGACCCAGATGTCGAGACCGCCGAGGCCACCGGGACGGTCAGAGCTGAAGTATAGCGTCAGCTCGTCTTTCGACAAGAACGCATTCTGCTCGTTGAAGGTAGAATTGACTTCTCCGAGGTTCGTTGCGCCGGACCACTCGGAGTTGGCGAAAGAAAGGGCCGATGACTCGGGCACGAGTTGATCGGCGGGGGTTGAGACTTCACCCGTGCACGCCAGCCCGAAGACGAGAGGAACGAGCGCGCCCAGGTTTCGAATTTGCGTCTGTGACATGATTGCCTCCCACAGGGAGAACGTGAAACCCGCCTGAAAGGTGACATCGCGCCGCTCGGCTTCTTGCGGTCCGCGGCCGATCTGTCGGGCGGCGCCCGGATGTGCTACGACCGCGGCGTGAGGGAGGCTGCTCATGGTGGCCCCGGTATCAGAGGTCACCGCGCTGCTCGCGACCCTGGAAAGCGGGGACGAAGCCGCGATGAACCAGCTCGTCCCGCTGGTCTATCAAGAGTTGCGACTACTCGCCCGGCGTCACCTCGCTGGCCAACGCCAGGGCCACACCCTGCAAACAGCCGACCTGGTTGGCGAAGCGTATCTAAAGCTGGTCAATCCGCAGGGAACGGGATGGAAGAATCGAGCGCATTTCTTCGCCGTGGCCTCGCACGCAATGCGATCCGTGCTGGTCGATTACGCGCGCCGGCGCAGGTACGCGAAGCGCGGGGGCAACCCGCTGAGGGTCTCGCTCAGCGAGGCGGACCAGATCTCGGAACCGAGGACTGCTGAAGTCGTCGCCGTCGATGAGGCGCTGAGCCGCCTTGCCACACTCGATCCACGGAAGGCGCAGATCGTCGAGCTGCGGTACTTCGGAGGTCTCAGCGTCGAGGAAATCGGCCGGCTCCTCGACCTCTCTTCCAGGACGATCAAGCGAGAGTGGCGTTGGGCGAGAGCGTGGCTGTATCGCGAGCTCGGGGAAGAGAGACCGGGATGACGCCGGAACGCTTCCGGCAGGTCGAGCAGCTGGCGACGCTGGTGCTTGACCAGGACCAGAGGGAGCGGACGGAGTTCCTCGACCGGGCTTGCTCGGGAGACGATGATTTGCGCCGGGAAGTGGAGTCTCTTCTTGCCTCTGATGCGAAGGTCGGGAACTTTCTCGCCGAGCCTGCTGCGCAAATCGTCGCGGACCGGCTCACGGCGCCCGTAGGCCGTTACCTGCTCGAGCGAGAGCTGGGAAGCGGCGGCATGGGTGTGGTGTACGCCGCCTACGATCCTGAGCTCGGCCGCAAGGTCGCCATCAAGCTGGTCCGTCCGGCGTCGGGAGGAATGGACCTGGGCAAGGCACGGCTCCTGCGCGAGGCGCAGGCGATGGCGCAGGTGACGCACCCGAACGTCGTCGCGATCCACGACGTGGGCACGGTCGAAGACCAGGTCTTCATCGCCATGGAGTACATCGAAGGGAGCACGCTCGGCGAATGGCTCGCTGCTAGGGAACGATCCTGGCGAGAAATCACGAGCATGTTCGCGCAGGCCGGAAGGGGCCTGGCGGCAGCGCACGCCAAGAATATCGTCCACCGGGATTTCAAATCAGACAACGTCTGGGTCGGGGAGGACGGCAGGGCACGCGTTCTCGATTTCGGGCTGGCGCGGGCAATGAGGGTTGCTGGGGAGCTGCCGCAGTCTGCCGGTGCGCCAGCAGAAGGAGAGGCGACACGCTCGCCGCGTGTCCCCTTGCTCGCGGCCGCCGTCACCCTGCCGGGAACGTTTCTCGGTACTCCGCCTTATATGGCGCCTGAGCAGCTGAAGGGGGAATCGGGCGATGCGCGCGCGGACCAGTTCAGCTTTTGCGTCGCTTTGTATTACGCGCTGTACGGCGAGTTGCCGTTCGCTGGCGAGACCGTCGCCTCGCTCCTGGAGGAAATGGAGCGGCGGAGAGTCAAGGAACGGCCGGCATCGAGCCGGGTCCCGTCGTGGCTACGCTGCGTGCTCCTGCGAGGATTGAGTCCAGATCGCGCAGACCGCTACGACTCGATGGACAGGTTGCTCGAGCAGCTGACGCCTGGGGCACGCACTTCGCGACGTCGCTTCCTCGTGCCGGCCACGTTGGCGATTGCCGCGATCGCGCTCGTCGTGGCTAACATGGAATGGAACAGAGGAGGGGCCCCACTCGACATCACCTCGATTGCGGTGCTCCCACTTAAGAACCTCTCCGGCGATCCGCAGCAGGACTACTTCGTGGACGGGATGACGGAGGCGCTGATCACCGAACTTGGCAGGATCGGCGCACTGCAAGTGCTTTCGTACCAGTCGGTGATCAGGTACCGGCAAACCTCGATGCCGTTGCCGCAAATTGCCCGGGAGCTCACGGTCGACGCATTTCTCGAAGGCGCCGTGCTCTACTCGAGCGGAGAGACAGTACGCATCACGGTGAAGCTGGTCCAGGCGTCTCCCGAGCGCCATCTTTGGGCAGAGAGCTATCAGTTCGATCTGCGGGACGTCCTCTCCGTGCAGTCCGGGGTGGCCCGCGACGTGGCGAGCCGGATCCGCGTGAAGGTGACCAGGCCGGAACAGGTACGCCTCGCGACTTCACGACGTGTCGAGTCGGAAGCGTACCAGGCCTACCTGCAGGGCCGCGCTTATTTCTCGAAAACGATGACGCCGACAACTTGGATGAGCGCGAAGGAACAGTTCGAGAAGGCAATCGAAAGAGATCCGGGCTACGCTTCCGCCTATGCGGGTATGGCCGAGCTTTACACCAAGCAGCCTCGCGCGGCGGCGTTGACGCGATACCCGAAGGAGAATCGTGTCCACGTCCGGAAGTGGAGCGAAAAAGCCCTCGCGTTGGACGAGACTCTCGCGGAACCGCGCACGATCCTGGCCAGGCTGGCACAGCAGCAGTGGGACTGGGCGGGCGCGGAGCGGGAATATCGTCGCGCCATCGAGCTGAATCCCAGCTATGCCGCGGGTCGCATCTCGTACGCCATGTACCTTTATGCAATGCAGCGCTTCGACGAAGCCGTTGCCGAGGCCAGGCGCGCCCAGCAAGTGGATCCGACGTCACCGCTCGTCAACACCTGGGCGGGCGCGGCCTACTTCTTCGTCGGGCGGATCGAAGAAGCAATGGCGTCCTGGCAAAAGGCGTTGGAACTGGATCCGACCTATCCCGACGCGAGCCTGGCGCTCGCCAGGGCTCACGTGACTCAGGGCAATTACCAGCCGGCCATCGCAGAACTTCAAAAAGCCGTGCTCCTCAACCGCGGGCAACCGCTCCTTCTCGGAGCGCTGGCGCATGCGTACGCGCGGGCGGGCCAGCGGGACGAGGCGCTGAAGGTGATGAGCGAATTGAACCGGATCGAAGCGGAGAAAACCGGATCGGTGTCGCCCTTCGGGCTGATCTGGGCCCATGCAGGCCTCGGCGACAAAGACCAGGCCTTCGCCCATCTGGAGAGGGCCTATCAGGAACGTTTCGATCGGATGGTCTGGCTGAACGTGGACCCATTGCTCGACCCGCTTCGCTCTGACCCGCGCTTCAAGGACCTCGTGCGCCGCGTCGGCCTGCCGGCGCCGAGTTCGCCTCAGGCGCCGTGATTCGCGTCGCTCACAAGAGCGGGATCTCCCAGTCGACGATGGATCGAACCTGGTAGCCCAGCCGGGTGGCACCCTTCTGGTCGTAGATGACGCCACAGAGACGAACCCGGAGTCCCGGGATCGCGGGCGGCTGGTAGTCCACCCGGAGATCGTACTCCACCTCGACGGGCAGGCGCGCCCACGTGACCGGATTGATCGAGTCGACGCCCCGTCCGAAATCAGCGAACGCGGTGAGGCCGGCGATGTTCGCGTTCGAAAAGTCGTAGGCCACGCCAAGGCGCCACGCCTTCTCATTGGCATTGATGAAGGCCTGCTGAGCGAGTTGAAGGTAGCTGGGGGAGACCCCCCACGGGACCTGGATCTTGTTGCCCGACGCGTTGACGTTGGCGGCGCCTTTCAGCGTGAGATCGCGCCAGGTGACTGCGACTTTCGCCGCCCCGTTCCTCGTGACCCATTTGCTGACTTGTGTCCTGGCCACCAGGGCGTCGCCAATTGCGCGTTGATCCATGAGCTGCGCTCCGACCTGGAGCTGAAGGTCGTGTGCCAACGGCCAGAGTTGCTCCACCTGACCGAAGAAGGTGTTGAAGGTGTTGACGCCGTACTGCTCGGCAATCCTGAAGCTGAACCCGCGCTGGGGTTTGAGAGTCACGTCGAACATCGCAACGCCGTAGTGAGTTCCCCGCGCACCCGCTACCTCCGACATGGCGACGAACTGCTCGCCGTTGCGCAACTTGATCTTCGTCAGGTACCCGGCGAAGTACTCGGCCGGGCCAACCTGTCCCGCCAGGGTCAGGCCCTCGAAAGTGTTCGGAGTCATCCTGTTGTCCAGGCCGTTGATGAAGGGCCGCCTCACGAACTGCCGGTACCCCTTGAGGAGGGCGTACTCCTGGTAGCGGAGCGCGGCGAAGGCCTCGCCGAGGACGTGGTAGGCCTGTGGGCCCGGTGCGAGAAGGAGGCTGCCGTCCTTGTCCGCAGGAGCGTAGACGGGCGCAGAACCGTAGTACGTCGCCCCGAGTTGGAAACCGTCGAGGAGCCACCCGGATCGGTACGCGAGCCAGCCGCCCGAGGCCCATGCCTGCCTCTCGATCGGAGTCACCGTCTGCAGATCGCCGTAGTGTGTCCTGGCCCGCAGGGTAAGGGTCGTGTCGCCCAGGAAGGAGGGAAGACTCGCCCGACCGTCCCGGATCCCGGGCCATGCCCGCTCGAGCAGCGGCCGCGGCTTTTCGAGGTCATCCTCGGCGGAGGTCGTCGTGGGCACCGCGGGCCACGCCAGCACGGCTGTTCCAAGGATCAGTACGACGAAGGGTAGCGCATCTGGCGCTACCTCCTTTCGTGTGGATGAAAGCTTGACGAACCCTCCG
>Ga0066693_10000061_pt1 | contig 13415 bp, 9 predicted proteins | sample GraSoiAngelo_142_FD_66669 | JGI IMG/M metagenome (GOLD analysis project Ga0066693, IMG submission 66669) | Grasslands soil microbial communities from the Angelo Coastal Reserve, California, USA - 14_1009_02_20cm | ecosystem: Environmental > Terrestrial > Soil > Grasslands | place: USA...
ACGAAGAAGACGGAGCGGCTGCCGACGCTGGCCGGGTCGATCGCTCCGCTGAAGGGGATGGAGATACGCGGCAGCAGATTGAACCCGTCGAGCTTGTTGACGGTCTCGATGTTCGAGCAGTCGCCAGGCCGGCTCGCGCAGTCGGGCATCGGCAGGTCCACGCGCAAACCCGTATTGTTTGGATCGCCGGGATCGTCCGGAACGGTGAAGCGATCGCTGGGAAAAGGCGCGGTCGAAGGATCGGACAGGTCGAACGACGGTTCTACGGCGGCCAAGGCGGGCCCGGCGAACGGAATCGCAATCGTCATGGAAGCCATGGCCGTGCAAAGGAATCGCGTCATCTTCTTCCCCCTCGTGCAATGAAATGCCCCTGATATCGAGTCGCATGCTGGTGACGATGAATCTGGATCCATCCCCTACGGTGCCGTCGCGACGCTCGACCAGGCTTGGTTGTAGAAGTCGTACTGATCATTGAGCGGATACTTCACCGTGACGATGTACTGGTAATCCGTTCCGGCGGCGAGACCGGTATCGCGATGGCTGGTCGCGTCCGGAGGCAGGCTGGCGACGATCTCCCAATCAGCACCGGAGGTCACGCGGTAGATGTCGTATCCGCTCGCCGACCGCGCGACGCTCGTCCAGGAGAGATCGATGGTCTGCCGATCGACGGCCGTCGCGACGAGGTCTTGTGGCGCCCCGCCCCAGCCGGTGCAGAAGACATTCGATGGAAGGGAATCGCCCAGCGAATTGAATGCGACGACGCGGTAGCACGCGTCGAAGAATCCTCCTACGAAGAGGAACAGATCGAGCTGCTCGTGAACATAGGACTGGCCCGGCAGGGGGATGGACACCGGCATCCATCCGGCGATGCCGTCGTCGGAAGCCTCGATGCGGAATCCAGTCTCGTTGTCCGACCCGTCCGTCCAGAAGACATCGAAGTACAGCCAACCTCCCCACATGTCCGCCCAGTACATGGCGACGAGGCCCGCGGGCGCGGCGGGAACCGCGGTCGCGAGGACGCCGGCGGCCAGGTTGGAGTAATCCGAACCGCCGCCGTCGCGGACCGCCTGCACGCGATAGAGGTACGTCTGGTCGGCGGAGAGGTTCCCGTCGGTGTAGCCGGTTGCGTTGGCGGGCAGGGTTGCGAGCTCGCTCCAGGTCCCGGTCGGATCCGCTCGCCAGACCTCGTACCCGTCCTCGAAGGCGCTGTTGTCCGCCCAGGTCAGGCCGATCCGGCCATCGACTGTACGTGCGGCGAGGCCGGTCGGGTTGGCTGGCGCGACGGTGCAGGCTGGCAGCGAAGGATCGGACGTCGCGCTGGAGCTCACCGCCGTGATCCGGAAGCAGATCCGCTGTTCGCGTACGCCCAACCGGACGGCGGAGGTGCTGTTTGCCGGGACGATCATGCTCTGCGTCCATGGCCCCGAAACGCTGCTGGCCTCTTCAATGCGGAATTGGCCCTCGTTCGCGGAGTTGTCGAACCACGTGACCTGGATTATCGAATCGTCAGGTCGGAAGAAGTCGTCGCGGACTGGCACCGCAGCGACGCCGGACGGGGAGGCGAGTCGTGAGGGCGCCGGCGGGGGCGCCGCGAATGTCGTGGCGCAGGCCGGCCCGAGGAAGGGCGAATAGGACGTCCCGTTGCGACTGGTCCGCCAGGAACGCACGCGGTAGCAGTACGGACTCGAGGCGGGAAGCCCGCCGTCGGCGTATGCGGTGGCCGCGGCGGGAAGGCTCGCAACGGGATCGTACGCAGCAGACGGTCCCACCGAGCGGTACACCTGGTAGCCAGTGACCGGTTTCGGGTCCGGCGCCCAGTCGAGGTCGTTCTCGCTCGCCGATACCGCCGTGGCATGCAGGGCCGACGGCTCGCTGGCGCTAGAGGGATGGCCCGCTCTGGATCGAAACTGCTCGTCGGTCGGACCGCCGCACGCCGCGCAAACCAGCAGGACCGCCTCCACCGATAACGGACGGCGCATACGGACTCCCATCGCGGGCATGAAGTCGTGTGCCGCCCGACCTTCGGGCCGCATTGCAAGCGGCGATCCGGGTCACCGTGGCGCGATTCCTCCCTGAGGGAGGGAACCTTGGACGGCTACTGGGCCGGAAATGTCACTGTGGCGCCACAGTGACATGCGTCGTAGCGCTACACGACGCCAGAGGCAGGCCGAGCACCGCTGAATCAGTTCACTCCGTCCGCCCGCCTCCGCTCCAGCCGGTACCGGTCCCCGCGGCCCGCACCCGATCGTCCCAGCGTGCACCCAGAGCGGACCGGCGTCGCCGCCGGTAGGTCGCGGACGCAAACCAATTACCGAATCCACTTGACAATCGACTACCACCTCCACCTGATCGCCGAGGCCAAGAACCGCGCGGCCCTCTCGCGCGGCGGGCAGGGACTCGCAATCCGCGTTGCAAAGGCGCTCAATGCGGCACTCCTGCGCCACGGCAAGGTATTTGCGGAGCGGTTTCACGTGTTGCGCACGGTCAGGGAAGTCGCCAATGCCGTGGACTACGTTGCTCTCGAACTGGTTCCGCCACGCCGGCAGGGCGGTCGGCATCGATGATATCGACAGGCTCTCTTCGGGTGCGGACCATTCGCTCGTGGTGCGGACCATTCGCTCGTGGCGCGGCCGCAATCGTGGTTGTTGCGGGTCGGCACCTGGCGATTTGGACCAAGCGGATAGAAGAGTGCAACGCTCTGCCTCGGGCCCGTCCCAAACGATGCCACGCGAATCGCCTCGGCGCGCCGTCGGAGGGAAGCTCTCTCAAGGCGGCAGCACCCGCAGTACCGCCGCTCCCGCCGTGGTCGACACGTGCAGTGAAGGGGGCTCGACGGAACCATCGAGCTCGAGGCGAAGCACGTCGTCCGAGGGAAGGGCGGCGGTTCCGCTGACGAGTGTCGTCTTGCCGCTCGACGGATCCCACAAGGACAATCCCGCCGGCGAGGCAATGGCCAGGCGGCCGTCCGGCAGGGCGATGAGGTCGCGGGCCCGGGACACCCCGGCGGCGCGCAGCGGGAAGTAGTTGAAGGACTTGCCGTCGAAAGAGGCGAGGCCGTAGTTCGGATCGCGCGAGCTGAGAGGATCGCTCGCGAACCAGACGGTTCCGTCCTTGGTCACCGCTACCGCGCCGATGGAGACCGGATCGCCCTCGCGCGGCGGTTTGAAGACCGGAGGATTGGCTCCGGTGGCGGGATCGTACGGGTCGCCGAAGTTGTAGGCGTAGGCCTGCGCGCCCGGGCGCGTGTGCCAGGCGGAGAGATCCGAAGTCCAGCGGATCTTGCCTGCCGTCCACTTGCCCGCGACCCACAAATCCCCGTCCGGAGCCAGGGTGAGCCCGCGCCAATCGCCCATCATCTGCGTGTCCTTCGACTCGTTGCCGGTGCAGGCGGCGTGGAAGCAAACCCGCGGATGGAGATGATCGCTCAGCCACTCGTGGGTGACGTCCAGGAACCACTCACCGGGCTTGGGATCGCGATACCGATCCGGCTGCAGGCGATCGATGCCGTGGTTCGACCCGACGTAAAGCTCCTTGCGAGCGCGATCGTAGAGGAGCCGCTGTACCGTCCGGTTGTGCCAGAACTGCGCGGTCTCGCTGTTCACCAGGTCGAGGCGCTGCACGGAGAGCGTGCCCGAGGCGTCGACGCGAACGCGGTCGAGCTTGCCGGTGTGACGGTTGGGATCGGTGTAATCCTCGCTCCCGTCGTCGTGACCCGCGTAGCCGACGAAGACTTCGCCCGCGGCGCCGCCCGTGATCTCGGTGATGCCTGGCGAAACCGCGGCGCCCGAGAGGCAGGATGGATGGGGCGCCCAGGTATCGCAGTAGGTGACCGGGTTGCCCGTGAGATGAAGCCCGTCGCGAGCGTCGTACCGCCGGAAGGTCTTGTCGCCGGGACGCAACAGGTAGAGCGCCGCGTGCGTCGCGATCCAGCGGTTCTGCGCGCCGTCGGTGGTCATCCCGACGATGGGCGTTTCGGCGATGCCGTTGGCGGAGCCGTACTGCACGTTGGCGACGGGCCACGGGCCGGGGCCTTGCGCCCCACCGGAACCGGATCCCGAGAACGAGCCGCCGCATGCCGCGCCGGTGACCAGGATGCCCAACGCCAGCCGACCGGACAGCCGCTTCCACGCTCTCATGCTCGACCCCTCGGCCCCTGGAAACGGGCCCCCGTTTCCATGCCAGCCGCGGGCCGGGCGCGAAGGCCGCGGCGGGCGTCAACCGGCGAACGCATCTTCCCTGTGGCGAGAAGCGGAATTCCCAGGCGTACCCGCGTCTGCTACTGAGCGGTCGTGATCCGCACGCTCCGGTACGGAGCCCGCGCCATCGAAGGTGAGAAGACCCGTATCCTGCAGGGCGCTCTGGACGCCATCCGGCCGGGAAGATTCGCCGCCGCGTTCGACCTCGACGGAACGCTCCTTTCCAACAAGCCGCGCCAGGCGCGCATCGTGCGCGACTTCGGGCGCGAGCGCGGCGTCGAAGCGCTCGCCCGCTGCGGTCCCGAGATGATCGTTTCCTGGGACCTGCGCGACACCATGCGCCTGAGCGGTCTCGCGGCCGGGCAGATCGAGACGCTTTACGAAGATCTGCGCCGTTACTGGCTCGATCGCTTTTTCACCAGCGAGTATTGCAAGGAGGACGAACCGGTCCGGGGCGCGCGCGACTACCTGGGGCGCTTCGTCCAGCGTGGCGCCCACGTCCTCTACGTCACCGGTCGCCATTCCGGAATGGAAGCCGGAACGCTCGCGGCATTCGAGCGAGCGGGATTTCCCTTGCCGGAAATCGTCGCGCCCGCGGCGCCGGCCAGCGCGGCCACGGTGCAACTGTGGCTCAAGCCGAAGCTCGCGGATGACGACGACCGCTGGAAGGAGATCTGCCACGACCGGCTCGCGGCGATGCGCGGCATCGCTTGCGCTTTCGACAACGAGCCGACGCACGTCAACGGATACAAGACGCGCTTCCCCGACGCACACGTCGTCCACCTCGACACGGATTACTCTCCGCGGCCGGTCGAGGTGCTCCCTTCCATTCCTTCCATCGTCGATTTCCACATGATCGAGAGATGAGGAGACCCGTTCCCAAGACGCTCGCGGTGGTCGACCTCGGCTCGAACGCCGTGCGGCTGCAGGTCGCGTCCGCCCAGCCTGACGGCACACTCGAGGTCCGCGCCGAGGATCGCGCCGCCGTCCGCCTCGGCGCGCAGGTCTTCCGCACCGGACGCCTTTCCAGCGAATCGATTTCGGGCTGTGCCGGAGCGCTCGTCCGATTCGCCAAGCTCGCGCAGACCGCGGGCGCAACGCACGTGCGCGCGGTGGCCACGAGCGCCGTGCGCGAGGCGTCGAATCGCGACGAGCTGTTGCGCGCCGCCCGGAGCCGGGCCGGCATCGACATCGAAGTGATCAGCGGCGCCGAGGAGGCCCGGCTGGTTTGCCTGGGAGTGTTCCAAGGGACCTCGGCCTCCGACCGGTCGCTCCTCATCGACATTGGCGGCGGGTCGACGGAGATCATATCGGCCCATGGCGAGGAGCCCGAGCACGCCTTCAGCTTACAACTCGGCTCGGTCCGGCTGAGCGAGTTCTTCGTCGAGCACGACCCGATCTCGCGGCGCGAGGCGCAGCTGATCGAGGAAGCCGTCGAGGACGCGGTGCTGCAAATCGATCCCGTGCTGATCGGGAAGCACCGCAGGATCATCGGGGCGGCGGGAACGACCGGCGCCGTTGCCGCTCTCGCGCAGTCGATGTCCGGCACTCCGGGCGGAAGCAGGCCGGTCTCCCACGCCGAGGTCCGCGCCGTCCTCGACAAGCTCCGCTCCGCCGATCTCAAGAAGCGCAAGAAGCTCGGCGTCGATCCCTCCCGCATCGACGTCATCTACGCCGGCACCGCCATCCTCGAAGGCGTCATGCGCAAGCTGCGCGTCGAGGAGATGCAGGTCACCACCCGGGGCTTGCGCGACGGGCTCATGGCCGACCTCGTGCGCCGCGAGGTCCGCCCGCCCGCCGCCGGCTTGCACGAGGAGAACGCCGTTCTCGAGGGGCTGCGGGCCTTCGGCAGGCGCTGCGGGTACCGGGAGCCGCATGCCGAGCAGGTCGCGCAGCTGTCGCTGGCGCTCTTCGATCAGCTCCGCCCCATGCATCGTCTCGGCGCCGAGGAGCGGGGTCTGCTCCACGCCGCGGCGCTACTCCACGACGTCGGAACGTTCGTCTCGTACAACCGGCATCACAAGCACGGCTACTACCTGCTCTTCTACGCCGACCTCCCCGGCTTCACCGATCGCGAGCGCGAGCTCATTGCCACCATTGCGCGCTACCACCGGCGCTCGGTACCGAAGGATCGGCACGAGGTGTTCCAGCTCCTCACGCCGGCGGAGCGGGTCGTGGTTCGCGGGCTCGCCGCCATCTTGCGGGTCGCGGACGGCCTCGATCGGGGTCACCGCCGCCAGGTCCGTCGGCTCGAGGTGTCGCGCAGGGCGCCGGGGATGCGCATCGACGTGTGGGCAGAAAAAGGCGCCGATCTCGAAGTCTGGTCCGCGCAGCAGAAGTCGGATTTGCTCGCCGAGGTTTGCGGAGGACCGGTACGGTTCCGCCTGCACGTCGTCCCCTCACGCCGCTGACACGGCCCCGCGCCGTGAGCAGGTTTCGGCGCAATGCGATTTGTCGCCTTTGCTACCGACTATGACGAGACGCTCGCCGGCAAGGGGGTCGTCGAGCCGCGCACGCTCGCCGCCCTGGAGCACGTCAAATCGAGCGGCCGCAAGCTCCTGCTCGTGACGGGCCGCGACCTCGACGATCTCGTCCAGGTCTTTCCTGAGCACGCCATCTTCGACGCCATCGTGGCGGAGAACGGCGCGGTCCTCTACATCCCGTCGACGAAGAAGGAGAAGAAGCTCGCGGAAACGCCTCCGGCGAAGCTCGCCGAGAGCCTTCGCCAGCACGGTGCGACGCCACTCTCCGTGGGACGGGTGATCGTCGCGACCCGGGTGCCGTACGAGACCGTGGTCCTCGAGGAGATCAAGCGTCTCGGGCTGGAGTTGCAAGTCATCTTCAACAAGGGCGCGGTGATGGTCCTCCCGGCCGGCGTGCACAAGGGCACCGGCCTGCGGGCCGCGCTATCCGAGATGAAGCTTTCGTCCCACAACGTGGTCGGCGTCGGCGACGCGGAGAACGATCACGCCTTTCTCTCCGAGTGCGAATGCGGCGTGGCGGTGGGAAACGCACTGCCGTCGCTGAAGGATCGTGCCGACCTGGTGATGAAGGGCAAGGCGGAGGACGGCGTACTCGAGCTTCTCGAGATGCTCGTCAAGGACGATCTCCGCTCCGCGCTGGCGCGCCCGGGTCGCCGCGACATCCCGCTCGGCGAATCGTTCAGTGGCGAGCGCGTGTCCATCCCGCCTGCCCCTGGGCCGCTGCTCTTCGCCGGGACTCCGCAGAGTGGCAAGAGCACCGCCGCGAAGGGATTCGTCGAGCGGCTTCTCGACGCGAAGTACCAGTGCTGCATCCTCGATCCGGAAGGCGATTGGCTCGCCTTCGAGCGCACCGTCCAGCTCGGCGATCCGAAACGCGCCCCGACGGTGGACGAGGCGGTGCACGCGGTCTCGGAGCCCGACGAGCAGATCGTCGTGAACCTCGTCGCCGTGCCCTTCGACGATCGCGCCCGGTTCTGCTCGGCCTTGCTCTCCCGCCTCGCCGACTTGCGGGCGCGGTCGGGCCGGCCGCACTTCATCGTCCTCGACGAGGCGCATCACCTGGTCCCGCCCGCCTCGCGTCCCTCGCACGATGCGCTTCCGCAGGATCTGACCGGGATCGTCCTCGTCACGCTCGCGCCGCAGAATCTCGCGAAGCCCCTCCTCGATCAGCTCGACACGGTCGTCGCCGTGGGGGTGGAAGCAGCGAAGACGCTCGGCGATTTTCGCAAGGCAGCCGGGCTTCCGGCGCCAAAGGCGTCTACTCGCAGCGTCGAGCGAGGCGAAGCGCTCCTCTGGCGGAGGGCGACGGGTGAGGAGTTGCCGGTCCGGCTGGCGCGGACGAATGCCCAGCACCACCGGCACGCGCGCAAGTACCTGGAGGGCGATCTCGGTCCCGACCGGAGTTTCTACTTCCGGGGCGCGGAGAAGAAGCTGAACCTCCGCGCGCCCAACCTGGTGCAGTTCGGCGAGCTGGCCGCGGGCGTCGACGACGATACGTGGCTGCACCACTTGCGGCAGGGCGATTATTCGAGATGGTTCCGGACCGAAGTGAAGGACGAGGAGCTGGCGCGAGACGCGGAGGCGGTGGAGAAGGACCGCGCGCTGGATGCGGGGGAGAGTCGGGCGCGGATCAGGGCGGCGATCGCTAGCAGGTATACGTTGCGAACGCTGCCGTAAGAACCGACTACCTCGACGTCGACCAACGAGCTACTCCAGCACCCGGACCGGCAGCACCACCATCGCGAGTCCCGCAAACTGCAGCCGACGCTGGATCGAATACGCCGTCTCGTTGTGCAACACCCTGTCCCACCACCGCTCCCGCTCGAAGATGAGCTTCCCCGCGAAGAAGATGCTCCGCTCGTACTCGCGGGCGATGTCCGTCGCCAGCCGCTCGCACTCCGCCACCGCCTCGGTCCCGATGCTGGTCTTGAAATCGGCAGGAATCCCCATGCGGCGGGCGAGGTCGACGTACTTGTTCAGCGCCACCTCCGTCTCCTCGCGCACGCGGTCCACCTCTTCCACGCCCTGGAAGGTGGCGGAGTCCACCACCGCCACGGACATGAAGACGACGTTATGGAAGTAGCGGGGGAAGAGCTTGATGATGGTGAGGAGCGAGTGGATGCCGAGGCCGGAGAAGCCGCTCACCAGCAAGACCGCGGTCGGCTTCTTCTTCTCGAGGTGCAGATCGCGCAAGGGTCCCGCGGACGGCAGCGCGTCGATGATCGAATCGAGGCGGCTCAAGCGCGCGAACGTCCCTTTGTAATGGCGCTTGATGACGAGGCAGAGCGCGATGAGCGCTCCGGTCACCACCACCGTCACCCAGGCGCCCTCGAAGAACTTCTCGTAGACGTTGATGACGAGGATGAAGCTGCAGAGGATGAAGCAGAGGACGGCGATGGCCATCGGACGCCGCCACTCCGGATACTTGCGCTGCGTGTCGGAGCGCAGCCAGTACTTCATCATCCCTGCCTGGCTGAGGGCGAAGGTGACGAAGACGTTGATCGCGTACATCACGACCAGCGCGTCGACCGAGCCCTGCGTGTAGAAGAGCATGAACAGTCCCGCTCCACCCATGAGCAGGACGCCGTTCTGCATGGTCAGCCGATCGGAGAGCGCGCTCAGGCGGTGGGGCAGGTAGGAATCGTGCGCGAGGTTCGCCATCACGCGAGGGCCGGCGATGAAGCCCGCCTGCGCGGCGACGAAGAGGAGGAGCGCCTCCGAGGCGATGGTGACCACCACGAAGATGCGTCCGACGGGCGCTCCCGCGAGGTGCAGGTCGCCCGCGAACAGCTGCGCGAGCGTCCAGTTCATCGTCTTGCCCTCGACGTGGTGAACGCCCACCAGCAGGTAGGCGAGGATGATGCCGCCGGCGGTGAGGGCGAGGCTCGTCGACATGTAGACCATCGTCCGCTTGCCGGTGGCAACGCGCGGCTCGCGCATGATGGAGAGGCCGTTCGAGACGGCCTCGATGCCCGTGTACGTTCCGGCGCCCAGCGAGTAGGCGCGCAAGAAGAGCAGGGCGAGGGCCATTGCTCCCATGGTCGAGACGTCGGCGTGCAGCCCCGTCGAGACGCTCCTTGCGACGTCGTCCATCCGTCCAACGTGGAGCCCGATGCTCCCGGAGATGAGCACGGCGTGGGTGACGAGGAAGGTCAGGAAGACCGGCAGAAGGAACTTGATCGACTCCTTGACGCCGCGGAGGTTGAGGATGGTGAGCAGCACCAGCACGGTCACTTCGACGGGGAGCTTCCAGACGTGCCAGTGGTGCGGGAAGTTGCTGAAGACCGCTTCCCCGCCCGCGGCCACCGAGGTGGTGGTGGTGAGCACGTAGTCGATGAGCAGCGCCGCGCCGCTGACGACGCCGGCGCGCGGGCCGAGCAACTTCGAGGTGACGGCGTATCCGCCTCCGCCGAAGGGGAAGTGCTCGATGATCTTCGTATAGGCGGCGGAGATGACGAGGACGGTGACGCCGGTCGCGATGGCGAGGAACACCGCCAGGTACTGGTGGCTGCCGAGGTTCTTGAAGGCTTCCTCGGGACCATAGGCCGAGGAGCTGAGGCCGTCGGCGCCGAGCCCGACCCAGGCGAGGAAGGCCGCCAGCGAGATGTGCTGGAAGAGCTGCGGATCCTGGATGTCCTTCGGCCCGCCGAGCAGTGCGCGGGTGAGCTTCTGCCATCGCGTCGGCGGAAGCTGCGGTTCCTGATCTGGTTGGGAGGGCGGGGGGACGCTGCTCGGCGCCGGGGACGGCGCACCTGGGTCCATGACTGGGCGCCCCCTTTAGCATGAAACCCGGCGCTTCAGGGGTTCAGTCGTGACGCGGCGCGTGCACCATCTCGCAGGCAGTCGATCACACTGACGCCGCGGTAGAAGGCGCCCGCCAGCTCGAGCCCCGGATATCCTGCCGCCAGCTGCTCGATCTCGGCGATCCGTCCTGCATGCCCCCGGAGGTACTGGGGAAGCGCATGGGACCAGCGCACGACGCGCAAAAGGCGCGGCATTGCGGTCATTTTCAGCTCCGTTCGGACCAGCTCGACGAGCTCGCCGTCGGGCCGCGACGCGACGCTGGCGTGGCGCGCGCCCCCGACAAGCGCCGAAATGAGCACCGACCCCGCCGGGGCCCGCCCAGGAAAGAGGGCGCCCGGAAAGAGGGCCCCGACGACCGGCGTCCCCGGCCGGAGGACCCCGAATCCGCGCTGCATCGGGCCCAGGTCCTCGGTCCTTGCCGCGAGATGGACGAGCGAGATGGGAGCGGCGGTGAGGGCGCGCAGCCGCTCCGCGAGCCGGGGCGCAATCCCGGAGAGGACCTCCGCCGCCTGGGGAGCCGGTAGCGCGATGACGAGCTTGTCGGCGACCATCTCGCCGCGTCCGCTCCGATCCTCCAGCTGTAGGCGGAAGCCGGCACCTTGCTTCGCGATCCCCAACACGCGCGTCTCCAGCCGCAAGCCGGGCCCTACCGCTTTCGCCAGCGCATCGACGAGCTCGCGGAGCCCGCCGCGGAACGAGGAGAGCGAGGTCCGCTTCCCGCCCCGCGCCGCGAGCAGACCCCGCAGGATGCTCCCGTGTCGCTGCTCGAGCTGGAAGAGCTGCGGAAAGGAGCTCGCCATTTCCAGCGAGTCCGGATCGCCGGCGTAGATGCCGGTCTGGACCGCGTCGCCGAGGAACGGGCCGGCCTTGCCCAGGCGACGACCGAAGAAGTGTGCAACGGAGGCATCAGGGGGGGACCGGCGCCGGACCGGCTCGGCGAGGAGGGAAAGTTTCTCCGCGCCGTCGAGCAGTCCCGTCCGGAAGAAATCGCCGGGACCGCGCGGCAGCGCGTACACCGTGCCGTCGCGCTCGACGTACCGCTCCTTGGCGGCGCTGCTCGCGTACAGGCGCGAGAGTCCCAGCTCGCCGCAAAGACGCGCCAGGTCGCCGGTACGGTCGAGGAGCGCAAGCGGGCCCCGCTCGGTGAGGAATCCGTCCTGCTCGTCGGTGCCGATCTTTCCGCCAGCGCGGTCCGCCGCCTCGACGACGATGGGATCCGTTCCCCGTCGGCGAATCTCGTACGCGGCCGAGAGCCCGGCCGCGCCGGCGCCGGCGACCACGAACATCGTCACGCCGCCTCGACCTCGCGCACGAGGCGCGCCAGGGCGCGGGCAAACGGCGCACTCTCGTTGAGCGCGTTCGCGACCTCGTAGCGCTCGATGCCCGCGGCTTCCGCGATGCCGCGCAGAAGGATGCGCTGCTCGTGCAAGGTCTCGATGTGGTCGGAGACGAAGGCCACCGGCACCACCAGCACCTCCTTGACGCCGTTCTTCGCCAGCGCCGGCAGATGATTGGCCGTGGCGGGCTCGAGCCACTTCACCGGTCCGACCTTGCTCTGGAAGCTGACCGACCACGGCTGGCTCGCGGGCATCCGGGCGACCAGCCCGCGCACCGTCGCGCGCACGTCGCGCTCGTAAGGATCGCCTTTCTTGATGATGCTCACCGGAACGCCGTGGGCGCTGAAGACGACGTGGACCCTGCCGCGCATCGGCTGCGGAAAGCGCTCGAGTCCCTCGTGCACCGTCTCCGCCAGAGCGTCGAGGTAGCGGGGATCCTCCGGATAGCTCTCGACCGCCTCGAGCGGTAGCCCGAGACGGTCCGCCTCGAGCCGCAGGTCGTGGAGCACCGAACCGGTCGTCGCGCTGCACCACTGCGGGAAGAGGGACACGCCGACGAGCCGCTCCGCGCCTTCGTCCTTGGCCCGCTGCACGGCCTCGCGGATGTACGGCGTCCAGGCGCTGAAAGCGACGTAGCAGCGGTATCCCGGACCGAGCTCGCGCTCGAGCAGCTTCGCCTGCGCGCGAGTGATGGGCTCGATGGGAGAGCGGCCGCCGATCTCGGCGTAGAGCTTGCGCACGTGCGGAGCGCGGCGGTGGGCGACCCAGCGCGCGAAGGCAGCCCGCAACCGTCCCTTGAGCGGAAGGCGGATGAGGAAGGGATCCTTGAAGAGATTGACCAGGTAGGGCTCGACGCTGTCGAGCGAGTCGGGGCCGCCGAGATTGAGGAGCAGGACTGCGGTCACGCGCTGCTTCTAACAGCAGAGCGGTGTCGGATGAAACGACGCCCGGCTCCTTGCGGTGCCGGGCGTCCTCGAGTTGCCGGAAATCGGCTTATTTCGCCGAAGCGGTGTCGCCGAGCTTCTGCATGAGATCTTGCGCCATCTGCTTGTGGCGCTCGAGCGTGGGCAGCATGTGGTCGAGCATGGCCTTGAGATCGCCCTTCGCGTTCGACTGGGCGGTATTCACCATCTGGATCACGTGATCGTGGCCGTCCACCATCATGGAGAGGAAGGCCCGATCGAACTCCTTGCCGGACAGCTTCTGCATCTCGTCCATCTTGGCCTGGTGCTGCTTCATCTTGTCCTGATCCATGCCGGACATCTGCGAGTGGTCCATCTTGGAATGGTCCATCTTCGAGTGGTCCATGTCGCCCATTTCCATGTTCTTCTTCATGTCGACGTGCATCTTGTCGGCCATGGCCAGGACCTGCTTGTCGGCCTGCTGGTGATCCTGCACCAGCGTGCGCGCGTAGTCCTTCACTCCACTCGACGAGGCCTTGCTCTGCGCCATCTGCCCGGCCTTGATCTCCTCCATGTTCGCATGGTGCAGGTGACGAAGGACCTTGTCGTCCGTCATCGCCATGCCCTTGTGATCCATGCCGCGCGTGTCGTCGCCGCTCTTGATGAGCGTGCCGTCGCGGTTCATGCGCTGGC
>Ga0066693_10000074_pt1 | contig 12942 bp, 12 predicted proteins | sample GraSoiAngelo_142_FD_66669 | JGI IMG/M metagenome (GOLD analysis project Ga0066693, IMG submission 66669) | Grasslands soil microbial communities from the Angelo Coastal Reserve, California, USA - 14_1009_02_20cm | ecosystem: Environmental > Terrestrial > Soil > Grasslands | place: USA...
CCAAAGCTGCTGCGCCAGCCGATTGAGTTCGCGCAACACTGCTGCCTTGGTCCACGGCGGGGCGTTCTTTTGAGTGCCGCTAGGCCTAAAACGTCTTGTGGGAATCGAGGAGGATCGTGACCGGGCCTTCATTGACGAGCTCCACGGACATCATCGCCTGGAAAATGCCGGTTGCGACGCTCACGCCCAGCTTGCGAAGCGCTTCGCAAAATTCTTCGTAGAGGGCTTTGGCTTGTTCCGACGGCGCAGCCGAAATAAAGCTGGGCCGCCGCTGCCCGCGCGCATCGCCGTAGAGCGTGAACTGCGAGACCACCAGCGCGCTGCCTTTCACGTCCAGCAGCGACCGGTTCATCTTACCCTGATGATCTTCGAAGATGCGCAGATTCGCGCACTTTTCTGCCATCGTTGTGGCGACCGCGGACGTATCTTCGCGGCCGACGCCGAGCAGGATCATCAGCCCGGCGCCAACCTCCCCTGTCACGCGTCCTTCGACCGTTACTTTCGCGCGGCTGACTCTCTGGAGAACAGCTCGCATGCGGCCGGCTCAGTGGCCGCCCCGCTTGGCGGTCTTGCGTGGTAGCATTTCCGGCAGTTGGGCAACGTTGTAGGCAAACACAACCAGCACTTGCGCCCCTTCCGCCAGGTCATCCCACCGAACGCGATCCAGCGTGTCCGCCTGGGAATGGTGCGTCTTGTCGTAATCCACGCCCTCCTGCACGCACCAGAATCCCGGCACGTCCGCGGCGTCGAACGGCACATGATCGCTCCCACCTTCGGACCGTAATGTCGGCTCCGCCAATCCGACATCCTTGGCCCGCGCCAGCGAATAAAGCGCGCGATCGATTGTCTCTCTCACCGCGTAGTCTCCCATGAGGCCGATGGTCAGAATCTCTCGCTTCGCGCCGTCCTTTTGCAGTGACTCTCAGCTCTCAGAGGTGATTTCCCATCTCTTCTCTGCGATTTCTCTGTGCCCGGCGCTTGCCTGACCCGGTCAAGGCCTCTCTGCGTTTATGCTTCCTTCCGTTTTTCCCGAGTAGCGGCAACGCCGCGAAGCCGCGCGGTGAGTGCTGGCACGTTGGACAAAAATAGCTGCTTCGCCCCGCTACCATCGCCCGGCGGATGGGCGTTTTGCAACGAGAACAGCTTTTCCCCTCGCGTCCGTAGGCCCGATGGTGCCGCTGATATTCTCCTGGCTCGCCTTTCGCGTCAAGAAAATCGGAAATCGAAGATCCACCGAACACAATCGCTTTCTGCAGAATGTGTCGTAGAACGCGGCGCAATGTTTCCGCTTGTTTCCTGCTCAGCTTGGCTCCCAGCCGCGCCGGATGAATCTTCGCTTTCCACAGACTCTCATCCGCATAGATATTTCCGATGCCGCGCAGCACGCTCTGGTCCAGCAGCAGCGCCTTGATCCGCGCGCGTCGCCCGCAAATCCTGTTCGCAAATTCCATCTCGCTCACTTCGAGCGGATCGGTGCCGAATCCGGTCAGCTCTTCGGCAAGCAACGCTTTCGTCAGGTAAGCAATGCGCCCAAAACGCCGCGCATCGGTGTAGCGCAGTTCGCGCCCATCATCCAGAAGTATGCAAACGTGAGTGTGCTTCTCAAGAGCTCGACCCGCCGGACTCGGCGCGATCTGGCCGGTCATTCCCAGATGTACCAGCAATGACCCCTGGGCCGCATCGCCATTTGCGGCAACGCGGGTCTCTCGATTCACCGCCGACAGCCGCAACAATATGAATTTCCCATAGCGTTCCACCGCCTCGATCTGGCGCCCGGGCAAGTGCTGCTCCAGCGCGGCAGGATCATCGATAAAATCAGTCTTACCGAACCTGACCGAAAGTATCCGCCGCCCGAGAATTGCTTGTCGCAATCCTCGCGCTACCGTTTCGACTTCGGGAAGTTCCGGCATAAGGAAGAAAGAACCTTCAAAATAGCACACCGCCACATGCAATGCTCTTCGGGCAAGGGGCCAACCCTCGTAGCTCAGGGCGAAGTGCTTTTTGTAACTATGCTGGAAATCGACACAGGTGTGGGGAGACGCAGTCTGCCGCGGCGGGCGCCCCCACGCCGGCGCTCTCGCCTCCGCTACTTCTTGTGGTAATTCGGATAAGGCGGATGCTCCGGGATCACCACTGGATTCTTCTTCAGCACTTCGAGTGTGACTTCCACGGCCTTTTCGAGTTGCCGGTCGTGCCCCGCCGCAACCGACGCGGGATCGTTTTCCACTTCAATATCCGGCGCGATTCCGCGGTTCTCCACTTCCCATTCGCCTTGTAGACCATAGATGGCCACGCGTGGCGCGGTAACGAAACCTCCGTCCAGCAGCGGCGGATAGCCATAAATGCCCACCAATCCGCCCCAGGTGCGCGTGCCGACCAGCGCTCCAATCTTGTCCTGCTTGAACATCCACGGCAGCGCATCGCCACCCGACCCGGACATTTCGTTGATGACCATCGTTTTCGGACCGTAGATCTGCGCCAGCGGCGAGCAGAACGCTTCGCCTTCCCGCGAAATCGCGCAGTTTCGCAGCGGGCGCTTCAACATGTCGATGATATAGTCCGCCACTTCGCCGCCGTGGTTGTAGCGCTCGTCGATGACCGCGCCTCGCTTGCCAACTTGCGCAAAGTAAAACCGGTTGAAATTCACGTAACCGCCGACCGCCGTGTCGGGAACGTGCACGTAGGCTAGTTTTCCTCCGCTTAGTTCGTCCACCTTCCGCCGGCTATCTTCTTCCCAAGCGCGGTTGCGCAGAGCGAATTCGCTTGGCAGCGGCACCACCGTGACTTCCCGGGCGTCCTGGCCGTCCGCGTTCGGGCCCACCTTGATCTTGATCTGCTTCCCAGCGGTGTTCTCAAAGAAGCTATAAACCTCTGCCGGAGGCCCCACCGAGCGTCCTTCCACTTCAAGCAAATATTCGCCCGGCTTCACATCCACCCCCGGCTGCGTCAGCGGCGCCCGCAGATCGGGGTTCCAATTCTCGCCGTTGTACACCCGGGCAAAGCGGTACCGCCCGTTCTCGATCTTGTAATCCGCACCGAGCAATCCGCCTTTCACTTCCCTCGGTTTGGGAACATCGCCACCACCGATGAACATGTGGCCGATGGTGATCTCTCCAAGCATTTCGTCGAACAGATAGTTCAGGTCCCCACGTCCTGCCACACCCTTCAGGTAAGGAGCGTATTTCTTCTCTGCGGCGTGGATGTCCAATCCGTGATGACGCGGATCGTAGAGAAAGTCGCGCTCGATGCGCCACACCTCGTGGTACATCTGGTTCCATTCGGCGCGCGGGTCAACGTAAACCTCCATTTCGTCCAGCTTCAGGGCTCCGTCGCCGGGCTTCACTACTACCGCCGTGCCCGCGATAAACCATCCGGGCCCCAAGTGGTACAGCGCCTTTTCACCGTTAGCGGAAACCGCGAATCCGCTGATCCCGCTTACGAACGCCTCGGTCTTGCGAGTGGTCAGATCAAACTTTGACACCGTTACCGGAGTCGCTCCGTCGAATCGCGGCACATCGACGATCTCGGAAAGGAACAGCGTTCCAGCCTTGCCAACATCAAGGCTTACGTAATTGGCGGCCTTGATCGGCAGGGAGACGATTCGCTGTCCGATACCATCGAGATCGATAGTGACCTTGACGGACTCCTTCTTCTCGCTTTCTTTGCCCTTCTCACCTTCTTTGGCCTTGTCGTCTTCCTTGCCTTTCTCCCCCTCTTTGTTCTTGTCGGCTTCTTTGCCTTTGTCTCCACTGCCCGAATCTTTCTTTTCTTCCGCCGCTTTTTCTTCGTCGCTCTGCGGCTCCACCGGCGAAGGGTCGCCCTTCTTGAGCACCGCCGCGTATACACTTCGCAGAACGGGGTGCTGGAAGCTGGACAAATCCAGCCAGCCCGCGGAGAGTCCCACATCCGTGCTTACCGCAAAGAACAGCGATTTCCCACCCTTATCGAATACCGGATATCGCGCGTCGCTGATTCCGTCTGTGATTTGCGATTCTTTTCCGCTTTCCAACGAGTACACGAAAATGGTCCGCAGATGATTCTCGAGCAGCTTGGCGTACGTCAGCCACTTGCTGTCCGGCGACCAGGTCTGAGCGAAACCAGACGTCGGATCATCGTAGCGGTCGGTCGTCACCTTCACCGGCGTGCCCCCGTCCACGTCGAGGTACCACAAGTTCAGCCGTTTGTCCGTGTAAGCAATCTTCTTGCTGTCCGGCGACCACAAGGGTGTGTAGAAATAGGACGGAGGATTGCCCAGATTGATCTTCTTCACCGTCTTAAAGCCCGATTGATCGGCCACGTGCAGAGCATACTCGCCGGACTCATCCGAAAAATAGGCGATCGATTTCCCGTCGGGCGACCACGCCGGATCGCGCTCGGCCACGGCCGCCGTCCGCGTCAAATTGCGGATATCGCCTTTCTCTTCAGGAACGGTAAGAATTTCGCCACGGGCTTCGAACACGGCGCGCGCGCCGGTTGGCGAAATCGCCGCATTCTTAATCTTGTCGCCAACCTTCTCGTAGTGCGGCCGCGTTGCTGGCAGGTCGCCGGCGATGCGAATGCTTACCTTTTTCGATTTGCCGCTCGCGGGATCAAAAAGATAGATCCCGCCAAACTGTTCATAGACCAGCGTGTCGGGCCCCGCTGACAGCGACTTGAAATCGAGCCCTTTGTTCTCCACTACCTGTTTTACGGTCTTGGCCTTTGTGTCGTACGCGAAGAGAGTCACCGCTCCGTTGCGGTCGGAGAGAAAATAGACGGTGTCGTTGAACCAAATGGGATGCGAATCATTCGAATTCTCGCGCGGCACTTTCTCCAGCGTCAGGTCGCTCAAACGCACGATATAGATTGGCGTGGTTTGCCCTCCGCGATAGCGCTTCCAGGAGGTCTGCCAGAGCAAGTTTGGCACGTAGGCAATCCGTGTTCCGTCTGGAGAAAACCACGCTTCTTCTCCCCGCCACATAGGCAGAATATCCGCCGGGCCGCCATCAAGAGGAACGGTGTAGAGGCGGTCGAAGTCCGCATAGGCTTCGCGCCCGGAATAAAAAAGCACTCGCTTCCCGTCCGGAGTCCACCCCACAGCAACGTCCGCCGCCGGGTGCCAGGTAAGCCGCTTCGGCTCGCCCCCTTCCGCTGGAATGACGAATACGTCGACATTCCCGTCGTACTGGCCCGTAAACGCGATCCATTTTCCGTCAGGGGAAAACACTGGCAACCCCTCATGTCCGCCGGTGGTCAACTGCCGGGCATCGCCCCCGTCGCGCGGCACGCTCCAGAGGTAGCCGCCGTACGCAAAAGCCACCTGGGTCTTGCTTGCTGTGGGCGAATGCGCCAGCAGCGGCGTCTGTTCCGTTGCGCCGGACACCGCCGCAAGAGCCAGTAAAATTCCCATGAGCATTGTGATTCGAAAACGCATGCTTCCTCCCGGAAGAAGATTCACTCGTGACTCACCAATTGATGCAAGAACCAACAGCGCTGCCGCACTTCAAAATTATCTTGTTCTTTGGCTCTCACCACCGCGCAGAAACCATCTTGCCAGACGTAGGCAGCCAAAACAGATAGGACTATTCACGGCAGGAGCGCGAATACTCGCACCGGTCCACCCGAGCCACCCTCGAGCTTCATCGGCGCCACGATCAAGAACGCACCCGTTTCTGGTAATTCGCTCAGGTCCGCTAGGTTTTCAAGCTGATACAGACCTGCCCTCAACGCCAGGTGATGCACGGAATAGTCGCTCGACGCACCATGGTCGACGCTCAGCGTATCGCACCCGAGCCCGCTCACCTTCCGCTCAATCAAGAGCTTGGCAGCCTCCGCCGAGAACCCCGGAAAATGCATCTTGCCCTTTTCATCCTGATTCCGGTACTTTCGCACATCCGGCCACCGCGACGCCCACCCGGTCCTAAGCAGCACAATCGCTTGTTCGGGAATCCGCCCGTGCCCCTTCTCCCATGCTTCGACGCGTGCGGCGCCAAGCTGGTAGTCTGCATCCTTGCCACTCTCGGCGCGGACATCGATCACCACTGCCGGCCCAAACAATTGTTTGGCCGGAATTTGATCCACCGTCGTCTTCCCCGGCGGAAAATGTGCCGGCGCATCCAGATGCGTCCCATAGTGCTCCAACATCCAGAAGCTCCTTGTGAAGTAGCCGTTTTTCTCAATGCTGGCGTTGACCTTGGCCTCGAAGAACTTTTCATCTCCAGGCCACGGCACCAGTTTGTCGCTAATCGCGTAACTCAGGTCGAGCACCCGCGTCTTTCCGGAGGGAATGCCTTCGAGCATCGCATGGTGGTGCGTGTTCTGTGAGAGGAGCGTAAAAAGGACAGCAAGACAAACGATAAAAGGGCCGGAGCGGCCAGAGGCAGCCATCTCTCACCTCAGTTTAACTTTCGGTCAGACACGCGCCGGCTGCTCCAAGTTCAATTGTGGAGCAGCCGCTGTCCGTGCGCGCGGCATCAGGGCAACGGAATTCCTGGCGTCGCGACGATTCCGGCCATGCGTAGGATTTCTTGATACTGCAGGTCGGTGAGCAGCGAAATGATCAACCGCACGTTCTTCAGCAATTTCATTTTCTTGAGCGCGGGATTTGCGCGCAGCTCCGCGAGGGTCACCTGCCGGGGCAGCTTTTCGAATGCCCGCAGGTCCGCAACCAGGTTTTTTCCCTTGTGATCATGCGGATCCGGGTAGGGATCTCGCGTGACTTCGGCGATCGAATACAACGAGCGCTCCGGAGCCGAGTGAAAGCATAATACGCGGTCACCCTTGCGCACCTGTTTCAAGGCGCGAATCGCGTCGGGCTTCGCCCCAGCACCGTGCCACATCTCCTTGCCCTTTACGAAGAGAGTGTCCCAGTGATACTGGTGTGGGTCGGCGCTGAAGATCCAGTAGTGTCGTTCCGCGGTCGTTGTTGACATCGAGGCTTCGAGTCGGCAGCAATATACACGCTGGCATTCAAAAAGCGAAACAAAATATGTGGGTTAGAGGAAACCGGGCATTGCTGGCTGGACCACGCCCAGGTGGCTGTATGTTGGCAAAATCACAATAACAATTGTGTTTTCAATACATTACAGAAGTTAACCGGCATCCACGAAAATGTCTTCTCCGCGAACCTCAATGGGGTAGCAATCCACCCCCACCGTTGGATTCTGCCCAATCTTGCCGGTGGTAACATCATACTGCCAGCCATGCCACGGACACGTCACCATGTTTCCGTCCATAACACCTTGCCCCAGCGGCCCGCCACGATGCAGACAGGTATTGTTGATGGCATAGAACTTGCCGCCTACATTTGCCAGGGCAATTGCTTTGCCCTCGACCTGAAACTCTCGGATCGTTCCGGGCGTGATTTCATTCCTCTTCGCTGCTCGCGCAAACGCCATCTTTCTTCTCTCTCCTGTTTCCCTCTGTCACCGCGCTGCCCGCGTCCTCGGTGTTAGAATCCTTTTCTGTCTTTATCTTTCATCTAGTTTCCTTGATCGCTTTTTCTCTTCCCTATCGTGGCTCCGGCGTTTGCGCCACCATTACTCCGCGTTTGAATTCTTCCACCATCTGCGGCCGCAAGCGCACTTCCGTGGGTCGCTTCGCTAGCGTCATCTGGTCGATTTTGTCCTGCAGCTTCAAGAGCGCGAAGAAGAGGCCTTCGGGCCGCGGCGGGCATCCTACAACGTACACATCTACCGGTACGATGCGATCCACGCCTTGCAAAACCGAATAAGCGTTAAAGGGTCCACCGACGCTCGAGCATGCTCCCATCGAAATGCACCACTTCGGGTCCGGCATCTGTTCCCAGACGCGCTTCAGCACTGGTGCCATCTTCAGCGTGACCGTGCCCGCCACGATCATCAAGTCGGCCTGCCGCGGCGACGGCCGGAACACTTCCGCCCCAAACCTGGCCATATCAAACCGCGAAGTCGTCGACGCGATCATTTCGATCGCGCAGCACGCCAGTCCAAACGTCAGCGGCCAGATCGCGCTCTTCCGCGCCCAGTTGAACACATAGTCCACCGACGTAATCATGAAGTTCTTTTCGAATCTTTGATCCAGTACGCCCATTGGTTGGTCCTTTCTTGCTAACGCCGAGTATATTCACCGTTTCCCGTGGAGTCAAAAACTCTGGCCGCCGCTGCGAGGCAAGTGTGGCAACCTCATCTCGCTTTTGCCGCCAGCTGTTCAAACCTCCGGGAAAGGGTCTTCCAGTACGTGGTGGGCCGCAGACGCTGCAGAATGTCAATCTCATATGCATCCATGCCGATCAGGATGCGCGGCTCGTCGCACTCCACACCGCGCAAGATTCGGGCCGCTGCGGTTTCCGGCGAAGTCCGCGCCAGCTTCTCAAAGCGCGCAATATTCTTTTCTCTCGTGGATGCGGAAGCACCGGCGCCAATCCGCGACCGACGCGCGATGTGCGTCCGGACGCCCCCCGGATGAACGCTGGAGACGCCCACATTGCTGCCCTCCAGTTCGTGACGCAGCGCCTCTGTGAATCCGCGCACGGCAAATTTGCTCGCCGCGTAAGCGCATTGTCCCGCCGGAGCAATAATTCCGAAAACGCTCGAAAGGTTCACGATGTGCGCGCGCCGCGCGCGTTTCAGCATTGGCAGGAAATACTTCACGCCATAAACCGTGCCCCAGAAATTGATATTCATAACCCAACGAAAATCATGCAGCGAAATTTCTTCAAAATCGCCATGCAGTGAAACGCCGGCATTATTGATGAGCAGGGTGACGCGTCCGTGTTGCCTGCTGACGTCTTCGGCGAAAGCGCTCACGCTGGCTTCCTCAGCGACGTCCATCACGTGAGTGCTGACCGCTGCGCTCTTGCTCCCGAGCGATTCGAGAGTCTCGAGAAGGCCGGCCTCGTCTATATCGGCTAGGGCCAGCGCTGAGCCCCCCGCAGCCAGTCGTTGCGCCAAGGAGCGGCCGATGCCGGACCCCGCCCCGGTCACAACGGCTACCCCGGTACTCAGAAATGTCACTGGAAAACCTCGACGCGAGGATCCGTGGTTGGCTTTGCCGGAAAGACCGGCGGTGTGGTGTCGTGCGGCGCGCGTTTCCTCCGGGGCTTCCTTTGCTTCCCGGGAAGCAGCTCTAGGAGCCACTTCCCTCTTGGAAGTCTGCGCAACCCGGCGCGCGCATCGATGAGGTGGGTGGGAGGAAGCCGCACACCCAACTTTAGGACGCTTCCCTTCACCGGCGCGAGCCCCGGTGGCAGGAATGGGAAACTGACGCCATGCCCGGTCGCGGCGACCATCAAATCAAACCCTTCACTTCGCCCGCCAGCAAAATCAACCGCCTTTCCTGCAAATCGCACGATGGCCATGACCAGCCCGACCGAGCCGGCCCCCATCAAAGCCATCTGTGCGCAGCGATCATTCATCGCCAGCCACCTGCCTCAGGCCACTCATACCACAGTTCTCGGAATGTCACCAGAATCAGAAGAACGAGGGAATCCCGAAGCCGGAACGTCAGGGAAATTCGATTTTGATCTGATTGCGGCCGGCGCGTTTCGCGCAATAGAGAGCCCTGTCCGCCTGCTGCACCAGAGTTGAAAATTCCGGAGGTTCTTTGCCCATGAATCCGCAAGTCCCGAAACTCGCCGTCACCGTGATGTTTGTGCCGCCAAAACAAAACTTCTTTGACGCAAACTGCTCGCGCAATCGTTCCACGGTCAGCTGGATGTGCCTCTCGTCGACATGCGTCAGCACCAATAAAAACTCATCGCCGCCCATTCGCCCACAGATATCTGATGCCCGCGTATATTCTTTCAGGATCGCGGCGAATTCCTTGAGGACTTGATCGCCGGCATCATGGCCATAGGTGTCATTGATACTCTTGAAGGAATCCAGGTCCGCATGGACGACCCACAGGGGATAACCGTGCCGTGCCGCCCCCCGCAGCTGCCGCCCGGACCATTCCTCGAGTGCGCGCCGGTTTGGCAGCGCAGTGAGGGGATCAGTGTGCGCCATTTCTTCGAGCAATTTGTTCTTGCGTTCGATTTCGCGGTGCAGATCGATGGTACGGCGCCCCACTCCAATCCGCGCCAGCAGTTCGCCCGGATCAAAGGGCTTGGTCAGGTAATCATCCGCGCCCGCCGCCAGCCCCTTCACTACGTTGTTCTTCTCCGAGATGCTCGTCAGCACAATGATGTATGTGTACTGATGCTGTAGGTCGCCGCGGATTCGCTCGCAAAGCTCTTGCCCGGAAAAGTCCGGCATCATCCAGTCGGTGATCACAATGGGGGGCCCGTGTTTCGCGTAGAGTTCCAGTGCCTCGTGGCCGTTCTTGGCAAATAACGGTGAATACGCCTCGTCCTCCAAGGCGTGTTCGATCAGCTTGCGGTAGACAGGTGAATCGTCCACCACGAGCACCGGGAACTTGGGCCTAGCTTCAGTCATTCACGCTCACGAACGAAACCAAACGGTCTGGAATGCTTGATCGGCCCCATGGGATGAATAAGCTAGGATTAATGTTAGCAGTAGTAGCGCGGGCAGGAGCCCTACCTGCCCCATTTGGTTCAAAAAAGTAACCTGCCTTCCTACTTCGTTCCGTGGACGAGCAGTGCTCCTTCTTCTTTGAAGGCGCGAAGATGTGCCACGTCGCGGAACCAACGGCCGGTGTAGACTTCCGGCGACGGCGATAGATCAACGATGCGCTGGTGCGCGACGTTCGTGAATCCCGCATCACGGAATAACCCGCCCCATTCTTCGCTGGAAAGAAGGTGGGTCGGCACCGCGAGGAGAGGACCCCACTGGTGGCAGTGCGGATTGTCGCGGTAGTAGTTGATCAGAATCCACGCCGAGCCGCCATCGCTGAGCACCCGAAAAATATCTTTAACGCCCGCGGCGGGATTGGGCCAGTAGTACGACGACTCCACCGCGATCGCGTGCGAGAAAAAATTGGGCTGCCAGGGGATCTGGGCAACTTCCCCCGCGACAAACATCAAATTGTCGAAGTCCATGCCGCTTCGCCGAGCGTGGCGGATCATTTCGTCCGAAATGTCCAGCCCTACAACGCGCCCCTCGGGCACCAGCTTGGCCAGCCGCCGCGACAGCCAGCCCGCCCCGCAGCCTACGTCCAAGATGTTGTTCGTTGGCGCAATCCGCATTTTCTCCAGCACCGGCAGCGTGATGGGCAGGTGATCCTGCTCCATCCCCTCGCCCCGCCCTGCCTCCGCCCAGCGATTAAATTCCTCCCGCAGGTTCTCGGCTTTGCTGATTTCACCCATCTGATCTTTCCGACGATCCACTGTCCTTGGCCGCGTCCACCTTGTCCAGCGCATGACTCGGGGGCAGAGAAAGGGTTGGTGAAAAGTTCTTGCCTCTCGTTCGTCGGGCGGCTTCCTCCAGATATGCGCCAAGCCACTCCCACTTACCCTCAGTTCGACCCGCCGACCGCAGACGGTAGTCTAGAACGTGAACGAGTATCTCGACTCTTTCTTCGACGTACTTGGTCTTTCTGTTTTTTGAAAAAGAAGAAGAGAACAAGCTCCACCAATGCGATCGAAAGAAGGCTGAGCCAGTCCACGCTATATGGGAGCGATGCGCTTGAGTCCAATTTCAATCTGCCGCGATCTCCAGCTAGGCGCTTTGCACCTTGGCCAACAACTCCACAAACTTCTGCTTTCGTTCGTTCTGGTCGTGGCCACCCTCGGCGTCCGCCATTTGCGTGATGTTCATGGAGCAAAACTTCGGCCCGCACATCGAACAGAACTTGGCTTCCTTGTAGAAGTCGTCGGGAAGGTTTTCATCGTGCATCGCCTTCGCCGTTGGTGGATCGAGCGAAAGCTCAAATTGCTTGTTCCAGTCAAAGAGAAACCGCGCATAGCTCAGCGCATCGTCGCGGTCCCGCGCGCCCGGCCGGTGCCGGGCCACGTCCGCCGCGTGGGCCGCAATTTTGTACGCAATCACGCCCTGCTTCACATCTTCCGCATTCGGCAACCCGAGGTGCTCCTTCGGTGTCACATAACAGAGCATTGACGCGCCGTGCCATCCAATCATCGCCGCACCGATGGCGCTCGTGATGTGGTCGTATCCCGGCGCAATGTCGATTACCAGCGGCCCCAGCGTATAGAACGGCGCTTCGTGGCACCATTCCATCTCCTTGTCCACCTGCTCCTTAATCTTGTCCAGCGGCACGTGACCCGGCCCCTCGATCATCACCTGTACGTCGTGTTCCCACGCCTTTTCTGTCAGCTCGCCCAGCACCTTCAGTTCCGCGAACTGCGCTTCGTCGCTGGCGTCCGCGATGCACCCCGGCCGCAGTCCATCGCCAAATGAAAAACTCACGTCATGCTTCTTGAAAATCTTGCAGATCTCCTCGATGTTCTCGTACAAGAAGTTCTGCCTCTTGTGGTGCTCCATCCAGTGCGCCATCAGCGACCCGCCGCGGCTCACAATCCCCGTAATCCGTTTGCGCACCAGCGGGACATGCTCGCGCAGCACACCCGCGTGAATCGTCATGTAATCCACGCCCTGCTCGGCCTGCTCCTCGATCACTTCCAGCATCAGCCCGATGGTCAAGTCTTCCGGCCGCCGGACCCTGGAGATCGCTTCATACACCGGCACCGTCCCCACGGGCACCGGCGATGCGCCAATAATCGCCTTTCGAATCACAGGGATGTCCCCGCCAGTCGAGAGGTCCATCACCGTATCCGCGCCATAGTGCACGGCGTGATGCAGCTTCTTCAGTTCCTCATCGATGTTCGAGCTTGTCGCGGAATTTCCGATATTTGCGTTGATCTTACACTTCGTGGCTATCCCGATAGCCATCGGCTCCAGGTTGCGGTGATGGATATTGGCGGGAATGATGCACCGCCCCCGCGCTACCTCGCTTCGAATCAGCTCCGGCTCCAGCTTTTCGCGCTTGGCAACGAACTGCATCTCCTCGCTTGCGACGCCCTGGCGCGCCAGGTGCATCTGCGAAATGTTCCTGTTTCCGTTCGTCCCG
>Ga0066693_10000081_pt1 | contig 12541 bp, 10 predicted proteins | sample GraSoiAngelo_142_FD_66669 | JGI IMG/M metagenome (GOLD analysis project Ga0066693, IMG submission 66669) | Grasslands soil microbial communities from the Angelo Coastal Reserve, California, USA - 14_1009_02_20cm | ecosystem: Environmental > Terrestrial > Soil > Grasslands | place: USA...
CGATGGACCTCGAGCAGTGCGGGGAATGCGCCGACTTCGTGGGCACGAACAGCGACGCGGAAGAGACCTGGAAAGAGGTCGGGTGCCATCGCCTCACTCCCGTGGGAGCGATGCCCGATACCTCGGAGATCCTCGCGCGCGACTCGCTGCAGAACACGCCGATCTCGCTCTTGATGACCCGGCACGTGATCTGCGTCGATCCCGACCTGCGCCTCGAGGAAGTGCCCGCACTCCTCGCTTCCCACCGCATCGGAGGGATGCCCGTCGTCGACGAGCAGTTCCACCCGCTCGGGATGGTGACGCGGACGGACCTCCTCCGGCGGGGCTCCAGACTTGGAAGCGCTTTCGACGCGATGACGCGTCCTGCGATCTGCGTCGACGAACGCGACTCGCTCCTCGACGCGGCGAAGACGATGGGCGCGCGCGAGGTCCACCGCGTGGTGGTGACGGGCCGGGAGGGTCGCGTCGTCGGCATCCTTTCTTCCAGCGACGTCTTGCGCTGGATCTCCCGCGAGCTTCCCGCCGGCGAGGGAGTGGCGGGCGTCCTCGAGACGGGCTAGGCCCATGCGAGGCTCATGACGCTCGCCTTCGTCTCTCATCCGGATTGCCTGCTGCACGAGATGGGCGAAGGACATCCGGAGCGGCCGGAGCGGCTCGGGGCGATCGAGGATCGGCTGCTCGCCTCGCGTCTCGACTGGCTCGTCTCCCGCTTCGACGCGCCGGAAGCGACGCGAGCCCAGCTTCTTCGCGTGCACGAGGAGTCGTACCTGGACTCGCTCGAGAGCATCGCCCCCCGGGCCGGTCTGGTGGAAATCGATCCGGATACCGCCATGAATCCCCAGACGCTCCGCGCGGCCCGGCGCGCTGCCGGCGCGGCGGTCCTGGCGACCGATCTGGTGATCGGGGGAAAGGCCAGCGCGGCTTTCTGCAGCGTCCGGCCGCCCGGCCACCATGCCACCCGTTCCCGGGCGATGGGGTTCTGCTTCTACGACAACGTCGCGGTCGCGGCCGCGCACGCGCTCGAACAGCACGGCCTCGCTCGCGTCGCCATCGCGGATTTCGACGTGCACCACGGCAACGGAACCGAGGACATCTTCCGGAACGACCCGCGCGTCCTGATGGTTTCCACCTTCCAGCACCCGTTCTATCCGGAGAGCGGCATCGAGGGCCGCTCGGAGCGCATGGTCAACGTTCCGCTCGGCGCCGGCGCCGGCGGAGCCGTGTTTCGCGAGGCGGTGACGCGAGAGTGGCTGCCGGCCCTCGATCGTTTCCAGCCGCAGATGATCTTCGTCTCGGCGGGCTTCGACGGCCACCGCGACGACGGCATGGCCATGTTGCGGCTGGTCGAATCGGACTACGCCTGGGTGACGGAGGTCATCCGGTCGGCTGCGATCCGATACGCGGCGGGCCGCATCGTCTCGGTCCTCGAGGGCGGGTACGATCTTTCCGTCCTCGGGCGCTGCGTCGAGGCCCACCTTCGCGCGCTCCTCGGCCCATGAAGTTCAACGAAGGAGGAGCGTCGCACCGGTCTCGGCTTCGAAGGTGAATCCGAGACGGCGGCAGATCTGCCGCATGGCAACGTTCCCGGGAAGGATCTCGGCGACGATCCGATCGAGCCCCCAATCCCGGCCGACCTGGAAGAGCCGGGTGAGGAGCGCCGTCCCGAGGCCCTGCCCCTGCAGCGCGTCCGAAACGAGGAGCGCGAACTCCCCCGCGCGAGTGCCGGAGAGGCGCACGAGCCGCGCCACCGCGACGATCTCGCCTCCCCGCTCCGCCACCAGCGCCATCTGGCGGTCGTAGTCGAGGAAGCACATGCGCGATAGCCGCTCGTGGACGACCCTCGTATCGAGCCGCATCACCCCCGCATACCGGTTGTAGACGCTCTCCTCGGAAAGCGTCCCGTGGAACCGGACCATCTTCGGCTCGTCCTCCGGGCGGATGGGACGGATGGAGACCGTCTCTCCATTTTTCAGCTTCGCGCTTCCCACGTATTCGACAGGGTACGGCCGGATCGCCGACCGCGGGAGCCGCTCGGCAGGGACGTCGGGCCCGTGCAGGACGATGCGCGCGTTGCCCACGAACAAGCGCTCGGCCGAGGCGAAGAGCGGGTCGATCTCGATCTCGCGGATCGCGGGCTGCTCGAGGACGAGCTGGCTGAACCGGACGAGCAGCTTCTCCAATCCGGTCAGATCGGCGCGGGCGCGGGCGCCGGCGTTGCCGGCGAGCACGCCATGGATCCGGGTCTGCTGCATCAACCTTCGCGCCAGGGTGGTGTTGAGGGGTGGCAGCGCGAGCGAGCGGTCCTTGTAGGCCTCGCCGACGACGCCGCCCGCCCCGAATGCGATGACCGGACCGAACTGCGGATCGACGGTGCTGCCGACGAGAAGCTCGAAGCCTCCTTCGCGGGCGGCCCCCGGACCTGGCAGGTCGACCGGGATGCCGTAGGCGGCGAGGACCCGCTTCGATTCGGGCCCGGTGAGGACGGTGCGGCCCTCTGCGCGGGCCGAGCGCAAGAGCGGGTCCGCCTCGCCGTGGGCGCCGGCGTTCTCGTCGCCGAATGCCGGCGTCTCGTACAGGCCGCGCAGGTTGTACGAGTACTTCCACATGTAGTTGAAGATCCGCGCCGCGGTATCCGGGTACCAGAAGCAGGGAATGCCGGACTCGGCGAGGATGCCGCGGCCGGCCGCCACCTCGCCGCTCCCCATCCAGCTCGTGAGCACCGGCTTGTCGAAACGGCGGCGCGCGTAGGGTTTCATCCGCTCCGCGGTGGCTGCCGCTTGGGTGGCGTCCTGTGGAGCGAGGATGACGAGGAGGCCGTCGACGTCGGGCTCGTCGACGGCGATCTCGATCGCCTTCGCGTAGCGCTCCGGATCGGCGTCGCCGAGGATGTCGACGGGATTGCCGCGGCTCCACTGCGGAGGAAGGACCGCATCCAGGCGCGACAGCGCGGCGGAAGAGAGCGTCGCCGCCTCTCCGCCGCCCGATACCAACGCGTCGGTCGCGAGCACTCCGGGTCCGCCCGCATTGGTGACGATGGCGAGGCGCCGGCCGCGCGGACGCGGCTGCTTCGTCAACGTGTCCGCCATGAAGAACAGGTCGGCGATGGAGTCGACGCGCAATACGCCGGTTCGCCGGAAGGCGGCGGTGAGCACCTCGTCGCTTCCGGCCGTCCTTCCGCTGTGGGAAACGGCTGCCCGGGCGGCGGGCTCCGTTCGTCCGCCCTTGAGCACGATGATGGGCTTCTGCAGCGCCACTTCCCGCGCCGCGGAAAGGAAGGCGCGGGCGTCGCCGACGGACTCCATGTAGATGAGGATGCTCCGCGTGCGGCCGTCGTTCCCGAGATAATCGATGAGATCGCCCCAACCGACGTCGAGCATCGATCCCACCGAGGCGAAGGCGGAGAATCCGACCTTCGCCTGCAGGCTCCAGTCGAGGATCGCGGTCTGCAGCGCCCCGCTCTGGCTGAGGAAGGCGACGTCGCCCTTGCGCGCCATCGCGCCCACGGAGGTGGCATTGAGTCCCGTCTCGGGACACATCATTCCCAGCGAGCCGGGTCCGAGAAGGCGCATCTGCGCTTCCCGCGCGATGCGCAGGACCTCGTCCTCGCGTTCCAACAAGCCGGCTCCAGCGATGATCGCGCCGCGCACGCCCGCCGCGGCGCACTCGCGGACGGCGCCGGGAATCTCGGCGCCGGCCGTGGCGATGACGGCGAGATCGACGGGTTCTCCGATCGCCGCGATGCTCGCGTACGACTTCACGCCCAGGACAGGCGCCGCCGCGGCGTCGACGGGAAAGACCGTCCCGCCGAACGGACTCGTCAAGAGATTCGACATCACCCGGCGTCCGATCGCGCCCGCTGCGCCGATGACGGCGACGCCCCGCGGAGCGAAGAAGACCTCCAGCGGGTGCCTGGCCGATCCGGGGAACAATTCCGCTATCGCCCTCCGGCGAGCTCCGTGCCCGCAGCCGCAGGATGCGGCTTCCAGAACTTCGGGGGCAAGAGGCAGAGCGCGACGAGGGCGAGTTGCGAGGCGATGAAGCCCGAGAGCGTCCAGACCGCGCCGTCCATGAAACCGTAGGAGTGCAGCCCGACGCCGAGCATGTTCACGCCGAACCAGGAGAGGCTGGTGATGACGTTGCCACCGATGGCCATCGCCATGATCCCCTTCTCGCGGACGTAGCCGCCAAAGCGCGCGTGGAGGATGAGGGCGTTCCACAATACGATGAGGAGCGCGCCGTTCTCCTTCGGGTCCCAGCCCCAGAATCGTCCCCACGACTGGTCGGCCCAGATTCCGCCGAGGACGGTCCCGATGAAGCTGAAGAACAGCGCGAAACAGATGACTCCGTAGGTCATGGAGACGAGCGCCTTGGTGGTCGCCGGATCGATCCGCGTCGCGAGCTGCCGGCGGAAGGCGTAGCCGATGGCGAGGGCGCCGGCGAGGAAGGTGCCGCTGTACCCGATGGTGATGGTGACCACGTGGGTCGCGAGCCAGAAGTTCGAGTCCAGCACCGCGCGCATCATCTCCATCGTGTCGCCGTCGCCCATCAGGTGGTGCGCGACGATGAGGGAAGCGAAGCCGGCGGCGGCCGAGACCGCGGTACCGATGCCGCGCCTGTACATCCGCTCGAGGAAGATGCCGCAGATGACGGCGGCCCAACCGACGAAGACGGCGGACGAGTAGAGGTTGGTCACCGGCGGACGTCCTTGGAGGACCACGCGAGAAGCGAGGCCGGCCGTATGGACGAGAGCACCGGCCACGAGAAGGCCGAAGGCGGCCGGCGCGAGGATGGCGCGCTTCCACAAGAACGAGGCGAAGAGCGCGAGCAGCGCGAGGAGGTAGATGACCATTCCTGCGTAGAACGGCTGGGCGCGGTTGAAGAGCACCTCGTAGCGACCGTGCTCGAGCGCATCCGGTCTCTCCAGCGCGACCAGCGACTCGAAACCCGCGACGCCCACGTTGAACAGGGCGGCATCCTGCTTCGCGTAAGCATCCGCGATCCCGGCGAGCTGCTCGAGGCCGCGGTCCGCGGCGGCTCCCCGACCGGCGCGCAAGGCCTCGCCGCTGCTCCGCCATGCCTCGGCCTTCCCTCCGGCCGGCGGAGGCAAGAGGCGGAAGGCGGCGAGCTGGACGAGGCCATCGTGCCGCTCGGACGACGCCGGGTCCGAGGCCCTGGCGATCTCCTCGGAGAGCCGGGGGCCGTTCTTCACCTGGATGGTGTTCTCCAGCCGGTAGTAGAGGTAGATGCGATCGAAGAGGTTCAGGATCGCGCCCTGGAAGCGGGTCCGCTGCTTGGAGTCGACTTCGCGCGCCGCCGCGGCCTGCTGCTCGATCTTCTCGAGATGCGGCCCGAGCACGCGGAAGGGAAAGTATCGATCGGAGGTCTGCTTCAGGCCGAGCAGGCCGAGGACCTCGGGGTCGTTGATGAAGAAGACGGGCTGCGAGTCCGCGATCTCGGGGCGGAAGAGGACGTCGAGCAGCCACTCGTCGGCGGCGACGGTCCGGCCCTGCCAGGTGAACGACTGCTGGCTGCGGATGAGGAGCAGCGAGTTCCGCGCGACCGAGTCGATGGGCTTGACCCTTCCGCCCTCGAGGACGGGAAGGCGAGCGAAGCGGTCCAGATCGAATCCGCGGATCTTCGCCGCGGGCAGGAGGACTGCGGCCGTGAGCGCGATGGCGACGAACGCCGCGGAAGGCGGGATGAGCTTCGAGATTCGCATTTTCAAGCCTCCAGGGCGGCCTTCTGCCGCGCGGCCGAGCGGCGCAAGCCGAGCGCGAAGTGCACGAGCAAGCCCAGCGCGACGAGGACGCAGGAAACGTACGGCAGGAGCCAACCCGGGTTCTCGACCACCTGCAGGATGGAGAGCGTGTCGTTCTTGCCGAAGCTCGCCTGGTAGAACGCCTTGCCGCCGTAGCGGAGTGGCTGGTTCATGTAGATGAGGACCTCGCGCGCCTCTCCCGTCGAGGGACGCGAGACCTCCACCAGGCTGGAGAAGTTCTTCGGGATGTCGGTGCCCGCATAGACGTCGTGCTGGAACTTCTTGAGGGTCATCGCGAACGGCAGGTATTCGCGGTGGCGCCGGAGCGAGAGCGAATAGGTCCGCCCGTTGTGGATGAAGGACTGCGGTGCGCCGAGAACGTCGGAGACCAGCCAGGTGCCGTAGCTCTTGGGGCCGGCGAACGGCTCGACGAAGGCGGCCTTGCGGTTCGGCTGGTCGTCCCCCGAGCCAGGTTCGGCCTCGGTGACGTTGACCTCGGGCCCGATGCCCATGGTCGCGAGCGAGGGAGGATCGTTGGGCCCGCGCCGGGCGAGATCGGAGTTCTTGTAGAAGGCGTTGACCTTGAGGAAGAGCGGCGTGCCGGGGATCTCGATGAACCTGTCCGGGACGAGTAGCGCCTCGGGAATGGCGTAGACCTCGTCGTGATCGGCCGCCGTGGTGTCGATGACGACGAGCTCGGCGTCGCGGGTGCTCTCGACGTAGTCGACGGTCTTCCCCTCCTCCACCGCGAGCTGCATCTCGACCTGGAAGAAGCTGGTCGCGAACTCGCCGACGAAGAGGACGATGAGGCCGAGGTGGACGATCCAGAGCCCGAGCTTGCGCACGGAGAGCTCGAGGCGCTTCGCCTGCGCGGCGACGAGATTGGCGGTGAGCACCAGGCCGACGAGACCCCCTCCCGGGAAGATGGGGATGGTCCACGAGGTGCCCGGAACGGTCCACCAGACGAGGAAGGTCCGGATGTACGCGTTGACGGCGCCGAACACGCCCATGCGGACCTGGGCGAGCGTGCAGGCGACGACCAGGACCATCAAGAGCACGAGGCAGACGATGGCCAGCTTGAGCGACGTCAGCGCGTCCAGGACGCGGTTTCTAGTTCGCGGCATCGAAGCGCAAGCTCCCTAAGAGGTGGAGGAAGTCGCCTCGGGCCGAGGCGACGGGGTTTTCGTCTCCGAGCATCTTGATGAACCAGGTGCTCTCCTCGGAGACGAGGATGGCGGCGAGCAGCCGGCTCTTCCCGTCGCCATCGCTCGTGAAGTCGTAGACGGACACGGCGCCCGCGGGGCTCTTCACCGAGCTGCGCGCCTTCAGAAGTGTCCTCTCGTCGATGGCGGCGAGGCCGATCTGCCCGCGCCAGCGGTTCACGTTCGCAAGCTCGCCGCCGGCGGGGCCGGGCAGCACGACGACCGAGACGTCGACCTTGCCCGGGGCCGCGGGCTTCAAGGTGGCGTAGCGCACGCCTTCGGCGCGGGTCTCGGTCCATCCCTTGGGAAGCGTCCATGTGAGCGTGCTGGTGAGGACGGTAGCCGGACCGGGCATCCCCGCGACGGCGAGAGCGGATGGTCCGGCGCTCTTCTTGACCTGGTAATGCGCGACCTCGGTGCGCCGGCATCCGGCGGCAAGGAGGAGCAAGGCGAGCAGGTACCTGATCATCATCGAAGCCCCCGGCATGGCTGTGATGGCCGGATGCTTTGCGAAAGGTGCGCCAGCGACCTACCGAGGGGCGCGGCGCCGCGTCGCATGCAGGAACTGCAGGCCCCTCCCGGGCCGCGCAAACCTTGCGTCGACACGCTTCCCCCTTAGCGGACGACGAGGACTGGCTTGGAGCAGATCTGGACCAGCCGGTCGGCGACGCTGCCCATCAAGACGCGCGAGATGGCGTTGCGCCCGCGATGGCCGACCACCACCAGGTCGACGTCGCCCGCCCGAGCGAGCTCGGCGAGCGTCTCCGCGGGAGGGCCCGCCTCGACGAGGGTCTCGACCGTCAGGCCGGAGCGGGCCACGAACCGCGCGATCTCCTTGGTGATGGCAGCGGACTGCTTGGAGGCCTCCTCCTGCCATTCGGCGGCCCGCTGGACCAGCTCCGGCGCCGCGAGCGCGACCGGAAGGTCCGCGATGCTGGCAACGAGCAGCTGGCTGCCCAGCGCTTGCGCCAGATCGGCCGCGTAAGCGGCGGCGTCCCGCGATTCCTTCGATCCGTCCACTCCGACCAGGATTCTCTTCATGGAGCAACCTCCGTAAGGGCAGCTCTTCCGCTGCCGCTTTCCAGCGGTTCAGGAACCGTGCCGCCGAAGGTCCGCCACGAATTCACGCACCGGATGCGCACCTCTTGCGGTGGCCGCGGCTTGTCAGCGACCGGCGAGCGGGCGGCATGTTTCGTGAATCCACCTTGTGGGAGGGAACCGCGGAGGACGTCGTGAAGAAGGTCCTGGTCGGTGTCGATGGCTCGAAGGAATCGCGGATCGCCGCCGATCGCGCTGCCGAGCTCGCGCGCGCGCTGGACGCGGAGCTGACCGTGGCCTGCGTGGTACCGGCTCCGTCCCCGGGACCCTTCGAGTCGCGAGAGACCGTGCGGCGGGAAACCATCGAGCGGCTGCAAGCGCGCGAGCTGCTCCACGAGCTCTCGTCGCGATATCTCCGCGAAGGTATCCGCGTGGACACCGTGATGCCGTCCGGACGGCCGGCGGAGACGCTCGCCGACCTCGCCGCCACGCCCGATGTGGATTTCGTGGTCGTCGGGCGCCGGCGACAGGGCGGTTTCGCGAGAGCTTTGATCGGGGGGATCGCGGATCGCCTGGCGCAGATCAGCCCCAAACCCGTCCTGGTCGCGCACTGAGACGCAGCGAAAGGCTGCCGGAGGTCGCTGTGGTCGGCAATGCAGAGCGGCGGGCAGAAATCCTCGCCCAGCACGGGAGGCTCCGCCGGATGGTGCATTCGCTGCTCGACACGGCCGCACGGCTGCCTGGCGACGAGTCGGAGGCGGAGATCCTCTGGGAGCAGTTCGCGACCCTGCGCTTCGCGCTCGCGCAACACCTCCTCGACGAGGAGGATCTGCTGGAGCCCATCTTCGCGCGCAGCGACGGCACCGGGGCGCCGCTCCTCGTCCGGATGAACGTCGAGCATGCGCGGCAGCGGGCAACCCTCTCCCTCCTCCCCTCGCATCGTCCGCGCGACGCGGCGGCCTTGCGCACCTTCGCCGAAATCGCCGCGGGCATGGGTCGCGCCTTGCTCGCCGAGATGGACGAGGAAGAGGAGCAGCTCCTCTCCTTCTGGGCGCTCGGGCCGTCCGCAAAACCCCACAGCGGGCCAGGAACGCCATGAGCGACATCGACCGGAAGAGGGTCCTCCTTGCGCAGCATGAGCGGATCGGCGCGCTCGCCTCGATGGTCCGCGCGGCGGCGGGAACGGTGCTGTCGGCGGAGGATCCGGTTTCCGCTCCACATAGGGAGCAGCTGGAGCGCGCGATCGAGGCCCTCGTGCTCGGTATCGAAGCGCACCTCGACACCGAAGAGGGGCTCATCCGTCCCGTCTTGTGGAGGCTGGGCTCCTGGGGCCGCTATCGCTTCGACATGCTGCGCGCGGAGCACGTCCAGCAGCGTGCGACCCTCCATGCCCTCTGCTCGGAGCGGTCCGGGATCGAGCCCTACCGCCGCGCTCGCAAGGCCGCGTCCCTGGCGGAGGAGATCGTCCGCGACATGAGGGTCGAGGAGCGCGATCTTTTCGCCGTCGTGTTTCCCGCCGCAGGAACGTCGAGCGGGACCGCGGGCCGCTGAAGCGCCCGGGACTCCCGCGCTGCTCCTTCGCGCACGTCCTGCCAGGACGATCGTCGTTTCCTTCGCAACCACTGCAATCGTTGCGCAACCCCATCGGTACGACCGCGCGGCGCGGTTATCGATTTTCCAATCACAAACGTGGCGTAGGTCGGCGCGGACGCAACTGCCGGATTCCGAAACAAATGCATGGCTGCGGAACGTCCGCCTTACAGCCCGGCGAGAATCGCGACGAGGTCGAGGATATCCAAGCGGAACCGTTCCCACCGCACAATTCCTCCGACGCGCGTCCTTGGAACGACTCCTGCTAAGGCTGCTCTTGCCCGAGGTGACCGCGTCGCGGTCGCCAGGGGGGCGGACCAAAATCTTTCGGGGCTAACGCCCCGCCGGGGCTAATCATGGAAATCGGTAAAGAATTCAAAACTGGAATGGTATTCCGCTCGGCGTCCGCGGTCGCGGCGCTGGTGATGCTCGCCGCCGGATCGGCGCGCGCGCAGCTGCCGATGCCAGCGTCCACGCAGTTCGACATCGTCGGCGAGATCCAGGAGGCCACGCTCGATCCGACCTGCACCGCCAGCCCGAGATGCGGTGGTCTGGTCAAGGTCCAGGGACATACCATCGTCGTTCCCAAGGAAACGATCGTGCTGTTCCCCGCGAACGCGATGTTCTGGCAGGAAGTGTTCGCCCTGGCGCCGGCGCCGTACGGACTCGCTGGCGTGCAGGCCAACGGCGCCGTCGGCGAGACCGGCCTGGCGCTGAACGATCTCCCGGCGCCTCTCATCAACTACGAGGTCCACGTCGTCGGCAACCGCGTCCTGGGAGGACCGGGCGGAGCCGACCTCTACATCGCCGGCCTCGTCAACATCACCTCGCACGCTCTCAACGTCGGCGCCGGGTTCATCAACTTCATCGACCTGACCCTCGGCGAGATCCGCGTCGGCGGCGTCCTCGGTGACCCGACGACGGGCGCTCGCGTCCGCATCAACGATCCTACCGGCCGCTTCGGCCGGACCACCACCTCGCCCGACGTCCGCTTCGGCGTCGACCCGGAGAACCCGACCATCATGGCGGCAACCGGCTTCCCGATGTGCTTGCCGCGCACCGTGGCTGACGATCCGCTTTGCCCCCAGGCGCAGCGTCCTCTCGACCCGCTTGGCAACCCCCAGGTCGCCATCACCACGAACGATCCGACCGTTCCGGGGCTTCTTGGCGTGCCTCCGGACGCCAACGTGCAAGCGCCGCTCGAAGTTGGCGACTACATCTTCTTCTCCGGCATCATCGTCACCGACAACGCCGCTGCACCCACCGCCGGTCCGTGGCCGGTTCCCGGCAGCACGGCGGGCACCTACGTCGCGGCCTGGAGCATCACCAACAACGTGGGCATCTGGACGGCTCCGGGAACCAACCCGGCCTACATCATGGTCGACGTCGCCCTGATGGGCACCGGCGGTCTCTCGGTGCTCGGCGTCGGCGAAGCGGTGATCAGGACGCGCTTCGAAGGCATGACGTCCGACCAGACCCGCACGGTCCATCTGTCCGGCGTCGACTTCGCTCCCTTGACGGGCGCGATCAGCGATCGCGACTACGGCACCATCCTCCCCGACCCGGGCCCGCCGGCTGGCGCCGTGAAGGGCCGCTGGCGCTTCCGCCCGCCCTGCGCCGCGTTCGGGACCGTGCCGGCCAAGCCCGACAAGCAGTGCGTGATGAACCAGGCCAACACCTTCCTGCCGCCGCCTCGCGAAGTCCGCGCGGTCCTCCAGGGCGCCTGGACTGCCGCTGCGCCGCTCCTCGCCGCGAACGGAATCACCACCGGCCAGTATCGCAACCCCTCGATCGAGTACATCTTCCCCGAGAATCTCCCCGGCACGCCGATCGTCGAGAACAACTTCAACACCATCGACTTCCTGGCGCTGGGCGGCTATCCCTCGAGCACCGGCCTCGTGTCCGGCGTGCTCAATCCGTGGCCTTCCAGCGTCATCCCGATCCCGGCCTGCGTTGCTCCGACCGCGAACGCGGGTGGTCCGTACACCGTCGCCGCCGGCGGCACGGTGACGCTCGCGGGAAGCTCTACGGGCACCGCTCCCGTCACCCTGCTCTGGGCCGTCTCCAGCGGCAGCGTTACTCCGAACAACGTCGGCAATGGCGTGTTCTCGGCGATTGGCGCCACCTCGCCGGTCACCGCGACGCTTTCGGCGACGAACGCCTGCGGAACCGCTAGCGCGAGCGCGACCATCACCATCAGCGCGGCCCTCCAGCCGACCGTCAACCACGTGCTGCCCATCACGCTCTTCTCGGGCGCGCCGGGCACCCTTCCCGTAACCGGTACCGACCCGAACGTCCCGGCGCAGGCCCTCACGTTCACCGCGGTCCAGACGGGTGCGCCGGCGCTGGTCAACCTGCAGGTGACGTCGACGGGCCCCTCGTCGGCGAACATCACCTTCACCGCCCCGGTGTTGCCGGTCGGCCAGGTGCTCCCGTCCACCATCAACCTGACCCTCACGGCGACGAACACGGGCGGAGCCGTCTCGCTGGCCGAGTTCACCACCGTCACCGTGCAGCCGCTCCCCGATGCGGTGACCGTCACCTCCGCCCAGTACCGTCTCGGCAAGCAGCGGCTCGACATCACCGCTTCGTCGTCGGTGGTGAGCCCGAACGTGGTGCTCACGCTGCAGCCGTACCTCACCATCAACGGTACGACCTTCACCCCGCCGGCCGCGACGTTCACCAACACGGGCGGAGGGCTCTACACGATCACGGTGGTCGGAGGGCCGGAGCCCGCAATTGCGCCGGCGAAGCCGATCATCGTCAAGTCCAACATCGGTGGAACGAGCCCAGCGACGGGTATCACCGTCCGCCAGTGACGATAGCTAGCCGTTGACGTACCAGCGGTCGGAGGGCGCCCTGCTCTCCGACCGCTTCTTTTTGGCTTCCAGTTTGCGAGGAGATGATTCCCATGTGGAAGAAGATCGTCCTGACAGCAAGCATCGTCGTCCTC
>Ga0066693_10000082_pt1 | contig 12474 bp, 11 predicted proteins | sample GraSoiAngelo_142_FD_66669 | JGI IMG/M metagenome (GOLD analysis project Ga0066693, IMG submission 66669) | Grasslands soil microbial communities from the Angelo Coastal Reserve, California, USA - 14_1009_02_20cm | ecosystem: Environmental > Terrestrial > Soil > Grasslands | place: USA...
ATCGACGGGCGCACGATGGCAATCGGCAGATCGCGGCCCCGGCGCGCGAGGATGGACTCGCCAAGACTCTTCGTGAAGGTGTAGGTATTCGGCCAGCCGAGATGCTGCGCCCGACGCAGGCCGACGCGCACGAGTCTGTTGCGCGCCCAGCGTGCCCGATTGCGCTTCAGAACACCGTCGAGCTCTCCGGCGGGCGCGGACGCTTCATTACCGCCGCGTCCCAGCGCCTGGCGACGAAGCGCTTTGTCAAGTTCTGGACTTTCGGCGCGTTCTTCGATACGGCGAATCGTCTCGCGCAGCGAATCGACTTCGCGCTCGGCCTCGAATTGGGCATCGCCGGCGGGATTGTAATTGCTCTGCAACTCTTCGGTGACACGCCCGTCGCGCATGCCGACAACGTAGCAGGTGGAAAGATGCATTAGCCCGGCGTGATTACACTTTCGTAGAAAGCCGAGCAGATAGATCGCCGAATCGACGTTCGAAGAAATCGCATCGCGCAAATCAGGATTGAAGTCCGTCAAGCCGGCGCTGTTCACGATGAGGTCGAGTGACTTTGCCAGCCGCGCTTGGGTCCCCTCGTCGAGCCCCAGACCCGGCAGACTCACGTCCCCTTCCACGACTTCCACTTTTTCTTTCAGAAATGCGCCTAGCTTACGGCCATGGCGCTCCTGAAGTGTGTCGAAGGTGGGAGATTCCTCGACGATCTTTTCGAAGCGTCGCAGCGCCGAGGTCGTCCGGTTGCGTCGAATCAGCAGCGTGATCTTGCCGATGTTGGGAATATTATCGAGCAGATCGACAAGCCAGACCTTGCCGATAAATCCAGTTACGCCAATCAGCAGCAGATTCCGAGACGCCAGGTTCTCGCGCACCGAGAGACGTTCGACTCGCGGACTTTCTCCGAATAGCGCGACCGACTTGCTCGGCGGAATTGTTGGACGGGCCGTCGTCTGCATCGCGCTTTCAAGCTGCTCGGGCTTCCCCATCCAGCCAAGCCGGCTCAGAAGTCTTTCGCGCGCGATCCGGCCGTCCGCGCTGCCGCTGGCGATCCAAGCCAAGGGCCCGCGAGGTCGCACGATGGGATCAAGCAACCGCCCCGTCGCTTTGCCGTCGCGAAATTCCAGCCGGTTCGAGATGATCGACGCAACTCCGAAATGGTGAGCCAGCGGCCGCAGTACGCTTTCCAGGAGTTGCCCGATCAAGACGACGCGCTCGCCGCTGCGGACCGCTTCGATTAGCTTTTCGACGGCCTCGTGTCGCAATTGCGGCTTTAGAACGTAGTGGAAATACTCTTCGCCGAGAAGATCAAGGCGATCGCGGCTTACTCCCCGAAGTAATGTGTGCAAGAAACGTGTGGCAAACGTGCGGCTTGCGAAATAAGCGAAGGGCCTCGCAATCGCCATGCCTGCCATGCCCGCGCGCCGCGCCCAGCGTTCGGCAAAGCTCTGCGAGTTCCAGGTGAAAAAGCCGACCGGGCGCAGGGCGCCAAGTTCAAGCAAGGAGCCTTCCACGCGCCAATAGGAAACTTGGCCGGTCCCCGTGGCAGGCAAGACACCCTTCGAATTGGATCCGGGCTGTGCCATAGCGGGCCTACGACGAGTGGCGACCGATCCGCCGCGAGGCTAGCTCAAGAAAATCGCGATGAGTAATGATGTTTCTCACCCTTTGGTCAAGCTGCTCTGTAACGGATTCGCAGCCCGCGCCCACACCACCGTGTGGCCCTCGGCTCCAGCCGGCCGCAGGCTGCTTCGGAGAAATGTAAAAGTAGCATTGTCAGCGGCTTCTCGCAAGGCAAGCAGGCCCTCGGGGGCATTGCCGCTCGGAGTGATGGTCGATCGTGATCAAAGGGCACCGCTGCACCCGCAGGCAGGTTGACTCTAGACGCCCCAGCCGTAGCGCTCGGCGTGTTCGAACGTGCGCTGCATCTCTTCTCGCAGGATCTCGGTGAAGACAGAGCCGCCCACGGCGCGCACACCTGGCTCAGAGATGTCGGGTGTGCGGTACCCGCCAGCGAGCACTCGTTGCAGGGACTGCTCGACCCAATCCGCTTCCAACGAAAGGCCGAAGGCGTCTCGCAGCATCATCGTGGCGCTGAGAATCGAGCCAATCGGATTAGCGGCGTCGGTCCCGGCGAGGGACGGCGCCGAACCATGTATGGGCTCAAAAAGCGGCGCGGACGATCCAAAGCTGGCCGATGGAACCAGCCCAATCGAGCCAACCAGCGCCGCCGCGGCATCGCTCAAAATATCGCCGAACATGTTACTGCTCAACATCACGTCAAATTGCGCCGGCCGCAGCGTCAACTGCATCGCCGCGTTATCCACGTACATGTGCTCGAGTTTCACCGCGGGATAGACTGCACCCATGGCCGTAACGGTGCGGCGCCAGAGCTGTGAGCTGGTCAATACATTCGCTTTGTCTACGGAGCACAGCCGCCGCGAGCGGCTCTCCGCGCGCCCATAAGCAAACGTGGCGATGCATTCGATCTCCGACGTCGAATACGATTCCGTGTCCCAGGCGCGCTCCCCACCCTTTTCCGTGGTGAGCCCGCGCTCGCCAAAATACATTCCGCCGGCGAGTTCGCGCACAATCTCGAGATCCAGATCCCCAAGTCGATCCGCCTTCAAGGGCGAGATTCCTCTCAGCGATTCGATCAGCTTCACGGGACGAACATTGACGTACAGCCCCAGCCCTTTTCGCAGATCGAGCAATCCGCTTTCTGGGCGCTTCCCGACGGGAAGCGAATCCCACTTCGGCCCGCCGACCGCTCCCAGAAATACGGCATCCGCTTTACGGCAGCCGTCCAGCGTCTCCTTAGGAAGCGGCGCGCCGGCGGCATCGATGGCTGCGCCGCCGATCGGAAGTTCTACGAACTCAAACTGGTGATTAAACTCTTGCGCCGATTCACGCAGGATGGCCGTCGCCGATCGAGTGACTTCCGGACCGACGCCGTCGCCTGGTAACAGGACAATGCTCTTCTTCATGATGGTCCCCGAACAGAAACAGAACCCTGGCAACCCGCGCGCATCACAAGGAGATGCAGAATCGCGCGTTCCGCGTGTTGCTATCTCTTTGGCGGCAGAGAAGTCAGGCTGCCGGCGACGATTCTGCAGCCATCGCAGTGGAACGCCGTCGAATCACTTCGTGGGCGATGGCAAGGATGTCTCGCGGGCGGACCTGCTTGGCCTGATCGGCCAGCGCGGTGACTCGGCTGTAGACTTCCGCAAGCTCGGTATCGCTCGCCTCGTAACCCAAATCCCGCAGCGTCAACCGCAGCGCATTGCGCCCGGAGTGCTTTCCGAGAACCAGCGAGCGCGCCGGTACGCCAACTGTCTGCGGCATAATAATTTCGTACGTAAGCGGGTTCTTGATGATTCCGTCCTGGTGAATTCCCGCTTCGTGGGCGAACGCGTTGGCACCCACAATTGCCTTGTTGGGTGCCACCTGCGCTCCCGTGATTTCGGTGAGCATGCGGCTTGTGGGGAACAGCTCTTCCAGCCGAATGCCCGTTGTAACCCCAAAGCTGTCCTTGCGCACCGCCAACGCCACGACTACTTCTTCCAGGGAAGCGTTTCCTGCGCGTTCGCCGATTCCGTTGATGGTGCACTCGATCTGCCGCACGCCCGCGCGAATCGCCGCCAGCGAGTTTGCCACGGCCATGCCCAGATCGTCGTGGCAATGGGCGCTAAGCGTTATCCCCTGCGCGTCTCCCAGGTGTTCGCGGACGCTGGTAAACATTGCTGCGTATTCTTCGGGCACCGCATAGCCCACCGTGTCCGGCAGATTCAGGACCGTCGCACCCGCATCCACAGCCACGCGGCAAACCTGGCACAAAAAACCGATGTCCGTTCGCCCGGCATCCTCGGCGGAGAACTCCACTTCGCCCACGTGTTGCCGACCGTAGCGGATCATCGAGCCGATGGCTTCGAGCGCCTGTTCGCGGGTCATCTTCAGCTTCACGCGAAGGTGCAGATCGGAGGTCGCGAGGAAAATATGCAGGCGTGGTGCCGCCGCGGGCTTCAGGGCCTCAATAGCCGCACCTACATCTTCTTTTCTTGCGCGCGCGAGTGCTGCAATCGGCACGTTGCGAACCTCTTGCGCCACTTTCCGGACCGCCTCCAGGTCACCTCGAGACGCAATCGGGAAACCCGCCTCAATCACATCCACATTCAGGGCCGCAAGCTGCCGCGCCAAGCGAATCTTCTCCTCGGTGTTCATCGAGAAGCCCGGCGACTGTTCGCCGTCACGGAGCGTGGTGTCAAAGATGCGTACGACGTCCATAGAGTCCCCCATGCTCTAGTAACGCACGACAGGCACCCTGCGGTCCAATTTATCTTTGTTCTACTTTTGATAATTTCACCTTATACTGGCGAACCGGGAGGGCTCCTTGGACCTCGGCGAATTGCAGGTATTTCTGATGGTGGCGAAGGAGGGCAGCTTCTCCCGCGCCGCCGAGCGCCTTTACCGTACCCAGCCCGCCATCAGCCTGGCCATCCGCAAGCTTGAGGACTCCCTCGGCCAGCCTCTCTTCGTCCGGGGCGCGCGACCTGTCCGGCTCACCGATGCGGGAACCCTTCTGAAGGACTATGCGGAGCGCCTTATCAACCTCCGCGATGAGGTAAAAAAAGGGCTCTCCGAATTGGAGGGCTTGAAGCGCGGCGAGCTCTCCCTGGGCGTGAACGAGAGCTCCATCCACGCACTCCTTCCTGCCCTGGCCAAATTCCGGGAAAAGCACTCCGGCGTGCAGGTCCGCGTGCACCGCATGTTTTCGCGGGACATCCCGCATGAAGTTCTGAACTACCGCCTGGATCTCGGCGCGATCTCCTTCGTGCCACGCGATGCCCAGCTTCTGGCCACGGAAATCCTGAAGGATGAGCTGACCCTGGTCGTGCATCCCAAGCATCTCCTAGCGAGGAAGCGCGAAGTCGATGTCGCCGAGCTCGGAGAGGAAACCTTCATCGCGCACAGCGTCGAATCACCCTTTCGCCGCCGCGTTATTGAATTGTTTGCCAGAAACCGCACCGCACTCAATATGCCCATTGAAATGCCCACCATCGAAAGCATCAAGCGCTTCGTGCAAATGGGCATGGGCGTGGCCATCGTGCCGCGCATGTGCGTTCGTTGGGAAATCGAGCACGGCTGGATGAAAGAGGTAAAAGTGCGCCAATTGAACATGCCGCGCCACGTCTATCTCGTTTCGCGTCGCGGCGCGCGCCTCCCGCATGCCGCCAGTGAGCTCATGCGCATCCTTCGCGAGGAGTGAAACCTCACGGTAGCTATTTTCCCAGGGAAAGTTTCTTCCAAGTCAGATATGCTTCGGTCTGCAAGTTCTTGAAATCCTGAAAAGAGGTGTGCTTGCTTGACTAGCGGACTCGCCATTCTGGTGATCGGATTATTCCTGGGAATGCGGCACGCCGCCGATCCGGACCACGTGATCGCCGTGTCCACCATCGTCAGCCGCGAACATTCCATTGCCAAAGCGGGCCTAATCGGCGTCCTGTGGGGCTGCGGTCACACCGTCACCATCGTCGCCGTCGGGGCGGCCATTATTTTATTTGGCTTGGCAGTTCCTGTGCGTGTCGGCCTGACTATGGAATTCTCCGTGGGTGTGATGCTGATTCTACTCGGAGTGCTCAACCTCACTGGCGCGATGAAATGGATTAGCGAAGAATTCTTCCCCGCACATCCGCGAGTGGCCGGAGAACATGCCCACGTCCACGAACACGGCAACCGAGTGCATTATCATTGGCATGCACATGTACCGGCCGAGAATCATCATGAAGAAAGCCTCACACCGCCGCGCTGGCTTACCCATGCGAAGGCTCTGGGCGGACCGTTCGAACGGCTGGGACTCTTTCATGTTCTACGCCCTTTGCTCGTTGGCATCGTGCATGGCTTGGCAGGTTCCGCCGCAGTGGCTCTGCTGGTGTTGAGCACGATTCACGATCCGAAATGGGCGGTTCTCTACCTGCTGATCTTCGGCACCGGCACCATCGCTGGAATGATGCTGATTACCGTCGCACTCGCACTGCCGTTTTCCTTGACCGGTTACAAATTCCCGTGGCTGACTCGTGGACTCGTGGTGGCATCCGGTCTGCTCAGCCTGGGCTTCGGACTCTTCGTTTGCTACCAGATCGGGTTTACCGAAGGCCTGTTCACCAGCCATCCCAACTGGGCACCCAGCTGACCCTGGCTCAAAGTTTGGAGTCCTCTAACAATTCCTTCCGCCGGCCTGTAAGTCCGCCCCACGCCTTCTTCCGACGATGCTAATGCATCGTCATACCTGATCGAATAATGCAGACTGATGTCGCCTTATGGCAGCGGAAGCGTGAGCATTGCAACTGTCCCCCCTCATAATCAAGCAAGCACTACTGCCACTCCGCCTCCCGTCATCATGCCGTGCGGTACTCGACGATCGCCGTCACTATGAACGCTATGTCTTCCTCCGGCCAGCCACTCCAATAGCCGTCCACGCAGCTTAGGTTTACGGTGAAGTAGTTCCACAAAACTGATGCCCTGCTTTTCTGAGGGAATTCGCCGTGGCAAATGCCAAAGCTCTTGCTGCTAAAGGGTATTATTTTGCGACAGAAATCCGGTAAATCACACTCGCCCCATCATCGGACACCAGCAGTGAACCGTCCGGCGCAACCGTCACGCCTACTGGCCGTCCGAGCACATCCGAGGCACGGGGATCTGGCACGAGTCCGGTCATGAAAGGGACCGGATCGGCAGAGGGCTTGCCATCCTTAAACGCCACAAATGCAATTTGGTATCCCGCGCGCGTTGCCCTGTTCCACGAACCGTGTTCGGCTACGAACGCACCACCGCGGTAAATCTCCGGAAATTGCTTTCCAGTATAAAACGCGAACTGCAGCGGCGCCACATGCGCGCCAAGCAATACGTCCGGAATGATGGCACGCGCGACGAGGTCAGGTTTCTGCGGCTTGACGCGCGGATCGACGTTGTCCCCGATGTAGCTGTACGGCCAGCCGTAGAATCCTCCATCTTTCAGTGAGGTGAAGTAATCGGGTGGAAGATCGTCCCCCAGCTCGTCGCGTTCATTGACGGTCGTCCATAGCCCTCCGGTCACCGGTTCCAGCCCCAGCCCCACCGGATTCCGCAGCCCCGTCGAGTACAGCCGCGCATTCTTGCCGTCAGGATCGCAGATGGTCACTGCCGCGCGGCGCGAATCCTCTCCCGTGTCGATGTTCGAGCCCGAGCCAACTGCAATGAAGAGGTGTTTCCCATCCGCCGAAAACGCCAGCGACCGCGTATCATGTCCGCCCGTTGGTAAATCCAGCAGGTGTTCTGCCTCACCTAACCGCTTGGAGGTCTTGGGATCGTACGGAAAGCGCACCACCTCGTTCGTGTTCCCTACGTAAACGTAGTTTTCGTGGAACGCGATGCCAAACGGTCGCTTCATGCCGTTCACAAAGACTTCGCGTCCTTGCGCTCCGCCGGTATGCTGTGGATCGCGCATCACCACGATTTCCCCCGCTCCCATATCGGCCAGAAAAATATCTCCATTCGGGGCCACCGTCAGCCATCGAGGGCGCTTGAAATTCGTCGCAAATAGACTCACGCGAAAACCCTGGGGCACCGTGGGCAAGAACCCCGCCGGAGGCGTCAGCTTCTCCGGTCCATTGCCTGCTGATTTCGTCGAGAATGGTGCCGGCAGCTTCGGCTTCTGGCCGTTGGTGATTTGCCCCAACAACAGAGCAGGAAGAAAAAACGTGCAAGCTAGAGCAAGGATGTCTCGTACGCGCATGGCGGCAGCCTTTCAGAAGGATTCTGATTTCGCTCTCTATGATGCCTCAGGCGGACGCTCGGTTCCATCTGCTATCGCCTCTCAAGGAAGCGTTGGCGAACGCCGAGGGAAGCTTCCTATGGCAGCAAATCTTTCTCCATCTATTGATCCGCATCCAATTGATGGTAGGGAGAGTAAACTAAGACAGGCCTCCTGGGAGACGGAGTATGCAGAGTCCCTATATTGGTCGAGCTATAGCCACTGTCGTGATCGTCGGACTGGTTGCCTGGACCGCCGTGCGTGCTCTTGGGACGCGATCTCCGGAGACGCCCAGGGCGCCTTTTCCCGCTCCGGCAACCGATGCGCCGTTGGCCATCGCCAAGAGCCAGCAAACCGCCGTTCTTGCCGGAGGCTGCTTTTGGGGCGTCCAGGCCGTCTTTGAACATCTCAAGGGAGTTGCTTTGGTAACTTCCGGCTATTCTGGCGGCTACCTCAAGTCACCTTCCTACGAAGCCGTAAGCACTGGCGTTACCGGCCACGCCGAGACCATCAGCATTGTTTATGATGCGTCACAACTCACCTACGGCCAGCTCTTGATGGTTTTTTTCTCTGTCGCACACGATCCTACGCAATGGAACCGCCAGGGTCCGGACACCGGCTCCCAATACCGCTCTTCGATCTTTACAACAGCCCGGAGCAGAAGCGCGTCGCTCAAGCCTACATCGCGCAGCTCGATGCCGCGAAAGTGTACTCCCGGCCCATCGTCACGAAAGTCGAGCCCTTCCAAGCGTTCTACCCCGCCGATAGCTACCATCAGGATTTCCTCAGACACAATCCCGATAATCCTTACATCGTTTACAACGACCTGCCCAAACTGGAAAATTTGAAAAGGTATTTTCCGGGCCTCTATCAGCCTTAGCCCGGGCGCTCGGTCACAGCTTTGCCGACGGCGCCCGGAAGGAGGGCCTTCGCGCCACCAGATGCTTCTCCATCGAATAACTCTCTCATGCTCGAATAGCCATAGATTGTGGGTGCATGATTCTGCATGAGCCCTCCAGTATCTGCTGTGGGGCCATAATTACTGTGCAAAAGCCTCCCCAGCGTCCTCAGCATCGCCATCTGTTGGCCTCGATGGTGCGCCGTGTGTGCGATTCTCCGAACCATCACCCATGCGCGCGATCGCCGCACGTCAAAGAATTTCGTTTCGGACTCCCACCAAACATCATCTTTCGCTCGCAGCGACACCAGCCGCGTCCCGCTGTCTTCCGCATAGCGCTTCATGAATTCCAGTCGAGTCTCCGTCTCCGGCAGTGGCGGCGCGTTGACGTCAATCCCCAACATACTGATGAACCACAGATTCTCACTCACGCACTGGTGCACCATCTGCTCGTGCACGCTGCGCCCTCGCGGATCGCCGCTTCGTGGACGCACCGCAAGGTCCTCATCGCGGAATTCACTCCACACGCTCACCACCTTTATCCGCTCGGTCGCATACGTTTCTACAAGGAAGTCGTACCTCATGCCCACCCTCCTTCCGCCCGGTTTCGCAGGACATCTTCAATCTTTCAAAGAAATCGTGTCAACGTGCCGGCCCTCGGGGAGCGGACCGATGTTGTTGTTCGTATCTAATTCGAATCCAGTCATTCCGAATACGCCTTCGACGAGATGTGCCTGATGTAATCAACTTGGGCAAACCACTGTAAACCATAGAGAAAAAACACATGCCGCGTCGAAATTGCTGGGTTTAGCACTGCCATTCCTTAGCTCAAATTCGAGAGCAGGCTTCGTAAGTCACTGACCCATGGTAACTTCGAAGGCTCTCTCCATTTTGGCCGCGTTGTTGCACCTCAGTCGCTGTGATTTGAAAAATGCATATTATTATAGCGGGGCTCTTAGGGGATGGAGCCCTGCACGGCTTCACTCACGCGATGAGGGTACGCCGCATCGATGCGCGTGTGACACAAGAATCGTCAAACCAAAACATTTCGGGGGGGCACATGAATTGGGACCAGATCGAAGGCAAGTGGAAAGAAATGAAGGGCCAGCTTCGCGAAAAGTGGGGAAACCTCACGGAAGATGATTTGGAAATGATCGCAGGCAGGCGCGATCAGCTTATCGGCCGACTGCAGATTCGTTACGGCATCGCCAATGAAGAAGCCTCAAGACAGGTCGATGAGTTCGTGAGTTCGCTCAAACCAAAAGTCAAAATGATGAAGCGCGTGGCGCATCATTGACGCATCCTCACCACGTGAACGACGTGGATTAATGTGGATGCCACCTTCAACCGTGCCGTCGCCGCGGGCGCCAAGGTACACACGCCGCTCATGGACCAGTTCTGGGGTGACCGCTACGGGAAAATCACTGACCCGTTTTGGCCACCAGTGGAGCTTTGCGCAGCACGTTGAAGCGCCGTTCTGAAGAATGGATAGCGAAAAGGGCCTTAGCCGCCGGCCAGAGCTGACACTCAAATCTGAATTCTGGAAACGGCCGCGCTGTTTAGAGAACACCTGGCAGGGCCTTTCATTCTAGCGGAATAGAGAAATCCCTCCCGCCGTACTGCTTGGCGATCGCGCCTAGCGCTTCTTGAACAGGCAGACACCGGACCACGGGCGGTTTCCCGCGGGCCCTTTTTGCTCCGGCAAGCGAGCCAGCAGTCGGAGGAAGAACGGAGGTCGCTTGAATCGCGTCGCGGTTTTCAGCAACCCTTTCACATCAATCGGCTCCCATGCATGCGGCAAGAAAAAAGCCGGCCCCTCCGCCGGACCGAATTTGAATGGCGCGCCGACTGCGCTGAGTTTTTTTCCAGTTGTGCGCTGCATCATGCGCAAGAGTCCCGGCGAGGCAAGGTCCATGATCCAGCGCTGAAAATGAGCGCAGGCGGCGAGGTCCTCGGCAAGGGCAGCCACTTCTTCGGCGCTGAGATAGATGAGCAGACCTTCCGTGAGAATCAGGATTCTGTTGGCGCGGCGATCGAGGTCGGCAAATAGTGCGCGCCGCGCGCTGCCGTCAGACAAGTCCGTGCGAACGCGCTCCAGAGCGCAAACCGGCTTCTCGTTCGCAAGGATTCCCTCTTTGTAAGTAAGAATTTCCGGCAGATCGACTTCGATCCACTGCAACGATGCAGGCAGTGCCATGCGGTACGGCCTGGCGTCGAGTCCAGCGGCGAGATTCACCACCATGTCCGTGCCTTGCTCGATCTCCTGCGCGACGAACTTATCGAACAGATAAGTCCGGGCCACCCACGCCCACGCGTGACTGTTTCCCTCCGGCAGTGTGTTGGCAATATCCACGCCCATCTTCCCGGCAAGGCGTTCTGCATAGGGATCGCGGAAGATGGCATCAGCGCGCTCGGTCTCTCTGGCGCGAAAGACTGCCGCCCATCGCGCCGTATCCGAAATGTTTCGAACGACGGCTTGCCCGCCTGTTGCTTGAGCCTCAGCCATAGCGTTGGTCCTCGTGGCAAGACCCACTGGTGTGTCCCGCCCGCAAGATGATCCCTAGTTCGGCAAGAGTTAAGTCGTTGTGTATTGGAAAATCTGAATGTTCATCGCCGCCACTCGATCCGACTACAACGGCCACAGCCAGGCCGCTCCGCGTACTCCACTGGCATCTCCATGCTTGGCCGCAAGAATCGGCGTGTCCGCTTCCTTGCCGAAAACGTACTCCTTAAGACGGGCTGGAACATTATGGTAGAGCCGCGGAACCTGCGAGGCACCTCCGCCCATCACTATCACATCCGGATCCAGAAGATTGATCACTTGCGCCAATCCGCGCACGAGCCGATCCTCGAATCGATCGACCGCGGCAAGCGCGGCGGCTTCGCCCGCGCCGCTCCGCCCGATGATCTCGTGGCCCTTGAGAGAAACACCCGTCGCGCGTTTATAATCCGCCTCCAGGCCCGTTCCGGAAATCCACGTTTCGATGCACCCGTTCCTCCCGCAATAACACGGGGGACCGGGAAACTCTTCCGGCCGCATCCACGGCAAGGCGTTGTGACCCCATTCGCCCGCCACTCCATTCGAACCGCTGTGCACGCGGCCGTCGACTGCAATTCCCCCGCCGCAACCAGTGCCCAAAATAACCGCGAAGACCACATGCTTGCCCGTTCCCGCGCCGTCCGTCGCTTCCGAAACCGCCAGGCAGTTGGCGTCATTTGCGCATCGCACCTCGCGCCCCAGCGCACGGCTCAGATCCTTGTCGAACGGTTTCCCGTTCAGCCACGTTGAGTTGGCGTTCTTCACCAAGCCTGTCTTCGTCGAAATCGTTCCGGGGATTCCTATGCCCACGGTGGCGCTTCGGCCGAGCACTTTCTCGATTCCTTCTGCAGCGTGCGCCACCGCGAACACGGTGCCTTTGTAATCGAACCGCGGCGTGGCAATGCGGTGGCGGTGCAACTCCCTTCCGTGTCGTTCGAGCGCCACAAATTCAATCTTGGTGCCGCCGAGATCCACGCCAATTCGAATGTGCTCCTGTTTTTCTCGAGCGATCGACATCGATAAAGCCTCCCGCGAGGGCGAGGACGTAGTCTACCCCACGGCGTTGCGGTGTAAATGGAAGTGTCTTTGAAATTCTCGTTCGATCGAAGAAGCCCTTGAGAGTATCGGCGCTACTCGTCACCGCGGACCTGCCACCATTCAAGGCGTTCGAACTCCGCCATCTTTTCAGAGCGCTTCCCAACGTGACGTGAAGGGCTCCAGCGATCAAGAGCAAATCCACAAATCCAAAAATAA
>Ga0066693_10000083_pt1 | contig 12381 bp, 9 predicted proteins | sample GraSoiAngelo_142_FD_66669 | JGI IMG/M metagenome (GOLD analysis project Ga0066693, IMG submission 66669) | Grasslands soil microbial communities from the Angelo Coastal Reserve, California, USA - 14_1009_02_20cm | ecosystem: Environmental > Terrestrial > Soil > Grasslands | place: USA...
CGTTCCGCTCGCCTCCGCCTTGGCCCGCAAGACCTCCCAGACCTGTCCGGCGCCACCCCACAGCCGCAAAGGCGCGCGCAAGAGGGTCGCCGCTTGGCGCGCGGCCGCCTCGGGAGCCGTGTCTCCGACCAGCGAGGCGCAGAACGGGGCGAGGGCAGGCAACCCCTCTCCGACGAATCCTTCCGGGAGGTCGGGCGGCGGGTTGGGCAGGATCTTGCGCAGCTTCCGGCGCTCGAAGAAGCCGCGCGCCGGCAGCGGCGGCGGTTCTTGCACGAAGGCGTCCCAGGTCTTGGCGAGCCCCTCGAGCGCGTCGAGGGCGCTTTCCACCGCGGACCACTGATCGGGCAGCTCGCGGCGGAGCTCTTCGCGGCGTCGCGCCGCATCCGCCGGAAGCGAGAGGCGAAGCGATTCGCCCAGGATCTGGAGCCCGCCCTGAGGTCCGGCCGACTGGCGCACGAGCTCCTGCGCGAGCCCGAGATCGTCGAGCACCGGGGCCGCCCCGCCGAGCTGCCGCAACGAGGGGACCACGGGAGCCGCTCCGGGCAGCACCCAGCCGTCGCTTTCTCTTGGGGTCAGCGGCCCGTCCGCGGCGAGCAGTACGCGCAGTCCGCGGCGGGAGAGGATCGCGGCGGTGGCGGCCCCGCCGGGATCCGAGCCGATCACGGCGACGTCGTAGAGCCGGCGCGGGAAAACCGCCTTGTCCGGACCGGGAGTCATCCGTCGTCTAGCGGGGGCGAGGCGATGGTTCGCGCCGGGTCGCCCACGGTAGCCCGCACGGACACCTTGCGCCCGGCAGCCGTCGCGCGTCCGGAGGCGACGAGATCGATGGCCCGCGGATAGGCGCGGTGCTCCTGCACGAGGATCCGGGCAGCGAGGGTCTCTTCGCTGTCGCCGTCGAGGACGGGTACCGCTGCCTGCACCACGATCGGTCCGCTGTCAGTTCCTTCGTCGACGAGGTGGACGGTGCATCCGGAAATGCGGACGCCCGCCGCTAGCGCCTGCCGCACCGCATGCATCCCGGGGAAGGCAGGAAGAAGCGAGGGATGGATGTTGAGGACGCGCTCGGGAAAGGCGCGCAGCAGCACGGGCGTCACGATGCGCATGAAACCGGCGAGGCAGACGAGGTTCACGTCGTGCCGCCGGAGCTCCTCGACGAGGCGGGCGTCGTATTCCTCCCGGAGCGGGTGGGCGCCGTGGGGCAGCAGGATGGCGGGAACATTTGCTGCCTTGGCGCGCTCCAGCGCCCGGGCGCCGGGGACGTTGCAGATCATCGCAGAGACCTTCGCCGCGATCCTGCCCTGCGCGCACGCGTCGAGGATCGCCTGCAGATTCGATCCCGAGCCCGACGCGAGCACCCCGAGGCGCATCATGCGCGGAAGACCACTTCGGGCTCGGCAAGCCCGGCAGCCAACTCGACGACGCCGATTTCCCAGGCGCGATGGCCGCGCCGGTCGAGCAACGCGCGTGCGGCCTCGACGTCTTCGCGCCGCACCACGGCGCACATGCCGATGCCGCAATTGAAGGTCCGCAGCATCTCCTGCTCCTCGATCCCTCCCGATTCCTGGATGCGGCGGAAGATGTCGGGCCGCGGCCAGGCCGAGGTCCTGACGACGGCGCGGTGGCCGGCGGGCAGGACGCGCGGCAGGTTTCCGGGAAGCCCGCCGCCGGTGATGTGCGCGAAGGCGTGGACGTCGAGCGCGTCCCGCAATGCCAGGCAGTCCTTGGCGTAGATGGCGGTGGGTGCGAGAAGCTCGTCGAGGAGCGTTCCCTCGAGCCGCAGCCCGGCGCGCTCGAGCAAGACCTTGCGGGCGAGCGAGAAGCCGTTGGAATGGAGGCCGGTCGAGGCGATGCCGAGCACCGCGTCGGTCGCCCGCACCCGGGAGCCGTCGAGGATGCGGGACTTCTCCACCACGCCGACGCAGAAACCGGCCAGGTCGTACTCGCCTTCGGCGTAGAACCCGGGCAGCTCCGCCGTTTCGCCGCCGATGAGGGCACAGCCGGCCCGGACGCATCCTTCGGCGATGCCGGCGACGACCTTCTCGCCTTCCTCGGCGCGCAGCTTGCTGGTCGCGAAGTAGTCGAGGAAGACGAGCGGCTCGGCCCCGCAGACCACCACGTCGTTGACGCTCATCGCCACCAGATCGATGCCGACCGTCTCGTGCCTGCCGCTCTGGAAGGCGATCTTCAGCTTGGTGCCGACGCCGTCGGTGCCCGCGACCAGGACCGGCTCCGTGTAACCGCGGGGGATCTCGAAAAGTCCGCCGAATCCGCCGATCCCGGCGAGGACCTCGGGCCGCATCGTGCGGCGGGCGTGGGGCTTGATCCGCTCGACCAGCGCATCCCCCTCGTCGATGTCCACGCCCGCGTCGCGGTAGGAGAGCGCCATGGCGGCCGGGCACCTTAGATGGATTTTCGCCCGGCCGCCAGCGAGACAACGAGGGTATTTCAGTCGTCGTCGTCGGCTTTCTGGTTGCCGACGCGCTCGATCTTCCAGATCACGCCCGTCTTCGGGATCTGCACCAGGGGCCCGTCGGCCGGACCGACGAAGCGCGTCCTCGGATCGGATTGCCCGAAGTCGCGCACGGCGCCGAAGTCCACGAGGTACAGGGCGCCGTCCGGACCGAACTGGACCTGGAGCGGCCGGTTGATCCCGTGGATCTGGTCGGCGAACGCCTGGTCCGCGGATGCGTCGTTCCCCTGCGCGTCCACGCAACGGGCGCTACCGTCAGGTCCGTGCGCCTGGTTCACCTTGCGGCAGTTGAAGGCGAACTTCGACAACGACAGCTCGAGGGGCCTGCCTGGCCGGCTGAAGTTCACCAGCTGGACGTCGTGGCCTTCGCCGGGGTGCCCGTTCTCCGCCGAGAACCCGAAGTCGCCTTCGCGGGCAACCAGCGCCGCGCCTCGCTTCACCACGCCGCCCGCGAAGGAGTCGGGGGCGAAGTCCGGTCCCACGACTGCCACGTCGGCCGGCTCCAGGGCGAGAGGAGCGGTGGCCGGCTGCGGGAAATGGTCGAGGACGTGGCGCACCGGCCGATCCTGCAGGAGGACCTGCGCCGTCGGCAGATCGTCGCCCGGTCCACCGACGGGATCGAAGACCGCCTGCGTCGAGTCGAGGAAGCCGAGCCGGTCCGGCCACCCGTGGAAGTCGGGCGAGCCGTCGCGGTTCTGCCGGGCCAGCTGGAGCCGGTCCGGGGCGTTGTTGGTGGGACGCGCGCCGCGCTCGTCCTCGCCGTTCTCCGTCACGAACAGCCCTCCCTGCAGGGCATGGTCCCGGGGAGCGAAGCGTAGCCCGAACGGGTTGCGATACCCCCAGGAGAAGGGCTGGACGAAGCTGCCATTGAGGGGCGCCCTGAGGATGGCGCCGGTGCACATTCCGCGGGCCGTGGCGTCCTCGAAGGCCGGCACGTTCGCGAGGGGGCGCGAGACGGCGTGGTTCGAGAATCCGCTGGTGAAGTGCCCATCGCCTGAGGAGAAGACGTTGTTCGAGAGCTGGATGTCCTGGCAGGCGATGTCGTGCTGGTTGCCGCCGTTGCCGTTGTCGTGTCCCGTGACGCCGGCGTTCGTCGCCGATCCCTGCGACCAGTAGAGAAAGCCGTCGTGAACGACGAGCAGCTCGGTCGGGTGATCCCCCGTCGGCAGCCCGCCGATGAGCGTATTGACCCGGTTGCCGCCGGGATCGATCTGGACCACGCGCGAGGTGTTGTTTCCTCCGCCCCTGCCGGCCGCGGCGCCGCGTGCGCCCTGGTTGGAATCGGTGCCGAAGAGGCGGCCACCGCCGGTCCCGCGCTCGAAGGCGAGCCCGATGGCGGGTCCGTCGATCTGGAAGCTCGCGCTGGTCGGCGAGGTCGGCTTGCCCACGGCCGGGGTTTGCGCGCAGCGGCTGTCGAAGTCGGACCGGCCGCGCAGGCAGCGCCCGTTCTTGTCGAAGATGGTCAGGTCCGGTGTGAACGGGTTGGTGGCGCTGAACGACCCGCCCACCGCCGGCGTATCGTTGTTGTTGCAATTGTTACCGGCAGGAAGCCCCTTGCCGGATTCGACGACGAGCACCTGGAAGTCGTTCTTGTTGCCGACGAAGGCGATTCCGGTGGGGAAGTTGAGGTCCTTGGCAAAGACGGAGACCTTGAAGCCGGCCGGGACGGCGATGTCCTGGCCGTTGCCGGGATCGTAGAAGACCGTCTCGACAGGGCAGTTCGGGTTGCTGCGATCGGCACGAACTGGTGCCGCAAAACCCATGGCCACGAGCAGCGCGGCAGCGAATGCCGCGCGATTCAACGACGCAATTGCGTTCATGACACCTTCTCCGGACAACCGACTGCTGCGCACGTCCCCCCTGCACGCGCCGGAAGGCGCGCCGATTGCTCCACGACTGTCTGGGATCTCACCTTCTTTCGGGGTGCGCGCGAGGGACCCCGTGGGCCGCCGTGCCGCGCTCCGGCGGGATCGCCCTTGGGGGAGGGCGACGGGGCACCGTCGCGGAATGTTCAAAACCGCGCACGGCTCGCGTACGTATCCTCCCCGATCAGCGAGCAGTCAAGCGGACCCCGGTCGAACCCTCCGAGCGAGCTGGTTCGCTGAGGGCAGCGATGAAAGTGCGCGAGAGGTGGGAGCTTTCCTCGGGCGATCGCACCCGGTCCAAAATTGACGTACAGCGAAATCGATTGTGATACTCCTTCCGCCCGCACGGGCCGAGGGAAGATGGTGTCCGAGGACACGCCGTTTCTGCGCTACGGCCGGGAGTTTCCGAAGGGCGGGACATGAAGGTCCGCGTCCTCGGCTGTCATGGCGGCGAGCTGCCCGGGCACAAGACGACCTGCTTCTTGCTCGACGAAACCCTCTGCATCGACGCGGGGGCAATCACCTCCACCCTCGAGCTCGACGAGATCCTGCGGATCGACGACATCTTCTTGACTCATAGCCACTTCGATCACGTGAAGGACGTGCCGCTCATGACCGACCTTCTCGTCGGCAAGCGGCACAAGCCCGTCGTCGTACACGGCGCTCCCGAGACGATGGAGGCGATGGACAAGGACGTCTTCAACAACCGCGTGTGGCCCGACTTCCGGGTGATCCCGACCAAGGAGGATCCGGTCGTCGCCTTCGACGCGATCCCGGTCAGAAAACCGGTGATCTGCCAGGGCCACAAGATCCGGGCGATCCCGGTCCGGCACCCGGTCCATTCCGTCGGCTACATCATCGAGAGCGATAGGTCGGCCATCGCTTTTTCCGGCGATACCGGGCCGACCGACGAGCTGTGGCGCGAGATCAACGCCACGCCGAACGTGAAGGCCGTCTTCGTCGAGCTGTCGTTTCCGTCCAGCCAGCAGTGGCTCGCGGACGTCTCCGGCCACCTCACGCCGCGCACCGTGATGAGCGAGCTGGACAAGCTCGACCGGCGCGGGGCCCGCATCTACCTCTATCACCTCAAACCGAGCACGGTTTCCGAGGTGAAGGCCGAGATCGCCGCCCTGGAGCGCGACTACCTCCAGATCTGCGAGCTCGAGGACGTCTACACCTTCTAGCCGGCTCCCCCGCGGGCGGGAACCAGTCCCGGGCGGCCTCCGTCCAACCTCATGGACGAGGTTCCAATGGCGGAAGCCGTACTCGATTTCGCGTTCCTCCCCCGGGCGAAGGGCCTATCCGCGCGGGCCTCGTTCGAAACGCTCGTCCGCAAGAACCAGGGAATGATCGTCCGGCTCGCCCTCGGGATGCTGCGCGACCGGGACGCTGCCAACGACGTGGCCCAGGAGACGTTCTTCCGGGCCTTCCGCCACTACCAGAGCTTCCGTAGCGAGGCGGCGTTCTCGACCTGGACCTACCGGATTGCCGTCAACCTTTGCCTCGATGCGATGCGCAGGAGCTCGGGACGGGTCGTCCAGCCGCTCGACCATGCGGAGGCCGAGGCGGCGCCGGCGCTGCGAGACCCGGAGCCGGGGCCGGAAGGCCGCGCCATCGTTCGCGACCTCGTCCGGTACGCGGACGCGGCGCTCGAGGAGCTGACGGCCAACCACCGCTCGATCCTGCTCTTGCGGGAGGTCGAGGGTCTCACCTACGCGGAGATCGCCTCCATCCTGCGGATTCCGCGGGGGACGGTGATGAGCCGCCTCCACCACGCCCGGAACAACCTCCAGAAGGCATTCCGGCGCGTGAGCCGCGGGCGCTCGTTCGCCCGCCGGTAGCTTTCTCTTCGCTCCCGTTCTCGCCGTTCCCTGCTAGATCAGAGCCGATGTCCGGTCGTCTCGCCGCGGCGTTGCTTCTGCTCGGGCTCGCGCTGCCCCTCGCAGCGCAGACTCCTCCTGCGAGCGATCCTTCGCCCCAGGAGAGGGCGGCGGCACAGCAGCAGGCGAACGCCACCGCCGCGGCTGCCGCGGGGGCAGGCGCCGCGATCGTCGGGACCGAGCTCGACGCGAAGGAGGACCCGCTTGCGTTGCCCGCCCCGACCGTGAGGGCGCGCCAGTGGTTCGGGTATGCCTCGCCATGGACCACCGTCATCCTCCTTGGCATCCTGGTGGCGCTCGCCGCTTTCGTCGGCCGCTTCGCACCCAAGAAGAGGCGCCGCATCCGCCGCGCCACCATCCTGGTGATGCTCTACGTGACGACCTTCGGGGTCGCGGCCCTCCTCCACGTCATCCACGCCGAGGGCTGGTCGCGAAGGGTCTGGTTCCTCGCCGACCTCTTCGAGGTCCTCGTCGTCATCGACTTCGTCGCCATCCTCCTCTTCGATCTGGTGCTCCTCGCGCTGCGCATCGAGATCGCCAACATCGTCCACGATCTCGCCCTGGGAGCGGCCTACATCCTCGCCGTCATCGGCATGCTCCACCGCTCCGGCGTGCAGCTCTCCGGGATCATCGCGACCAGCGCGGTGGTCACCGTCGTGCTCGGCCTCTCGCTCCAGGCGACGCTCGGGAACGTGCTCGGCGGCATCGCCCTGCAGCTCGACGACTCCATCCACCTCGGCGACTGGCTGCAGCTTCCCAGCGGCCAGCAGGGCAAGGTGAAGGCGATTCGCTGGCGGCATACCGTGGTGGAGACGCGCAACTGGGACACCGTCATCGTCCCCAACGCCTCGCTCCTCAACGAGAACATCGTCATCCTCGGTGCGCGAGAGGACCAGCCGACCCAGCACCGGATGTGGGTCTACTTCAACGTCGACTTCCGCTACTCGCCCGACGAGGTGATCCGCGTGGTCGAGGACACGATGCACTCGACGCCCGTCCCCAACGTCGCCGCCTTTCCGCCTCCGCAAGCGGTCTGCTTCGACTTCAGCCGCCAGGGAGAGGCGAGCTACGCCAACTATGCGCTCCGGTACTGGCTGACCGACCTCGCGCAGGACGACCCGACCTCCAGCGCGGTGCGGGTGCGGATCTACGTAGCGTTGAAGCGGGCCGGGATTCCGCTGGCGGTGCCGGGCACCGCAGTGTTCGTCTCGCACGACGATCCCGAGCACCGGGAGCGCAAGACCGAGCGCGAGATCGCCCACAAGATGGCCGCCCTCGAGCACGTCGAGATGCTCGCCTCGCTTTCGACCGAGGAGCGCCTGCAGCTCGCGAACTCGATGCGGCTAGCGCCCTTCGGGCGCGGCGAAGTCATCACCCGCCAGAACGCCGCCGCGCACTGGCTGTACGTCCTCACCAAGGGCGAGGTGGAGGTCCGCATCCGCGCCGACAATGGGGTGGAGAAGATCGTCACCCGCCTTTGCGCGCCCAACGTGTTCGGCGAAATGGGCGTCGTCACCGGCGAGCCGCGCAGCGCGTCGGTGATCGCTGCGACCGAGGTGGAGTGCTACCGGCTCGACAAGGAGGCGTTCCAGCGCGTCCTCAAGGTGCGGCCGCAGATCATGGATAGCGTCTCCGGCGTCATGGCGCGGCGGCGGGTCGAGCTCGCCACCGTGCGCGAGGGCCTCAACGCGGACCAGCGCAAGGAGCGGGTCAAGGAGGAGCGCAACCGCATCCTCGCCTCCCTGCAGACCTTCTTCGGGCTCGACGGCGATAAACCGAACTAGCCTCGTGATAGAAGGCCCAGAATGGCCGCCTGGTACCACAAGGTCCCCGCTCCCAAGCTCCCCGCCACCGACAAGCGGGCGCGCATGGAGGGGATGTGGATCAAGTGCGACGCCTGCGGCCAGATCGTCTACAAGCAGGAGGTCGAGCGGAACCTCGAGGTGTGCCCGAAATGCGGCGAGCATTTCCCGCTGCCCGTCCGGCGCAGGCTCGACTTGGTCCTCGACCCCGGGTCCTTCGTCGAGTTCGATCGCGGGCTGGAGTCGACCGACCCGCTCCAGTTCAGCGATTCGAAACGGTACAAGGACCGGCTCAAGGCGAGCGCCAAGACCGCTGGCGAGATGGAAGCGTTCGTCGGCGGGACGGGACGGCTGGCCGGGCGCGAGGTCTCGATCGGCGCCTTCCACTTCGGCTTCCTCGGCGGCTCGATGGGATCGGTCGTGGGCGAGAAGGTGACGCGGCTGTTCGAGCGGGCCACCGAGCGCCGCATCCCGGCCATCATCTTCTCCGCCTCGGGCGGCGCGAGGATGCAGGAGGCGATCTTCTCCCTCATGCAGATGGCGAAGAGCAGCGCCGCCCTCGCCCGCTTCCGCACGGTGAAGAAGCCCTACGTCAGCGTGCTGCTCGATCCCACCACCGGCGGAGTGGCGGCCTCCTTCGCCTTCCTCGGCGACATCATCCTGGCCGAGCCGAAGGCACTGATCGGATTCGCCGGGCCGCGCGTCATCGAGCAGACCTTGCGGCAGAAGTTGCCCGAGGGATTCCAGACCAGCGAGTTCTTGCTGCAACACGGAATGATCGACGCCATCGTCCATCGCAAGGAGATGCGCGATCGCCTCGCGCAGGTGCTCGGGCTGCTCGCCTGAGAGCGGGGCTTCTTCCGGATGACCTTCGAGGAGCTCAAGGCGGCGCTCTTCGTCCGCTCGAACTTCGGGATGAAGCTCGGGCTCGACCGGATGCGCGAGGCGCTCAGGCTCCTCGGCGATCCGCACCGCGGATATCCGGTGCTCCATGTCGCGGGCACGAACGGGAAGGGCTCGACTTGCGCTTTCGCGGAAGCCTCGCTGCGCGCCGCCGGCCTGCGCACCGGGCTCTACACCTCGCCGCACCTGGTCCACTTCTGCGAGCGCATCCGGATCGGCGGGACCGCCATCTCCGAGGAACGCGCCGCCGGGCTGTTCGAAGAGATCGTGCGACGGGTCCCCTGGGCGCTCGATGCCGGGGGGCTCACCTTCTTCGAGCTCGCCACCGCGATGGCGTTCCTCGAGTTCACCCGCCGTGAAATCGAGGTGGCGGTGGTCGAGGTGGGCCTGGGAGGACGCCTCGACGCCACCAACGTCGTCGAGCCGACGGCGTGCGCGATCGCGGCCCTCGGGCTCGACCATGTGCAATGGCTGGGGCCTACCCTCGCGGACGTGGCCGCGGAGAAGGCGGGCATATTGAAGCAGGGCGTTCCCGCGGTGAGCGCGGGACAGGGGCAAGAGGCGGCGGCCGTTCTCGAGTTCCGCGCCCGCGAGATGGAAATTCCGCTCTGGCGGCCTGGCCGGGATTATCGATTCGAAAGCCGCACCGATCGCGACTTCTGCTACCAGGGGCCATCGGGCTTTTGCGTCCGGCCGCGAGGCCCTCTCGCGCTCCTCGGCTCCTACCAGCGAGCGAATGCCGCGCTCTGCTGCGCATTGCTCGAAGCTGCCGCCTCGCGCGGGCTTCGCGTTGCCGAACACGACGTGGCCGAAGGTCTCGTCCACGCTCGCTGGCACGCCCGTCTCGAGGCGGTCGCGCGCGATCCCCTGGTGCTGGTGGACGGCGCGCACAACGGCCATGCCGCGCGCGCCCTGTCGCGCTCGCTGCCGGAGATCTTGCGAGGCCGCGCGCTCCACCTCGTCGTCGCGGCGATGGAAGACAAGGACCACGCATCGCTATTGCGGCCCCTCGTGCCTCTGGCTCGGACCATCCACTTCTGCTCCGTCAATTCGCCGCGGGCGGCCGATCCGCGCGCGCTCGCCGCCGCATCGGGACGGACCGACGCGCAGGTGCATCCCTCGACGGCCGCGGCGCTCGAGGCAGGCCGCGCGGCCGCGGGAAGAGAGGGCGTCGTCCTCTGCTGCGGCTCGCTGTATCTGGCAGGGGAGGTCGGTGCCGCTCTGGCGAAGCGGGCGCCCGCCTTCATGCCCTCTGAACGCCTCTGATTCGCATGCAATCCGCCGGCCCAGGCGCTGGCCGGACGGACGCTCCGTTCCTAAGTTGAGCCAAAGTGCGACGCCTCGAGGGACCATCGGCTGCCGGAATCAGTGGCCTCGGCGAACCGGCAGCCAACGATCCCGCGCCGAGGGTCGAGGACCTTCCGTTCAAGTCGCTCTACCGCAAGGAGATCTACGAAGCCCGCACCGCCGACGGCTGGGTGCTGCACATCACCCGTTACCGGCCCGTGCCCCAGCTCTTCCCCCAGCCGATCCTGGACGAGCCGATCCTTCTCGTGCCCGGCTGGTCGCAGAATCGCCACGCCTTCACCTGCGCGAGCTTCGTCAAGCGCCTGCTCTACTACGGGGCCGACTGCCACATCGTCGAGCTGCGCGGCCACGGGCGCTCGAGCCTCGATCTCCAGCGTCGGACGGCGGCGGCGGAGGGCCGGAAGCCTCCCGCGGACCTCGACTATGGCTGGGACCTCGACAGCTACCTGCTCGAGGATCTTCCCGCCGCCGTGCATGCCGTGAAGAAGCGGACCGGGCGCGCGAAGATCGTCTACCTCGGGAATTCAATGGGCGGCATGCTCGGGTACGGCTACGCCGGCAGCCACGATGATCTGATGGGTCTCGTCACCATCGGCGCGCCGAGCGACATCGGCCGCGGCTTCTTGCTCATGCGCGCCGCCGCCCTCTTCGGCCCGGCCATCCTCGGACCCCTGATCGACGCCGCTTGCAGCGCCGCGAGCGGAGTGGAATCCGCGCGCCACCGCGCCGCGCGCCTGCTCCGCAAGCTCCGTCTCGTGCGCCGCGCCGCCAATCTCATCGCCCACGAGAGCGAGGTTCCCCGCGGGGTCCGCTTCAGCCACGTGCCCGTCGATTCCTTCCTCCGGCTCATCGCCCGCCTCTCCACCGAAAAGAACCTGAAGCGCTTCGAGAGGATCGCGCGTCACGTCGGGTCGCTGCTCAATCCTTCCCGCGTCACCGCCGACGAGTTTCGCTGGCTCCTCAGCCAGGGCGGCGAGAAGGAGCCGCGGCGCGTGGTGGAGCAGTTCGCGCGCTGGATCCGCAACGACGAGATGAAGTGCTATCGGACCGGGTTCGACTACAAGGCCCACTTCCGAGGGATCCGCGTTCCCCTCGCCGTCATCTTCGGCGACCTCGACAAGATCGCCTCGGCGAAGAGCACCTCCAGCATCCAGCGGCGGGTGAAGAGCGCCTACTTCGTCTGGCGCCCGGTCAAGGACAACTCCCACCTCGAGCTGACGATGGGCTACGACCTTGCGCAGATCTGCGAAGACGTGCGCGACCTCGTCGAATACGCCGCGGCGCGGGAGCGCCCTCGCTCGTCCGCCTGACCAGCAAGACCTGGGACCCGCGCGAACCTACCGGGGTCGTTCCCCGCATGCTACCGTTCGGAGGTGCAAATCCGCGTGCTTGCGCTCGTCGCGCTTCCGGCGGCGGCGGGGCTGTCAGCCGGAGCGGGGCGGCTCCTCGCCGTGCGGCCGGCGGGCGACGCGCAAGCCTCGGTCATCGAGCTCGTCGGCGATCGGCCCTTGAGCTTCACGACGCTGCGCCTTCTGTCGCCTCCTCGCGTCGTCATCGACGTCGCCGATGCCGACGCGTCCGGTGTGGCGGGCGCGCAGGTCGTCGACGACGGCACGGTGCGGCGGGTGGGCGTGGCCTCGGTCGGAACTACCGCCCGGGTCGTGATCGAGCTTGCCGGCGACACCGAGTTCGACGTCGGCGCGGTCGGGACCGTCGTGCAGGTCCGCGTCGCGCGCCTTGCACCCCTCGTGGCCAGGGCCGAGCCGCCGCCACCCGCGCGACCGCCAGTCGAGGTTCCGCCGCCCGCGGTTCGCCCGGATGGACCGCCGGCGCGCGTCGCCGAACCTCCGCCGGAGCGACGCGTGGCGCTCCAGGAAGCTCAGCAACCGAGCCGTCCGCCCGCGACGCTCCAGGCAGCGCCGCCCGCTCCGGCACCCGCGGAGCCGCGACAAGCCACTCCTGTTGCGATCGCGGCCGCGCCGACGGTGGTGATCCCCCCGCCTTCCGCTACTGCTGCACCGGTGGTGGTTGCGCAGGTTTCGCCGCCTCCCGAGAAGCCCGCGGCCGAGACGCCTCCCGCTGCCTCTGCGTCTCGTGCGCGTCCGCCCGAGGTCGCCGCCACGCCTCCGCCCGCCGTCGCGAAGCCTCCGCCC
>Ga0066693_10000087_pt1 | contig 12224 bp, 8 predicted proteins | sample GraSoiAngelo_142_FD_66669 | JGI IMG/M metagenome (GOLD analysis project Ga0066693, IMG submission 66669) | Grasslands soil microbial communities from the Angelo Coastal Reserve, California, USA - 14_1009_02_20cm | ecosystem: Environmental > Terrestrial > Soil > Grasslands | place: USA...
CAGGCGCGGAGCATTGGAGAGGAGCGGGCTTTGCCTGCGACGGGCGGAGCGCGCAGGCGCGGAGCATTGGAGAGGAGCGGGCTTTGCCTGCGACGGGCGGAGCGCGCAGGCGCGGAGCATCCTTGACCGGATCCGGCGCGTATCCTAGGGTCGCGGCCCCTCGATGGCGGATCAGCCAGCACAGGCGCCCGCTGCGGCGGGCCAGGGCGCACAGCCCGAGGACCGCGAGCTCGTCGAAAGAGCCCAGCGCGGCGACGGCGCCGCCTTCGCGGAGCTGGTGGCGCGCCACCAGCGGCAGCTCTACCGGCTTGCCTTGCGCATGACGGGGAGCGAGGCCGACGCCCAGGAAGTGCTCCAGGAAGCCTTCCTCAACGCCTACCAGAAACTGCCCAATTTCCGGGGAGAGGCCCAGTTCTCGAGCTGGCTCTACCGCATTGCGGCGAACAGCGCCCTGATGCGGTTACGGCGCAAGCGGCGCGCTCCCGATGCCTTGCAGGACCAACCGTTGGAGCTCCAAGGACCGAAATTCTCGGTGGAAGGGTTCCTCGAGCCACAAAATGATTGGTCCCAGAGGGCCGATACGCAGATGATGGATCGCGAACTGGGGCAGGCGATCGACCAGGCGGTCACTGCCTTGCCGGAGGATTATCGGACCGTGTTCCTGCTCAAGGACGTCGACGGGCTCTCCAACGAGGAGATCGCTTCCGCGCTCGATCTCACGGTTCCGGCGGTGAAAAGCCGTCTGCACCGCGCAAGGCTGGCGCTCCGCGAGAAGCTCGGCGATTTTTTCGGACAGTGAACGATGCAGGTATCCTGCGAATCGCCCGCAACGGCGGAGCATCGATCCTGAAACCAATGGAACGTCGATGACGAGCCTCTTCGAGCACTGTTCAGACTGCGTCGAACTCCTCGGAGAATACGTCGACGGTTCCCTCCCGCCGGAGAAGGCCGCGGCGCTGGAAGCGCACCTTTCCCTCTGTCCCCCCTGCATCACGTTCGTTCGTACCTACAAGGCGACGCGAGTCCTCTGCCGCCACAAGCTCGCCGCCGACATGCCGCAGGAGCTGTGCGATTCGCTCAACTCGTTTCTGGCGAAGAACGTGCCTGGCTATGCCGCCCCTGAAGGCGGCGAGAAGCCGGCCCCTGCCGCCACCCCAAGCAACAAGAAGAACTAGGTTCAGACATGAAAGTTGATCTCGAGGCCGTCTCTCGCGCCCTGCGCGAGATGCGGTCTTCCGGAGCGACCCTCGACCAGATCGCGGGCCAGCTCCAGCTCGGCCCTGCAGCACGCAAGGCGCTGCGCACCGCCCTGCAGAAGCTCGTGCACGAAGGCGCCGCGACCTACCACGGCAAGCGATACCGGCCGCAGCCTTCCGTCGAACATCCGCCGGAGAGGACCCGGACCGATGGTCCGTCGGAGGGACGGCGCAGGACCATGCCCGCCGCGCTCCTCGTCGCGCAATCGCAAAGGCGCGCCGGCGCGACCCCGGAGCCGGGCCCGCCGCAGCCCGGCCATGAACTCGTCGGGACCCTGCACCTCAAGACGGAGGGCTACGGATTCGTCTCGCCCCTCGCCGGCGGAGGGGGACGCGAGAATGACGTCTTCGTCCCGCCGGGCCGGTCCCGGGATGCGCTCGATGGCGACGTCGTCCGCGTGCGCACCTCGCGGGGCCGCGACGGCCGGACGATCGGCGAGGTGGCCGAAGTCGTCGAGCGGCGCCGCCAGCTTCTCCTCGGACGTTACCGGGTGCAGGCCAAGAACATCTGGGTCGAGCCGCACGATCGGACTTTCGTCCATCCCATCCCGGTGCGGCGGGATCCTCGCGCCAAGGACGGCGAATTCGTCAAGGTGCGCTTGATCCGCGAGCCGGGCGGCGTTTCCGGCGAGGTGATCGCGCGCCTCGGAACGAGCGGCGATGCGCGCTTCGAGATTCTCGCTAGCGCCTACGCGGAAGGGTTCTCCGACGAGTTCGACCGCGCCACCTTGCTCGCAGCCGAAAGCGTGCCCGACCACGTCCTGCGCGAGGAGACGGCGGGCCGCCGCGACCTGCGCAGGCTGCCCCTCGTCACCATCGACGGCGAGGATGCCCGCGACTTCGACGATGCCGTCTTCGTCTCGCGGGTGGGGTCTGGTTACCGGATGGTGGTCGCCATCGCCGACGTCGCGCACTACGTGAAGCCCGGCGGCGGCCTCGACCGCGAAGGGTTGCGGCGCGCGACCAGCGTCTACTTTCCGGGCACCGTGCTTCCCATGCTGCCGGAGCGGCTCTCGAACGGGATCTGCTCCTTGAACCCCGACGTCGATCGCCTCTGCATGGTTTGCGACCTGGCGCTCGACGGCGAGGGGAGGGCGCTCCACGCGGATATCTACGAAGCCGTGATGCGGAGCCACGCGCGACTGACCTACACCCAGGTCGCCTCGGCGCTCGAGAATTCCTCGGCCGGCGAGCTTTTCGATCTGGTGCCTGACCTGCAACTCGCGCACGAGCTCTCGAAGAAGCTGACGCAGATGCGGCGCGAGCGCGGATCGATCGACTTCGATCTGCCGGAGGCGAAGATCGTGCTCGCCGAGGACGGGACGGTGAGCGAGATTGTCAAGCGCCCTCGAAACGACGCCCATCGCCTCGTCGAGGAGCTGATGCTCGCGGCCAACGAGGCGGTGGCCCGCTTCTTCGACGCTCGCGGTCTTCCCACGGTCTACCGGATCCACGATCAGCCCGACGAGGAGAAGCTCGAGGCGTTCGCGCAACTCGCCCGCACCCACGGATTCGAGCTGCCGGAGAAGCCCTCTGCGGCAGATCTCAACGAGCTTCTCCACGAGCTCGAGGGAAGGCCGCAGCAGAAGGCGCTCAACGCGCTGCTTTTGCGCGCGATGATGCAGGCGCAGTACAGCCCGGACAACATCGGCCACTTCGGGCTCGCCGCTCCGACCTATCTTCATTTCACCTCGCCGATTCGCCGTTATCCCGATCTCATGGTCCACCGGCTCCTCAAGGAGCACTGGGCGCGAGGCGGGCAGCCGCCGCGGGAGTCGGAGCGCGCCGAGATGGAGGCGTTCCTGGCGGGCGTCGCGGCGCAATGCTCGGATCGCGAGCGCGCCGCGATGAAGGTCGAGCGCGACATCGACGCCTACTACGCGGCGATGTTCATGCAGGACAAGATCGACGAGGAGTACGAGGCCGTCGTCTCCGGCGTGACCGAGCGCGGCCTGTACTGCGAGCTCGCCGAGGTGTTCGTCGAAGGAATGATCCCCGCCGAGGAGCTCGGCGACTCGGTCGAGCTCGACGAGGAGCTGCATCGCCTACGCGTCGGCAATAGCGGCGTCAGCTACGGAGTCGGGGATACGCTGCGAGTCCGGGTGGCCGCGGCGGATCCTGTCCGGCGCCGGATCACCCTCGCTCCGGCCTCGGCTCCGCGTCGAGAAGGGCTGGAGCCGGAGGCGGCTACGGTTCGGCCGTCTGTGGCGAAGCCTCGCCGGCAGGCCCCGCCGGGCCCTCGGCGGCCTCGGCCCGGGCCTGCTCGCGGGTCACCGCGCGGCCGGCCTGATCGTCGTAAACGAAGACGAGACGGCCGTCGATGAACGGCCGGAACCAAGCCGGCCAGCCAACCCGCACCTCGTCCGGCTGCACGTCCTCGCGGCTCGCCAGTCGCACCGTGAGGGGGTCGCCCTTCTTCGCCACCGGAAAGAGGCGCAACCGACCCGCGAAGTGAATGATCTCGCCATGGTCGGTAGTCTGCCTCTTCGCCATGTCAGCCGCTCTATCAGAGCCGTAGCGCGGGAAGCAACGAAGCGGTCATCACTGGCGCACGTCCACCGCAAGGCGTACATGAAGCGTCGCCGTGGCACACCGCTTCAATCTCGGCCGGCGCGCCGGCATCCTGCTTCCTCTCTCCTCGGTTCGAGGCCATCGCGGCGACCTCGCCAACTACGGCGACGTAGGCGAGATCGCCCGCTTCCTGCTCTCCACCGGCTCGACGCTCTGGCAGCTGTTGCCTCTCAACGAGGTATCGCCCGGGCAGGACAGCCCCTATGCCGCCTCCAGCTCCTGCGCGCTCGAGCCCGTCTTCATCGATCTCGACTCGGTGGAGGACCTGGGCGGCGAGCTGACCGACGGCGAGCGCAAGAGCCTCGAAGCGGCGAGGCAAGCCGACCGCGTCGATTTCGGGCAGTACCGTGCGGTGAAGCGCTCGGCGCTTTCGCGCGCCTTCCGCCACTTCGAAGGCGGCGAGATGCGGCTCGGGGGGCAGCGGGCCAAGGCCTTTGCACGATTTCGCCAGGAGCATGGCAGCTGGCTCGAGGACTGGGCCCTCTACCGCGCCCTGCACGACCAGCGCCAGAAGAGCTGGCGCGACTGGGAGCGGCCCCTGCGGGAGCGCGATCCCGAAGCGCTCGAGCGCATGCGCATCGAGCTGCGCGCTCAGATCGATTCCCTCGCCTACATGCAGTGGATTGCCGACGAGCAGGTGCGCAAGGGCCGGCGCGAGGCGAATGCCATCGGCGTCAAGCTGCTCGGGGATCTGCCCTTCATGGTGGCGGAGGATTCCGCCGACGTGTGGGCGATGCAGAAGTTCTTCCGCTTCGACGCGACGGTCGGGGTCCCTCCCGACGCCTATTCGGCCGATGGCCAGGATTGGGGTCTACCTGTTCCGCGCTGGGAGGAGATGAGCGCGGCCGGCGACCCCTGGCTGCACATGCGCGCGGACCGGGCGGCCGAGTTGTACGACGCCTTCCGCGTCGATCACGTGGTGGGCCTCTACCGCACCTACGCCCGACCGATCGACAAGTTGAAGCCCGCGTTCTTCGTCCCTGCCGAAGAAGAGGCGCAGCGCCGGCAGGGCGAGCGGATCCTCTCTCTCTTCGGCGAGAAGGCCGAGGTGCTCGCCGAGGATCTCGGCACGGTTCCCGACTTCGTACGCGCTTCCCTCACCGCCAACGGCCTTCCTGGGACCAAGGTGCTGCGCTGGGAGAACGATCAGGGCGTGCCCCGCGATGTCCGCCGTTTCCCCCCGGCCTCGCTTGCCGTGACCGGGACTCACGACACGGAATCGCTCGTCACCTGGTGGGAGGGGCTTTCCGATCACGAGCGCCGCGAGCAGCTCAAGCAGCCCTATCTCGACAAGCTGCGCGGCGATACGCGCCGCTTCACCCGCGAGACGCACGCGGCGCTGCTCGAGCTTCTCTATTCGGCAGGCTCGGACGCCATCGAAACTCCCATCAACGATGCGCTCGGCTGGCGGGAACGCCTCAACACGCCCGGCACGGTCGGTCCGCACAATTGGACCTGGCGGCTGCCCTGGCGGCTCCCCGATTTATGGTCGGAGCCACAAGTGGTGGCGATGGCGCAGCACCTGACGCATCTTGCGGACAAGCACGGGCGTAAAGGCTGAGCCCCCGCCGCCTCTTTGCGGCGAGCGCGCGCCCGTTGCGAGGAGGCGGTCGTGCGTCAGGTCCGCGAGCTTCTCGGCGAGCTGCCCCATGCTCGCGCCCGCCGGATGCTCGATGACATCGCGGCCGAGCTGTCGGTTGCTCGCTTGCCGCTCGCGACCTACCGGGTGCAGCTGCACCGCGGTTTCGGGTTCCGCGCCGCGGCGGCGATCACCGGATACCTGGAGGATCTCGGGATCACCGACCTCTACACCTCGCCGTACATGCGCGCCGCCGCCGGCTCGAACCACGGCTACGACGTCCTCGACCACCAGCAGCTGAACCCCGAGCTCGGCACGGCCGAGGACCACGCCGCGATGTGCGCGGCCGCGCGCGACAAGTCGCTTGGACACGTCCTCGACATCGTCCCGAACCACATGGGGATCGGGTCCGGCAACTCGCTGTGGATGGACCTGCTGGAGAACGGCCCTTCCGCCCGGGCGGCGCGCTTCTTCGACGTCGAATGGCACCCGGTCAAGGAGGAGCTCGAGGACAAGGTGCTGGTCCCCATCCTCGGCGACCGCTACGGGGCGGTCCTGGAGCGCGGCGAGCTGAAGCTCCGGCTGCTCAACGGGAACTTCCAGATCACCTACTTCGATCACGTCTTCCCGCTCAGCCCGCGCAGCTACGGCGAGATCCTCTCGTACCGGCTCGCGGACCTGGAGGCGCGTCTTCCCCGCGGCGACCCGTCGCTCGACGAGCTGAAGAGCATTCTCACCGCCATCGAGCACCTGCCGACCCGGCACGAGCAGGATCCCGACCGGCTCGACGAACGGCGCCGGGAGAAGGAAGTCATCAAGCGCCGCGTGGCGGCCCTGTGCGCGACCGACCCACGCATCCGCCAGCACCTCGAGGAGAACGTCGCGCTCTACTCGGGCGTCCCGGGAAAGCCGCGCAGCTTCGACCTGCTCGACAAGCTCCTCGCCGCCCAGGCGTACCGCCTCGCCCACTGGCGCGTCTCCTCCGAGGAGATCAACTACCGGCGCTTCTTCGACATCAACTCCCTCGCCGCCATCCGCGTCGAGGATCCCGCGGTCTTCGAGGAGGCGCATCGCCTTCCGCTGCAGTTCCTCGCCCGGGGCCTGGTGACGGGCTTCCGCGTCGACCATCCCGACGGGCTCGCCTACCCGACACGCTACTTCCGTCTGCTCCAGGACTCCCACATCCTCGACCGCGCGCGCGTGCTCGTCGAAGGCCGCGGCGAGGACTGGAAGGAGATGGAGCTGGTCGTCCGCGACGAGCTCGGCCGCGAGATTGCCACCGCCGGGCAGGCCTCGCCGCTCTACAAGCCGGTTTTCGTGGTGGCGGAGAAGATCCTCGCCGGCACCGAGCGGCTGCCCGAGTCGTGGGCGGTGCGCGGCACCACCGGATACGACTTCCTCAACCAGGTGAACGGGCTCTTCGTCGATCCCGGCGCGCGCGACGCGATGGACAAGATCTACTCGCGCTACATCGGCGGACGCATCGACTTCGACGAGCTCGTCTACCAGAAGAAGAAGCTCATCCTCTACACGGCGCTCGCCTCCGAGATGAACCTCCTCGCGCGGCAGCTCAACCGCATCTCCGAGGCCAATCGCTGGACGCGGGACTTCACGCTCTACTCCCTGCGCGCGGCGCTCATCGAAGTGGTTGCCTGCTTCCCGGTGTATCGAACGTACGTCGGCGACGACGGCACGGTCGACGAGAGCGATCGCAAGTACGTGCTGCAGGCCGTCGCCTGCGCCAAGCGGCGAAACCCGGCCGAGAACGCGTCGATCTACGATTTCATCGCCGACATCCTCCTGCAGAAGTTCGCCGACTACGTCGAGGAGTCGGAGCGTCCCCTCCAGCTCGCCTTCGTCATCAAGTTGCAGCAGGTCCTCGGACCGGTGATGGCCAAGGGCCTCGAGGACACGGTCTTCTACGTTTACAACCGGTTGCTTTCGCTGAACGAGGTGGGAGGCGAGCCGAATCGATTCGGCGTAACCGTCCAGCAGTTCCATGCCTTCAACGAGCACCGCGCACGGTCCTTTCCGCGCACACTGCTCGCCACCTCGACCCACGACACCAAGCGCGGCGAGGACGTGCGCACGCGCATCGACGGCCTCTCCGAGATGCCGAAGGACTGGGCGTCCGCGCTCTCCTCCTGGACGCGCAAGGTCGACGGACTCCTCCGCGACGTCGACGGCCGCAAGGCGCCCGATCGGAACGAGCTGATGCTCTTCTTCCAGACCCTGGTCGGGGTATGGCCGAACGGCCATGCCGGCGCGCTGCCTCCGCCCGCGGAGATGGAATCGCTCTCGCAGCGCCTTTCGCAGTACATGTTCAAGGCAGTCAAGGAAGCGAAGGTCAACACCAGCTGGATCCAGGAAGACCGGAGCTGGGAGGACGCGGTCCAGGCGTTCGTGAAGGACCTCTTCGCGCTTCCCCCCAAGCACGCCTTCTGGAAGTCTTTCTTGCCGTTCGCCGACAAGATCGGGCTCGTCGGCGCCCATAACTCGCTATCGCAACTGGTGTTGAAGCTCGCCTCCCCGGGCGTGCCGGACATCTACCAGGGCAGCGAGCTGTGGGACCTTTCGCTCGTCGACCCGGACAATCGCAGGCCCGTCGATTTCGAGACCCGCAACCGCATCCTCCAGGAGGTGCGGGACGACCAGAAACCCCGCGCAGAGCTTGCCCGCGAGCTCTACCAATCCTGGCCCGATGGCCGCATCAAGCTCTTCCTCACCCAGTCGGGCTTGCGAACGCGGCGCGACAACCCGGGTATTTTCGGAGATGGCGAATATCTGCCGCTCGAACCCCAGGGGAATCGCGCCGAGCGCCTCGTGGCGTTTGCCCGCCGGGAAAAGGAAGGCGGGACGGCGATCTGCATTGCGCCGAGGCTCGTCGCCGGCCTTCTCGACTCCAAAGGACTGTTGCCGGCGACCGCATTCGGCGACACTACCGTCCGCGTCCCGTTCGCGCAGGAAGGCCAAGCTCTCACCGATGCCTTCACGGGTGAGCGATGTGTCGTCAAGGACGGCGTTATCCGCGTAGAGGATGCATTGGCGTCCCTGCCGGTCGCACTTCTCCTTACAGAGTGACCCTTTCCCCGCCCCAGGGACCCGATCTAGGGTGCCTTGTAGCTTTGCAGTGCAGGCTGACTTCAGGGGGCTGCGGAATGCGCACGGGGGGGATCGCTGTACTACAGACGGAATGGCCGGTGGCGGGGGGCCACCTGGCCAGCGATCCAAGCGCACGAGCAGAAATGGTCGGCTGAGTCGAATCTCTTAACGAATCCTACATCTACGGGGGGTTTTTCCAATGCAGTCGCGATGGATTTCTATCAGTGTGATGTGTTTCTCGGCAGCGCTGCTGTCGGCGTGCGGCGGCGCTCCGAGCGGCACCGCGCTGACGTCCAGGTCGGACACGTCCGCGATGTCGAAGGCGGACGGCCGGTATGACGCGTCGAGCAAGGGCGACGACAAGGACGAGTGCGACGAGTCGGGGGATCACGACAAGTCCGCTGACAAGTCCTCGCTCAGCGTCAAGTCGAACGACAAGGACGACGACGAGTGCAAGGGTTCCGACGACGACCACGACCAGTCGAAGAGCTTGTCGTCGCACTCGTTCAGCATGTCGTCGAAGTCCGACGACGACGATGCGAACTGCAAGGTGACCATCTGCCACATTCCGCCCGGCAACCATTGCAATGAGCACACGATCCGGGTCGGCAAGTCGGCCGTGCGGGCTCACATCGCGCATGGGGACTACCCGGGCGCGTGCGACCCGCAGGCTCCGCCGCAGCCGCCTCCGCCTCCTCCTGTCTGCTTGCCTGAGACCGGAGACTGCAGCACGGGAGCGACCTGCTGCGCCGGTCTGATTTGCCTCGCCGGTGTTTGCTCCATCGCCGGCTGATCGAAGCACTTTCTTCTTCATCCTGCATTGCCCCTCGGAGCGCCTGGCGGCGCTCCGAGGGTCGTTTCTACCCGCGCAGCTCGGCGACGGTGACGCCGTCACCGCCTTCGTGTGAAGCGCCTGCCCGCGCCCTGCGCACGTAGGGACTGCGCGCGAGATGCTCCCGGATGGCTGCTTTCAGCGCGCCCGACCCATGACCGTGCAGCACCTGCACTTCCTCGGCGCCTTCCCGTAACCGCCGGTCCAGCTCCTCTTCCAGCGCGCGCAGCGCTTCGTCGACACGCAACCCCCGGACGTCGAGCGGCCGGATGACCGTGCTCGCCGGAGCGGCCCGCACGGCCTCCGCGCGAGCGATCTTTTCCCGGGCGGTCTTGCGGAAGCCAGCCGCGTCGCCCTTCGGCTTGCGCGCGAGCGGCACGAGGTCTGCGCGCGCCACCTTGGTTCGCAGCGCACCTATCTGGACGAGCGCGCCCGCTTCGTCGACCTCGATGACCGTTCCCTCCACGCCGAGCCTGGCGTGACGCACCGGGGCACCCGGCCGGATTTCGCCTCCGGCTGCTGCGGCGGCGTCCTCGGCACGGACCTCCTCGCGTGCCACCTCGCGCTCTTCCTCCGCCTCGAGGCGGGCGATCTGTTGCTGTGCCTCGACCGCCCGGGCGAGCGCCGGCGCCGCCTGGAGCTGGGCGACCATCTCCGCGATCTGCTGCTTGCGCCGGGCGAGATCTTCCACCAGCTCGGCACGCGCTCCGGAACGCACTTCGCGCTCCGCGGCACGAAGCGCCTCGATCTCCGCCTGCATCGTTTCGCGCTCCTCCGCGAGGCTCTTGCGCACGGCTTCCGCCTCGGCGCGGGCGCGAGACGCGGCCGCCCGTTCCGCTTCCAGGCGCTCCAGGGCCGAGGCCAGCGCCGAGCTCCCTCCGCCCAGGATCTCTTTGGCCCGGGCGCAGACGTCAGCGGGTAATCCGACGCGCGCTGCGATTTCGATGGCGGAGCTGCGCCCCACCTCGCCCATGCGCAGGCGATAGGTCGGTGCCAGCTTGTCGACATCGAAGCCGACGCTCGCGGAGGCAAACCGGTCGTCGCTGAGCGCCAGCGCTTTGAGCTCTTCCAGATGGGTGGTGATGAGAACCTGCGCTCCGGCAGAGACCAGCTTCTCGAGCGCTGCCGCGGCGATGGCGGCGCCTTCGCGCGGGTCGGTATCCGCGGCGATCTCGTCGATGAGGACCAGCGTCCCCGGACCGGCTGCCTCGAGGATGTGGCGAAGCGAGGTGAGGTGGGCCGTGAACGTCGACAGATCGCGGGAGAGGTCTCCCTCGTCTCCGATGGCCGTGTACACGGTCCGGTAGAGCGGCATCCGCGACCCTTCCGCGGCGGCCACCGGCAATCCCGCGCGGGCCATCAACGCCGAGAGCCCGACCGCGGTGATGGTCACCGTCTTGCCGCCAGCGTTGGGACCGGAGATGACCAGGGCGCGAGCGGGCGCGGGAAGCTCGATGTCGTTGGCGATGACCGATCCGCCGCGGCCTCGCGCGTTCATCTGCAGAACGAGGAGGGGATGGCGCGCCGCCGAAAGACGGAAGCTCTCCCGCGTGGCATCGGCGAGGCGAGGAGGGGCCGCGGAAAGATCGTCTGCGAGGCGCGCTCCCGCGAGGGTCTCGTCGAGCGTCGCGAGGGTCTCGACGTCGCGAGCGAGGGCCTCGGCGCGCCGGCCCACCGCGCCCGACAGCTCGCCCAGGATGCGCTGCTCCTCTTCCAGCGCAGAAGCGTCGGCAATGGTGAGCTGGTTGCCCAGCTCGACCAGTTCTTGTGGTTCTACGAAGAGCGTCTGCCCGCTTCCACTGGCGTTGTGCACGATGCCGGGAAGGTGGGTCTTGTGCCCGGCCCGCAGCGGAACGACGTAGCGGTCGCCGCGCACCGAGTAGTAGGCGTCGCGGAGCATCCCCACGACCTCCTCGTCTTTCAGCATCTCCTCGAGGCGGGCCTTGATGCTCCGATGAAGCCCGCGGGACCGCTCGCGCAGCTCGGCGAGGAGCGGGCTCGCGGTATCGAGCAGCTTGCCGGCCGGGTCGAAGGCGCGCTCCAGCTCCTGGGCGAGCGGCTCGAAGTCGCTCAAGGTCTCGGCCAGCTCCGCATGGAGCGGGACTCGATCGCGCAGCGGCAAGCAGAACCGCCGCGCGGAGACGGCGGCGCGGATCAGCCGGGCGATGGCGAGAAGCTCGTGTGGCTCCAGGGTCCCTTCGCGAGCGGCCCGGCCCAGGGCCGGCCGCACGTCGAGGGCATCGGCGAGCGGTACCTCGCGGTCGAGACGGCGGAGCTCCCTTGCTTCCTCTACCCGGGCGAGGCGGCGGGCGGCTTCCTCCTCGGAATCTCCGGGAACGAGGGAGCGACATCTCTCCTTGCCCATCGGAGTGCGGGCGCGGTGAGCGAGCTCCGAGCAGAGCGAGCTCCAGCCGAGGTTGGCGAGGGCTTTGTCGTTGACGGCGCCGAGAAGCACGGGATCCGCGGCAACCTAGCTCAACGACAGGAGCGCGCAAGCGGCGTCGGCGCTCGGCCGCCCTGACATGCATGTCGCGGTGCCGGGGGCCTACAGCAGCCTACAGTGTGCGACAAAACCGCGATTTCACTCGGGAACCGCCGTTTCTTTGGCATGGGCACGCGGGCTGCTAGTAGCCATGCCCACCGCGAACGCGAACGCGCGAATCCTCCCCGAGAGCCCGGCCGAGTCGTCCGTCACCCAGAGCCTCCGCCTCCCGAAGGTCGTGGGCGAGGTTGCTCCGCTCCTCAAGCTCGTCCCGCGTCCGCTGACGGACGCCGAGCTGGTTGCCCGGGCGCTGCGCGAAGGTTCGCCTGGTCGCGAGGCCGAGGAGGAGCTCTACCGCCGTTACCGGACGGCCGTGCAGCGGATCGCCGCCACGTTCTCGGA
>Ga0066693_10000095_pt1 | contig 11875 bp, 8 predicted proteins | sample GraSoiAngelo_142_FD_66669 | JGI IMG/M metagenome (GOLD analysis project Ga0066693, IMG submission 66669) | Grasslands soil microbial communities from the Angelo Coastal Reserve, California, USA - 14_1009_02_20cm | ecosystem: Environmental > Terrestrial > Soil > Grasslands | place: USA...
AATTGTCGCCATTAGCAGACTCTCAGATCAGGCCCAATCGCTTGGCTGCTGTGTGCAGATGATCGAATCGCGATAAATTTTTTTCACGAATTGTCCAATCGGGCTGCTCACCAAGCCAGCGAAAATGCAGATAAATTCGTGCAGCCGCGAACGTGCGCTGAAAGTTGGAGGGCGCACCTTCAGGCCAGCGTGCGAGCAGGTAAGCATTCTCGCAACTGCTGACAATATTGGCGGGCCAGTGCTTACCTTCCGTCAGCGCGGCTAAATCTATTTCCCCGGCCGCCACCGCAGCCGATTCCCAGTCCACCATAAAGATGCGATGGTTTCGGAGGAGGACGGTTTTGGCGTAGAACTCGCCATGAATAATAGTAGGTCGCTCTTGCAAGAGAGGAGCAAACCACTCATCACTGCTGCTTAGTTCGATCAACCAGGGAAAGCGTCCATGCAGGGGACGAGCGAACTCGCACGTGCGGCGCGCCCAGCCACGGTAGTAATCCTCGTCATACCGTTTCAGGAAAGTGAGTGAAGGATCATTGATGCGGCCTTCATGCGCAGCATGGAATTTCGCGATCCAGCGGGCTGCATCGGTCATCGCTTCGGGTTGACGTATTGCCCGTTTCCAAACGATGTCGCTCACCCGAACACTGCGATATACATATTCGAGAAACAAGGCAAAGTCGCCGGTGCGAGGGTCAGCGTGTGCGCCCAGACACCTTGGTCTAAAGCCTGGCAACGTCTGAAGCAGGTGTTGATAGACTTCGATCTCGTAGGGAATATCGCCGCGGTGTCCGTAAGAATCATGGCCTTGCCCAACCTGATATTTGATAAACACGCGCCTGTTGCGGCCCTCAGGTGACTGAAAGGTGACAATCTCGTTGGGAAAGGTACTCATGAATGGCGGCAGACTTCTTCTGACGATTCTTAGTGGACGCTGTTCATGCCGGCCGCGACTGAGCGCGGCCGTAAGACGGCTTGCCAAAGTCTCCAAGTCGGGCAACATTGAAGTCGGCGTTTTCAGGAGGTTGCGACCTGCATCTTGTTTTCGCACGATAGCACCGGTTCAAGATCTTCAAACCATTGGTCCACTTCGGCCAAAGCTTCCCAGCCCCATGACGCTTGATCCTGCACCAGGGCAATGGCTGGCCAGATAATGCGATTGGCCAAGCGCGCATACTCAGCAGTTTCGAAAAGGGAATTTAGGTCATCGCTTGATGGCAGGCTCCACCCCCCGCGCGACATTTCTTCGCGATACAATTTCAAAACCCAGGGGCGATCCTCAAGGGGCAAACGCATGAGAAAAGTCGAAAGATCGTAGCTCGCAGGTCCGACGGCGACATGGTCCCAGTCGATCAGGCGCGCAAGAAGACCTTTTGCCGTAGGGATGACGAAAACGTTGATGGCCCATAGATCTCCATGCAGCAAAGTCTCCGGGCAGCCGCATTTGTCGAGCATCTGCGCACGCTGCGGAATTTCCCGCCTCAGGTCATAGAGCCGGTGCAGCAGGCGCTTGTGCAATTGAACATTCTGCGGCGCAGGTTCACAGACCTCGAGCGCGTACATGGCATCGCGCACGTTGGCTTGGTAAAAGTGAATGCCCAGGTCGCCGCCGTGCAATCGGACTTCTCCAAGCAGCGGATGACAGGCGAACTGTGTGTGCAGGCGGGCGATCATTTTGATTGCTGCACTGACGCACTCGCGATTGACTTGCTTCTGATTTAGTTCGTAGCAACCCAGGTCATCATAGACATGCCAGACACAATTCCCGTCTGGGTCTGCGACACTGCCCAATAACGCTGGACCGTGGTCGCTCATGCCAACGGCAGGCAGCCAGCGTCTATCAATCAGTTCAGTGCGTTGTGCGATCTCGGGCCTCAGGCGCTTAACTATGAGCTGGCGAGTTTGACCTTTGACAACAAAGCAGAGCCGGAACACGCGCGAACCACGCGGCTGCAAGGTTTGCTGCTCGATGAAGTGCCCGTCTGCCTCGCGACCGAGCAGCTTCTCCAGCAATCCCCGCAATTCGGTCAGGCCAGGCTGATCATGACCTTCAAGCACTCTCTCCAAACCCTCAATCACGTTAACTCCAACGCAAAGCGGTTAGCGCTTTCGGCATAGCGGGTTCGTAAAATCGCAGTGTGGGTATCGCCTTCAGCAGTTGGGCGGGAAGCGCAAACTCCAGCCCGGCTGTTGCCCAGCTCATTTGATTAATGAGGCGGAGAAGATTGCCACAAGCTGCGACGGCTTCAATGTCGTGTAAATCCAAATGTGGGTGCCCACGATTTAAGACGGAGCAGTAAATGCTAAGGTCAGGACTTGCTGCGCGATCGATGGATTGAGCTAGATCAGCGGCCGGCAGGCCCCAGCCAGCGAATTCCCAGTCGAACGCCAGCAGTGCAGGGCCATTATCAGTTTCGCGAATACGCAGATTCTTAATGACGAAATCGCCATGCACGAGCGCCGGCGGCATCAGCTCAGATATTTTTTCAAGCTCACTCCAATGCGATTCCAAAACATCAAGATGAATGGCGATCTTGCGAAACAGCGCCGTATCCTCGGCCGATAGTGGAGTGCCGTAAAGGGAATGCACTATCGCCTGGCAATTGCGCAGTAATTGCAGGTAATAGTCGAGTTCGCGATTGGGAAGTAAGGATTTGAAGTCAGCCGCCGCGGTAGTTAACTGTATTTCCGCCAGCCAATAACCTGCCAACGCGCGGTGATCGGGAAGTTGGGGAGAATAAAAACATCCGGCGGCATCTTCGAGGAAAAGCCAGCAGAAGTCCCCATCCGGGTCTTCGAGCAGACCATAGCAAGCAAGCACGGGCATCCCCGTGCGAGGTAGGAGTTCCCCAAGGATGAATCGTTCGAGACGCGCCCTTGCTGTCCGGCATCTCTTGGCGATAACCCCCATGCGATGCTGCGTGGCGTGGTTGAGCCGATAAACGGTGCTGTATCGTCTCCGCTGCAGAACTTCGAGACTTCCTGGCTCCCAGGAATCCGATTGGAGTTGCAGCCAAGCCTGGACAGCTCGATGCTCTCCCACGCCTTCGGTCAAGACTTCCAGAATCTTATGTCTAGGCATTGGCATGGGTCCCCGCGACAGCCATGTGACTGCTTTGCGGCGCCAGTTCTCCCCGTGCAGCACGCTCGGCGGCGGCATAGAAGTACTGCGCTAACAAGTGCGGTGCATCCGGAACACCCTTGAAACCCGGAATGCTGCACATATCTACGACATACGGTATTCCTCCACTCTCGATAACATCCACACCGTATAAGTCGAGACCGAATGCGCGACCGCAGCGCAGGGCAATTTCACGTAACTCGGGCGAGAGCACGAAGGGTTCTCCCCGTTTTTCGTCTTCAGTCCGGCGGGGAAAAATCTTCTTTACTCCATAGAGTCGGCCGCCAATCGCGTAGATCTTCCGATCAACGCCATCGTTGGCATGAAAGCGCTGGGCAAACGCGGGCTCGCGGCCGCAATTCACCTGGGAAAGCTCAGCTGGGGATCGAATGATACGAACGTGATGGCCGCCTGTCCCCTGATACGGCTTGATGATGAGCGGCCCTGAGTCGAGCAGCGGAAGCAATTGAACAGGTTGCGATGCAACGTAGGTGGCAGGTGTAGGGATGCCCGAAGCCTGCAGGATTCGCGAAACGATGATCTTGTCGCGCAGGATCGCGGAAGTCGGGTACGGATTCACGATGACGGCACCCAACTCATGGAGCGCTCCCGACAAGCTGAGCGAGAGCCCGCTCGTGTGCCGCAGAACGTACAGGTCGTGTTCGACGCGGACTTGCGAGAGATCGAGCATCCCATGAACCGGATGGATGATGTCAGTAATTGCGCCGTATTCTGCCAGCAACTGCACCACGGCGGGCATGAAGCTCCGGCTCTTCTCGGAGTAATGTGGCAACAGGAACCCAATGCGCAATTTCTTCATAATCACGCTTTCACACCTGCAACACGGCCCGCGTACCTGGCTCAACCCCAACAAGCCTGCCCTTTTCGATCCTTACAACCACGTCGCACTGCTGCAATGCACTAGGCCGGTGAGTGATGACAAACGTTGTCCGTCCGCGAGCGAGCCGTTCCAACGCGTCCAAAATGGCAGCTTCGGTTTTCATGTCAACGGAACTGGTTGGCTCATCCAGAATCAGAATGGGCGCGTCCTTCAGGAACGCCCGCGCAATCGAAATGCGCTGGCGTTCGCCGCCGGAAAGGCGCATGCCGCGTTCGCCAACAACTGTTTCATAACTGCGTGGCAGGCCGAGAATGAAATCGTGCGCATTGGCAGCCTGGGCCGCAGCCATGATCTCCGCTTGGCTAGCGTTGGAACGGGCATACGCAATATTCTCGGCGATGCTGGTTGAAAATAGCACCGGCTCCTGAAGAACAATTGCGAACTGATTGCGCAAATCGGAAACCTTATAATCGCGAAGGTCCACACCATCGAGCAGGATTTCTCCCTGGCTGGGATCGTAGAAGCGAGTCAGCAAATTCACTAGTGTGGTTTTTCCTGCGCCGGTGGTTCCGATAATCCCGATGCAGCTGCCGGGGTATGCCTCAAACGATATGTCTTCAAGCACCAGTCGATCGTCATAAGCGAACGATACGTGACGAAATGTCATCGCACCTGAAGTTCGTACTAGTGGCCGTGCGAAGGGGCGCTCGAGCACATCGGGCGCTTCGTCCAGAAGCGCGAATGCGCGCTCGGCGCCAACAAAGTAGGTCTGCATGCTGGCCATTTTCTTGCCGATTGTCCGCAAAGGGCCGTAGACCTGACTCAAATAGCCCATCACTAATAGCAGACTGCCCAGCGTCAATTCTCCCGCTTTGATATCGTGCACGCCGATGTACAGCACAGTGGCCATGCCCATTGCTGTTAGGAATGCAAGCACAATCCCATAACTGCCCTGCAGTTTTTCCTGGTAAAGGCGCTCTCGCATTCCTTCGTTCGATCTATGCATAAAGCGGTCATGCTCACGCTGCTCTTGTCCAAATGCCCTCACCACTCGAACCGAACCCAACACTTCTTGCACCACAGATAAGGCAGAACTCTCGATGTTCCTGACTTTTCGCGATTGTCTCCGCATTCTTCGCCGGTAGAAGCTCGAAGCCACTAACACTAGTGGTGAAATTGCCAACCCAACTAGCGCAAATTTCCAACTGATGCGCGCTGTGACGTAAATCATGGCAATCAGCGTGATAGCTGACGAGAAAAACGGCACAATTCCGATGACGACGATATTTTGTAAGGCCGTGGCGTCGTACTGAATCCGGTAAAGGGAATCGGCAGTACCCTGAGTATCGTGATATGACAACGACAGTCGCTGCACGTGACGGAAGAGCTTGGCGCGAAACTGCCGAAGAATTTTTTCTCCTGTATAAGCTGTAAGAAACGAGGCGCCGAACTCCCGAAGCTGGTTCGCTAAGGCAACCGTCACCAAGAGGACGATGGCCAAAAACAGCAAAGAGTGCGCCGAACCTTTTACGGACGAGGGCAGCAGCGCCGTGAGGAAATGCGGCAGGGGACGCGAGCCAATCACATTGTCGACTGCAATCTTCAGGGGCAGGGGGACCAGCAGCGCCAGTGGAGCTCCGAGCAAACTCACTAAAAACAGAACCGCCAAATGACCGGAGTAGGGCCGCATCTCAAGCCACAGGCGCCAAATATTGGAAGACACGCGATTGGTTCTGACGAACTGCGCCGGTTTTCCGGCGGATGGTCGATATGTGCGCTCCTCTGGACTCATTAGAAACTCGAAACCGATAGCCGGTTGGACTATCGCCGAAAAATGTATCTAACCGACAACTGAATGGTCCTCGCTTCCAGTGCCGAATTGGCGCGGCCGAAGAAAGGCGAGCTCAACACTCCCACAATGCCGTTGATGTTGGTGTGGTTGATCGCGTTAAATGCATCCACACTGAATTCAAGGCTGTTCCGTTTGAGCTTTGCACGCTGCTCGCCCCACAGCAGCGGTACACTGAAACTCTTGGTAAAACGCAGATCAAGTTGTGTGCTTCCGGGTCCGCGTCCGGTGTTGCGAGTCACGCCAGCTGGACGATCATTCGCCACCGTATCGCCGTTATTGTCAAATCCCGTTGTGATGTTGAATGGCGCGGCACTCATCGCCGAAAGTACTAATCCAAGCCGGCACGCCCACGGCAGCGTTACTGCTCCCATGAGGTTGAAGCGATGCCTCCAATCGAAATCTGCTGGTCCGATTTCCGGTCGCAAGTCGTAGCTGTTGGCTGGCAATGAAAAAATCCCGTCGGTGTTGTTCGTGGTGTTAGAGAAGACATACTGAGCGTAGGGTTCAAAGAACTTTCCCAATCGTCCGCGGAAGGTGACGGTCAGGGAGTGGCTGCGCTCGAAAGCGCTCGACTCGACCTGATTGATATTCAGAAAGTTCGGGTCTGGGCGCACTTCTGTCTGCGGGAACGGCGCGTTAATGTTGCGCGAACGAAAAAGATGCGTTCCATGGAGGAAGGAGTATTCCACGGTGAGCGAGTTCTTATGCCAGAGCTCTTGCTCAACACCAACACTTGTCTGCGACAGGTAAGGAGCCTGTAGATCCGGCGCAAGACGGATGATACTCGGTGCTGGCGTAATTGTTTCACCTGTCAAAAATGGGTTCGGGAACGAGGGATTCGAGATCACTAGTTCACGCAGTCGAGCGCCGTCATAGAGCAGCGACTGCTCAGTGGCCGACCCCGGTAAGTTATCGTAGAAAATTCCCGCTCAGCCACGAATAACGGTCTTCTTACTCTTTCCTGGACTGAAAGCGAACGCAAATCGGGGAGCAAAATTATTGCGGTTGTCGATCGTAGATTGCCAGTCATAGCGCAGTCCAAAGGTAAGCGTAAGTTGGGGTGTTGCTTGTACTTCATCCTGAACAAACCCGTTAGCCACAAGCACGCTGAATCCGATATTCGGATCGCCTCGAACAATATGGAACAGAAAAGGATTGCCAGCCGCATACTCTCCAAGGCTAGCGAACTCGAAGCTTCCTCCGAAGTTCGATGCATCAAATGCATCGATGAGATTTGTCCGAAGTCTCGCACCGAATGTAGCTACGTGTTTGCCGTGACCGTAGTAAACGGTGTCCTGAAGATCGAAGTTGCGCCTGTCATCGTGGGTAAATACTTGAGACGGTCCCGCGGTAAACGCGTCATTGACGATGACGGCGGGATTAGCAGCCGCATTCCCAATCTGGTCATTGTCATGCGTGAAACTGAACCGGAGATCGTTGCGCAAGTTCGCCGGAATCATCGCGCTGTAATCCAGGGTTACGCTATGTTTCTGGCGTCCGTCATGTACTCCCTGTTCAGGTAAATTAAAACCTCCGACAGTCTTGTTGTGATACGTATGATCTGTAAAAGTGTAGGTAGCGTAAAGAGTGTGAAGCGGGCTAACCCACCATTGCATGCGGGCGAAAATGTTGTCTCGATGCTGAGTCGTGGGAACATTCGCAACGAGTGGACCCGCAAGTGTTACGGCATTGACAATCGCGTCCTGGTCCAACATCGAGCGCTCAGCAGAGATATAGAAGGAGGAAGATTTCCCGAGGAGCGGCCCACCAAGATTGGCCTGTACGAGTCTGCGATCCAAATCCGGGGCAAATTTCGCAAAGGCATTCCGCGCGTCGAAAAGAGAGTTCCTGTCATACATGGCCAGACCGCCGTCGTAACGCTTTCTGTGTCCATGTTCGGTAGTGACTTCGACCTTCGCTTTTCCAGGATGCTGGAACAGAGCGGAGTAAGGATTACGGTCAATCCTAATTTTTCTGATCGCCGAGGCCGGCAGATCGATCGAGTTCCCTTCTACTCCATCGATGATGATGGAGAGCCCCTCAGTTCCCTGCGCGGGCGGCGACGCGAATTTCTCAATCAGTGGCAGAACGTCGTCGGAGAGTGTTGGGAGCTTACGAAGCAAATCATCATCCACTCTCGTCGTAGCCGCATCGCTGTCAGATGTCGAGAGTTCATCCGCGCTGTCGGCATTGACGTTGACTTGTTCTTTTGCTGCTTCGATTTTTAGAGTTATCTTCAGCGGCTTCCACGTTTGGGAGCCGACTGAAACGGACTTTTGATAAGCCTCGAAACCCTTCATCTCCACTTTCAAGACGTAGTCGCCCTGAGAGACGTCGTTGAGACTGAAGGTTCCATCCTCTCCGGAAGTACTCTTTTTTATCTCATTGGTGTCTTGTCGGATTAGGCTCACCTTCGCGCCCGCAATAGTGGCCCCGCTGCCATCTTCGATGACGCCGGTAATAGTCAGACTCGCTTGGCCGACGACAATCTTGGAAAAGATCAGCATCGCAGCTAAAACGCCCACGCATGAATGGAAACGGAACATGGTGTTACCCTGCCCCTTGGCGAAGCGATTTCTTCGCCGCGGCTGTTTCACCAGGAACAGTTGTTGCAGGCCTGACTCGAAGCTTGCCGGTTGCCGGCACTATTTCTGCGAGTTTCAGGTTGGGAACCGCCGCAGCTCTCGCCGCCCGCTCTTCAGCCACAACTGGGCTCAAGAGGGCCCCGATTGCAGCCGCACACTCTTGAAGTCCTCGTGCGGCAACAATCATTGCCATTGCGGCGAGGATGGCCGCACCTGCCCACGCTCGATGCAATGCCGCGCCCGTGGAAAAACCGCAAAATAAAACAACGAGCGCAATTGCTCCGGCCGAAGGCTTGGGCCATACACGAAATCTGACCAATTGCCGTCCCATTCCGTGTTCTTCCACCGCCATCCGTAAGCGGGCCGCGCCGAGGAGATTTGGTCGTACTTCGAGGTCCCAGCGGTCGAAGTCACCACCTGGGAGTACGCACGCTCCATCTGCCCGCAGACCTGATTTGATGGATTGCAGTCTTTCGTTGGGAGCGCGCCAATGCTCGTTCCAAATTCGGAAATTGCGCGGCCACGGAAATGCCATGACGGATGGACCACGCCTTCGCCATAAAGTCAGTCCGCAACCAAGCCGTCCATAGAGGCGGGCCGCCGGCTGGAGCACGTGCAGAAAAGTAATCAACACACGGAGTCTCATCTGAGGAATTCCAGGTCGAGCGGCGCGCGTGATCTTAGTCCGTGCCGCGCTCAAATACGACTGGAGTACCGGTATAGCAACTGCGAGGGCAAGAAAAGGCAGCGCGAACAGCAGAGGGTTCCAGAGTTTACCGATACCAGATAATGCAGCAAAACCTGGAATCAGCAAATACCACTCGGGCATTAGCGGCAGCGCTGAAAGCGTGCCGTGTGCCGGCTGGTAAATGGATTGAAATGGCGCGCTGCCCCACACGCCCTGATAAATTCGTGTTCTTCGCAAGAGCCCGTGTACATGGCCGTTACCATAGACTCGCCCACTCCAGCTCACGTGTCCGGCTGTGTTGTATTTATCCGGCCACTTGGCTTCCAGCAACGCTTCGGCTTTCCCATATCCTCGCTGCTGTTTCCAATATGCGCGCACTGAGCCGCGTCGGTGATGCCACACCATGGCTGCTGGACAGAATCCCAGTTTTCGGCCGCTTTGCTTCAAACGCCAGCACACATCGACGTCATCGCCGGCAACTCTGAACTGGGAATCGAATCCGCCAATTGCCACCAACTCGGACTTGCGGAATGCCATGTTGCATCCGGGAATGTGTTCTGCCTCACTGTCGGAAATAAGGACATGCACCGGACCTCCAGGCGCATTGGCAATGCACTCCGCGATTAACCGAGTGCCAGTTGGCGCGATGTTTGGTCCTCCGACAGCCGCGAAATCGGTGGACATGAAAGTGCGCGCAAGGTATGAGAGCCACTGAGGATCTGGATAAGCATCGTCATCGAGATAGGCGACAATTTCCCCGCGGGCCGCTTGCAATCCGGTATTTCGCGCACTGCTCAGCCCGCGATTCGGAGTGCTGATCACGCGAAAGCCATACTCGCGAGCCAGGGCTGCCGAATCATCCACCGAGCCGTCATCTACGACGATCACTTCAAAGTTTGGATAATCGACCCTCCTTAAACCTTCACAGCACTCCCGGATGGTGCGCGACCCGTTGTAAGTACAGACCACTACTGATATGTGAGGCAAGGATACGTCTGGCGAAAATGGACTTTGAGAGAACGCTTCGCGCACAGCCGCTAAAGCGGGCTTCGGCGACCTGTCACGGCCGGTGAGACCGAACTCCCAATCCTCAGCTTCGGCACCGCCTCTAAACCATTCATCCGTCCAGGAGTAAACGAAGACGCCAGCGCAGCCGGCTTCGAAGGCTGTACGAATTTCCCAATCGAGTACGCGTGCCTGGGTCTCTTTGCCATTGCGAAAGCTATCCAAGCCAATCTCCCCCATAAGCAGGGGAGCGTCACCCGCGATGTTCTGTAACCGACCCAAATAGGCCGCGAATTGCTCCTGCGATTCGAGGTAAACGTTGAAGCAGAAAAAATCCAGGAAGGGTAACTGCAGATATTCAGTAGAGGGATAGTTGACGTATGTAACAATGCCGGCTGGATCTTCGGCCTTTACGACCTGATAAAGTTTTTGGAGGTATCTCTCCACTCTATGGCGCCCGTGCCACCGCACGATCGCTGCTGGAATTTCATTTCCCAGCGAGTAGGCAAGAATGGCTGGATGCCCAGCGTAGGAACGCACCTCCTCACGAAAGATCTCGGCAATATCTGGCGCGCCGTTTCGGTCCGAAAGAAAGCCAATGTATTGATCGGCGGAAAGGTCGATAACAACACGAAGATGATGCTGTTGAGCTATGTTGAGTAACGAGCATGGCGGCGTGTTATAGACCCGGACAGCGTTGATGCCATTCGCCGACATCAACGCAAAATCGCTCTGAACTCTTTCTAAATTGTGATACTGATTTCCAGTTTCATCGGGGCGAAATGTTCCGTAAGTCACACCGCGGACGTATAACTTCTCGTCTCCAATCCAAATAAACTTGCCTTGCACACGCGGGCGGACCTCCGCACGAATCAATGGTGAGAACCGGAAGGCGACTCGTTCGTACATGAGTACTGCTCTTGGAATCCCGTTTTGGTCCTGTTGGATCGGATTCTGACTTAGCTTTGACCTACTTAAATAGGCGACGAGTGCTGCTCGGTCTTAAGCTATGGATTCGGCAACCGCTTTTGGGGAACGGACTGGCGAGCTTTGCAAAGTTGACGCGGCGCGCCCAGAAACCCCGCATTTTGGTGCAAACCTGAAATACAAGTCAAGGGTGAGAATTAATAAAATGGTAACCTTGCGATGGTCACTTGAATAAGCGCAAGTCAAAGTATGCCGCCATGTTCTTGTGATGCGCCTTCGGCATGTGCAACACTTTGCACATTCATGATCGCGCGACTCGCCCCAACTTAAAAGCCAACCAGAGCGCAATCATGACACGCGTCGTGATCGGCTGATCAAGACGCCGTGGCGCAAGAATCAATGCCCGCACTGCAGAAGATTGCGATCTACAGACAACCCTGCGCCTGGCTTTTGACTGGTAATCACGATTGGGATTACCGAACTTAATCACCTTTAAAAAAATTCCGCGATAATGTTTCATTCCATAGCTAAAGCGACTCGTCATGAGCGCTGATCGGCAGCTCTCCTGTCCACCATTTCTTTTAGGCGAGTCTTAGCCAGCCGTACCGTTCGATCATCGCCGGCATCATTCCAGGTAGAGCAACGGATTCAGCATGAACCTGGCCGAATTCACTGGTGTTCACGGAACAGCGAATTTATCAGCGAATTTAACAGCGAATTTTTTCACAAAAGGGCGGCGAGCAACGGACGATTCCGCGCAACCGCCTGCCCGCGAAGGGATTACGGAAGTTCGCGATTTTTCCCCGCCACAAAGAACAGTGAATAACAGTGAATAAGCAGTGAATTCTGAAATTCGCAT